>JAEEGF010161481.1_pt1 | contig 13870 bp, 10 predicted proteins | sample 9134171 | NCBI WGS metagenome assembly JAEEGF01 (sample SAMN16246542, study PRJNA631951) | gut metagenome | biome: gut microbiome; feature: rumen; material: AP-attached | host: Bos | place: Iran: Karaj | collected 2018-10
AAACAGCAGGATCTCCGCTTTCTGCAGTTTTTTCAACTCTTTCACAACATACAGAAAATTATTGTAAAATAAGGAGAATCATAAAGGGGGATTTTGAATGTACAACCACTATGTATACGATGGTACAAAGAAATTTGATATCACCAAAGCACCCACCAGCGACAAGAAACTGTGCAGCGACCGCGAGGAAGCTGCAGCCAGAATGCAGGCCAACAACGTCGAGATCGATAGCCTGCAATCAAAGCTCTATGCCGATAAAAAAGAAGGTCTGATCATCCTCTTCCAGGCAATGGATGCCGCCGGCAAAGACGGCACGATCCGGGCTGTCTTACAGTGTCTCAGCCCCCATGGCGTTCACGAGTCCGCCTTCAAGGCTCCGAACTCCACCGACCTGGCACACGACTTTTTATGGCGTATCGAGTCCGAAGTTCCGATGAAGGGCGAGATCGCGATCTTCAACCGTTCTCATTACGAAGATGTCCTGATCGGTAAAGTCAAGGAACTGTACATGAAGCAGGACTATGCGGAACGCATCGACCGCAGCAAGATCATCGAGTACCGTTACGAAGACATCAAGAACTGGGAGACCTACCTCTGGCACAATAACGTGCGCGTCGTCAAGATCTTCCTGAACGTCTCCAAGGAAGAACAGGCTGCCCGCTTCCTGTCCCGTATCGAGGAACCGGAAAAGAACTGGAAGTTCTCCGAAAACGACTGGAACGAGCGCAGCTACTGGGACGCTTACCAGCAGGCATTCGAAGACTGCATCAACAAGACATCCACCAAGATCGCTCCGTGGTACGTCGTACCGGCTGACCACAAGTGGTACATGCGCTATGTCGTCAGCGAGATCATCCTGTCTACCCTGAGAGAGATGAATCCGAAGTATCCGGAAGTCACCGAACAGCGTCGTGCCGAGTTCCAGCAGCTGAGAGAGGCGATCCTCGCCGAACTGCCGGAAGAAAAGGCGCAGGAAGCTTCCGCAAAGGCCAAGATGCGCGCTGCCAGAAAGATCAGCGAGGAAGTCGAAGCCAAGAAGAAGCAGGAAAAGAACACCAGAAAGAAAGTCCGCGATCTGCAGAGAGCCGTCGAAAAAGCCAACAAGGCTTTCAACAAGGGCAAAAAGAAGATCGCCAAGGCGCAGGAAGCCCTCGAATCCGCCAAGGAAGAAAAGAAGGAAATGGCGGTCGAACAGGCAGTCAAGCAGGAAAAAGATTTTGAAAAAGCCGTTGAGACCAAGGCTGCGGAAGTAAAGAAGACCGCACAGCCGGAAGTCAAGGCAGAAGCCAAAGCGGAAGTCAAGGCAGAAACAAAGCCGGCTGAAAAGAAAGCTCCGGCAAAAAAGACCGCCAAGGCACCCGCGAAGAACAGATAAGTCTGAATCACCGAAACAAAAAGCATTTCCCGGAAAGGAAATGCTTTTTTCTTGCCCGGACAAAAATCATCCGCCGGGATACGGCGGATGATGGGGGGTTATTCGCTTTTCTCCTCTGTCGCTGCGGGAGTTTCCGGAGCCGGCTGACCGTTCTCCTGCGGTTTCGGTTTGCGCGGCGCGCGTCTGCGCGGTTCGTACTTCGTCTTGAAGACGATCCCCTTGTGCGCTGCCGTGACCGGATGCGGAGCAATGCTCGGCAGGACCTCCTTGGAAGCGACGGTGCGCTTCATCATCTCGTTCTGAACAGAAAGCTCTTCTTCGTCATCGTAGATCTTGCAGAGCTCACCCTTTGAATTCATGACTCTCGCCTTGGTGTTGTCGCGCAGGCAGAGATCGAGATAATCGTGCAGCCTCTGACGGATATCCGCATCCAGGATCGGGACGCCGATCTCGACACGGCGCTCGGTATTCCGGGTCATGAAATCCGCGGAAGCAATGTACATCTTTTCATAGCGGCCGGTGCCGAAAACAAAGATACGGCTGTGTTCCAGATAACGTCCGACGATCGAACGGATATGGATGTTGTCTGTCTTGCCGGGGACTTCCGGAAGGATACAGCTGATGCTGCGGACGATCAGGTTGATCTGCACACCGGCAGCGCTGGCTTCCTGCAGCTTCATGATGATCTCCTCATCGGTGATCGCGTTCATCTTGCATAAGATACGGCCGTTCTTGCCCTTGCGGGTCTCACGCTCGATCAGCCGGATGATCGTCTGCTTCAGAGAAACAGGCGAAACGATCAGACGTTTGTATTTCCCGTTCAGAACACCGGACATCATATTCTGGAAGAAACTGATGCAGTCAGTGATGATCTCGGGATCAGCCGTCATATAGGCTACGTCGGTGTAAAGCTTGGCAGTGCTTTCGTTGAAGTTGCCCGTCGAGATGAGGGCGGCGTGCTGAAGCTTTCTGCCGCTCTTGCGGGTGATCAGGCAGATCTTGGAATGGACTTTGTAATCCTCGAAGCCGTACATGACCGTGCAGCCGGATTCGGCAAGCTTTTCCGCGTAATCGATATTATGCTGTTCGTCAAAGCGTGCTTTCAGTTCGATCAGGACTGTAACGTCCTTGCCGTTTTCCGCAGCCAGGCAGAGGTAATCGACCAGACGCGCGCGCTTCGCCAGACGGTAGATCGTGATGCGGATCGAAAGGACGTCCGGATCCGTTGCGGCTTCCTTGATCAGAAGCAGGAACGGTTCCATGGATTCGAACGGATAGGAAAGCAGCACGTCCTTTTTCTGGATCTGTGTGAACAGGGACCGGCTGTACTTGAATGCCGGTGAAAGTTTCGGTGTATACGGTTCGTATTTCAGTCTCTTTGCGTGTTCCGGATCGAGCAGGCTTCCGACGCCCCAAAGATAACCGTGCTCGAGCGGCATCTCAGTCACATAGGTGACGCTGCTGTCCATCTTCAGGTCTTTACTGAGATATTTCGCGAACTGCGGACTCGGCGTTCCGGAGATCTCCATGCGGACAAGATCCATGTTTTTGCGCTTCTTCAGCATCTGGATCATCTTGACACGGTAATCTTCGGTATCAGTCATGCCGGAAATGTCGATCGCCGAGTTGCGGGTGATCGTAAATTTCAGACGTTCTTTGATCTCCGCGCCGCTGAAAACGACATCGATATTTGCCAGGATGACTTCGCCGATGTGAACGAAACGCACTGTCTTCTTATCGGGCAGACGGATGATCGCCGGCAGGCCGGCCGGAACCGGCGCGATCGCGAGGACCTCGTTGTCGCGGTGTTTCATCAGAGCCGCGATATAAACGACGCCGGACTGAAGCGGCGGCAGCGGATGGCCGGGATCGATGATCTGTGCGCCGAGGACAGGCTGGATATTCTGGGTGAAGTAGGTATGAAGCCATTCCTGCTCCTCTTTGGTGCAGTCGGCATAACTGAGGTCGTAGATCCCTTCGCGCTTCAGCGCTTTTTTCAGACTCTTATAGACCTGCTCCCTTCTCTGGCAGAGCTCGTCAGCTGCCGCATAGATGCGTTTGAGCTGCTGAGCAGCGGTCCAGCCGGTCTTGTTGTCGACTCCGTCCGGCTTGACGGCGTTCATGCCGAGCAGTGCGCCGACACGTACAGAGAAAAACTCATCCAGATTTGAAGAGAAGATCGCGATGAAAGTCAGCCGTTCCAATAACGGAACATCCGGATCGTTCGCCTCCTCCAGACAGCGTTCGTTGAATCGCAACCATGACAATTCACGGTTTTGTGTATAACCTGCTTTATATAATCCTTTTTGCATTTGTATCTCCCCCTCTTTCAGATACAAGATCGATGATTACAGATATCCGATTATTCTGTTGTTTATTATATTAATTTTAAGCCTTTTGGGCGTTTTTGAAAAGATGGTTGCGCTTACATTTGCCATTATCCCATCCATATAAATTTATATCGTCATTTGCAAGGGTGATCCTGTCCCGGCTCTTTCCCGGCCTTCACGGGCCGCATGACCGATTTCACAATTTCTCCGTCGCATTTCAGACCAATCTTGGTGGTTTGCACGATGAGAATGCAGGGGGCTTTTTTTATAATTAAAAAGATAAAAAAAGGAGAAATTTGATCATGAGCTATACCATTTTTACCTTAAGCCCGGGATCCACTTCCACCAAGCTTGCCGTTTTCAAAGATGATCAGCAGATCTTCAAGACAAACGTCATGCATGATCCGGAAGTCCTGAAGAGCTTCAAAGAGATCAAGGATCAGATGCCCTACCGCAAGGAGACGATCCTGACCGAACTGGCAAAAGCCGGCATCGATCTGAAAGACGTTGACGCCTACTCCGCTTATTCCGGCGGTCTCGAACCTGCAGAAGGCGGCATCTATCCGGTCAACGACAAGATCATCGAAGACTCTCTCAGCGGAAAGATCAATCATCCGGCGATCCTCGGCTCTTCCCTGATCAGGGAACTTGCCGCCCCTTACGGAAAACCGTGCTATCTGGTCAATCCTCCGGATTCCGATGAATTCGAAGACCTGGCCCGCTTTACCGGCATCAAGGGCGTTTACCGTGAATGCCGTGTCCATGTCCTGAACCAGAAAGAATGCGCGATCCGCTACGCCAAAGAGATCGGCAAGAAATACGAAGAAGCCAACATCATCGTGGCTCACATCGGCGGCGGCCTGTCTGTTGCCCTGCACAAGAACGGCCGTATCGTTGACGGAAACGACGTTCTGAACGGCTCCGGTCCGATGGCTCCTAACCGTACCGGCACAGTTCCGGCAATGCCGATCGTCAAGATGTGCTTCTCCGGAAAATACACCGAAAAGGATATGAAGAACCTGATCGGCAAGACCGGCGGTCTGATCTCCCATCTCGGCACGGACGATACCCTGAAGATCGAGGAGATGATCGCAAACGGCTCCCACTATGCCAAGCTCGTTCTGGATGCGATGGCTTACCAGCTCTGCAAGGAGATCGGCGGCTACGCGACTGTCGCCGAAGGTAAAGTCGACGGCATCGTTCTGACCGGCGGCGTTTCCAAATCCAAATACTTCTGCAGCGAGATCGAAAAGCGCTGTGCCTGGATCGCACCTGTCAAATCCTATGGCGGTGACTTTGAGATGGAAGCTCTTGCCTCCGGCGCGATCCGTGCTCTCACAGGCGAGGAAGCGGTCAAGGAATACACCGGCAAACCGATCTTCACTGGTTTTGATTTCAACGCCTAATTATTTAATTCAGCATACGGACAGACGCTGACTGCTGTCTGTCCGTTTTTTCGACGGAGTCGGATTTTGCTTTTGTGTAAAAAACCAAAATTATGGGGAAATGCTATCTTTTTTTGGGAAATCAAACATTGTTCGAATTCTGTCAAACAAATAAACTTTAGATATGCAAAGACATACTTCAACATTTTAGGTGTCTAAAACACTAGAGGGGAGGAAGAATTTATGTCTAATAAAGCGCAGAAACACGGTGGCGCTAGTGATTTCGGCCCGAAGGGTTGGATCATCGTCCTGGTTTCTATTGTTTACTTCTACTTGAGCACAGCAGTCACATCTGACGGTGCCAACACTATCAACGCAGTCATGCAGCAGAAGCTCGGTCTGCAGTCCCTCGCTCCGCTGACATTAGGTCAGACACTGGGCGGATGGCTGACGATCCTGACAATCCCGGTATTCACAGCTGTTTCCAAGAAGACCGGTATCAAGAACGTCATCATCGCTGCACTGGCAATCTTCGCAGTCTGCACATACTTCATCTTCAACGCTTCCACAGTCGGTATGTACCAGGTAGCCGTTACGGTCGCTTGTGCGACCTTAGTCGGTTTCGCTATGGTAGGTACAGGTCAGTTAGGTGCTAACTGGTTCCCGACCAAGAAGGGTATGTACATGGGTATCGCAACATTCGGTATCCCGATCGCTGCTGCTTCCGTCAACCTCATGATGAGCAAGATGATGGAAGTCATGCCGTTCGAAAACATCGCATACTTCTTCATCGTTGTTGCTATCATCGCTATCATCCTGACCGTTGTCTTCGTCAAGAACAACCCGGAAGAAGCTGGCGCTTTCCCGGATAACGACCAGACAATGACAAAGGAAAAGGCTGCTGAGATCGCTGCTAAGGCTGAAGCTATCAAGGCATCTTCTCCGTGGACAACCAAGAAGGTTCTTTCCTTCAAGGAAACCTGGATGATCGCTATCGGCTGGGGCTTCCTGATGGGCGGTGCCGGCGGCATCATCTCCCAGTTCGTCGCAGCTGGTATCTCCTGGGGTCATCCGATGTCCTACCCGATCATGCTCTTAACAGTTATGTTCCCGGTCGGCATCTTCTTCTCCTGGTTCATCGGCTACGTTGATACAAAGTGGGGCACAAAGGCTGCTTCTCTGACAGTCTGTGCAATGGAGATCTTCGGTGCTTGTGTTGCCGGTCTGCTCGGCCACAACGGTATCGCTCTTGCATTAGGCGGAGGCTGCTTCATGGGCGCTATGTCCGGTGGTAACAACCTGACCATGTCCGTTACAGGTACGAAGTTCGGTCGTTTCGACTTCAACAACGCTTGGTCCGTTATTTCCGTCATCACAAAGGTCATCAGCTCTTCCTTCATCGTCTTAGTTTCCATCGTTGCTGGTAAGATCGGTTACACCGGCGCTTATATCGGCGTTGCCTGCACAGTCGTTATCGCAGCTCTGGTTATCTGGAAGACAGACCTGACATGTGTCGGTCGTATCACCCTCGACGACGCTGAGTAATCTCAGAAAAAACCTATTGAAAAAAAGAAAACCGGTGTCCCGGTTTTCTTTTGCTCCATCAGCCGTACCGCATCCGTGATTCCGGCCTTGCTGACCGGGAGGGAGAATTATGAGTCAGAATACCCAGAAAACAATGATCCGTGACATGACGGAAGGACCGGTTATCCCGCTGCTTCTGCGTTTCGCGATGCCTTTGTTCATCTCGAACGCGCTGCAGGCGATCTACAACATCGTCGATATGGTCGTCGTTGGGAACTATATCGGCAAAGCCGGCATGTCCGCCGTATCGATCGGCGGCGATATCCTGCATTTACTGACGTTTGTGGCAATGGGTTTTTCCTCCGCCGGGCAGATCATCATCGCCCGTGAAGTCGGTGCCGGTAGAAAAGATGAGATCAGGAAGATGATCGGCACGATGTTCACCTTTCTGCTGAGCATCTCAGTGGTGATCTCGATTGTCTGCTATGCATTGCGTTCCCAGATTTTGGAACTGCTCAATACACCGGCTGCATCATACTCCTATACGATGGATTACACCGTGACCTGCATCGTTGGTCTGGTCTTTATCTACGGCTATAATCTCATCAGCGCCATCCTGCGCGGGATGGGCGACAGCCGCCGGCCGTTTCTGTTCATCGCGATCGCTGCGATCCTCAACATGGTTCTTGACGTTCTGTTTGTCAAATACTTCAATATGGAGGTCTTCGGCGCTGCGCTGGCAACTGTGATCGGTCAGGGAGTCAGTTTCCTCGTCTCCCTGATCTATCTTTACCGCCGCAAAGAGAGCTTCGGATTCGATTTCCGTCTCCCAAGCTTCCGTATCGATCCGGATTCTTTCCGACGGCTGCTTGCGCTCGGCATCCCGATGGCGATCCAGTCCGCGGCCATCAACATCTCCAAGATCGTACTGATGGCCTGGATCAATGTTTTCGACGTGACCTATTCGGCACTTGCGGGGATCTTCAATAAAGTCAATGTGATGTACAACGTGATCACGCAGGCATTCACCACTGCCGGCGCGACCATGGTTGGACAGAATCTGGCGGCAAGGAAATACCGGCGAGTAAACAAGACACTGCTGACGATCCTGTTCATCGGGGCGCTGCTCTCGCTGGCGGGAACCCTGCTGCTGCTTAAAGACCCGGATGCAGTCTATGCGATCTTCACCGGCGACCTTGACGTACTGTCCGCCGCCGGAGTACTGACACTGCCGCTGATCCTGTGTCTTTACGGAGCCGCGACCCGCAGCGTTAGTTTCTCATTGATCAACGGTTCCGGAAAACCGGCATTGAACCTGGCTGTTGCCATTATCGACGGCATGCTCGCCCGCATCGGTCTGGCAGCGCTGCTGGGCTTTGCTTTTCATCTGGACTGCTACGGATTCTGGATGGGTGACGCTCTAGCCGGCTTTATGCCTTTCCTGATCGGACTTGTCTTCTATCTTTCCGGACGCTGGAAAGAGAAAGAAACCGTCTAGATGTTGCCTGCAATCAGTTCATAAAGGAGAGCGAATATGAAAATCACAGTATTATACGGAAGCGCAAGAAAGAACGGCATCAGTTCCTCTGCAGCAAAAAAAGTTCTGAATGCCGTCCGCCGTGAGGAAGATGAAATCAGGGAATACTATCTGGCCGAACAGCATATCCTGCCCTGCGCGGGCTGTCTCGCCTGCCGGAAGCAGGAAGTCTGCTCACGGAAAGACGATGACATGGAAAACATCTACAAGGATGTCGTGAGTTCGGATTTTGTCATCTTCAGCTCCCCGGTCTACTGCCTCGACGTGACCGGCCCGTTTAAACTGATGTATGACCGCCTGTATCCGATGCTCGGCGGTCCGCAGCCGAAATATGTGCCCCGCCACCCCGGCATCCGTTCCTGCATGATCCTGTCGCAGGGAGCTCCGCCTTTTGCCTTTGCCGATGTGGCAGAGCGAATGGAATTGCGCCTGAAAAGCAACGGTTTCGACAATCTGGCGACTCTGCGCTACGTCTTTGGTATCGATCTTTCGGTCGAGGAAGAAGAGATGCGTGCGAAAGCGGAAGCGCTGCGCGAAAAACAGGTACAGGACAATGACCTGCTGATCGCGGAGATCTGCCGCAAGCTCGGCCGCTGACTCCGTTCGAAGAACACAGTCTGCAAGCTCGCGAAAACGACGCGAGCTTTTTCTTTTCCGTCTCAGGACAGCGGTTGATGTTTTGGCACACTTTTCCCGCTTATTTCCAAAAAATCTTTGGTTTTTTACATAATGATTTAGCGCTTTGTTTCTTCTATTATTTCAATAAAGATCAGAAGCAGGTGGCATATGACCAAAAAAACTACTTTTCTCAGCGTCGCTTTTGTCCTGGTAAGCCTCTCCATGCTGTGCCAGAACCTGGCGACCCAAATGCTGAACGTGACACTCTCGCCGTTCGCGAGCTATATGTGGAATTCCAAGACCCTGGGCGGTCTTCTGACTTCCTTCTTCAATATCGGATCGATCGTCATGGCGTTCCTGTCCGGACCGCTGATCCAGAAGATCGGCAAGAAGTTAAGTATCATCGTCTTCGCGCTGCTCTACGCAGGCGCGACGGTCCTTTTCATCCTCATGCCGACCGAAACGGTTTCCATGGGAGCCAGAGTCCTGCAGGGTATCGCCAAAGGCGTGATCACCGTCGCCTGCGCCTCTGTCGTCGCGGAAGTCACTCCCGATGAGCAGATGAATCAGGGCATGGGGATCTTCGGGCTCGGTTCCACCGCGGCAATGGCTTTCGGCCCGATGCTTGCGCTGAATCTTGTCGGTCCCAACAACAACTACCCGGCGATGTTCGCCGGCTGTGCCGTCATCGCTGCTCTGGGAGCAGCCTTCGCCGCCGGTATCCGTTACACCCCGAAAGCTTCGAAACAGGAAACGGTGACCGATGAAAAAGCGTATTCCGGTGTCTGGAAGCTGATCGAAAAGAAAGCTCTGCTTCCCGCCATCAACCATACGATCTTCTTTGCCAGCTATGCATGCGTGCTCGTCTTCGTTACAGTCTACGCGCAGGAAATGCTTCAGCTGTCCTCATCCCAGATCAGTCTGTTCTACACGGCAGCTGCCGTGACCATGCTGATCGTCCGTACTTTCGCCGGCAAGATCGCCGATACCATCGGCGAGCTGGCGATCATCATTCCGGGTCATATCGCGATCTTCGCGCTGCTGATGATCCTGAGCTTTTTCTGCAAGGAACCGGGTCCGCTCACCTTCCCGCTGTTCATTCTGTGCGGCGGTCTCTACGGTGTCGGCTCCGCCTGCGTCCAGCCCTCGATGAACGCGATCGCGATCGTCGATTCGCCGGCGGAAAGGAGCAGTATCGCAAACGCGACCTTCTACTTTATGATGGACTTCGGTATCCTCTTTTCTTCCAGTGTATTCGGTCAGGTCATCGACAAAGCGGCAACTCCGGCTGCCGGCTATCTGATCACCTACCTCTGTTCCGCGGGCATCTGCGTCTTCTCCCTGCTGCTGGCAGTGACGACCTTGAACCGTAAAGCCCGCAAAAGGAGATCTGAACAATGAGTGAACAATACATCAAAACAGACGACAGCGTCCGATTGTTCTGCCGGGTCAAGGGAAGCGGAAGACCGCTCCTGCTGATCCACGGGGCAATGGTCGACGCTGATTTCTACAGCGAGGTTCAGGAATTGCTTTCCGTGAACTATATGGTCATCACCTATGACCGCCGCGGCTATTCGCGCAGCGCGCAGGGCGAGGACTACTGCCTTGAAAGACAGGCGAAGGACGCGGGATTCATCCTGAATGCCCTGACAGACGAGAAAGCGATCGTCGTCGGCTGCAGTGCCGGCGCCCTGACTGCTTTGAAACTGAAGGAACTCTTTCCCGAAAAAGTTGACCGTCTGTTCGTGCATGAACCGCCGATCGTCACCTATGACGGTATCGTGACCGATGAGATCCGGACCTGGCTGAATGAGATCCGTGATCAGGTGAACCGGAAAAAGATCAGCCGGGCTGTCCTGACCTTCATCATGGGCATGGCAGGCAACGCGGAAGATCCGCGGGTAAGACCGCTGCCTCCGGAAGTCATGCAGAGACAGCTTGACAACGGAAGGATCTTCGTGGAGAAGGAATTCCCGGAGGAATTCGACGAAACGAACCAGATGATCAACTACGCCTCTCTCGAAGACAAACAGAGGATCACCGTACTGGTCGGTGATTCCAGCAACGGAAGCTACTGCGCCAGAGCGGCGACTGCGCTTGCCGATGATCTCGGCACTTCCCTCTATTACGTCCCGGGCGGCCACAACGGCGCCAGGGATCTGCCCTTTGAATTCGCGGCCATGCTGCTTGGCCTTTTGGAAATAAACAAATAAGGAGAATCACATTTTATGAACTACACAAAAAGAAGATGGATCATTCTAACTGCCTGCTGCCTGATCAACCTCTGTATCGGCTCGCTCTATGCCTGGTCAGTCTTCGCCGGTCCGCTGCTTGAAAAGCTCAACGGTCTCGGCGCCAACCTCACATCCCTTTCGATCGTCTTCACGATTGCCAATGCTGTCGGTCCGATCACTATGATCGGCGGCGGCTTCATCAATGACCGCATCGGCGCGAAATGGGTCATCTTCCTCGGCGGTATCATGTTCGGTCTGGGCATGATCCTCTCCGGAAGAGTCAACTCCTTAAGCATGCTGATCGTCACCTACGGTCTTCTCGTCGGTCTCGGCATCGGCCTCGTCTACGGCGCGACTGTCTCGAACTCCGTCAAGTTCTTTCCTGACAAGAAGGGTCTTGCCGGCGGTCTGACCACTGCCTTCTACGGTATGTCCTCGATCATCATGCCTCCGATCGCTGTCCGCCTGCTGAATGCGGCCGGCATTACCAAAGGCTTCCTGATCCTGGGCGCCGTCATGATGATCATCATCTGCGTATCCGCCTTCTTTATCGATAAATGCCCGGACGGCTTCCTGCCGGACGGTTACGTTCCGCCGGTCACCCAGAAGAAGGGTGCCGGAGACAAAGACTGGAAAGGCATGCTGTCTTCCCCGGTCTTCTATGTCATGATCTTAATGCTCTTATGCGGCGCCTTCTCCGGACTGATGGTCACTTCTTCCGCTTCGGCTGTCAGCAGAGAGATGCTGTCGATCTCCGCAGAGCAGGCTGCGATCATCGTCTCTATGGTCGCTCTGTTCAACACTTTCGGACGTATCGCTGCCGGTTCGCTTTCCGATAAGCTCGGCGCTCCGAACACCATCCTGATCTCTTTCGTCCTGGCGCTCGTCGGCCAGCTGGCTGTCTATATCTCCAACGGAACGGTCGCTCTGTTCTATGTCGGTCTTGCCCTGATCGGTTTCTGCTTCGGCTCGCTGATGGGCATCTACCCGGGCTTTACCGCTTCCCAGTTCGGCAGCAAATTCAACAGCGTCAACTACGGCATCATGTTCGTCGGTTTCGCTCTTGCCGGCTACTTCGGTCCGTCGATCATGAACAGCCTGCATGCTTCCACCGGCGAATACCGGATGGCGTTCCTGGCTGCGGCTGCTCTGTCCGTTGCCGGTATCGTTCTGAACCTTGTCTTCCGCGCCATGCAGAAGAACAAGGCGTAATTGTGCAAAAGTACAACGATTCAGAACGACTGATAAAAAACTTCATTAAGGGGAACGATTACACCGTTCCCCTTTTCTTGTTAATATAGGAAAGATTTCAGGAGGTTTTTCTCATGTCCAACAAAAACAAAACGATCTGGACCAAAGACTTTATCTTGATCTGTCTTGCCGGTCTGGCAACGAATATCTGCATGCGCATGCTCGACTCCAACCTCGCGTCCTTCGCGAACTACACCTGGGCTTCCAAGTCCCTGGGCGGTCAGCTGACAAGCTTCTTCAATATCGGTTCCATTCTGATGGCGTTCTTCGCCGGCCGTCTCGTAGATATGCGCGGCAGAAGAAAGATGCTGATGGCGTTCTGTATCCTGTTCGCGATCCCGACCGTCATCATGGCGCTGATCCAGGTCCCGGGCGTCGCTCTCGGCGCACGTCTGATCCAGGGCATCGCCAAGGGTGTCGTCACCGTTGCTCTCGCTTCCATCGTTTCGGATATCACTCCGCGCGAAAGAATGAACGAAGGTATGGGCATGTTCAACCTCGGTGCCACCGCTTCCTTCGCGTTCGGCCCGATGCTCGGTCTGGCGCTCGTCGACCTCGGCGGCTATAAGCTGATGTTCCTCGTCTGCGCGGTCTCCTATGCCGTCGGCGCTGTCTTCGCCCATTTCATCCGTTACGAAGACAAGCAGGAAAAACCGGTCGTCAAAGAGACCGCCGCTGAAAGCGATGATGAATACAAAGGTGTCTGGAAACTGATCGCCAAAGAAGCGATCCCGGCTTCCCTGAACAATACCATCTTCTTCGGCTCCTATGCCGCGATCCTCGTCTTCCTGACAGTCTACGCGCAGGAGATCCTCGGTCTGACTTCCACCCAGATCGGCCTCTTCTACACCGTTGCGGCTGTCGCGATGCTGGCGGTCCGTCTTCTGACTGCGAAAGTCGGCGACAAATACGGTCCGCTCTATCTGATCGTTCCCGGTCATCTGATCATCATGACCGGCCTGCTGCTGCTTGCACTCTTCGCAAAACAGAGCTATATCGCCTTCCTGGCTGCCGGCGCCTGCTACGGTGTCGGCCAGGCGATCACTACGCCGGCCCTGAACACCTGTGCTGTTCTCGATACACCGGCTAAGAGATCCGCTACTGCGAATGCCACCTTCTACTTCATGATGGACTTCGGCATCCTGTTCGCGTCCGCCGGTTTCGGCGCCCTGATCGACGCTTCCGCGACTGCGGAGATCGGCTACCGGATGACCTTCCTCATCTCGATCGGCGTCTGCCTGTTCTCGATGCTGCTGGCGATCTACTTCTTCAACAACAAAGCGATCGCCAAGAGAAGAAAAGACCTTTAATCCGCAGACATAAAGAATCAAACAGCAGTTCCTGGGAACTGCTGTTTTTTTGTGTGCGTCTGCCCGGATTCCATTGTGCATCTGCACACTCTGAAAAAATGTCTGATTGTAAGAATTGTTATCTGTCACATTCAAAACCGGCTGACAGGCGTTCTAGAATATAATCAAGAACAGTCCGCAAAAGGATAAAAGATCATTCATATGGAAAGGAGCGTTTTTTCATGAAGAAGAACACTGAATGGCGCAACATTCCCTCTTATGACCCCAACGATAAGGTGACGTGGAAAAAGGTCAAAAGAGAGATCA
>JAEEGF010194674.1_pt1 | contig 13870 bp, 7 predicted proteins | sample 9134171 | NCBI WGS metagenome assembly JAEEGF01 (sample SAMN16246542, study PRJNA631951) | gut metagenome | biome: gut microbiome; feature: rumen; material: AP-attached | host: Bos | place: Iran: Karaj | collected 2018-10
TCAGCCTGTCTTTGGCACTTCCCTTACGACAAACGGTGGTTTTCTGTGCTTGTCCTCGTACAGTCTGTCATCTGAGGTTACAAGCAAGTTCTCTATTGAGGTATTTTCACTTATCGTAAACTTCAGTGCACCTATTGATGTGCATACGTTATAAGGCTTTCCCGATCTCTCATTCAGCCTTAAAAGGTAGCTCTTTACTGCGTCAGAATAGTAGTCTTCATCCTTACCCTCTGCAAAGGCACAGGCTACAAATTCATCGCCTCCTATTCTTCCTACATAGCCCTTTCCATCTAGTGCAGCTTCTAATGCATTAGCTACGCTCTTTAGGGCAAAGTCGCCTTCTTCATGTCCGAAATTATCATTTATCAGCTTCAAATAGTTAAGATCTGAATACATAAATATGCATTCTTTATCTATATTATTTGAATCCTTTATCATGGCTTCAAGATTCCTTATAAGCCCATGTCTGTTAAGTATTCCAGTAAGCTCATCCTTACTTGATACATCATCTAGCATATGATTTTCGATGCGGAGCCTTTGAACCATTGCATCCTTTTCTTCCATCAGCCTGTGCTGTATCTGAAAGAGATATCTCATCTTTACTGCTATGCCTATCTGGAAAGTGAACATTTCATAATGGGAATAGTATTCCTTTGGAATGTCGCACATAAGCACTCCGAACTGCATTTCTCTTGAATACACATCTACTACTATGTAGCTTTTTCTTTCGCCTGTCATGAACCGATTATCAAACAAGTCTCCAAGAGACATGCACTGCTCTGTTCTAGGCGGTTCATTAACCGTTTCACCATTTCTATATGCCCTTAGGTATATTTCAGTAGGCATATCCCAGTATTCTCTGATAATGTGCCTGCTCGGGTCTTTGAACAAAAACAGATAATAATCATTCATATTCGCGATGTTATAGGCTTTAAGAACGCTTCTATAATCCTCCGCTCCGCCGCCATCATCTGTCATGAGAAGCTCTCTGTAAATGCTATTCATGGTATGATTTAATTCTATTACTAAGTCGAGCTTCTTTCTATAATCATTTGAGATTTCTATGAGAGTCTTTTTATCTTCTTCATATCTTCCAGTTACCGACTGCCTTGGTACGAACTGCGTATCCATTTTTACTACTCTTGGAGTTTTTATGGTATGCTTATCGAGCATGTCAGCAACCTCGAGGACTGCTCTTTCTCCAAGCTTTGATACGTCTGCTGCAACACTTGCTAGCGGAGGCACTAAGTGGGAGGCTTCTCGTATATTGTCAAAGCCTAGCACAAATATTTCTTCACCGATTTTATACTTATGCCTTTTAAGCACATTATATACGCCCATCGCTACTGAATCATTTACGCAGACTATTCCATCAAGGTCCGGATTCTCGCTGATAAGTATTTCAACTGATTTTTCACAGAGACTGCTGCAGGATTCATCTGCTATTATGCGCTTTTCTAATACTTCAATACCATTATCACGCAGCGTCTGCCTGAATATTTCAGTTCTTTCTATTGCTTCCTGATTATAGGCCGTAACCATTCCGATTCTTTTACAGCCCTTTTGCTTTATCATATACTCTATGCCCTGCCTCAAGCCGGTCACACTATCATATTTGATATTAGAATACCCCTCTTCATCTGATGAAATAAGTACTACCGGAGTATTTTTAAAAGAATCTATTATTTCTCTACGTCTTTCAGGAGTGGACTTATAACATATATTTCCAAGACATATCAGTACCGCATCAAGAGACTTAGAATCCGCATATCTTATCAGATCATTATACTGATATTCATAGCGCATTTCCTTATTTATGAATGCTGCCTCTTCACAATCAAAATATTTTACCGGAAAGATAAAGAGGTTGCAATCTGCAAGCTTAGCACCCTTTAATGCTCCCTTACATATATCTCTGGGATAGTCGTCAACAAGGTTTCCGGCTACCAGACCTATATTGTAGCGCCCTTTATACATTAAGCCTCCTTCCTTTCGTAAAGCTTCTTACCCTTCTATTTACTATTTACTATTTTCTACTATTTGGCCTGTATTTCATTACTTCTTCGACATACTTGCCTGTTCCAATTGCTACTGCTGTGAGCGGATCATCTGATCTTACAGTGCTGATACCTGTTTTTTCTTCGATCAGCTGCTCCATTCCATATAACAGACATCCTCCTCCCGTAAGAACGATGCCTCTTTCAGCTATATCTGCCGCTAGTTCTGGAGGTGTTTTTTCAAGCACCGAATGAACTGCTTCTACTATTGTAGAGGTCGCCTCTTTGAGCGCTTCCTCTGTTTCTTCACTAGTTACTGATATTGTCTTTGGAAGTCCTGTCACAAGGTTTCTTCCGCGTACATCCATCGCTATTGTTTCCGGTCTTCTATAAGCCGAACCGATTTTTATCTTTACATCCTCTGCTGTACGCTCTCCGATGAGAAGATTGTGCTTCTTTCTCATGTAACGAACTATTGCTTCGTTAAAATCGTCTCCTGCCACCTTTACAGATGCGGATACTACTGCATCGCAAAGGGATATGACTGCTATGTCAGTGGTTCCACCGCCGATGTCTACTATCATATTTCCTCTCGGCTGTCTTATATTTATTCCTGCTCCTATTGCTGCTGCTATAGGTTCTTCTATTGTCTGTACGTCGTAAGCTCCAGTCTCATAAGTAACATTTTCAACTGCCTTTTTTTCTACTTCTGTTATTCCACTTGGCACTCCGACTGTAATTATTCTTTTTCCAAAGCGTGATTTTCCAGCTGCCTTTTCTATGAAATACTTGAGCATCTTCTGAGTGACGGTGAAGTTCGATATTACACCCTGACGAAGCGGTCTTACTGCCGTTATGTTTCCAGGTGTCCTTCCGATCATTACCTTGGCTTCTTCTCCGATTGCTACAATTCTATTTGTATCTCTGTCGATTGCCACTACTGATGGTTCTTTTAGAACCACGCCCTTTCCTTTTATATAAACAAGCACACTGGCTGTACCTAAATCTACGCCTATATTATTGAACGCCATAAAGCTAAAAATTCTCCTTCCAGCATAAACTACCCACTTTATATGTACCCCCTATTATACAACTTTATTTACTAAAAATAAAGTGAATTTTTTATATCTTATTATGGTCTTGTTACAAAACAGCCCTTACATCATGCTTTTACGAGATCTCTGGAGTTGAGACCTGCATATATTTCCATCTCTCCCACTACTTTTTCTCCGTTTTCATCTATTATGAAGGAGAAGCTCTTTTCCTCTAGTAAGAGCTTTACCTTTATTTCTTCGCCTGCCTTTAGCTTCACCTTCTTAAAGGCTATTAGGTGCGGGTTTTCGCCTTTATTCTTATTCTTAGGCTCTGCATAGAGCTGAAGGGTCTCTACTGCTTCTTCCCTTCCCTTATTCTTTAGGCTTACTTCAATTTCAATTTTTTCTCCTGCTTCCTTTTTCACTGCCTTCTTTATTTCTACTTCTGAGTAGGTAAGTCCATAGCCAAATGGATAGAGTACATTTTCCTTATCCTCTAAATATCTATAGGTGCGTCCCTTCATGCTGTAGTCTGTGAAATCAGGAAGCTTATCTGCTGATTTATAGAAGGTAAGAGGGAGCTTTCCCTGAGGCTTTATTTTTCCGTAAATGAGGTCTGCGAGGGCATTTCCTCCTTCTTCGCCCGGGTACCAGCACTGGATAAGCGCATCAGCATGCTCCTTTGCTAGCTTAAGATTCAGATTGCTTCCTGCAAATATGCATACTATCAGCTTCTTTTCCTTTTTTCCCTTATTTTCCTTATTGTAGTTTTCTACTGACTTTGCTACTGCTTCTAACAATCTCTTCTGAGGTGCCGGGAGCTCAAGGTCTCTCTTATCTCCTGAGGCACTTAAATTTCCTGCATCTCCTTCTTCTCCTTCAAGTGTCTCATCTAGTCCAAGGCAGAGAATTGCTGCATCTGCATGCTCTACTGCGGCTAAGGCTTCTGAGAGGCGGTTTTCTGCTCTTGCTAGTCCGTCTGTCCTGTCCTTGCAGAGATGGCAGCCTTCTGCGTAATATACCTTTGGAGCCGCATTTATAAAGCCCTCAAGTGCCGTTACAAAGTGGCTGCTTGTGCCATAGTAATTTCCTCTAAGTGCGCCTATAGAATCTGCATTTGGTCCTATTACTGCAAGCTTTGAATATTCACTTTTACTTAGAGGCAAAAGCTTTTTATTTTCAAGCAGCACCATGCTTTCTGCTGCTGCCTTATAGGCTAATTTTCTGTTTGCCTTTGTGTCTACATCTTCAAGTGATAGACCGTCAAATTTCGTTTTATCGAACATTCCAAGAAGATATCTTATCGTAAATAGATTTACTGCTGCCTTCTTTATGGCTTCCTTTTTTACAAGCCCCTTTGAATATGCCTTTTTGAGACTGAGATAGCTGCAGCCGCAGTTCACATCACACCCCGTATTTACTGCAAGGGCTGCACTTTCTTCTACATTCTTTGTTATTTTATGCCATTCATGGAAATCTCTTATCGCCCAGCAGTCAGAGGTGTAATAACCGTCAAACCCCCACTTTTTCCTTAGCACTTCATTCATCAGATAGTCATGTGCACAGGCCGGATCGCCGTTTACTCTGTTGTAGGCGCCCATTACTCCAAGTACCCCTGCCTCTTTTACGCATGCTTCAAATGCAGGAAGATAGGTCGAAAACATATCCTTTTTAGTTGCTACTGCATTAAATCTATGCCTTTCTGCTTCCGGTCCTGAATGAACTGCAAAGTGCTTTGCACAGGCTGCTGCAAGGACATTTCCATCCTTATCCTTTTGCTGCACGCCCTTTATGAAGTTTACTGCCAGTCTTCCTGTGAGATACGGATCCTCGCCATAGGTCTCATGTCCTCTTCCCCATCTTGGATCTCTGAATATATTTACGTTTGGTGCCCAGAGGGTAAGTCCTTTATATATGTCTCTATCGCCGTGCTTTGAGGCTTCATTATATTTTGCTCTTGTCTCTATTCCTGTGCAGCTGCCTACCTGCTTTAAGAGCTTCTCATCAAAGCTTGCTGCAAGGCCTATGGCCTGTGGAAATACTGTTGCTGTGCCGGCGCGCGCTGCTCCGTGAAGCCCTTCATTCCACCAGTTATATTCCGGAACTCCTAGTCTTTTTATTTCCGGGCTGTCATACCTTAGCTGGCTGATCATTTCATCTAAGGTCATCTTATTTACGAGCTCTGCCGCTCTTTTTCTTGCTTCTTTCTTATTCATCGCATACCTTCTTTTCTGTTTATTTTTTATTTTTGCTTATTTCACCGGCTTTTACGTATTTCACTGTTTTTGCTTATTTCGCCGGCTTTTACGGATTTCACTGTTTTTGCTAAATTCGCTATTTCTACTGACTTTGCTGTTTTTTAGCTGATTTTCCGCTGATTTTCTGCTGATTTTCCGCTTATTACGGTCTTTATGTGTTTTTATGATTGTCTTTTTACCGATCCTGCTTCTTTATTTTTACCACTTCCATATTAATATATATACAATTTTACCCTTTTGAAAAGTGTATGTCAATGTATAATAAAATACATTATTTATTGTTTGACACCCCTTATTTTATGCGATATACTAAAGACGGTTATTGAAAAAGACATCTGTCTTTTTTGCAATTTTTATTCACAAAAAACAATGAGGATGGTAAAAAAATGATTGAGGAGCTTTTAAAGGTATTTAAGGAAAAGTTCGGAGATGAGGGCGATATCAGATGCTATTTTGCTCCGGGCAGAGTTAATCTTATAGGTGAGCATACAGATTATAACGGCGGCCATGTTTTCCCTTGTGCACTTTCTATGGGTAACTACGGCGTTGCTAGAAAGAGAAATGATAATATTGTCCGTTGGTTCAATGTTAATTACGCTGATAATGGTGTTCAGGAGGCTGATATTACAAAGCTTGCTCCTAACGACCATGGTTATTGGTATGATTATCAGCAGGGCGTTGTCTGGGCTTTCGGCCAGATGGGACATAAGGTTCCTTGCGGCTATGACATGGTAATGGGCGGTGACATGCCTGCCGGTTCTGGTCTTTCTGCTTCAGCTTCTATCGAAGAACTATGCGCGGTTATCATAAAGGATCTTTTAGAGGTCGATGTTGATATGGTGGAGTGCGCTAAGATTGGTCAGTATTCTGAGAATAAGTTCAACGGAATGAACTGCGGTATCATGGATCAGTTCGCTTCTGCTATGGGCAAGAAGAACCACGCTATTTTCCTTGACACTGCTACTTTAAATTTCGACTACGTTCCTCTTAATCTTAAAAACGAAAAAATCGTTATTACAAATAGTAAGGTCAAGCACCAGCTTGCTGGTTCTGCTTACAACGACAGAAGAAACGAGAGCGAGAGAGCTCTTAAGATGCTTCAGAAGGTTGTTAATATCAATACCCTTGGCGATTTAACAGAGGATGAGTTTGAAAAATATAAGGATGCCATTACTGATCCGGTTTGTCTTAAGAGAGCAAAGCATGCTGTTTATGAAAATCAGCGTACTATCAAGGCTGTTGAGGCTTTAAAGAATGATGACATCTCTGCTTTTGGAAAGCTCATGAATGCTTCTCACGTTTCTCTTCGCGATGATTACGAGGTTTCCTGTAAGGAGCTTGACATTCTTGCTGAGGAGGCCTGGAAGCTTCCTTCTGTTATCGGTTCTAGAATGACAGGCGGCGGTTTCGGCGGCTGCACTGTTTCTATTGTTAAGAGCGATGCTACCGATGAGTTCATAGAGAAAATCAGCAAGGTTTACAAGGAGAGAACAGGCAAGAGCGCTGAATTCTACATTGCTGATGCTGGTGATGGTGCTAGAAGACTTTAATTTTATTTATAAAAACATAAACCGCTTATAACCTCAGGCTATAAGCGGTCTTTTTAAGATTTAACTTGACTTAAGAATATTTTTATTGTAATATTTCTCCTTGACTGCCTTTAGGCAGTTTTTCTTTGAAGGGAGCTTTTAATATAATGATAAATAAAAATTTTAAATATATGGCTGCGGTTTTATCCGCTGCAATCTGTTTTTCTGGCTGCGCAGGAGGAAGCAATGGCGCTTCTGAAAACGGCAGCAGTGCAATTAATTCCGGTAGTATTACTACAGCTGTAGAATCAAATAATCCCGGTGACAATGGTAATTCAGACGCTGATTCTCCTGCGGGTGCCACTACCGCTACCGATGCCGCATGGGCTACCACCACTACGGAAGCTACTACAGAAGTCACTACAACCACTACCACAACTGAAGATCCTGCTGCTATAGCTGAAAGAGAGGCTTTAGCCGAGGCTGAGTATCAAAAATCCTGCATGAATTCCGGTAGCAGTGTCACTATTGCCGCTGATTCTGATTTTTCAGAGTTCTCCACTAAGGAGGTTCCTTTTGGTCCTGGCAGCAACAGAAGTGAGGAAACCAACAGACCTACTGGTATCAACTGGTACGTTACAAACTACGGTAATTATGCCGCTGATTTCATTCAGCCTATGGAGGGCAATTACATCTACCTCACCTTTGATGAGGGCTATGAAAACGGCAACACTCCTGCTATCCTTGATGCTTTAAAGGAAAAGGATGCTAAGGCCGCCTTTTTCGTTACCCTTCCATTTGTTAAGGAAAACCCTGACCTTGTTCAGAGAATGATAGATGAGGGCCATGTTGTCGGAAATCATACCGTTACTCACCCTCTTATGAATACCTGCGACGTCGATAAACAGCACCGCGAAATTCAGCAGCTCCATGACTACGTTCTTGAAAACTTCGGTTATGAAATGTATCTGTTCCGTTTTCCTCAGGGGCAGTTCAGCGAGCAGAGCCTTGCCATTGTTCAGTCTCTTGGCTATAGAGCCGTTTTCTGGAGCTTTGCTCATAACGACTGGGATGTTAACAACCAGCCTGATGTCAAGGAATCTCTTGACAATGCTCTTCTTAAGGCTCACGCTGGTGCCATTTACCTTTTGCACGGTATTTCTACTACTGATGCTAAAATGCTCCCTGACCTTATAGACGGCCTTAGAGATGCCGGCTACAAGATCGGGTATTATTACAAAGTAGACTAAAGCTGCATCCCCTTGCTTTTGTGGCTTCTTGCAGTTTTTAGCCCATGATCTGTCTCATGATTTCCGGATCCTTTATTTTGTGGTCCTCTGCAAGGGTGATTACCTTTGTCATGATTTCTGCTGTCTTTGGATCTTCATCTATGTATGGAAGGAAGATTTTGCTTCTCTTTCCTCCCTGTACCATTACTATGTTGATCTGAGGTCCAGCCATCTTGTGGATCACGCCGCTTCCAAGGTGTACGGTGTAGTCACCGTACTTTCCCTTGATGAGGGCATGGTTCTTTTCAAAGGATACGTTTTTAATTCCAAAGAGCTCAAGATTAAATTCAAGCACCACTCTTCTCATTTCTATTGTTGAGTGGCTAGTCTGTGGATCTACTCCTCCGGCATGTGCTACGCTGACTGCAAGGTCTACATCTCGCATTACTTCTGAGTACAGTATGTCAGGTATTTCACTCATTTTCAGTAATTTTCCTGTTTTTCTATCACTGAATACTACCCATTCTAGTACCGGCGGCTCTGCGTCTGCTGGTGAGAACCAGTCTGCTACTGCATATATCTGCGCTATTATGTTATCGGCATAATAGATCTTCTGAAGTCCGTCTTCATAATCTGCTACCCAGCGTCTGCCCTTTAGGCATCCCAAAGTTTTTCCTACCTGTATCTGATTTCCGGCAAACATAAGGGATTTATTCTTGTCTAGTTCTTCGTCAAGCTTTACATATAGCTCACGGAACACCTGCTTAAATGGCTGCTTTTCTCCGTCCTTTGCCTTTTCAAAGAAGAGCTTTTGGTATTTTGTCCAGCTTCCCTCTTTATATAGGTCATATGGATGCGCTATTCTTATCTTTTCTTCTTTTTCATCAAGCAAGAACTCAGCTGGCAGCTTTTCATTTTCTCCTGCCTTTAGCATACCTGCTGCCCCTGTTTTTTCTGATACAAAAACAAGTTTTGTTATTATGCTGCTAAGTACCGGATTTGCACACAGTGCTTTCAGCTCCTCATAGCCATAAATTTCTCTATCCTCCATGGATTTTTCAAACATCGCTACGGATCTTGAATACTGTCTTTTTAGCTTATCCTTAAATTCCTTTATTTCAATAAATTTTTCATTTTTCTTGATAGCTGCCGGTATGGTCTTTAAGCTCTTTCCTGCCTTGCTTATTATCAGGTCTGCTTTTCCGCTATCATCTACTTCTATCTTTACTGAATATTCATCTATTTCATTTTCTTCAAAAAGTGATTTATTCTGCTTTGCGAGCTCTGTTTCCATTGACAGGGTAAGTCTTAGTTCATCTGAATAGCCCGCACAGGTCGACATATTCTTTAATGCCGTTTCTACTGCTGCCCCCTCGCTTGCCCTTCTTTGTGCTCCGAACTGCTTACTTTCCTTTAAGTATTTCTGCATATATTCATATCTTCCAAGCAGATCCTTAGTTCCTTTTATTGGTACAAGGCCAAGACTCATAAGAAGGTCTTTATTTCTCTTGGCATCTATTTCCTTTTCGAGTTCTTCTACAGTAACTCTTCCAAGTGCTGCATCCGCATATTTTCTTGCTCTGCTGTGCTTGCTTCCATCTGATATGTACTTTGCGCTCTTATATAGTTTGTCGAAGACCTTCTCGCCTAGGGTCTCGTAAACTTGAGTGAACCACTTTAAATCAAAGCAGCCGGCGTTTAATTCTCCGCTTGATAAAGGCGTGTATTTTGCTATTATGGCCATCTTCTTATCGTCAAAATAGTCATCCATGTGGGCCATGAAGTAATAGCAGCCGCTCTTAAAGCCCTCTAGCTTTAATACCTTTTCTATCATGTCCATCCATTCAGGGGCGAACATTGCTACCTCTATTAGTCTGGTTTCTTTTATCTTATTTTTCTTTACCGCTTCTTCTAGCTTTTCTACGGTATCCCCTTCATCCGGCTGCGATACGTTTAACAGATGGCTAAGTACCACTCTCTTGCTATTTTTGTTCGAGCCATAATAATAGGTGCTTCTGTCAAGAGTCGAGTCTCCGAGCGCTTTTAATATGTCAATGAGATTCTCTATTCCATATACCACTGATATTTTAAGACATGCCTCCGAGAACTCAGTCGGTGTATCTCCTCTTTTTAGCTCGGTATCAAGCATTACCTCTATCAGCTCTAGATATATTTCATTTGCTGCAGCGTTAAAGGCTTCATCCATTAATTCTTCCTTTATTCCCGCAAAGGAATATCTTCTTTTCTTTTTCTTAAGCGCTCCTAATTCATTTATTCCATCTGAAAGCCCTATCTTTTCTATTATTACCTTATATACCATCTCCTTACTTATTATTCCAAGAGAGTATGCCTTAACATAATCAAGTGTTCGCAGCTGAATATAATTTCTATTGTAGCTGTAGTAATACTCATTTTCTTTTTCACTCACGGATCTTTTCATTTTTTCATCTAAAGCATATCTTAAATAGAAAAACTTCTTAAAGCTTTCATCATCTGATAATTCCTTTATTTCAGAAAGCACCTCGCTTATTCTCTTTTCGGATATAAATCTTACCAGGTCATAGTATGCACCATAATAGCTTTCTTCTCTTTTCTTTGCCGCATTTAATAGCATGATTTCATCCGGCACTTCTTCTACTATGTATTTTATTACTCCGAATTTTACTTCATCTGGAATTGGGGCCTTATATTCTTCTTCAAAAAAGCTGCAAAGAATATGCATTATGGTATTTATATTATCAATTCCGTACTTGTTATATTTAAATACATATTCATCCTCTGTATCTCCAAGCAGCTCCTTTATATGTTTTTTGCTCTCTAAGACCTTTTTTTCATCTAGCCCTTTGTAAGCATTATATACTCTTTTTGTGAGTATTCTTAAAGTATTGACTTCCCTAAATTCCTTTATATTTTTTTCTTTGAACTCTCTCCATAGTTCTGGTAAAGGATACCTCTCATAGGCTTTCAGTTCATTTTTATAGCTTAAGCTTCTTAATCTATATTCTGGTGATATTTCTCCAAGGAGATGCTCTTCTCCGTCCCCTGTCTTATATTCGGCCTTTGCATTTTTATCTATAAATTCCTCAAGCGCCTTTAATATTTCATCAGCTCTCTTTCGGGTGAGTTCAAAGTATTCTTTTACAGGCTTTATATAATCCAGATTGTTCTTTTGCTTAATTCCTAATATTTCTTTTTCCTGCGATAATAGTCCTTTTTTCTTACCTTCCGCTTCTTCCGGCATTATTTCAACTGCTTCATTATAAAGACCATACTTTTTTCCATTATCCTCTTTTGCCTTTTTGCCGGAATTTTCACTCAGCTGATCTATCAGGACACTTTCTTCTGATTCCGGATTTTCTATGCCCCTTGCTGCCTCTATTAATTCGTCTATTTTTTCATTTTTTCCCTTCGCCTTAAGAAGCATGTCAAGTCCGCCAAGGCGTATCATTTTATCCTTTGATTTTAATAGCCTTAATATGCTAGCATGCCTTTTTTCTTCCTGCTGGTCATTTAATATTTCTATCGCATTCGCGCGCAGATCCCCTAGCTTATATTTAAGGCAGGCTTCTATCTTCTTATAATCTTCATCATTTAACTTATTATTTTCTGCTAATCTTTTTACTAAAACCGCTGCTACTTTTCTTGTGTCAGTACTTCTATTGGACAGGCATTTTAATAGCATATTCTTTCTTTTCTGAGTTTTGGCGTCTATAAGAAGTATTTTTACTGCACGGTTTCTTGTTCCGTATTCATCACTGAAATCTTCTATTTTTTCTACTAATTCTTCCTGCTTTTCTTCATCTTCTAACACACATGCTATAAATAACATTCTTGATAGCACATCATTTTTTTCAAGACTTGCAGAGTACCATGGAAATATAAACGGAGAGAAGGTAATTTTCTTCTTTATTTTCTCTGCTACATCCTTTAATATTTCATAGTGCTTTTCTGCCTGCTCTTTATTTTCAAAAAAGGTATAAAGCCTTTCCTTGGTACTTTTTTCTATAATTCTTTGATTCCTTATGTAACTATCCTGATTCAGATTATTTTCTTTATTCAGGTTCAAAATTATCGCCGCTAATTCACTTCCTACTGAATCCATATATATGTGCATGTATGCGCATAAAAGCTCCACATCACCATCAATATGCTCTACTACATAATTAGCTATTTTATTTTTGTATTCTGTATATTCAAGCGAGTTTATATAATAGGAGGCGGCCAGCTTCTGCTGCCTTGTTCCTTCTACTACAAGCCTTTTAACTTCCTCCATCGCTGTTGTTATTTCATAAAAACCAAGCCCCCATAAACCAACACAGATATTGATTGCATCCTCTATATTTATGAGTGCATAAGCATTATTTTCATCCTCTAAGCAGGTTATTATGTCTGCTAGCACCTTTTCCGCACTTCTATCCTGTTCCTGCTCTGCTCCTACTCCTGTCCAGGTTCCTACAGCCCTTTTTACCGCCGCAAAACGGAGCATGTTATTATCCCTTATTGTATATGCTATTTTCTTAAAGGCAGCAATTGTTCCGCAGTCTGCATTTTCACAGATTACCTGTCTTACCCCCTCTTGAAGCCTTGCTGCTACTAAAAAGCCGCTTAGCAGGTCATTTAGTTCTTCATTATCTGATTTTACTACGCCTCTTATTATTTCGCGTGTTACTACAAGATTGTTGTTTTCTGCAGTAAACATTTCCTTTATTGCTGCTATTAATTCACTATCTCCCTTATCAATTCCTGCAAAAACAAGGTCATCCAGCATTCTTATGCTTATACCCATATACCCGGATCCATTTAGCTTATAATCCAGCAGTTCCTCTGAAAGGTTGTTCTTTATATAATCAATTAATCCTGCTCCATAAAATTTGAAAGCAAAGCAGGTATGCATTAATCTGAATACGTTACCTAAATACGGTGCATAGCTTTTTGCTCTTACGCTTCTACGATAATAATTCATCGAATAGGTAAACTTATTATATTTATCTATTGCATAATAATATGAGGCCTGCAATTCTTCCGGAACTAATAATTCTACAAGTGTAGAAAAATTTTCTTTTATAAAACCTGATATATCAGTTCTATTTAAACATTCCTTTTCATATTTGTATGCAAAATCATAGGAATCATAATAGCCTTCGAACATAGCCTTATAGGCTTGCTTTTCCTTTTCGGACAAGCCAGCTATTTTCTTTTCATTTTCTTTTTTCCAGTTCTCTATGAAGTTCTTTGAGAGCTTTACTCTTGAATTATAATCGTATCCCATTTTACCTCTCCTTTACCACATTCTGCCCGCATAAGCTGTCAGCTTTATGAAGGTCAGTTCAGTTTCATCCTTTATTTCTACTGTTTCTTCTAGACTCTCCATTCGCTTTCCGTCTATAAAAAGCGCGGTTACTCCGTCCTCAAAGCTTTGCACTGAGTTCTTTTTCGCCTCCTCCATTTTTGGAGACTTAGTTCCGTAATTTACTCCAAAGCCTACCTTTCCGCTTTTTGCCTTATCTTCTATTTCTTCTTTTTCAAGCATTTTCAGAAGCTCTCCGGCTTCCCGTCTCTTTTCATATTCATTTACACAATATCCTGTGACATATTCTATTAACTCTCTTACATTTTTCACCTCTGAAGGAGTATCAATTTCCAGCTTATCTATGCTGGCTTTGGCCCTTGTCAGCTTTTTTATATTTATTTTCATAAGTTCCCCCTTAGTTTATTTTCGGAGTTTTTTAAACTCTTTTATTATAGCAAATTCTGTTTTCTATAGCAACATTTTTTTCTTTAAACAGGAAACCCCCAAAAAGCACTTATTATGCGCTTTTTGGG
>JAEEGF011772817.1_pt1 | contig 13869 bp, 11 predicted proteins | sample 9134171 | NCBI WGS metagenome assembly JAEEGF01 (sample SAMN16246542, study PRJNA631951) | gut metagenome | biome: gut microbiome; feature: rumen; material: AP-attached | host: Bos | place: Iran: Karaj | collected 2018-10
CCGTTGCCGCGCGTCTTGGGCACGAAGACGACTATCGTCACTTTGCCCAGAGGGCTACTTACTATAAAAACCTGTATGATGAAAAAACGGGGTTCTTCAGAGCACGTGATGACAACGGACGGTGGGCAGAGCCATTTGACCCGCTCAGCTATGAGGACAACAGTTTCATTGAGGGGAACGCCTGGCAATACCTGTGGTTTGTGCCTCATGCACCCGATCAATTCATCGAGCTCATGGGTGGCAAGAAAGCATTTCTGAAAAAACTAGATGAGAATTTCAGCCTCACTAGCGTCAACCGTGAGACTAACGGCAATGCCTCGGCATTTATCGGCCAGTATGCCCACGGCAACGAACCCAGCCACCACACCGTCTATTTCTACAACTTCGCCGGTTGCCCTTGGCGCGCGCAAGAACTGGTCAACCAAGTGCGCACGGAATTCTATAATGCCACTCCAGCGGGATATGCTGGCAACGATGACTGCGGACAGATGTCGGCGTGGTACATTTTCTCGGCATTAGGCTTCTACCCCTTCAATGCTGGCGCCGCCGAATATGTCACCGGCACGCCACTGTTCCAGCGTGCCACTCTGCACTTGGCTGGCGGCAAGGAGTTTACCATCATCCGCAAGGGCGACAAGGGTATATACGTCAAGGAAATCCGCCTCAACGGAAAGCGGCTACAGGGTTTCAAACTCAAGCATCAAGACATCATGGCGGGTGGAACGCTGGAATTTGTCATGAGTGAGAGGCGCCCCTAGGCCCTCGAATTCCTTAGTTTTTTATACCGTGGGCAAGGAGATACCGTCGAGCTGGCGGTAGAGGTTGAGCGCATAGACGTCGGTCATCGCGCTGATGTGGTCGAGCACGGCCTGCACCTGCTCAAAGAGCGTCGGGGCATGCACGTCATACTGCTGCGGAAACTTGTTCATCAGCAGCTGCGAGTAGTTGCGCTCGGGGTGCATGACCGCCTCGATGAGTTTCTCGAGCAGCAAGTTGATGATGCGGTTACCAGCCAAGTCCACGTCCACCACATAGCCGGCGCGGTAAAGCCTTTCCTGTGCCAAAGCGCTGCAAGCCCTATAGGCACTGGCAGGCAACGGGTCGATGCAGTCGATGAGGCTGCCCTCGAAACGGCCTTCCATGATTTCATCTTCATGGTCGGCAAATGCAGCGGCACACTGCTCCACCAGCAGGCCGACGATGCAGGAGCGCAGGTAGGCAATCTTCTCGTTGGGATCGGCGACACGACCCATGTGCACACGCAGATGGGCCTTGCGCTCGTCGTCAAAGAAGCCGAGCAGCAGGTCGATGGTCTCGTCGGTGCCGATGATTTTGAGTTTGTGGCCATCCTCGATGTCCATGATCTGGTAGCAGATGTCGTCGGCCGCCTCGACGATATAGACGAGGGGATGGCGGCAGTAACGGTCTTCCTCCAAACGGATGAGTCCCAACTCGTCGGCAATGCGCTTGAAGATATCTTTTTCGGTAGTAAAGAAACCGAACTTACCCTTATTGCCGGCATACATCGATGAGTAAGGGTATTTCACGATTGCCGCCAGCGTCGAATAGGTCATGGCAAAGCCACCGGGACGGCGCCCGTTGAACTGGTGAACGAGTGTGCGCAGCGAGTTGGCGTTGCCCTCAAAGTGGATGAGGTCGTTCCATTGCTCCACGGTAAACTTGTCCTTGAATTCCAGGCCTTTACCCTCGCTGAAGTAGGCCCCGATGGTCTTCTCGCCCGAGTGGCCGAACGGGGGATTGCCCAGATCGTGCGCCAGGCAGGCGGCTGCGACGATTTCGCCGATATCACGTAGTTTCTCGGCCCACGGCTCAGCCTTGTAGCGCGGCATGAGGCGGATGACCACCTCGCGCGCCATCGACTTGCCCACACTGGACACTTCAAGGCTATGTGTCAAACGGTTGTGTACAAAAATGCTGTCGGGCAGCGGAAACACCTGCGTTTTGTTCTGCAAGCGGCGGAAGGGTGACGAGAACACCAGGCGGTCATAATCGCGCTCAAAGTCGCTTCTCACTCCCCCACCCTTATCGTCGTGGTAATGCTCCAGCCCCAGCCGTTTATCCGAAATCAATCGGTCCCAATTCATGCGTTCCATATCGTCAACGAATCAAATATTCACATATCGTTTTACCCACAAGGCAAACAATTTATCGTAGGCCTGATAGCCATTCTTGCCTAGTGTAATGAAATCTTTAGCAAGCAAACCTTTGACAGCCGAATTGACAGAACTTGCCGATGGCAAATGATACTTGCGGATAAAAGCTCCGCTTGTCACATTTGCGACCTCACCTTCAATAGCTATGGCGACGAAGACATTACGTTGCTTCTCGGGTATCTGACAAAGGAGAGCCTCATAGGTGTCACTTGCCATGTCCAACGTATAGCTGATAGCCCCATCAATCATTTCGACGGTACAGGTTTCGCCCTGTTGTGTACGCATAAACAATACATTCATCAAGCGCTGCATATAAGCGGTAACGCCGTTGAAATCACGATACACCTGATCCACAACCTCGGGCAAAAGAACCTTGCCGGCCTCGTTAAACAAGCCAACGGCAAATTCACGATAAACGTCCAAATCCAGCGGTTTAAGATTCATCAAAGTCACCGACTGGTAGAAGGGTCTTGATGGTGAAGTAAACATGTTATCCATCAGATGCCGTTGTGAACCAGCAAACACGAAGATGGCATTGCGGCAACGTTGGATGTAAGTGCGCAGCATGGCCTCCACATTGACCCCGTCATTATAAGATGCGATTTGTTGAAATTCGTCGATAGCCACAAGACAAGGGCGATCGGCATTTTCAAGAAAACGGAAAATCTCGTCGATAGACGCCTCTGGTTTATCAATCGAGCCCATGCTCACACCCAATGAAGGCTGACCAAACACATCAAATGTAATATCGGGTCGCAACGATGCCACGACATCAATAAATCGCTGCAACATTTTTTTGCCAAAAGGCCTTAGCGCGTCAATGACACTACGCCCCAAGACATTGACAAAATCCTGCAGTGATGATGTCGCATAGATGTCTATCAAGAACGTGTAGTAATTGTCCTTGACTACAGGCTGAGCAAAACAATGACGGATGAGGTCGGTTTTTCCCAAGCGGCGCGGCGAAATCAACGCCACATTATTTCCGTTGGTCAACAAATCAATCAGTGACCGGGTTTCCTCCACGCGGTCACAAAAGTACTGTTCACCAGCATAGCCGTTGGTCACAAATGGATTGTTCATATCACTTCCAGCTTTGGTTTATGCTGCAAAGATACAACAATCCATCCAAATTATCAAATTATAATTATCATAAAATGATAATCACTTGATGATAAAAATCTATTTGTCTTTAAATAAGCAGGTTACTTCTCCAGTTGTTCGGCGACCCAGATGGTCCACTCGTCGATGTTGTCGGTCAAACGGGCTGGCAACGGCAGGTCAATGCGCACATCAGGAGCAATCCCTGTCGGATCTATGGCTGATTCAGGAAGCCCTAAAGCACGTGACATCGGGAGTTTGATGCTTATTTTACAATTCGGCAACTGAATGAAGCATACATTGGCAAAATCAAGACAACCTATGGTATTGTCTCGTCCATATATAGTCGTTCGGTAACTACATTTCTTAGTTAAAAGCACAATGGATTCACCAGAACTGCCAACTTCATTGTCGATGATCATAGCTGCTTTTCGCAAAGATTTATCTATCTTTTTATACAGTATGAGATTAATTCCCGGAGATAAGAATTCGGCATCTGGATGTTCCGAAATTGCTTTTATCAGATGTGAATAATCTGACCAACCATATTCTTTGATGATTTCTAAGTTTTGAGCGGTGATACGATAATATGGGACAGTGTCATACGCTTCGTGGTCATAGAGAAGTCGAAGATAGGGTTTAAAAAGGCCATCAGCACCACCACCATTACCACGAACGTCAATGATCAGATTCTCGCAATGCGACTTTTTGAACTGTTTAATGGAGTTCTTGATCCATTTTGAGTCAGGGTTTCCACCGCAATCAGGGAAACGGATAAGGAAGGTCTTGTCTGTCACCTTGCAAGCGACTGGCTGAGGGTTGTATTCTTCCATCAATTTCCTATAACGGATTATGTTTTTCCTCTTTTCATGATACTTATGCATTATCGTCATTTGTCCGTCTTCATCCGGATAATATAGGCATAAGTCAAGATGTAAATCATTGAACCAACCAGTATAGGCGGCAACAGCATCCCATCCAGGGCGTTCGCCGCGCTCAACCTCACTTCTCAAACGAGCCTTGGTTGCCTCATAATCGGCCCTGGTGCTGTCCACAACCCAATAAGAGAAACCCGAATAGTTGTCCTCAATATACTTCACTGCGAAGTCGTAATCCTCAAGGTGCTGATTTATAGTCAGTTCAAATGGCAATTCAGGCAACTGTGACCATGCCAGCATAGCTACAGATAGGCACAAAATAGTGTTTAATAATCTTTTCATAATATCCTTTGTGATTAATTTGCATTTACTTATTGTTGACTATTGTTCCAGTTGTTCGGCGACCCAGATGACCCACTCGTCGATGTTGTCGGTCAAGCGGGCAGGCAGCGGCAAGTCGATGCGCACGTCGGGGGCGATGCCGGTGGCGTCAATGCCTGACTCGGGTAAACCGCAGACGTGGGACATCGGAACTTGAAAATATATGTCAGAATGCTTGAATTTGAGGAGAGCAATATTTGAGTAGTCCAGACACCCCCTGGTGTTATCCTGACCATAAATTGTGGTGCGATTGCTCGAGTGGCCTACAATTCTAACCATTTGTTCGCCGGCACTGGCCACTTTGTTATCTATAATCAACGCGGCCTTGCGAACACGCTTATCCACTTTACCTTTTATCCTAATAACACCGCCATTGTGAGGCAAAAACTCGGCATCCGGCTGCTTGATGGACATTTTGAGAATATCTTTACGCAAACCTTCATTCTTGATATACTCCATGTTTTGGGGCGAGTTGCGATATTCAATGCCAGGCAATCGGATCTCATGGTCATATAGCAGTTCCAGATAGGGTGACCAAATGCCATCACTGCCGCCACCGTTTCCACGGATATCAATCACCAGATTCTCACAATGTGACTTCTTGAACTGCTTGATTGAATTCTTGACCCATTTCAGATCGGGGTCGCCCCCACAGGAGGGAAGACGAACCAAGAAAGTCTTGTCCGTCACCTTGCAGGCAACAGGGGCTGGATTATACTCCTCCATCAAACCGGCATAATGAATGAACTTCTTTTTTCTATAATACTCTGTCCAATTGACATCATCATTCACCTGCTCATCAAAGACCGCATAATGTATCTTCAAGTGAGCATCATTGAACCATCCCATCAATTCAGCGACAGCATCCCATCCCGAGCGCTTTCCTTGCTCAACTTGGGAACGCAGGCTGCTCCTCATGGTTTCATATCCGGCAAGCGTGCTGTTGGTCACTTTGTCGGGAAAACCTGAGTAGTTGTCCTCGATATACTTCACGGCAAAGTCATAGTCCTCAAGGTGCTGCTCAAGGGTCAACTCTGGCATTTGAGCCCAAGACATCAGTCCCATAACCAGGCACGAAATTAAAGTCAATACTTTTTTCATGATTTTTCAATTTTTGTTTTCTCTGCCACAAATTTATCGCCACAAAACATTCTTGCCAAGCGATTTCCTTGAAAAATCGCCGATTACAGTAAAAATCACAAAAAAGTGTCAAAATTTTGGACAGTTGCCCAAAATCCGTCATCTCTATTCAGGCCACATCCATAGTCATTACTTAACATTGACATTTAAAAAAGGTTTCAAATGATGGTTGTAACCGTTTTTGATGTATTTTTGCAGTTTGTAACCAATCCTTGATTTATGGAGAAGATTAATGTGAAGATTGTGAACCGTGGGCCGCATGAGGTGCCGCAGTACGGGACAGCGTTGAGCGCAGGAATGGACCTGCGTGCCTGGCTCGAAGAGCCATTGACGCTGCAACCCTTGCAGCGCGCACTGGTGCACACGGGCATCTATATCGCTCTGCCCGAGGGCTATGAGTGTCAAATCAGGCCTCGCAGCGGTCTGGCGCTGAAACGCGGGCTGACGGTGCTGAACACACCTGGCACGATTGATGCCGATTACCGCGGCGAGGTGGGCGTCATCCTGGTGAACCTGAGCGACGAGCCGCAGACCATCGAGAACGGCGAGCGCATCTGCCAGATGGTGGTTGCCCGCCACAGCACGGTGGAGTGGACCCTTGTTGACGACCTTGACGAAACCGAACGCGGTGCCGGCGGATTTGGACACACGGGAACGAAATGATTCAAATTTTCTTTCAATTTGAAGACTTGAAGGTTAAAGGTTAAAGAGTAAATCATCTATCATAAACGATGAAACGACATGTAGTGATATTAATGATTGCGTTGCTGGCGATGTCGGCCATTGCAGGCAAGAAAGAGCCTGCGGCTAAGACTGTTTCGCTTGCTGACCAGCGCAAGGCTGAATACATATTCATGGAGGCGCAAATCCAAAAGAACAAAGGCAACCTTGACGCTTTCCATGACTTGCTGGAACACGCACACAGGATTGACTCGTCAAACACGGCGGTGTCATTCTACTTGGGCATGTGCCTGTTAAAGATGAACAACACGAACAAGGAACGCTTGGAGCGTGGTTTGGCCCTAATGAAAAAGCACTTTGATGCTCAGCCCAGGGACCTTTACGAGACGCTTTTCTACTGTGATGCAAACATGCAGTTGGGCAACCCCGAGGAGGCGCTGCGTGCCATTAAAGTGCTTAACGACCAGAACCCCAACCAACTGGAGCTGCAAGTGCGACTTGCCGAGGCCTACTCGCGCACAGGTGACTATGCTCAGAGCAATGCCACCTATGACAGCATAGCCACACTGTTTGGCGATGCCATTCAACTCACTGCCGGCAAAATCAACAATTACCAAGCCATGCAAGACAGTGCAGGGGCCCTCAACGAGATGCGCCGATTGTTGAGCAAAGCGCCCAAGAGTGCCGATTACAACATCGGGATGAGCAATCTGTTCCAGCATTACGGCAATGCCGACAGCGCATTCTACTATTTGGACCGTGCACAGGAATATGAGCCGGACAATGGCTACATATACCTAGTGCGTGCCGACTACTACAGCCAACTAGGCGACAGCGTGGGTTATGAGCAACAGATCTACAATGCCCTCACCGCCGAACAACTGGATGTTGACTCTAAACTGGGAGTGCTGCTGGGCCACATCCGCAAACAACTCGCCGAAGAGGACACCACCCAACGCATCAACGACTTGTTCACTGTGCTCATTCAGCAACATCCCCATGAAGCAAAAATCCATCAGCTCTACAGTGAATATCTCTACGCCAAAAAGGACATCAAAGGTGCCATCGAACAGCTCAGTTACAGCCTTGACGTCAATCCCACCGATGCCGACGGCTGGCGCAACATGGTCATCCTCAATATGATTGACGATAATTATCCTGCTGCAATCAAGGCCTCGGAGAAAGCGTTGGAGTACAACCCCGACAACATTGACCTCAAGAGGTATGTAGCTGGATGCTATCACCAAATGAAGGAATATCACAAAGCAATCGACGCTTACCAGAATCTTATCAAAGCTGTGGATTCTACCGACGTGGTGACCATTTCTGAGATACTGACCGGCATTGGTGACGCCTACAGTGAGTTGGATGACTCGGTGAGTACCATAGCACACTATTTACTGGCACTTGAACTAGATCCTGAAAACTCGGGGGCACTTAACAACTATGCCTATTATCTCGCTCAGCACGGTAAGGATTTGGATAATGCCGAGGAAATGGCGGCTCTCGCCATCAAATATGAACCCGACAACGCCAATTTTATCGACACCTATGCCTGGGTATATTTTGCTAAGAAGGATTATGAAAAAGCCTTGACATATATTAAAATGGCTGTCGAGAAAGACGAAGACAACCACCTGCTTGAACACTATGGCGACATCCTGTGGTTCAATGAACAGCAGGAAGAAGCCGTCGAACAATGGACAAAAGCACTCGAGCAAGATCCAGACAACGAACTGTTGCAACGCAAAGTAAAAGATAAGACCTATTATGAAAAATAGACTCATCATCATTATTGCCGCCATGTGGCTGATGACTGCCTGTGGCGTCCTCAAGAAAACCGGGGCAGGCCCCGCCAGCACAAACACAACCGGACAAACCACAACGACCGTAACAACGGAAACAGCCCCTATTGATGCTATCATCGCAACCTTGGGTGACTGGCAGACGTTGCAGACGGGCGGCAGCATTTCTTTGAAAGGCAGCACCAATTTCTCGTCGGCCATACAGGTGAAGATGTTACGAGACCAGGCCATATATATATCGTTGCGGCCTTTGCTTGGCATCGAAGCGGGCAAACTACTCATTACCGGCGACAGCCTCTATGCCGTGGATAAGGTTCACAAGCGCTACATCGCCGAGAAGGTTTCCATCCTCACCTCGGGCATTCCAGTGACCGTCCGCGACGTTCAGGACATCTTCCTGGGAAGGCCGTTCATTATCAGCAAGGGAACCCTCAACGAAACGACCAAAGCCGAGATGGCCGTCAACCGCGATGGAAATACCATCATTCTGGCTCCAAACGAAACATTTATGGGCTACGGCTATGCTTTTACCTTTGACAAGAACACACGCATCACTTCGCTGGACATTGTGCCTGTGGGTAGCACAGTAGCGGCCTATCAGGTCAAGTACAGCAACGTGCGCAGCACCCTAGCCGGCAACATCTCCCACACCATCAACGTCAATGCCACTATTGACAAGAAGAGCTTGGCATTCTCGCTCTCCTACAAAGACATCGACTGGAACGGCAAGGTAAAGATCGACAAGAGTATTCCCGGCAATTACAAACGCATGAGCGCCAGGGACCTGCTCTCGATTTTTTCTAATTGATGATTTGCACAGGCCGAACTTGTTTATCTAGAGCATAGAGGAGGCTTCTCCAATTCATGCAGATTCAGCAATAAAACCGCTGATCTTGCGTTATGTTATTATAATAACATAAAAACGTCAATGAAATTTCAACACCGCATATTCTCGCTGCTGGCGTGCTGCTTATGCGCCACGATTGCGTTTTCACAAATCAAAATCACAGGTAAGGTGGTCGATGCCGCAGGAGAACCCATCGAATTTGCCACTATACGTCTGCTAGGCACGGCAATCGGCACCAACACCGACACCAAGGGAGTCTATGAAATGACAGTGCCCAAGGCCGACACGCTGAGGGTGGAATTTTCATGCCTGGGCTATTCAACGGTGACTCGCCAGCTCATCAAGCCCGAGGGGACTGTTACCATCAACCCGAAACTCTATGAGAAAACGTTGGAACTTGAGGGTGTTGAGATTACCGAGTACAAGAAGCAAACCACTGGTATGCAGGGAATTGACGTGGACATGCTGAAGCGCACACCCGATGCATCGGGCGGCAGTGTTGAGGCTGTGCTGACCACAATGGCAGGCGTGAGCTCCAAGAACGAGCTGAGCTCGCAGTACATGGTGCGCGGCGGCTCCTATGACGAGAACAGCGTCTATATCAACGGCATCGAGGTATATCGCCCACAGCTCATCAGTTCGGGCCAGCAGGAGGGTATGAGTATCATCAATCCCGACATGGTGCGCAAGGTGGACTTCTCGACCGGCGGCTTCAGCGCCGCATACGGTGACCGCATGTCATCGGTGCTGGATATTACCTACCGTGAGCCAGAGGCTTTTGAAGGCGCCTTTGCTGCCAGCCTTCAAGGTGGCAGTCTGATGCTTGGTCACAGCACAAGCCATTACTCACAGATGCATGGTGTGCGTTACAAGCGCAACTCGTCGCTGATGGGTTCGCTGGAGAGCAAGGGTGAATATGACCCGCAATATCTCGACTACCAGACTAGCCTTGTTTTCAAACCCACCGACAAACTGCGCATCGCCCTGCTAGGCAACGTGAGCATCAACGATTACCGCTTCACACCTGTTAATCGTGAGACCAGTTTCGGTACCAGTGATAGCGTGAGGACATTCACCGTATATTTCGACGGCTATGAGAAAGACAAATTCCAGACCTACTTCGGTGCCGGCGCAGTCACCTATTCATTCAACAACAAGGGTACCGATCTCACTTTACAGGCATCGGGATACAGAACAGATGAGTTGGTAAGCTATGATATTCATGGTGAATACTGGCTTGATCAGGCTGGTAAAGAATTGGGAGTAGGCAAGTACCATGAGCATGAGCGCACTCGCCTCAAGATGAACGTGATGGACCTCACCCTGCGCGGTAACATCGGCATCAACCAGAACAGCATCGCTTATGGAGTGTCGATGCGAAAGGAAAAAATCTATGACCGTTCACGACAATGGCAGTGGCGAGACAGTGCAGGCTATTCCCTGCCCCATGTTCCTGATCAGGTAAACGTCATTTTCACCGAAACATCTAGCAACGACTTGAACACCACAAGGATTGCAGGTTGGCTCATGGACACATGGCGTTTCACCACCAGTGCAGGATACTGGTCGTTAAATGCAGGTGTGCGCCTTTCCCATTGGAACTTCAATGGTGAGACCCTGGTATCGCCACGCGCTAGCCTTGGCTTTGTGCCTGAACGCAACGGTAACTTGTCGTTGCGCCTTGCCACCGGCATCTATTACCAAGCACCTTTCTACAAGGAGTACAGACAACAGGTCATGGATACGCTGGGCAACCGCAACATCCTGCTCAACAAGGACATCAAGTCACAACGCAGTATTCAGGTCATTTTGGGCAGTGACTACACATTCCGCGCACTGGACCGCCCCTTCAAGTTCAGCACCGAGGCCTACTACAAGAACCTGAGTAACCTCATTCCCTATGAGATTGACAACCTTAAACTCGTTTATAGTGGCGTGAATTCGTCAAAGGGTTTCATTGCGGGTATCGACATGAAACTGTACGGACAGTTTGTTGAGGGTACTGACTCATGGATCAGTTTCTCGCTGATGAAGACACAGGAGGAATTGAACGGCGTGAAAGTGCCTCGTCCTACCGACCAGCGCTACAGCTTCGCGTTATTCTTTACCGACTATTTTCCCAACATCCCGCGATTGAAGTTCAGCCTCAAGGGCATCCTCAGCGACGGTCTGCCCACCACAGCACCTCACATGACACGTGCCGACTCCTATGTGCGCCAACCCGCATACAAACGCGTTGACGCTGGTCTGAGTTTTGAATTAGTGGGCAAGGACAACCGTCCTTATTCAGGTTTCCTGAGCCATTTCAAGGAAATCTGGCTCGGGCTGGACTGTTTCAACCTGATGGACATTTCCAACGTGAGCAGCTATTATTGGGTGACCGATATCAGCAATATCCAATATGCTGTTCCCAACTATCTTACACGTCGTCAGCTCAACGTCCGCCTGTCTGCATCATTCTAAGTTTGTGCCTGACAGGCATCAATCTGGAAGATTATCTAAATCAGCCGGATCACCGAACAATTGAATCAATTCATCAAATCGATGAAGCGTGTCTCCGCCAAATTTAGATAGGCTCTTGCGGACGCGCTCAATCGTTTTTGGAGGATTATCCGGACGACTCTTACTGAAAAATTTATCGGCATAGCAAACGAGTTTTTCCTCGATGCTTTCGGGGAGGAGGTCTCTTGGAGGTGTAATCGGTAATCCTTGTGCGACGATTTCGGCCGATGTAATGCCTGCTCCAGTGTGTCTTTCACATACCCTGCCATGCCTGAACAGGCCGATGCTGTCAAGCATCTTGCGCCCAATAATGCCATGCAGGATATAGGGTTCTGAGCCATAACAGTAGATTCCAGGAGCATCAGTGCCGCGCATGCCGATGTCATGCAACATGGCTGCCTCCTCAACAAATTCAATATCTACAGGCACGCCATGTTCAATCAGGCGCTGGCCCAATGCGATAGCCAGATCGGCTACCTGGCGGCTATGAGAAACTAACACCCGGTAATCGTCGTTACCGGGTGTATAGTATCTTTCAATGATTGATAGGCAATCGAGCATCAGTCTACAAAGACTACCCAGCCGTGCTCATCGGGATAGTCACCCATCTGGATGGCACGCAGGCGGTTATACAGAGCAGTCACCTTGGGACCAACGTTGCCGTCCTTGCTGATGACATAGTGCACATCATTGTCCATATCAACAACCTCGCTGATGGGAGCGGTAACAGCAGCGGTGCCGCACTCGGCTGCCTCATCGGCCTCAGCAAGTTCCTCAAGGGGAACAGGACGAGCCTCAACTTCCATACCCAGGTCACGGGCAATCTGCTGAAGACTCATGTTGGTGATAGAAGGCAGGATGGAACCTGACTTCGGAGTGATATATGAGTTGCCCTTCACGATAAAGAAGTTGGCGGGACCACACTCATCAAGGTACTTTTTCTCCTTGGGATCCAAGAAGAGAGCTGCGCTGTAGCCTGCTGCTTTGGCACGAGCGGTTGCACCCATACCAGCGGCATAGTTACCGCCCACTTTCCAACGACCGGTACCGCAGGGAGCAGCACGGTCATACTCGCGGTAAACAGCGACCTTGGTGCAGTGGAAACCTTCCTTGAAGTAAGGACCTACAGGGGTTACAAAGATAATAACGGTATACTCTTCGGCCGGGCTAACACCAACGCGGGGCGAGATACCGATTTCAACGGGACGAAGATAGAGCGAGCTGCCGCTGCCATAGGGCGGGATGAAGCGCTCATTGAGTTTCACGACCTTCTTGCACATCTCCATGAAGATGTCCTCGGGAAGAGGCTCCATGAGGATACCGCGCGCACTGTTCTGGAGACGCTTGGCATTCTCATCAGGACGGAACAGGCGGATTTTGCCATCACTACCGCGGAAGGCCTTCAAGCCCTCAAAAATTTCCTGTCCATAGTGCAGGCAGCTTGCAGCCATGTGCAAGTTGATGGTCTCGTCATCGGTGACTTCGATTTCACCCCACTTGCCGTCCTTGAACGTGCAGCGCACGTTATAGTCGGTCTTCATGTAACCAAAAGGCAGATGTGCCCAGTCAATGTTTTCTAAATTAGTCATACGTTTTTAGTTAAGGTTATTAAATGGTTTTAGTCATGTCCTTATTGAAAACGATAAAACATCGATTATATTGCCACCTTCTGGGTAATATTGCCTATCCTCACCAGATAGATGCCCCTAGTACCCAATTTCAATTCAAAAGTGCCTGACGGCAAGGTCGATTGTGATACAATTTGACCCAGAATCGTGTAAACCCTCACAGTGATGCGCTTGGGGGTCACAATGGTAATGGTGCCTCTGTTGCCATAAATCTCGATGCCATCGCTCGTGCGCGGATCATTCCAGGTCTTTCCTTGGACCTCTCGATTGGTCTCACGCCATTGAACTTCGGCCAGGACCGCACTTTCAAGCCCCAAACCAAGCACAAGAACCAATATGGCCAACAGACGTTTCATCGTTTTGTAATCAATCAACAAAATTAGTACTATTTTTCGGAGCAAACAAACCTTTAAAGAAAATTTTCTTTTTTTCAATAAAAAACGAGGAGAGGCATGGTCGCATTAATGCGGCAGCACATGGAACCCGGCTTGCATGGCAGCAGCACTGCTGCTTATATCATCTAGATGGTCTAGAAATTCTAGATCATCTAGATTTTCTAGATTTTCTATAGTCTTTAAAACAAAAAAACGAGGGAGCCAACCTTGCGATTGACTCCCTCTTAGGGGGCGGTTACCTACTCTCCCACTTTCGCAGTACCATCGGCGTGGTGAGGCTTAACTTCTCTGTTCGGAATGGGAAGAGGTGGGACCCTCACGCTATGACCACCTGATT
>JAEEGF012239285.1_pt1 | contig 13869 bp, 14 predicted proteins | sample 9134171 | NCBI WGS metagenome assembly JAEEGF01 (sample SAMN16246542, study PRJNA631951) | gut metagenome | biome: gut microbiome; feature: rumen; material: AP-attached | host: Bos | place: Iran: Karaj | collected 2018-10
CGCCTCAGTTCTGCCGGATAATGCAACGGACAAGACGATTACCTGGACCTCCTCCGACAAGTCCATAGCGTCCGTTGAATCCGGCAAGGTCAAGGCGGTGAAGAAAGGGGAAGCAACGATTACGGCAAAGGCGGGTGATAAGACGGCTGAGGCAAAGATCGTGGTTCTCGCCCCTGTTTCCGGAATCACGCTCAATAAGAATCGCCTCGACATGATCATCGGGGAGACGGAAACATTGACCGCCACCATCACACCGGCTGATGCTGACCCGAAGGAACCCATCACCTGGACCACCTCGGATGAAACGATTGCTACGGTCGACGGTGGCAAGGTTACGGCTGTCAAGGAGGGCGAAGCGACGGTAACGGCTTCATCTGATGGGAAATCGGCCACCTGCATCGTCAAGGTCGATTACATCCATGTCTCCGAAATCAGCCTGGATATCACTGAAAAGGCCCTCTATGCCGGTGAAACGCTCAAACTCACCGCCACCGTAAGCCCCGAAAACAGCACTTACAGGACCGTCGAATGGACCTCATCGGACAAGAGCGTCGCCACCGTCGATGCAGAAGGGAAGGTCAATGCTATCGGCAAGGGCACCACTACCATCACCGCCAAAGCCGATGGGAAAGAGGCGACCTGCAAGCTGACCGTCCTCGCTCCCGTGAAAGGGGTGACGCTCAGCAAGACGTCTCTGAGCTTGAACGTCGGTGAAAGCGCAACCCTCACGGCAACACTGATTCCGGCCGATGCCACGCCCCGGGAAGAGCTCGCCTGGTCCAGTTCCGCTCCTGAGGTTGTCTCCGTGGATGCCGGTATGGTGAAGGCCCTGACGGAAGGTACGGCGACTATTACGGCTGCGGTGGAAGGTTTCACCGCCGGATGCGTGGTGAGCGTGAGCAAGCCGGCATATACTGCGCCTACCCTGAGAGAGGTTAAGGTGACGGACAAGTACAAAGCTTATGGCGTCAACGGTTATACGGATGTAGCCTGGTACGACAACTATAGCCCCAAGAGTCAGCAGCTCATTTATCCGCACGTTCTAGTATCCTATGTAGCGAGCGAATGGTATCGGGCCGAGAACATAGAGTATATTATTATGGGTGAAGTTCCGGAAGAGATTCCGTGTGAGAATGTTGGGAAGGACGATCCTTCTTGCGTCTCAACCCATGCCGACGAAGGGTATGGACGTATTAAAAACCTGGTTCCAAATGCCGTTGCCAAAGCTTGCGGCGGCTCATGGGAAGACCTCCTGGACTATATCACCAAAAACCCGGATTTACTCATCCTGGCAAGTTGTGCATACGATCTCTTAGGAGGATCTTCCCCTGAGAGCTTGAAGAAAAAGAGCCATTACCAACCTTTCCGAAGCGTTCTTGACTTTGACAATGTGGTGGTGAGTGTTGCTGTAGGGAATGTAAGGAAGTACGCCGATGGGACGTGGTATATTGCATCGACATTGGAAGAGAACACTGTCAACCCTTTCTCTCTTCCAGGGACTTATCATTCTGCGAGCGTCACCAGCGATAAGAACAATAAATTCACGGTCACGGGATATAATGCTGCTTTGAGGAACGTTTTCTTGGACGACACATCTTCCTGCCTCCCCGTTGGTTTTGGCAAAGGCAACATAGTAGTACCTTTTGTAGCAGGCCCGAGTCTGGATGGATTTGAAGATCATGATACTTATTCCTCCTTTTCCACTGCGACATTCAGCGCCTCCCTCGGCAACTTCCTCTCCATCCTCCTGAAAACCCATCCCGGCATCACCCTCGAAGGAGCCAGTACCATCATGCAGGAGAACTATTTCCGGGCCGAGAAAATGAAGTATAAGGACGATGACGGCGTGGTGAAGGAGGGCGGAGACTGGCATTTCTTCAAGACGGACGAGTTCATTGCCAGTGAAATCCTCCAAAAGAACGCCGTGGATGCCGCCTTCTCATCATCGACCCGCAACATTGACCTTCCTTCCTCCGGCGGTCTCTGCTATATCGGTCCGGGGATTCAGTTCGAGGTGGATGGAACGGCTTATGAAATGACCGAGACGAACCGCAGCACCTTGACATCGGCCTTATCGGCGGGGAAGGATATTAGATGGACCTTCAATCGAGAGTTGGCAGGGAAATACGCGACAGGAACCGCCGACATCACCGTCCGCATCCTTGACCATGCCGGCGAACTCATTCCGGATATCAAGAGGACGATGAGCGTTGGAATTTGATGATGTGGATGAACTGGGGTGAACATGCGGCGGTTTAGGTTGACGGGGATAGTTAATGTGCTGATAATGAGTCCTGATATTGGTGAACGGGAGGGAGAACGGTTTAGGGGACAGTTTAGGACATAGAACGAAGAAAGCGGGCCGTAGACGCCCGCTTTCCATCATAGAATCTATTTGCTTTCACTTCCGCCGGAGCGTCGTTTCAGCCTCTCTTCGTACTTTCGGACCAGCTTCTTGATCCAAGTACCCGAACAGCCGTACTTCTCGCCGATCTTATCCCAGCCAGCACCAGCGTCATGCTCCTGCTTCAATCTGGGTGCATCGGCCGGACCTGGTTTCTTGGATGGTGACGGAGTTACGGATAGGGCGGCTTCCGTTCCGGTTTTCTCCATGACAACTTCTGCCTGCTGACTTTTCTCGCGCAGGTAGTTCTGTTCACCGGAGAACTTGTGCATATACCGCTCCATCACGTAGTCGGCGATGTACCGAACAAGGCCGACAACCTGGCTCCTTGCATCGGGTCGGTCTTCTCCAGGTTCACCGGCGAGCATGTGCAGCACAATACCTGCATGGAAGGCTATCGCTGCAATCCTGGCTCGGGCATCTTTCCGTGCGAGGTTGCCGTCGGCCTTGTAGATCGGAACTTGGTCATCGAGCCACTTCCGCAGCGCCTTGTTCACATAGTCAAGGTCCACGATGGTTTCCGGGCAGGGGATGTCGTTACCAGAAGCGTCCTGGGTATAACAATAGAGCTTCCGCCAGTCGTCAATTCTATCCCGAATCTGGTCAAGAAGGCCATCCTCGACGAGCTCAACGGACGTCAGCTGGTCGCCACTGTCAGGGATGAGGCTGAAGATATACCTGGAGACCATACCGCCTTGCAGATTGCCGTGCGTGAAAGCGGCTACTGCATCGGGGGTACCGGTATAGAAGACGTTCATGAAGACCGGGAACAAGCCCTTCACGGAATCCTTCGCCTTGTTGTTCTGGTAGACGGGGTCATTGTCAAAGGCCTTGCAGTAGTGCTCCGTGGTCAAGCCGTTCTTCTCCTTCATGGCCTTGTTGACAGCCACAATCTCCGGCTCGAAGTCGAAGATGTGGACGCCGCCGTTCCCTGCAAGGACATCGAACAACTTGGACCTGGTAACGGAGACACCGACATTCTGGATGATCTTCTTCTGCTTCACCGTGGTTGCCTGGTTCCCGTTCTGCTCGAAAAGCTTCTTCTGGTCCGACTCGATGACACGCTTGAACAGACGCTTGAATACCTGCCCGAACTTAGCCTTCCCTTGCCCCCAGTTTCCTTCCACGATTACGAGGAGGTTAGGAGCATGAAGGTTACCGTCCAGGTATTTGGCGCGGACACGAGAGAACGCCAGGGCCCCGAAGGCCGAAAGCAGCATGAACAACATCGGCTCGAAGTACCCAAGCGGACAGCAAGCCAGGATATAGCCCAAAGGGTCCGGCAGGCAGAGGAGGCTCGGCTTGGGATGCTTGGCGCGGAACCGTTCCATCCAGGTCTTCTTCTGACCGCGCTGCTCAGGGTCGGATTCGTGCTGCTCGGGGTCCTGCTGCTCTGCCGTCACCTTGTACTCCTTGTCGATGAGCTTCTTCTGCTTATACTCGGCGACAGAACACTTCATCCCGACGATCTGCTTAACCGCATCCTTGGCCATATCCCAGATGGAGGCGATGCCCTTCAACCGACCAAAGAGGCTTACCGCGCCTCTGTTGGCTCGCTCGATGATGTCGCCTGTGTCCTTGCCGGCGGCTGATACGGAGAAGGGACCGAGGCCGAGGCTGACTCGCTCTTGTGAACGGCGCTCCTGCCGGGATTGTCTACGTCTCCCGGACCGGCGCTGATTAGATAGAGGTACATCGATGTGGGGGCCGAAGCCCCCCATCGGATTCAGATTCTCAAGACCCTCTTGCAGGTCCTGAGTCAAGTCCATGCCACTCTCCCGCGGCTGGACGGTGTTGTTGCGATAACTACTTCTTCTTGCCATTTCTACGAGAATGGGGGCGAGGGTGGTTACGACGATACTCTTGGCGCATCTTCCACGATTCGTCCTTGGCCTTGATGATCTTGCGCCATGCAAGGCCCGTGGCGATAGGAGCGCCGATAGCTGCACCGAACCTGAGGATTTCGGCGGAAGCCTCCAGGAAATCAAGGGTACGGTCCCACCAGGATGATGAATTATTGCTGTTCATCTTGTTTCGGGTTTTCAAGGTTATTGTTCTTCCGGAGACGCGAGTAGACTGTCTTGACGGAGATGCCAAGGCGGGCGGCGATTTCCCTTGCAGGAACACCACCATCATACCACGCGCGTATGAGAGCTACTTCCTCGTCGGTGAGCTTGCGCTTCGCCGCACCGGCGGGGGCATGGTGGTTAACAACAGGTTCCTCGGCCGTACATCCGTCGTTGTCGTGGCCATCGACAGCGGGAGAAGGCGAAGGAAGTGGAGTCGGTTCATCCTCGGGCATGGGACAGGCGCTCCCGGATCCATAGGAACGCTTGCCCTTGCCGCAGACGACGTAGAGAATACCGGCCGTTGTGAGCCCCAGGATATACCCGAGGACTGCGGCCTTGGTGGTAGAACGGGACCCGGAGCCACTGGTGGTTCCGAGTGGGGCGCTCGATGGCGCAAGGCTAGTTGAGTTTGCCATAGTTGTTAATTGATTGTATTGTTCGTGAATTCAGTCGTGCCGGAGCATTCTCCAGCCAGAGAAAAATTATCTCGAACTTGGAGAAAGGCGGATTATCAATCACGACGTCGGAGTGGTACATGATTTCCGTGACTTCCGGCGAATCGAATGACCCTCCTTGTTTGAGGCGAGTGACCGTCTGAGTCTTGCCGTCGTAGTCGAAACGCCACGCACCACCACCAAGATCGATGCACGTCGCCGTCACATGCTCAAGCCCCAGGATGTGGAAGAATTGAACCAGGAAGAGTACGACCTGGGAGAAGCGGTAGTCGCTGAATGGACAGAGGATCCGTTTACCCTTCAAGTACGGGGCGAAGCGTAGAATCTCATCGGCGACGTCGGAACACTTGGTGTAGTGCTCGTCGTTCCTCTTCTCCCGTGCGTCCCTCATATTGGCGTTGTCGGTCATAGGCTCCTCCGCTTAATGAATATCCTTGTGGGAGAGTCCTTCGTCCTCCCCTTGATCCGAAGGTCCTGCTGATGTGCGAGAATGCCCTTGGTCAGCTGACCGCCTGTGCCTGTTGAAGCCCCCACAATCTCGAAATCGGGGTGCTGGTTGTCGAGGTACGTGACGGGTACCCCGATCACCCCGAAGTAGTCATACGGGATATCCTTCACGAAACCAACCTCGATAGCGTCGAATCCCTCGTAGTGGGGGTACTGGCTGGGGTCTGCGTAGTAGGACTTGGTGAGCATGAGCCGGCATTCCTTCTGGACGGGGAATGTTGTGTACCACCTTGATAGTCCAGCAAGGTTCTTCTCCTCGCTTCCATCTGGGGCAAGGAACGACTTGGGCGAGGTATAGCCATATCGTACAGCTCCCTCCATGACATACGGCCACATAGACTTGAGCGTGGCCGACTGCTTGTTCCCGAGTAAGATGAAATCTTTCATACGGTAATTGGTTTGGTAATAGCGACCGGCGGAGATATCACTCTCATCACCGGTCATGGGCACTAGTCCTTGCAGTCGCTCACAGCACCGACGATCTTGGCGATGGACTCCTTCCAGCGGATGAGCGGGTCGTCCTTGTAGCGGTCGTAGATGGCCTTGATGTTATCGTCGGCGTACCAGATTGACATGAGCTCGTTGTACTTGGCCTCGGTCTGCGGGTTCCAGTGTCCATTGTTCTTCATCCTGGCCTTCCCCCGGTTCATCTTGCCGATCCAGATGGAGTCGGAGACGAAGGGACGGAGCGTGGAGATGAGGCTGTCGATGTCCCCACCCCACCAAGGCTCGCAGGAAACGCTGGTCTCGAAGCCATGCTCGAAGGCGTACTGGAGACAGGCCATGCGCTCCTCGAAGGCCGGTGCGCCGGGTTCCCAGAACTTGAGGACGTCGTTGTCGGTGCTGCCGATGGTGAAACGGAAGATGATGCGGTCCTTCTTGGCCTCGAACTTGGTGCAGATGGACTCGACCACCTCCAGCCAGGGCTTGAGGACGATGAGGATGTCGCTGCCGCTGTCCAGAATCTGCTGGATTTTGTCTTCACAAGGCCCAAGGAACTCGGGAGAGATGTTGTGTGTGGACGGGAACATCGTCAGCTTGTGCCCTTTCGGAACCTTGGCGTTGTAGGCACGCTCATTCAGAACCTCGACCTTCCACTGCCCGGGCGCCTTCTCCTTGAAACGGTAGGCGCGGTCGGCAGCGAAGCACCCGAGACAGTCGCATTTGCAACCACGGATGCAGTTGACGGTCTGGTCGGCCCACTGATGAGTCCCGAAGGCCCTACTGGCTGCCTCCTTGATCTTCTCCTGGTCACCGCTGGCGACAGCGGCGGTAAGTGCTTCGTCGGCGGCCGTAACGACCTTGCCAACTCTCTTGACGGTCTCTTCCCGGGCGGCGAGCGCTCCGGCGGTCATGGATTTCTTGTTCATAGTGTATTGATGTTAAAGGTGAATGTTACGCGGATTTCTTGCGAGTTGCCAGGAAGAACCCGAGGAGACCACCTCCCACGATGGATCCGGCGACGGCCCACCAGTGGATCTTCCCCATGGTTGGAGGTGTCGGAACCGTATTCGTGGGCTTGACCTCAACCTTGGCACTCGGGATGGCGTCGGGCTTCTTGGACAGTTCCTCCTTCAGTCGCTCCAGTTTGGTGGTGTCAATGTGCTGGTCCATGGTGAACTGACCCGAGGCGTTGGAGATGTACACGCGCATGTTACTGGCGTAGATGGGTGTCTCCTTCTTGTGGTTGATGAAGCCACAGCTGGTGTTCCGGCCGTTCTTGATGTTCTTGCAGAGCCGGCGTCCAGCCTGCCTCTGCGCCTTGTTTTTCTTTTTGTTCTTCATGTTCTGATTGTTATGAGTTGAACTTGCTCTGCTGGATGTACATGGGGAGGCCGTTGATGAGCCGGTCGATGGTGCTGATGAGCTGGTCATCCTTCACGAACGGGGTCGGCGTGACCGTGTTCTTCTCGTCGTTGAAGCGGAAGATGAAGTACTCGCCGCGCAGAGTCCGACAGATTATGATTCCGCCCTGGAAGACAGCACCCTTGACCTTGATGCTGAAACCGGGGGCGTGGAAGATGAGCGTCTGGCCGTTCCGATTGTCGCGGGCGGTCCAGTACATTCTGCACGGTGTCAGGCTGGCGCGCTCAATGTTCCACTTGCTGACGCGGCCTTCGTTTTCCTCCGCCTTGAGCAGAAGGAAGAAGCGCCGGATTACGTCGTAGGATTCCTTACCCTTGTTCTTCAGGAAGGAGAGGTCGATGGTTGTGTAGTTGGGATTCTTGAACATGATTATATTGAATTAAAGAATGATAACTTTCTTGCCAGCCATGAGCAGATCCGCTAATTGAGGTTGGGTCCTCTCAAGGAAGGAGAGCCGCATGGCGAGGGTGGCGCCGCCAGTGATTTCCCGGTCAAGGGTGTCAATGAGGGCAGTGTCGGGAATCTGGACCAGGAACCGAACTAACTTGTTGGACTTGTCGAGGAACATGATACTGTACTCGCCGGGGATGCGGTTGAGCACCACGACCACCCCCTGGTGACCGATGCCATTCACCTCAAACAGGACACCTGGGACACCAACCCCTGCGAGGACAGGGTGCTCGGAACCAGGGATGAGCCCCCAGGTGACGATTTGGTCCATCCGGGGGACGGACACTTCCAGATAGTGCTTGTAGGCGTCGATGGCCTTCTTGTCGGTGCTGGTTATAATCTCCAGATTCCCGAGCAGTTGTTGCTTGTTCTGTTTCATTGCTAGTTAGTTTTCATCGTATTTATATCTTATGCTAATGAGTATGTCTCTTTCTGAGTCATCAAGATGAATCTGTATCTCTTTTCCCAGGAGCGATACAAACTCTTGAGTAAACTCCGGGTCATCATTGAGGCGTGAAATGACAAGAACGAGTTTGTGTTTGTCAACACCATCTTTATCTATGGACATAATTGTCTTCGGCAGATTGTTTCCACCGGAGATTCCTTTTCTTGTATTCGCAAGAAGCAGGTTCCAAAGACGGGTAAACTCCCTAGGTGTAATGATACATTCCTTCATTGCCATGGTAGCTCGGGAAGGGTTTGTCCTTCAATAAGGGAGGGGGCGTCGATTGTTGACAAATGTTTTTTGGTATTCTGTTGTAAATGAAAAGCGTTATCATATGACTAAAGAGAGTTTTAGCCTGATAATCAATCGAATACAAATGCAAAAAAATATCTGACAAATCCCTATTTGTCAGACAAATGCACTTATTGTTGGAAAGGGTATTATAAATACTCCTTCTTCAAGGACGAGTATTTGAGCAAAAAAGAAACAGAAAACATCTGTAGACAGCTCTCTTCTCTTGTTGGGGTAAGTTTATTTATTTTTACTCGTCGGCGAAGAGTACGCCGCCCGAGGCCAGACTCACTTCCCCCGGCAGGATGTTCTCCCCGCTGCCCCCGCCCAGGATGGCCGCCTTGGAGGCCGAAATGTGCGGGGCGCGGAACGGCCGTCGCCGCATGAGCCCCAGGTGCCCCGTTGTTTTGCCCGCCACCGACCAGATTTTGCTGGTGACGGATGATTCTTCCCGCGTCATCGGCGGCAAGATGCCCGCCATGGCCTTCGCCATGGAGCTCTTGCCCGAACCGGGAGCGCCGATGAAAATGAGATTGTGTCCGCCGGCCGCCGCTATTTCTACCCCTCGCTTCGCGCTTTCCTGTCCCAGAATGTCGGCAAAGTCCATGTAGTCAGCCGTCACGGGCCGCTCCTGCTCCTCCCGGAGTGCGGCGCCGTAGCATTCGGTATTCCAGATGAGGAGGTCCGAGGAATCCTCCTTTTCTTCCAGGATGCGGAGGACGTCGTCCAGCGTCCGGACGCCGTACACCAGCGCCTCGTCGAAGTCCACCGCCTCCAGCGCGGACCGTTCCGGCAGGATGGCGCCCTTGAACCCTCTCTGGACGGCGAGTTCCACCATCGGCAGGGTTCCGGCCACATAGCGGATGCTCCCGTCCAGGCCCAGCTCGCCCATGATCAGGTACTTCTCCAGCCCCGGCAGGGCCCGTTGCTCCGAGGCGGCGATAATTCCCAGGGCGATGGGTACGTCGTACCCGCTTCCCTGCTTGTGCAGGTCGGCCGGCGCCAGGTTGATGACAATCTTCTTTCCGGGGATGCGGAATCCCTTCGCCTGCAGGGCCGTTACTGTCCGCAGCAGGCTCTCTTTCACTGCCGCGTCGGCCAGTCCCACCAGATGGATCCCGATCCCCAGGGTGATATCCACCTCCACCGTCACCGGAACCGCCTCGATTCCGACGCACTTCGCTCCATGTACATATACCAGCATATTCCGTTTTTGCCCGAACCTACGGATATCTTTCCGAAGCGGGGGCAAGAAACGTAAAAATGTGGCGAAATCTTTTCGGTTGTTTCAAAGAAACATTATTTCCGATAGAGGGCAAAAAGGGCGGAGCCGCTGCCGGACATGGCCGCATAGACGGCGCCGGCGTCGTAGAGGGACTGCTTGATTTCCGCGAGGCGCGGGTATTTGGCGAAGACGGTGGTTTCGAAATCGTTTACCAGGACGTCCTTCCATTCTTCGACGGGGCGGGCCAGGATTTCGCGCAGCGGCTTCTCGCGTTCCTGCGGGACGATGCCGCGGTAGGCGTCGGCCGTGGACACGGCGATGCCCTCCGGGACGGTCACTTCCACCCGGCAGCCGGAAAGGTCGATGTCGAAGGGTTCCAGGATTTCCCCGCGGCCGGAGCCGAGCATGGGCCGGTTGTAGACAAAGAAGGCGCAGTCGCTGCCGAGCCGGGCGGCGTACGCGGCGAGTTCCGCGTCCGAGAGGTCCAGGCCGGCGAGTTCCGCGATCATCCGGAGGGCGAAGGCCGCGTCGGCGCTGCCCCCGCCGAGGCCGGCGCCCACGGGCGAGGTCTTCTCCAGGTAGATCTTCATCGGCGGCAGTTTGTACTGCTCCGCCAGCAGGCCGTACGCGCGGGCTGTCAGGTCCTTCAGCGGTTCCCAGTCCACGCCTTCTTTCCGGGCGAGGGTGATCAGGAGCTTGCCGTCGGGCGAGATGCCCTGGGCGAGCTGCGTGCCGGAATACGTCTCCTGGAGATGGGCCGACGTGCGGCTGTAGTCGTCGCCGGTAATGATTTCCAGCGTGTCGTGGAGGCCGGTATAGGGGACAAAGAGGGTGTCCAGGTCATGGTAGCCGTCCGGGCGGCGGCGGAGGACATGGAGCCCCAGGTTCAGCTTGACGTTCGGGTACGCGATCATACCCGCAAAGATAGCAAATTATTCCACAGTAACCGACGTGAAATAGCCGTTGAAAGGGATGTCGGTATGCACCCCGTCCTCCTGGAAGCGGTTCGGCGCGCCGTCGCGACCGGTCAGGGCGAGGAAAAGACGTCCGCCGCGGAGCAGGGCGCAGCGGCCGGAGACGAGGAAACCGCCCGTCCCTTCCGTCACCCCGCCGTCGCTCCAGCGCACGCGCAGCAGGTCGCCCCGCCCGTCGGTGACGGTCCATCCCATCCGCCGGCCGTCGGCCAGCACGTCCGAGACCGTTTCGCCCGGCATCGGGGAGAACGTCTTCCCGCCGGCGGTCTGCAGGAAATACCGTTTTCCGCCGGAACTCTGGGCGCAGACCAGGGCCAGGACGTCGTCTTCCCAGGCCGCGAGCCGGCTCCAGAGACAGTACTCTCCGCCGCCGAGCGGCAGCCGGGTCTCTTTCCCGTCCACTTCCAGGACCAGGCTGCGGGGCTTCGAGCGCACGCGGGAAACGGTCCCGCCGGCGACGAGGACGTCTTGCGTCCCCTCGGACGCCGGAAAGGATCGGTATCGTTCCGCATTCCGCATCACATGGAATTCCCGGCCCCTTTCCGACGGCAGGCAGCAGACGTAGTAGACATCTTCCCCGGCTTCCGAGAAGGCGCCGCCGGGCGTTCCGGACGCCTCCGGACCGCCCAGGACGGCGCCCGTCTCGCTCCGGTACAGGATGCGCCCGTCGATCCGGTAGGTGAAGCCGCTCCCGTCCCGGTCCTGGCCGAGGGTATGGACCCCGTCCTCCCGGACCAGGAAGCCCCGGAGGGACTCCCTTCCCTCGAACCGGAACAGTTCCGCCCCGTCCCGGGAGACGATGGTTTCCGTGTCCGTGGACCAGTCCAGGTAAAGATGTCCGCCCATGTACCGGTGCATGTCCGGGTGCACGCTTGCGCCCGCCGGAAGGCTCCGGACCCTCTCTCCGTCGCGGTACAGGTCGATCCGGACCTCCCCGTCCACGGCGCAGGTGTCCAGGTCCCAGGCATATCCGTCCGGGAAGCGGACGGCGGTGAGGTACACGTGCTCTCCCGGGAGGGGCGAGTCCGTGGCGGTGGAATCCGGCCGGCGTCCGCCGCCGGGTTCGTGGGAGCTTCTGGGGGTGCCGGGAAACAGGGGGTCCCGGATGCAGGCCGCCGCGAGGAGGGCGAGGCCGATGATGCCGATGGGGTTGCGCATATCCGTTTTTTCGGCCAAGATAGCGCCCCGAAACGAAAAACAACACAAGCGGTTGATAACTTGTGTTGTTTCAGTATATGGATTATTTGTTTCTTATCTTCCGAGGGAGAACCTCAGGCCCGCTTCGAAGTCCATCCGCAGCGGCTGGATGGTCCGGATGGAGCGCGGCTGGTTGCCGTTGAAGTAGTACCGGAGCGTGGGATCGAAGTAGATGCCCACGTTCGGGGAGAACTTGAACTCGAGACCGACGCCCACGCCGGCGGAGAACTGCAGGCCTTCCGCCTTCTGGTGGAGGTGGAGGTCCCCGGCGCTGTCGTGGATGAGGAAGTGGTTGTCCACCAGTTTCTCGCCCATGCCGTCCAGGCGGACGTGGAAGTTCCAGTTGCCGGTGTTCACGATGTTGAAGAACACGTTGACCGGAATGCCGATATAGTGCTGCTGGTTGGTGATGTCCGTGTCGTAGAGCGTGGCGATCGAGCCGTCCTCGAGTTCCTTGCCGTAATCGCCCAGGAAGGAGCGGCTCAGGTTCGTGTACACGACGCCCGTGCCGATGCCCCAGCGGGGATTGAAGTCGTACCGCAGGCCGATACCGGCGGACACCGGAAGGCCGAAGCTGAACTCGGTGCCTTCGCGGGAGATGCCGGGCTTGGTGGGCGCGGGCACGAAGAAGGAACCGGACGTCCGACGGACCTTGTTGACGGGGCCGTCGGGCCGGGTGTTGGACTGGATGGTCCCGAGGACGCTCATGGACATTTCGCCCTTGCGGTGCGTCCGGTGCTCCTCGAAGGCGAGCTGGCGCAGGGCCTCGTCATCGGAGGCGAAAGCGTCCTGCGCGTTCGCGTCGGGTTTGATCGCAGTGTCCGGACGGCGGGCGGCCGGCTCCTCGGGCGCGTCCACGGTCACGGGGAGCTCCTCCGACGCCTCGGGGGCGACGGGGACCTCCAGGACCTGGGCGACGCGGCCCTGCAGCCGGACAGCCTGTTTCTGGATAGGGGTGACGTCGTCCTCTTCCGGCTGGGTAACAGCCGGAAGAGGGGCGTCTGTCGCCTGGGCGACGGGTTGTTGTATGGTTGGTTGGTTAGAAAGGTTCTGCGCAGGTCGCAGCAGCACGAAGGCGGCCGCGGCGGCAGCGACGGCAGCGGCGGCCACGCCGCGCCAGAGCCACACGGGAACCGTACGCTTCCGGGCGGCCCGGTCCAAGCCGGCCTCCACGCCCTTCCACACGTCCGGCGAGACGGATTCCTCCGCTCCCGCCATCAGGTTCCTTACATATATGTCAAATTCGTTCTCTTTCATTTTTTCTCCTGTTCCTTGATCATTTCCTGCAGCCTGATCCGCGCCCGCTGAAGCTTGGAACGCGAGGTCGCTTCGTTGAACCCCAGCGCTTCCGCTATTTCCTTGTGGGAATATCCTTCGATCACGTACATGTTGAAGACGGTACGGGCGTCGGCGGGAAGCCGCTCGATGAGGGCCATCAGTTCGCGGTATCCCATCTTCTGGACGGGCGTAGCCTCCTCCGTGAAAAGCTTGCGCGCTTCTTCGATGTCGTCACTGAGTTTCAGGGCGTCCGTCTTCCGCAAATGCATCAGGGCAGTATTGACAAAGATCCGTCGGGCCCAGCCTTCGAAGGACCCTGCCCCCGAATAGCTGTCGAGCCTGGAAAACAACGTGATGAAGCCGTCCTGGAGCACGTCCTCGGCCGTGGGCCGGTCTCCGGTGTAACGGAGGCAGAGTGCCATCATCTTGGGGGCGAGGGCGTCGAACAGGCGCTTCTGCGCTTTCCGGTCGCCGCTCCGGCAGGCCGGAACCAGTTGTTCCAGGGAACTGCCGCCCGCAGGGGGATCATCGGTTGTCGTCCAGGTAATAAGATGCAATTTGACGCTCAAACGTTTCATCCACCCTGGAAAAAAGTATGCGAACACAAATTTGGCAATTTTTTCCGTGATTTGTATTATTTTTGTAAGTCGACTTATGAACAACGGACAGTCAACGAACATGAGAAGAAGGATTTTGCTGGCCGGCCTG
>JAEEGF011538389.1_pt1 | contig 13868 bp, 10 predicted proteins | sample 9134171 | NCBI WGS metagenome assembly JAEEGF01 (sample SAMN16246542, study PRJNA631951) | gut metagenome | biome: gut microbiome; feature: rumen; material: AP-attached | host: Bos | place: Iran: Karaj | collected 2018-10
AAATACAAAGAAAACGCTGCGTTTTTATTTATATTTGTAGTAATAAGAACTCTTGCCCTATGGTCTGTTCCATAATGTTTTATAATCTTGAAAATCTTTACGATACAAAAAATGATCCAAACAAGGAGGACGATGATTTCACTCCTTCCGGGAACAGACGATGGACCCAGATAAAATACCAGCGCAAACTTGAGAACCTAGGCGAGGTCTTCCAAGCGGTCAGCAGCCTTCCGGGAGGGTTCCCCGCCCTCGTGGGGGTGTCGGAGATCGAAAACGACAGCGTGCTCGAAGATATGGTGAGCCAGAAAAGGCTCAGCGGTGCAGGCTACCGCTATGTCCATTACGAATCCGGCGACATACGCGGCGTCGACGTAGCGCTGCTCTACCGTTCCAGCCGTTTCAAACTGCTTGACAGCCAGCCCGTGAAGCCAATCCTGCGCAGCGGCAGGGAATATCACGGAAGGGAAATCCTGATGGTCCGCGGCCTGCTCGACGGCGAGATGTTCGCCATCTACGTATGCCACTTCCTATCGAGGCGTGCCGGCCGTGCAGCATCCGCCGGATTCCGCCGTGCCGGAGCCGAAACCATCTACTACCACGCCCTGGAGATGAGGGATGAATTTCCCGGCATCAAGATCATCGTGATGGGCGATATGAACGACACTCCTGCCGACTTCTCACTGAGCCACCTGCTCCACGCAGTGGCCGATATGGAGGATGTGGAGGAGGGCGGCTTCTTCAACCCTATGTGGACCCTGATGGAAGAAGGACAAGGCACCAGTATGCACAACCATCGCTGGACACTTTTCGACAACATAATGGTGTGCCGGCAACTGCTCGAAGAAAGCGGTTCGGAAGGATTCCACATCGCCCGCTTCAGCAAGATGCATTACGCCCAGATATTCAAGCGTAACTTTATGATGGAGCACGGCGTGCCCAAACGCAGCTACACCGGAAAGCATTTTTCCGGTGGCTACAGTGACCATCTGCCTGTACTGGTCAGGCTCGAGAAGTAATCCTTACTTAGTTTCCGGCAATCCCAGATCCTTGAAGGTGCGCGGTGCGGGCACTTTCGGGAGCGGTTTGCGGTCCTTGATCTGCTCGAGGGCAACCTCGACAGCCTTGATGAGCTGCTCGTCCTCTCCTGCCCATTCCTTGATGGGATCGTTCTCAAGGAGGATGTCAGGATCCACTCCGTGGTTCTCCACTATCCATTCACCGGTCTTGGCGTCATAGTTTGTGAAGAACGGCACGCGCACGTCAGTACCGTCGAGGTAGGGCAGCGAACCGCTGATACCGATGATGCCGCCCCAGGTGCGGGTACCGATGACGGTTCCCATATTGTTGGCCTTGAAACTCCACGGGAAGAGGTCTCCGTCGCTGGCGCTGTACTTGTTGATCAGCATCACCTTCGGACCAGTGTGGGTGCCTTCGGGCTCGGTGCCGATCATATCGCTGCCACGGCGCATAGTCAGACGGTAAGCCTCCCTCTGGAGACGCTCGATGAGCATCGGAGAGACGTTTCCGCCGCCGTTGCCGCGGTCATCCACGATGAGGGCTTCCTTGTCGAGCTGGGGATAGTAGTAGCGGGCGAACTCCTTGAGGCCTTCGGCACTCATATCGGGGATGTAGATGTATCCCACCTTGCCGCCGGACAGTTCGTTCACCTTCTTGATGTTGTTCTGCACCCACTCGTAGTGTACCAGAGGATATTCGTCGGCTATCGGACGGACTACCACCTTCTTTCCGCCTGCTGCGGGTGAAGAGTTGACCGTCAGTTCGGTGAGCACGCCGGCCTTGCCCACGAGCATAGAGTATATGTTGGGCACATCCTTCACTGAAACACCGTCGATGGCTGTGATGAACTGGCCCTCAGATACTCCGATGCCGGGCTCGGTCAGAGGAGAGCGGAGGCTTTCCTGATAGGGAGCGCCCTGCATTATCCTGTCGATGCGGAAGTAGCCTGAAGAATGTTTTGAGAGTTCTGCACCGAGCAGGCCCATATCAACCCTTGCAGGTTTGGGATATTCACCGGGAGTGATGTAGGCGTGGCCGCAGGCCAGTTCGGAGATCATCTCGCCGATGACATAATTGAGGTCGAGACGGGTCTTTACATAGGGCAGCAGCACTGAATATTTCTCCTTTAGGGCTTTCCAGTCGCGGCCGTGCATATTTGTCAGATAGAAGCCGTCGCGGAATGCGCGCCATACTTCATCGAATATCTGCGGCCACTCCTGCGAGTAGTCGATGTCCACCACGATGTCGGCGGTAGACACAGCCTCTCCCGACATCTTGTCGCGAAGATCGGCGAGAGATATACCGCCGCGCTCCTGAAGCACGGCTTTCTTGTTGCCATAGCGATATGTGAACCGGCCGCTGCCGGCGTCTTCAGTCTTGCCTTTCGCGAAGTCGAAGACCTTGATGCCGTCACGTCCGTTGAACCATATCTTCTTTCCGTCGCAGTAGTATCCGCTTGCACCCTGAACGGGAACCTTGAGGTTGCGTGAAGTCAGGCCGTCAGGATCCACGACCACTTTCACCTCTGCATCGGCCTTGTCGGCAGAAGGGCCCTTCGGAGCCTCTGCACCAATTCCGTCGGTGGGCAGCAGCGGAGAAGGAGTGTCCTTGGAGAGAATGCACATATAGAGTGCCCTCATATCGGTCATCGCGAAATCCCACTCGATGTTGCTGTAGGTGGGGTTCATCTCCGTAGATGAAGTGTAGAGCAGATACTTGCCGTCAGCACTGAAAGAAGGGCTGCCGGAGTCGTACCAGCCATCGGTAACAGCATATTCCTTCTTGGCCGCAATGTCATATACGTATACGATGCCGTACTGGTTGTCGGCCGGCTTTGAATATGCCAGCCATTTGCTGTCGGGTGAATAGACCACGTCGCGGAACTCAGCGCGGGGATTCTCCATCACTGTGCGCTTCTTGCCGTCCAGGCTCAGTTCCACAAGACGGTTCTTGCGGTCGGAATAAAGGATATGCTTGCTGTCGGGAGACCACTGTAGCGAGCGGATGTATGTGTCGTTGTTCTTTGTGAGCTGCTTTGCATCGCCGCCGGCAGCCACGTCATAGAGATAGACTTCAGTCTCTCCGGTAGCATCGCCGATCCAGGCGATGTATTTGCCGTCAGGGCTCCAGTTCACGCTGCGGTCATTGGAATTGGCGCTGCGCGAAAGGTTGCGGGTGACGCCTTTGGCTGCGGGCACGTCGAACACTTCACCACGGGCGGTCACTGCCACGCGGGTGCCGTCAGGAGACACGGACACAGAACTGAGGGAAGGCCTGGTCCGGCGCTCGGTGCGGCTGTATATGTTGTCTGAAGACAGGCTGATGCTGATCTTGGACGCCTTTTTCGTTGCAGGGTCGAGACGGTAGATGAATCCGCCGTTCTCGAACACAACGCTCTTGCCGTCTGTGGTCGGGAACTTCACGTCGAAATCCTTGAAATCGGTCACCTTGGTGGTGTTGCCTGTCCTGGTATTGTAGCAGAAGATGTTCATCGTCATATCGCGGTCCGACGCGAAATAGATCTCATCGCCGATCCACATCGGGAAGATGTCCTGTGCGTCGTTGTCAGTGATGGGCTTGACCGACTTTCCGTCGTAGATCCATATCTCGTCGGCCATTCCGCCGCGATAATACTTCCAGGTGCGGAACTCACGCATCACGCGGTTGTAGGCCAGCTGCTTTCCGTCAGGAGAATATGAGCAGAAACCTCCCTGAGGCAGGGGAATCGCCTCGGGCATCGCACCATCCGGGGTCACTTTCCAAAGCTGGCCCTCGAAGCCGTCGCCGATGCGGTTGCGGTAGATAATGTATTTTCCGTCGGGAGTCCATCCCATCACCATATTGTTGGGGCCCATACGGTCGCCCATATCGTCGCGGGGATTGGTGGATGTATAGGTCACGCGTTTCGGCTCACCGCCTGCGGCGGGAATCACATAGACCTCGCGGTTGCCGTCATACTCGGCGGTGAAGGCGATGGTCTTGCCGTCCGGAGAATAATGGGCGAAACCTTCATATCCGATGTGCGAAGTGAGCCTGGTGGCATCTCCTCCGGTCACGGGCACCGCGTAGAGGTCGCCGGCATAAGTGAAAACAATGGATGTCCCGTTTGTGGCAGGGAAGCGCAGCAGTCTTGCCTCTTCGGCCCTGGAAGAAAGGGTAAGCACGAGGGCAAGTGTCAGAACGGTGAATATTTTTTTCATTTTCGTGGATTTTTCGAACGATCGTTGTAAAGGTAAGAATTCTTTTATAGCTTTGCACCCAGAATGAAGCAGATGAATTCAAATATGTGTTGTTGTGCTTGCTACGGGGTTGGCAGGCTTTGTCGCGCATATTGATCCGCATCTGTACAGTACATTCTCCATCATATATCGCAACCTGTCAATCCAACGATTGAACAGGTTTTTTTATTTCCCGATCATCAACAATCTTTCATAATTTAGTACCATGATTTACAACAAACTCACCGATCTTATCGGCAACACTCCCCTGCTGGAGATTTCAGGATTCCAGGGACAGAAAGCACGCATCATCGTCAAACTTGAATACTTCAACCCGGGCGGCAGCGTCAAGGACCGCATCGCCCTGGCAATGATTGAAGACGCAGAGAGCAAAGGACTCCTGAAGCCCGGCGCCACCATCATTGAACCCACCAGCGGCAACACCGGCGTAGGCCTCGCATGGGTAGGAGCCGCCAAAGGATACAAGACCATACTCACGATGCCCGAAACGATGAGCCAGGAGCGCAGAAGCCTTCTGAAGGCCCTCGGAGCAAGACTCGAACTCACTCCCGGAACTGAAGGAATGAAAGGCGCCATCGCAAAGGCCGAGCAGTTCAACAAGGAAATCCCCGGCAGCATCATCCTCGGTCAGTTCACCAACCCCGCCAACCCGCAGATGCACGAACGCACCACCGGTGAAGAAATCTGGAAGGAAACCGAAGGCAAGGTCGACATTTTCGTGGCCGGAGTAGGCACCGGCGGAACAGTGTCCGGCGTGGCCAAGGCACTCAAGAAGCACAATCCCGCCGTGAAGGCATACGCAGTCGAGCCCGCAAGCTCCGCCGTCCTCTCGACCGGAGTCGCCGGCAAGCACAAGATCCAGGGCATCGGAGCAGGTTTCGTACCCGCAACCTATGATGCCAAAGTCATCGACAAGGTGATTCCCGTGGCCGACGACGACGCAATATCAGCATCTCGCCAGCTCGCAGCCCGCGAAGGCCTGCTTGTCGGCATCTCTTCAGGTGCATCCTTCGCAGCCGCCCTGCAGCTCGCCCGTGACGAAGCCAATGCCGGCAAGGTCATCATAGCCCTGCTGCCCGACACCGGAGAGAGATACCTCTCGACCGTACTATACGCATTCGAAGACTATCCTATCAAATAAATGGACGAAATACTCAGAAACGTTACCGCAGCGATGGCCACAGTCTCTCCCCAGGAGGAGAAGATGGGCCTTCGCACCTGCGAACCCCTGCCCTCCCCGAAAGCGCTGGAAGACATCATCGAGCTTGTCAAGGCCGTCATCTTCCCCCGCTACTTCGGAGGAGCGGCCGGAATAGCCAAAGACATCTCCAACCTCTACGGACTGCTGCTGCCCCAGACCGGAGCCGCTATTGCAGAAGCATTCATCCACAAGCTCCCCGAAATCAAACGGCTGCTGCTCACCGACGTCGAGGCCGTGACCCACAACGACCCGGCCGTCAAGAGTTTCAGCGAGGTGGTGTTCTGCTACCCAGCCATACAGGTTATGGTCCACTACCGCACCGCCCACGCCCTTCTTGAGCTTGGAACTCCCGTCATTCCGCGCATCATCACCGAGCTGGCCCACTCCGCCACAGGCATCGACATCCATCCTGCAGCCAGGATAGGCGCCTGGTTCGGCATCGACCACGGCACGGGAATAGTCATCGGCGAAACCGCAGTCATCGGCGACCACGTGATGCTCTATCAGGGAGTGACCCTGGGAGCGAAGAATTTCAAGTACGACGCAGAGGGCAAGCCCCTGCAGATTCCCAGGCACCCCATCATCGAAGACAACGTGACGGTTTACTCCAACACCTCAATCCTGGGCCGCGTGACTATAGGCCACGATTCGGTCATCGGCGGTAACATCTGGCTTACCCACGACGTTCCGCCTCATACCAGGCTGCTGCAGAGCAAGGCTGTCACGGTTCCCGAGTTCAGCGACGGGGAAGGTATCTGATGCTAAAAGTTTTTTTATAACTTTACATCATATAAAACTCAGGCTATATGACCATCTTCTGTCCCAACTGCGGAAAATCTGTTTCCAGCGACTATCAGTACTGCCCATATTGCGGCGGCAAGATATCTTTGAATACTGGCAACACGGGCAACACAGGCAGCCAGACCAACACCGGCAACACAGGCTTCCCTCCCCCTCCTTTCCAGAATCAGAACCAGCAACAGCAACAACCCCAGAACCAGCAGAGCGGCTGGCCCTTCCCTTTCCCCAACGGCAACGGAGGCGGCAGCACCGGCACTGGTGGAGGCATAGCAACAAACAAGACCCTCGGATGCCTGGCTACGGTCGGATCGTTCATCATTCCGCTGATAGGCATCGTGATCTGGCTTATGTATCGCCGCAGGGACCAGGCTATGGCCAAGAGATATCTGATGATAGCCCTTGCCGGCGTAGCATTCAACCTGCTTGTGAACGTAGTCGGCGCCAAGTACAACTTCAGCTATTTCCACGGCCTGATGGGTTACTAACCCCCGCCCCTATGGCAACAAAAAAGCCCCGTCATTTCTGACGAGGCTTTTTGTTTTGACCCGATGGAGATTATTTCATCATTGTGAGAATACCTACCACGGGGCCTGCCATTGTCTGCAGCGTAGCTTGCTGGGGTTCTCCCGAGCCGCTGAATGCAGACGTCAGATCCTGCTTCTGAGCCAACTGTGTAAGGACGTTGGTGATTGAATTGGCAGTTTCCAGCGAGATGGCGTTGTCGGCACCAGAAACGAGTCCCTGTGCGAACTTGGTCATATAGTCCTCTGCAGTGTTGTTCTTGAGGCCCTGGATGCTCTTTGCAATCTGGGTGAGGTTGGCTACTGTAGCGGCGTCGCTCAGGTCGAGAGTTTTGCCGAGATTGCCAAGGTTTCCGAGATTTCCGAGGTTTCCGAGGTTGCCAAGACTGCCGAGGCTGCCGAGATACTTGTCAAGCAGAGCCTTGAGAGCCTTGCCTGCAGCTGCGCCGGCTGTTGTGGCGTTGCCGATGAGTGAACCAAGGTTACCGCAAGCCGTAGCGACAGAAACTGTCATTATGGCTGCAGCAATGTAAGTAAGAACCTTTTTCATTTATTACAGTGTTATTGGTTATTGTACGTTTTCGTGGATGACCTTGCGGATGGCACCCTTGCCTGCGCACAGCTGCTCGAAGAATTTCTCGACCTTGACTGCGAGCGGGGTCTCATAGAGGTTCACTCCGAAGATGCCGGCCTTTGAAAGGATAGGCTCTACGGTTGCGTGAACGTCGAACTTCTCGCCAAGTTTCACACCGGCCACTACAGGGGTAACCTGAGGCAGCAGAGGATCGGGGCTGAGTTCGAATTTCTCACCGTTGTCATCGACACCCATCAGGTAGCGGAGCCAGAGTGCGAACACGAGCGGAATGACCTTGAGGTCTGCTACATTGAGGTCAGGGCGTTTTTCGTATGCCTTGATGGTCTCGCCGAAGCGGATTGCAAGTTTCTGTGAAGTATCGGTGGCGATACGCTGGGGTGTATCGGGCATGAACGGGTTCGGGATACGGATGTTCACAACCTGGTCGATGAAATCCTTCGGCTTGATGATGCCGGGATCCACAACTACGGGCAGACCCTCTTTATAACCTACGATCTCTACCATCTTCTTCAGGTCGGCGTCCTTCATCTCCTCGGAGATCTTCTCGAAGCCGAGCAGGCAGCCTGATACTGCAAGTGCGGTGTGGAGCGGGTTGAGGCAGGTGCAGACTTTCATCTTCTCCACCTTGTCGACAGTCTCGCGCTGGGTGAACATCACGCCGCCTTTCTCGAGTGCGGGATGACCGTTGGGGAATGAATCCTCGATTACGAGATATTCGCATTCCTCGCTGTTTACGAACGGAGCCACGAAGGTCTTCTTCGCAGTAACGACCGGCTCGACGTCAAGACCGTCAGCTGCGAGGATTGCCTCTACTGAAGGGTCGGGACGGGGAGTGATCTTGTCGATCATCGTCCAGGGGAACGAAACTTTGTTCTTGTTCTCTACATAGGCCTTGAAGCCGGGCTTGCAGACGCCGTTCTTCTCCCAGGCCTCTGCGAAGGTGTGGACTGCTGCGAACAGCTTGTCGCCGTTGTGTGAGCAGTTGTCCATGCTGACCATTGCGACAGGTTTCTCGCCTGCGATGAAACGCTCATATACGAGGGCGCTGACCTTGCCCATATAGCTCTGGGGCTTGCCGGGACCGGCTGCGAAGTCTTCCTCTACGAACGGAGCGTAGATGCCTGCATTGTTCTGGAGAGCATAGCCCTTCTCAGTGATGGTGAATGAAACCATCTGCAGGGAGTCGTTGCGGAAGATCTCCTTGAGGCGGGGCCAGTCGGTGTCGTTGTTGGAATCGGCGGCGAGGCTCTCCATAATCGAAGCCACGACTGTCTTCTCCACGTTGCCGCTGGCTTTGAGGGTCACGAGCACACCGATGTTGTCGTGAGGACGATACATCTTGTCGATGATTTCGTAGTCATAACCTTCAGCCACTACCAGACCGCGGTCGAGAACACCTGCGTTCAGGAGGTTCTGGCATACGTTGCACTGGAATGCGCGGAAAATGTTGCCGGCGCCGAAGTGGATCCAGGCGGGAGCCTTGAGGGTTGCTTCGCGAACTTTATCAATATCGAATGTAGGCAGGGCAAATCCCTTGGCCTTCCATTCAGCTGCGTTGTTTTTAATACCGTTTAATGTAAGTTCCATATGTTTGCTTGTTAGAATTTCAAACTCTTTACGCTGCAGATCTTACCTCCGTAAATGTTCTTGATGTAATCAAGTCCACCCAGATAGGCTTCGTCAGTCAGGGTGTCGGTGGTCTCTTTGGGAACTATGATCTTGAAACCGCGGAAGAATGCGTCAGCAGAAGTGTGACGGCAGCAGCAATCAGCCTGCCATCCTGTGATGATGACGGTGTTGACCTCGAGCTCCCTGAGCACGCGCTCCATTGAAGTCTCGAAGAAGCCGCTGTAGGTCTTCTTGGGGATTACATAATCTCCTTTCTGAGGTTTGAGTTCATCGATCACCTCGGCGCCCCAGGTTCCCTCTACTGCGTGAGGGCCCCAGACCTTGAACTCCTTGTCAACTTCGGGTGTGTGGCTGTCATTAGCGTAAATCACGGGAACGCCAGCTGCACGAGCCTTATCGCAAAGATCCTTGATGGGTTCGATGATGTGTTTGATTCTGGGATGGGCGATAGAGCCTGAAACGAAGTCATTGAGCATGTCAACGACGATGATTGCGTATTTGTTTTTCATAATGCTGAAATTTTGATGTCGATATAGGTCAATAAATATGATGCCAATAACTCTCAAATTTACGAAAACTTTTTATTAAATGCTATATTTGCCGTCCTCAAGAAAACAAAGCACTATGAAGAGATTTTTGGTTGCAGCGATTTTGCTTTGTGCGTTTTTTTTTGTTCCCGCAGCTAAAGCCCAAACCTATTATATGCTCGACAGCGTTTCGGTGACGGCATCGAAGCTGCCTGTCCCCCTTCACAAGAACACCCGCACGGTGATGCTGATGGACAGCCTGGCCATCGCATCCGCTCCTGCCGAGAATATCAACGACCTGCTGAAATACGCCCTTGGCGTAGATGTGCGCCAACGCGGCGCAATGGGTATGCAGACCGACATCAGCATGCGCGGCGGCACCTACAACCAGATTGCGGTGCTGCTCAACGGCATCGACATTTCCGACCCGCAAACCGGCCACAACTCAGCCGACTTTCCGGTCAACCTCAGTGACATCGACCACATAGAGGTGCTGGAAGGTCCCGCCGCAAGGGGCCACGGCGCTTCTTCGATGATCGGAGCCATCAATATCGTCACCAAATACAGCGGAGAGAGCAAAGCCTCGCTTAACCTCGAGGGCGGTTCATTCAAATACGGCAACGCCAACGGCTCGGTCGCACTCAAGGGCAGGCACAGCTTCAATATGCTCTCTGCCGGATACCAGCGCTCCGACGGCTTCAACCGCAATGCGGCAGGAGGCCTCAACAACGACTTCAGCGCCTTCAAGACCTTCTACCACGGCAATGCCGAGTTCGCCTCGACCACCCTTTCGTGGCAGGCCGGCGCCAGCCTGAAGGACTTCGGGTCCAGCACATTCTACAGCCCTCGCTTCGACGACCAGTTCGAACATACCTTCAAGACTTTCACAGCAATAAAGGCAGAAGGCAAAGGTGCCCTGCACTTCACTCCTTCAGTCTACTGGAACCACGGCGAAGACCGCTTCGAACTTTTCCGCGGCGCTCCTGACCGCTATCCTTTCAACTACCACAAGACCAACACTGTCGGCACCGACTTCCACTTCGGCTTCGACTCCAGCCTGGGCCGCACCGCATTCGGCGCCGGCGCCCGTCACGAAGCCATCCGCAGCACCAACCTCGGCGAAGCCCTTGACAATCCCGAGGGAGTGTATGTGAAAGGTCTGGCCAGGACTGCTTTCACCGCTTTCGCTGAGCACAGCGTGGTGCTCGACCGCCTCACGGCATCGGCCGGAGTCACTGCGGTCTACAACACCGGCAACAACGAGGGCGTGAAGTTCTATCCCGGCGTGGAGATGAACCTGAGACTGACCGACGCCCTTCGCATCTACGGCTCATACAACGCATCCTACAGGATGCCGACCTTCACCGAACTGTACTATTCGGTGGGAGGACACCTCGCAGACCCCAACCTCAAGACCGAGAAGCTGCACGCATTCGAAGGAGGCCTCAAATTCCTCGGCAGGGGCGTTAGGGCTGTCGCCACCGTCTATTACAACAAGGGGCTCGACATCATAGACTGGATCCAGGACACGTCCGCCCCGGATGACGCTCCCTGGATGTCAGTCAACCACACACGCCTGAACACCTTCGGCCAGGAAGCGACCCTGCAGCTCGCTGTCGGCGAACTTGTCGGAAACCGCGACTTCTTCGTACGCTCGGTGAATCTGGGCTACAGCCACATCTCGCAGGACAAGGACACCAAAGAGGGCTTCCGCAGTCTCTATTCGATGGAATACGTCCGCCACAGGGTGACCGCCCAGGCAGACTTCCGCATTACACAGCATCTGGCAGCGAACATTTCCTACCGCTTCGTCGACAGGGCTACTGCATCCGAACTGATCAAGCCCTATTCCCTTCTCGACGCCAAACTGTCATACAGCCGTCCCGTCTTCGAGGTATACCTGAGGGCGAACAACCTGCTCAACCGCACTTACTACGATTTCGGCGACATACCCCAGCCAGGACTCTGGTTCATGGCCGGAATCACGGTTAAAGGCTGGTTCAGATAGTTATTTCCAGAAACGGTAAGTGATGTCTTCGAAGCTGCCGTCCTGCAGGCGGCGGTACATCCTCTGATTTGTCGTCGGCTTGTTGAGCGGACCGAGATGGGCAAGGTATGGCCCGATCTTGATGTAGTCGAACTTCTGCCGGTCCAGTTCTTTTGGAAGACGTATGCGGCCGCTGTACCAGCCCACCTTGAAGTCCGGATAACGGCTGTGGACGTAGTCGGCGAGCTGCTGGAGACGCTCCAGGTCGCTGTCTCCTCCCATAAAGGCCACGCAGGTTATGTCGCTGCGGACCTCCGCCACGAGAGCGTCTATTGCGGCTTCGTCCAGTTCGTCGCCGATATCCTCCCAAAGGTAGCGGCTGTGGCAGCCCGGACAGTGGTTTGGGCAGTTGGAGATATTAATAGAAAGCGTGGTTTCGTCTGGGATCTCCAGAAAAACCACGCTTGTGTTCACGTATTTCAGCATTATTTCACTACGATTTCCTTCTTGGGAGCATAGTAGAACCTGCGGGCTGCCTCGGCCTGACGTGCGGCTGAGAAGTTGCTTACGCGCTTCAGGTAGCCGATGATGCGGGTCATATAGTCCACGTTCTTGCTTCCGCAGACAGGGCACTCGTGCAGATAGCGCTTGTCGATGTGGCCGCAGTCGTTGCAGATGGTGTTCGGAATGTTGAATGTGAAATAGTTGCAGCCTTCGTGGGCGGCGACTTTGAGAAGCTGGAGATACTGCTCCTTCGACAGGTGCTCCTCGAGGTTCATATGGAGGGCTGAACCGCCGGTGAGATGCTCGATGAACGGAGCGCCGTGCAGTTTGAACTTGTCGATGATGTTCAGGGAGTCGTCCTCAACCACATAGAAGTATGAGTTATAGCACTCGCGCGGAACGAAGTAGCCGTCCTCGCGGTCCCATTTGGCGTGTTTTACTCCCACGTTCTCTGCAGGGATCATCTCGCAGTTGAACATAAGGTCCTTGGTGCGGTACTGCTTGTTGAACTTCTCGATGACACCGAGCACGCCCCTGACGAAGTTTCTGTATTCCTCGTTGGGAGTGATCTTGATGCCCAGGAACTCGGCAGCCTCGACCATACCGTTCACACCGATGGTGAGGTACTGGCGACTCATATTGATGTAGCCGGCGTCGAACAGCGGCAGCATGCCCTTGTCCTTGAGCTCCCTCAGGTTGGCGTCATAGGCGGTCTGCACCTTGTGGCATACGTCGGTGATCTCGCCGAGGAACTTCAGGTAGTCCATATTGTTGTTGACGGCATACTGGATGGTCCTGTTAAGGTTGATGGTGAGCACGCTCTTCGATCCCGTGCTTACACCGCCGGCACCGAGGGTGTATGAGAAGCCGTTGTCCTGAATCTCGTTGCGCAGACGGCAGCAAGAGCTCAGGGAGTCGGCGTTGTCGCTCATATAGGTGAAGAACGAGTGGCCTTCGGCATACATCTGTGCTGTGAACTCGCCGTATTCCTTGTCCTTGCACTCATCGTTCTCGGTGAGCAGCGCCATGGTTTCGACCGGGAAGGTGAGCATAGTCTTCAGGCGCTCCTGGTTGAACCATTTCATAAACCTCTTCTGCAGCCAGTTGAGGCCATCCCAGTCAGGCTGGGATCCGTCAGGGAAGTAGAAGTTGTCGAACAGGCTCTTGAAGTAGTACTTGTCGTAGTAAGAGATGTTCCAGAACACTGCCTGGTAGTTGCGGGCGCCGGTCGGCTGGTTGATGGAGTAAACCACCTGCTCGAAGCAGTCGGTGATCACCTTGTCGATGGTGCGCTGCTTGGTGCTGAGGTCGACCACCTTGTCGGGGTGCTGCCAGTAGTCCTTGCCGTACTCCATCTCGATGAAGTAGTTCATATACATCAGGAACTCGGGAGTGGCGCAGGCGCCGCTGAGCATCGAGCTCACCATGAACACCATGTTGATGAAGCCACCGCAGAACGACTTGAGGTTTGTGGGAGCGGTGGAGTTGCCGCCGATGGAAGCGGTGCCGCCGATGAGCCAGGGGTACATCGTGATGGATGCGCAGTAGTTGGCCAGGCTGGTCTCGTCGTTCTTGTAGATGAAGTGTGTGTTGAGCAGTTCCAGGTACCTGTCTGCCAGTTCCTTGCCGTACATCTTCTTGATGCGGTCGGTGAGAAGTCGGCGGTTCAGGCGGATGAAGTTGCTCTTGGGCAGCTCGCCGATGAGGGTTGCGATGTTCTTGTGCTCAACGTTGGCGTTGGCGTCGAACTTCGAGCCGGTGGCAGCGTTGGAAGCTTCGCAGTAGTCGGCGAGGAACTGCATCTTGCTGGTGAGGTCGCGGTCTTCCTGATGGCTCTGGCGATAGAG
>JAEEGF010160353.1_pt1 | contig 13867 bp, 8 predicted proteins | sample 9134171 | NCBI WGS metagenome assembly JAEEGF01 (sample SAMN16246542, study PRJNA631951) | gut metagenome | biome: gut microbiome; feature: rumen; material: AP-attached | host: Bos | place: Iran: Karaj | collected 2018-10
CCATTAAGAAAGTGCATGCAAAGTGGCGTTTTGACTTTCAAGTCAAAGCCTGCGGGTTATGATTACTCCTTAGCAGTTTAAGATAAGATCAACACTTTTCTTGAACATAGCCTTTTGTTTTGCTGTCGGTTAATATTTGGACTGAATTGCTGTCGTATTCTTCCGTTAATCTGCATTCATCTCGGGTTGAACCCGTAACATGGCACACAATTTTCCTGTGGCATTTTTGTATTGAATCTTTAAATCTTTTTTGTGATAATAGACGCAGTCTGATTTATGGTCGCATGATCAGACATCTTTAGTTTTGAAAAAAATTTTGTGAGATATAAAAAAATGGCATTCACTTTTGACGCAGAAATTCGTAAAGACTTAGGGAAAGGTGCGAGCCGCCGCCAACGTCGCGAAGATAAGGTTCCTGCTGTAGTATACGGCGGTAACAAGGAAGCAGTAAGCATTTCTCTTGATCATAAGAAAATCTTTATTGCTCAGCAGTCTGATTCTTTTTACAACGAGAACATCACACTTAACATTGCCGGAAATGCAGAGCAGGTTAAGGTTGTTGCTATTCAGAGACATCCTGTAAAGCAGCAGATTGTTCATCTTGATTTCCTTCGTCAGTAGAAACGAAAGATTACTGATTTTCGGGCGCTGAAATGGCGCCCTTTTAATTTTTACAGTTATGATCTGTGCTGTTGCCGGCAGATCCCTGATTCGGAGTTTTTATGTTAAAAATTGGTGAAATGAATGAACTTGCAATTACTGAAATTACCGATAAGGGATGTTTTCTTGATGCCGAAGGACAGAAGCTTTTTATTCCCCTGTCCCAGATGAAAGAAAATGCTCAGATCGGAAATCCTGTATCGGTGTTCCTGTATTACGATGATGGCAGACTGACAGCAACAGCAAGACGTCCCCGTGCTCTCATGGGTGAACTTGCATGTCTCAAGGTTGTGGGCGCTTCAAAGCATGGCTATTTTCTTGATAATGCCATAAGGAAGGATGTTTTTCTTCCTCAGAGTGAGGTTACCTGTGAAATTGAGCAGGATCAGGAAATTCTGGTTTATCTGTATCTTGATCATGAAAAACGGATGTGTGCAACTACCAGATTTACCAGGAGATTTTCCGATCTCATTACCGGTGACTACAAGGTGAATGATCATGTAAAGGTTTTGCCGGTTGCTGTTACAGATATAGGTGTGAAGGCCGTGGTTGAAAACAGCTTTTATGCCATGTTTCTGAAAAGTGAAGTACCAGGTCTGTCTGATATCAAAATTGGCAGAAAAATGTATGCATCAATCAGAAGGATCAGAACTGATCGCAGAGTTGACATTGTTCCCCTGGCCGAATGCAGAGACAAGGATCAGGTGTCCGGCAGAGAAAAACGGAAGACAGTGACTTCCGGCAGCCGGAACGGTTCAGCCTTTTCCGGCAATGTCGAACTTGCTGGTTTAATCCTTTCCAAACTTGAGGATAACGGAGGTTTTCTGCCTTTCACGGACAGGACATCTCCTGAGACCATTCAGAAGGTGTTTCATGTTTCCAAGGGAAAATTCAAACAGACCATTGGAAATCTTTATCGCAGCCATGATATTGAAATCCGTGATGACGGCATAAGAAGAACAGGAAGCGGCTCCTGATACCGTCCGGAAGCCGGGGCCCGGTGATTTGTGATTTTATGCTTTGCGGGAAGAGACAATGTTTGCAGATGAAGCCTCAGGATTTTCAAAGACTTCGTTCGTATATTTTGCCGTGATCTTCTGCATCAGTCTGTCAATGGCCTTCTTTATTCCGGTTTCAAGTCTTTTTCTTTCTGCTGAACTTCAGGTTACCGGTTTTGAGACTGGGCTCTTTTTTACGGTAGGCGGCATTCTTTCCATTGCTGTAAGTCAGCTGGTGGCAAGATATTCCGATATTGCAGGAAACCGCAGAAATATAATTCTGTTTGGCTGTGTTTGCGGTTTTGCCGCAAGTCTGTGTTTTGCCTTCATTCGCTCATATCTTTTACTTCTCACGGCAGTAAATCTGCTTAACAGCTTCTCGCATGTAAGTGGTCAGGTCTTTGCTTCAGGGAGAGAATACTGCCGCTTCAAAGGAAAAAATCCTGTGATTTTTACCTCGGTAATGAGGGCTTTTTTTGCACTGGCCTGGGTTTTCGGTCCTCCCGCCGCAATGCTTGTTCTTGAATACAGCAGTTTTGAGACGGTTTACCTTATCTGCGGATCTGTATTGTTAACTGCTTTTGTTGCAGTGAAATTTATGATGCCTGCTACCGATTTTTCCCGTGATCGACGCGATGCAGTAAAGGCAAGAATTTTCTCTGAACCCAGTGTTTTCATTCTGTTTGCGGTTACGGTTCTTATCTTTGCCTGCAACAATATGTATCTTATTACCATGCCTCAGTACGTGACCAGAGATCTGCATTTTGAGCCGCGTCATGCCGGTTTTTTCATGGCTACGGCTGCCGCTCTTGAGATTCCATGCATGCTGATTTCCGGCAGACTTGCGCAAAAAATACATATGAAATATATTCTGATTGTGGCAACTGCAAGTGGCTTTTTGTATTATATAGCTGTTTCGCTGGCCTCAACCCTCTTTGAGTTCTGGTGTGCACAGCTGGCAAATGCCGTTTTTATCGGTATAGTAACCTCGCTGATGATGGTTTATTTCCAGGAAATGCTTCCGAAAATTCCGGGGCAGGCAACAACTCTGTTTTCAAGTGCGGCATCTGTGGGCGGTATAATTTCCGGTGCCGTCTGCGGACTGATTTCTGATGCATACGGTTTTGTTACAGTGTTTTATTTTGCAGTCTGTCTGAGTTTCACAGCCTTTCTGCTTATGTGCTTTGTAAGGAAAATATAGATAATGCAGGATTTTTTCCTAGACTGTTTGGCCTTCGGCGCCAAATCTTCATTTGTTTTTATTCTCTTTTCGCTTCTTACCTTTGTTTGTGTATATGCAACAGTCAGGGCACTGAATCTGGGAAGCGGCAGGAAGGATGATTCCGGCGCTCTCCTGGAAAATATCAGTGTTGTAAATCTGAGTGAGGAGTACCGTTCGGCGAAAAAGGAGGTTGCTTCAAAGATTTTTTCCGGCAAGGAAATGGAAAATTTCCGAAAGTCTGAGAAGGACAGGGAGAAAAAGGATAAACAGATACAGGAAGAAAGAAAGCGTCTTTTTGTACTCAGTTTTGACGGAGATATCTCTGCTACCCAGGCTGATGCTCTCGGAAGGGAAATAGATGCTCTGCTCAGCATTGTTGAACAGCAGGACGAGGTTATGCTTCGTCTTAATTCTCCTGGAGGATCAGTAATAGGCTACGGTTATGCCGCATCCCAGCTCATGCGATTAAGAAGCAGAGGGATAAGGCTGACGGTATGCGTCGACAAGGTTGCAGCTTCAGGCGGATATATGATGGCCTGCATTGCAAACTATATAGTGGCCGCACCATTTGCCATAGTCGGATCTATCGGCGTTGTTGCAGAGTTTCCAAACTTTCACCGACTCATGGATAAACTGAATATCGACTATGAGCAGGAAACTGCAGGACAGTACAAGAGAACACTTTCCGTATTTGGTGATAATTCCAGTCCGGAGGCACGTAAAAAATTCAGGGAGGATCTGGAGCGGTGCCACGTTCTGTTCAAGAATCACATCAGCAAGTTTCGTCCTCAGATAAAAATTGATGAGGTGGCAACCGGTGAGTTCTGGCACGGAACCGATGCAATGATGCATCACCTTGTGGATGAGATCGGCACATCCAACGAGTTTATAACTTCAAAGCTTGATTTTGCCGATGTGTATGAATTCAGAGTTAAAAAGGACAAGGGCATTAAGCACCTGGTCAGCAAGATGTCTGTTTTGCTGAAAAAGGCAACAGGTCAGGTTCTTTAGAATTTCCTTAATGGAGTTTAATGTGGGCAAGTCGTTAGTAATTGTAGAGTCTCCGGCCAAGGTCAAAACCATTTCAAAATATCTGGGAGATGACTACATTGTTGAATCAAGTGTCGGTCATGTCAGAGATCTTCCTCTTGGAAAAACCAAGATCAAGGTATCAAGAAACGATAAATACGGGCCGGTAAAAAAACTCGGTATTGATCCTGAAAAGAAATGGAAGCCTACCTACGTTATTCTTGAGGGAAAGGAGGATGTGGTACGCAAACTTAAAAAACTTGCATCTGATGTCGACAGCATCTATCTCGCAACCGATCTTGATCGCGAAGGGGAAGCGATAGCCTGGCATCTGCAGCAGATTATAGGCGGAGACAAATCCAGGTTTAAGCGTGTAACATTCAATGAAATAACCAAAGATGCCATTCAGAAGGCATTCAAATCACCGTCAGAACTTGATCTCAACAAGGTTAATGCTCAGCAGACAAGAAGATTTCTGGATAAAATTGTAGGATTCCTTGTTTCTCCCGTTTTGTGGCAGAAGGTGGCCAAGAAACTGTCCGCCGGAAGAGTTCAGTCTATTGCAGTGGAACTGATAGTAGATCGGGAGAGGGAGATCAATTCCTTCAAATGCGATGAGTACTGGGATGTGAGAGCAGACTTTGCGGCAGGTGATGCAGATCCGGTTACCTTTGAGCTCATTAAGAAGAACAAACTGGATATTCATTCCAGGGGTGAGGCGGATGCCATATGCGACTATGTCAGGAGTCATGCATCCGAGTCGGCGGTTGAATCCATAGATGAAAAGACTGGTGAAAGCAGACCTTATGCTCCGTTCATAACATCCACTCTGCAGCAGGCAGCCAGCAACCGTCTCGGTTTTTCTGTCAAGCATACCATGACGGTGGCTCAGATGCTGTATGAGGCAGGTTATATAACCTACATGCGTACCGACTCGACTAATCTGAGCAGTTTTGCACTGGATACGATCCGCGGGTATATTGAAAATAAGTATGGCAGTGATTATCTTCCAGCAAAACCTAATTTCTACGGTTCATCAAATAAGGATGCCCAGGAGGCACACGAGGCAATACGAAGCACAAATGTTGAACTCGAGCCAAAGGATATCAAACTGTCAAAATTTGCGTCCGACGGTCAGAAACTCTATGCCCTTATAAGGGATCGCAGCATAGCATCCCAGATGAACCCGGCCAGGTATATGTCCACCTCAGTAGTTGTCCGCTGCGGTGACTATCGTTTCAAAGCGTCGGGCAGGGTAACTGTTTTTGACGGCTGGACTAAGGTTGTTCCTGTCAGCAGTTCCGAGGTTATTCTTCCAAAAATGGAAAAGAATCAGAATGTTGATTTGAAGAGTGTCGCCGGCAAACAGCATTTTACTCTTCCTCCTGCCAGATATACTGAAGCATCTCTTGTAAAGGAACTGGAGAGCAGAGGTATCGGAAGACCTTCAACATACGCTGAAATTATTTCGAAGATCCAGGAAAGAGGTTATGTAAGACTGCAGCAGCGAAAATTTTACGCTGAAAAGATTGGAGCCATTGTTGTTGACCGTCTAAAGCACAGCTTTTCTGATCTGATGCAGTATAACTTTACCCGTGATCTTGAGGGGGATCTTGACAAGATAGCCGAGGGCGAGGTCGACTGGGTGAAAAAACTGGATACCTTCTATAATTCTCTTGCTGAAGATATAGCAAATGCCAAAAAACCGGACGGCATGCCGGAGAACAAGCCTGTAGTGATAGATGATTACAAATGTCCGAACTGCGGAAGGGCAATGGAGGTTCGTATCGGAACGACCGGACTCTTCCTGGGCTGTACCGGATATGGAAATTCTGAAGACAGCTGTACCAGAACGGTGAATCTTAATCTGTGTGAACCGGCAAATGTCCCGGAGGATGATGAGGAGAAAGAATTTTCTGTCCGCCGTCGCTGTGAAAAGTGCGGCCGGGTAATGGACGAGTATCTCATTGACAGTCATACAAAACTGTTTTTGTGTTCTGACGCACCAAATTGTGATGGAAACAAACTTGAAACTGGCGAATATGACGTCACACAGGCTAATATGTACATATGTGACAAATGCGGCAGTCCCATGGTTCGCAAGGTCGGCAGGTTCGGTCCTTATGCTGAGTGTACCGGCAAGGACTGCGGCGAGAAGCGAAGCATTTTAAAGAATCAGCAGCTTGCTCCTCCGAAGGAACCGGCCATAGATTTTCCTGAACTTCCATGTGAAAAGTCTGAAGGCAGCCATTACGTTCTGCGTAACAGCTCAAGAGGTATCTTCTTTGCGGCTCATGATTATCCGGCTCACAGAGAAACACGTCCTGTAACGGTGTCGGAACTGGCACGTTTCAGGGATCGTATTCCTGAGAAGCTTCGCTATCTTGCAGAGGCTCCGTATTTTGATCCTGAAGGAAATTCGGCTGTTGTTCGCTTCAGTTTGAAAACAAGACAGCAGTATGTCGGTTCGCTGAAGAATGGCAAGCCTACAAGATGGCAGGTGTTTTATAAGAACGGGGTTTGGGAAGAAGCCAAACCGAAGGAGAAATAGTTATATGAAAAGAGTTTTGGCGGTTGCGGTTCTCCTGTGTTTACAGGCGATGGCAGGTACGTCCCATGCGGATTCAAGACTTTACGGTGATCCGACAAGTAGTTCTTCGCTGGTGGCAAGCAATCGCAGCGTGTCCGGTGTAAGCAGTGACGTTGTTGTCAGAAAGGAGCGCGGAACGTCAGCCAGAAATGAGCGGGTAACGTATTCAAGAGGCGGATCAAAGAGCTTTAACAGTCAGCCGGTTGGATCCTACAGCAATGGTTGTCTGATTAATGGAATCCAGGCCAATTCAAATGCGCCATATTATCAGCTGTACCATCCTCAGAATAACCGTCACTTTGGGGATATTACTCTGCTTAATTTTCTGGATCGTTATTCGAGGGCGGTGCATAAAGCCGGCATAGAGTCTGTTCTTGTGGGTGACATGTCAAGCCGGTACGGAGGTCCCTTCAACAAGGGGCATGCAAGCCATCAGATAGGTCTTGATGTTGATATTGAATTTTCACTACGAAGACTGCCGAAATCAAAGCTTGAGACCAAGGGCAATGCTGTACTTCTTGTTGATCGGGGAGCAATGACCGTCAATTCAAATTTTAACCGGAAGTATTATGATATGCTGATGATTGCTGCCCATGATCCGGAGGTTGAAAGGATCTTTGTAAATCCTGCCATCAAGGTAGCCATGTGTGATATGACCAAGGACGAGAGGGAACAGCCTTATCTCAGAAAAATCAGACCTTGGTTCGGACATGCCGAGCATTTTCACGTTCGTTTGAAATGTCCTGCCGGGGCGGTAAACTGTGTCAGACAGGATAAGCCGGAGCCGAGGTACTCAATAGCTCAGGAAAAGGAGGAGGCTCTGAGCTGGTTTGAACCTAAGCAGGAAGTAAAGCCAGCGCAAGTCAAGCCTGCAGATCTGGCTGCGAGACTGGCAAGTGCCAAACCGAAGCCGAAACAAGGTTTCCCGGAACAGTGCAGCATCTACTATCAGAGCATGAATGTAAGTGTTCCGGTTAAGAAGAGTACAAGACGCTGAATATTAAATTTCTGCTTTCCGCACCTCCTGACATGTTCCGGGGGTGTTTTTTTAGGATTGTTATCTCTGATTTTTGCGAACTGCATCCTGTGTGCGTTTCCACTTCCATTATGCATCAGTTTTCAGGACTGTACATGGATGATATACATTGGCGAAGGAGTCTACAAGACTGATGTTATATGTCTGATTGGCAGATCTGTTATTTTTTATTCAAACAAAATCATTTGAATAAAATAAGGTTGACGCAAATGTTATTATCAGTATAATCATAACTGTTCGCGGGAATAACTCAGTTGGTAGAGTGCAACCTTGCCAAGGTTGATGTCGCGGGTTCGAACCCCGTTTCCCGCTCCACGGTGCGGTAACAAAGCGGTTATGTAGTGGATTGCAAATCCATCTAGATCGGTTCGACTCCGATCCGCACCTCCATCGCCCAGGTGGTGAAATTGGTAGACACAAGGGATTTAAAATCCCTCGGATCTTAAAAATCCGTGTCGGTTCGACCCCGACCCCGGGCACCATCAGTGAAGTTCCAGTTTCTTACCATCACTTTTACCTTTTATTTCATTACAAAAATTTGAATCTGGTAGATCTGATAAGTCTGATTTTTTCTTTCCCTGTTGTCATTATAAGAAATTCCTTAAATGTCGCAGCATTTAGCTGTTTCAATCTCATAAAACTTTTCCTTTGGACATAATGCTGTTACAGAGATCCTGCAAAGTACCGGCATACTGTCCCGGTATGTCTGTTGAAAAATGCAGAAACAGGATACTTCTTGGAGAATATGAATAGCATTTTGCATAAAAATATATTGGAACTCATCTTGATCCTGTTTTTCGTTATTCGACTTGCTACTCTGTTTCTGTCGATTTCATTCCGACTACCCTGTCAGCTGATGAAGCTGATTTAGTGCTATTTTTTTATGCAACATTCATGAATAATTATGTTTTTGTGAATGTTCAGGGTTCTTAAAGTGGTGATTTTTTGATTGATAAATTTTAATGCAGGTTTCTTTTTAATGTCGCATTGTGTTTTCTTTGTGTTTGAATGATTTTTAAACAATTTTTGGGTTGTTCGTAATGAACGCATAATCATTTGTTTCTAATGAATTACAGGATTCTTTTTTTAATTTAACGGTTCTCACTGCTTTGTTTTCTGTTTATAGTTTGAACAGATGACTAAAATTTATTCATGTGATGAACGTAACAAATTGAATAATATATTTTTCATATTCAGTGCGTTTACGTGTAAAATTCGTACAACTTGATTACGGGAGCAACAAACTCTCTTCTTTATAACTGAAATCCCGTCAGGTTATAAAAATTAAGACTATCAAATTTTTCATCTTGGAGAATTCTTTTATGCAATTTGCAAAAAATGCTTTCAGATTGTCTGTTCTTGCAGGACTCTGTGCTTTCAGCTGCGGTGCACAGGCTGTACTGGATAACGGTGAAATGATTATTGTTCATCCTTTCCAGTGGACCTATGACAACATCGCCAAAGAGTGTAAGGAAGTGCTCGGTCCTAAGGGATATGATGGCATTCAGATCTCTCAGCCTGCAGAACACATTGACAAAAGAGGCGAAGGCAATCCTTGGTGGGCGGTATATCAGCCGGTTAATTTCTGGAACTTTACTACCATGACAGGTAACGAGACACAGCTTCGCAACATGATCAAGGCATGTAACGAGGCCGGTGTTAAGGTTTTCGCCGACGCAGTGTTCAATCAGAGAGCATCGGGAAGCGGTACGGGTTTGGGCGGATCCCAGTTCAGCAACCGCAACTATCCTGACATGAACTATGATGATTTCCATGATGCACACTGTAATGGAATCAACTACAGCAATGCGTATGAGATTCAGTTCTGCGATCTTTCCGGTATGCCAGATGTCAAAACCGAAAGTGATTCAACAAGAACCAAGATTGCCAATTATCTGAAAAACCTCATGAGCATGGGTGTCTACGGTTTCCGTATTGATGCTGCAAAGCACATGAAGCCGGAAGATATTGCTTCAATACTGTCCAAAGCTGGCAATCCTCCGGCATACATGGAGGTTATCGGTGCTGACGGTCAGCCTGTTCAGCCTACACAGTATGCAGGAATTCCGAATTCCGTAGTTACTGAGTTCAAGTACTGCGATGTCATGCAGAAGAATATCTACAACCCTCAGTATCTTATTAACCTGAACGATTCCTGGACTCAGCTTCCTGGTTATGCAAGTGAGGTATTCATTGCCAACCATGACAACGAGCGCGGATCTGCCGGTACTTCCTTCCTTACATACCAGAACAACGGATGGGCATTCCAGCTGGCTCAGTCTTTCATGGTAGCATATCCATACGGTACTGTACGCCAGATTTACTCCGGCTATGAGTTCTATTCTCATGATCAGGGCGGTCCTATCGGATCAGATCGCTGTACTGGCGGATGGCACTGCGAGCACAGAGCTTCTATCGTAAATAATGCAGTAGGTTTTGCGCGTGCAACCCGCGGTGAATCAGTTTCATCCAAGGGAGCTGAAGGTAAGCTGATATGGTTTAACCGCGGCAAGAAGGGTTTCTATGCCCTGAATGCCGGTGACAACGAAGTAACCAAGGAATTCCCTGTAACAGTTCCTGACGGACAGTATTGTGAAATTCTGCAGCAGGATGACAAGTGTGGCGGACAGCAGATTAATGTATCCGGCGGAAAGGCTGTGATCAGGGTTCCTGCCCACAGTGCAGCAGCTATCTGTGTTGATTCTTCCGGCAAGGGATTCTGCGGCGGCGTCCCTGTTGATCCATGCGATACAGATCCAGGCAGCAAGGCATGTGTATGCAAGAAGACTCCTGATGCGGCAGTCTGCGTAGCTGATCGTTACTATGCAGGAACCAGCAACTCCTGGAAGTTCACCAAGATGAACTATGACGCAAGTACCAAGGCATGGACTCTAGCTCTCAATCTCACCGGAGAAGGTGACAAGGGCGGTGTACAGCGTTTCAAGATTACTGACCAGGACAACTGGAAGGGTACAGTCTGGGGTACAAAGGATGGAAAGAACCTGTGTTCAGATCAGGTATCATGCAATGATGTCGAAATCGAAGGCAAGAAGGGTGACTACACTTTAGTCATCGGTCTCGATAACACTGTTAACCTGTTATCCAGCGGTTCACTTATCGCTTCCTTCTCTTCGCAGGTTGACGGACTTACTGCAAGGTTTAATAATACAACCAACGGATCCGATGTTTCCTACCAGTGGGATTTTGGTGACGGACAGGGTTCAAGTGAAACAAATCCAACCCATACCTACAGCAAGAGCGGTAATTATACTGTTACTCTGACTGCTACGAAGAACAACAAGTCTGTAACAGCCAAGAGTTCCGTATCTGTAAGCGGTGAATGCCAGCCTAAACTTTCTTCACTCTATTACGCAGGATCTTCTAACAGCTGGAAACATCAGCCGTTTGATTTCAATTCTGAATCATGCAGATGGGAGATTTCCGTAAATCTGACCGGTAAGTCAGACACCGGCGGTTCACAGCGTTTCAAGGTAACCGACACCTCCGGCTGGAATGGAACTGTCTGGGGTCAGGGAACCGGCAACACTCTGTGTTCTAATCAGGCAACCTGCGGTGATGTGAAGATTTCTCAGGTAGGACAGTATGTTCTCTGGGTTAAGGATGCCGACATGAGCTACGGTCTTGATGCTTCATCAACAGAGAACCATGCTCCTGTTGCCTCCTTCGATGCCGTAGTTGACGGTCTTACCGTAACACTGACCAGCACTTCAAAGGATGCTGACAATGATGAACTCGATCTTGAGTGGAATCTTGGCGACGGTACAACGGCAAGCGGTTCTGTTGTAACTCATTCCTACGGTTCAGAAGGCGAGTACACTGTAAGTCTTGTCGCAAATGACGGCAAGGTTGATTCTGCAGCAGCCTCCAAGAAGGTTAAGGTAAGCACTGATGTTATTCATGCAAATCATGATGCTCTCTACTTTGCAGGCACTGCCAACAAGTGGACTCATGATGCCATGACCTACGACTCAACCACCGGCAACTGGTCAATTGATCTTGTACTGTCCGGCGAGGGTGACGGTAACGGTCCTCAGCGCTTCAAGATCACTGACAAGAAGGGCTGGACCGGAAATGTCTGGGGTGATGCCGGAAGCAATACTCTTTGCAACAACCAGGCATCTTGCGGTGATATCCAGATTGATGAAGTTGGTAATTACACCCTTTACATCAACGATGCAGACATGACCTGGTCTCTTGAAAGTCAGGGCGGTTTCACTGCAACTCACAGTGCCATGTACTATGCCGGTACAACCAACGGCTGGACACATGAGCCTATGACTTTCGACAGCGAGACTGGCAACTGGTACATTGATCTTTACCTGACCGGTGACAGTGATTCCAACGGTGCACAGCGCTTCAAGGTTACTGATTCTCCTAACTGGAAGGGTACTGTATGGGGTCAGGGTTCTGGCAATTCACTCTGCTCCAACCAGTCTTCATGCAAGGATGTGAAGGTTTCCGAGGTAGGCAACTACAGACTGTCTGTTAATGACAAGAAGCTGACCTGGACCTTGACAGCCAACTGATAGAATTTAACTCCAAGTAAGTTTTGTTTTGACCCTGGATTTTCCAGGGTTTTTTATGCCTGCTGATAAAGTGAATTCAGATTTGTTTTTTATTGGGCGTAACTTGCATATTGCAGGAGTGAACTGTTTGTACAGGGATTAAAAGTTTCACAAATATTAGGACTATATCCAACAGCACTTTGAATAATAGTATAAAATTTAGGCAATCGTAAACTGTAGGAATACCTCAAGTCTAAGCTGTATTCTTTGGTGGTCTACCTCTTCTTTTGGGTACTGGTTTCGGAATTGGTTTGCTTATTCCAAGTTTTTCAAGTGCTTCAAAAACAGTTCCGTTGGTATGAACCCAAAACTCATCTTTAGTCTCGGGTATAGTTGAAGGGGCATTTACTTTCCTCCAGGCAGAAGATAGATCATCCATCACATCAGCAAAACTCTGCTCTTTGAGAAGATCTGTATCTTCAATTTTCTTTACAACTCTGGTTGTAATTACTGTAGAGATAAAGTTTACAAATTCCGCACCAATAACACTGAAATCTCCCTGGTTATTGGTTAAATCCAGGCATTCATCGCTCTTGTATCTTTTGAAAACAAGTTCCAGCAACCATCTTTCTGAATAAGTCTTATACGCAACTAAAGGATCAAGATCTAAATCTGACTCCAAAACAATGAGCCCGAATGTTTTTTCTTTTTTAGAAAAATCATCATAGTCGTATTCATTTTTCTTTCTTGAGATGTTTAATCTTGTGTTTTCTTCCTTAGCTGCTAAATCGGCATCACGGAAGGCATATAGATAATTACCGCCCTGTATCTGTCTTTTGCAATAACGAATATTATCAGCAATTCCGTTAAGCACGCCTTGAAATTCAAGCATATTGTTATTAGCGATCCGCTTGTCATTTCTCTTGATCGGGGTAAGGAAGTGCAGATTAGGCCGGTTAACGAGTTCATCCTTGATTTTACTTGGAGGGAAACCTTTGTCAGCAACAATGATGCCGGATCTGATGTCATTGTCTTTAATGAAACTGCTGTAGGAAGTTGCATCTATGCAATTACCTGGAAACACCTCTGCACATATTGGTTCCATACGTTCAACATCATATGCATACAACACAGAAAGCTCTCTAAGTGCACGTTTGCGAGCCTTGTAGGAATAGGAAGATAAATCATTGACGGTGCTTGTATCCTGCTTCAGTGTTCCATCAACAGCTATGTGATGTGATTCAGAAGTAGCCTTCAGTCTGAGTTTGTAGAATGCCTGTCGTTTATTACCGTCTGAACCTAATTCTTTATATAACGTTCCTATAGAATTTAGGGAAATCGATGCGCCGGGATAGAAGACTGATATGAAGGTTCGGGAGTAATGGGTAGACATCCTTCTGGCCGTGGTGCCGGGACGGATTACCTTTATTGAAGCTATAGACATAATAGTATAAGCAACAACCGGATCGTAAACTTTCAGCAAATCAGCAAGCAGATCACTTGAAACAGATTTAACCAAAGCCGCTGAACCGTATGACAACATATCGGGAGAACAACTACTATCTTCGTCTTTAGATTTTACGGAAGGGACAAACTTTCCATCAATGATAAATCCTATGACCTTTCCGTTATGAGGCTGAGGATTTCTGCCAGGTATACATTTTATTGAACCGCGTTCACGGACAGCGTAACGCTTTGGACCGTCTCTACCCCTATCTTCAACAATCGTGTTCTTAGGTCTTTCTACGGCTCTAATTTCTGGTGGAACAGGCATAAAATCACCTCCTTTATTATAGTCCCATTATA
>JAEEGF012061259.1_pt1 | contig 13866 bp, 10 predicted proteins | sample 9134171 | NCBI WGS metagenome assembly JAEEGF01 (sample SAMN16246542, study PRJNA631951) | gut metagenome | biome: gut microbiome; feature: rumen; material: AP-attached | host: Bos | place: Iran: Karaj | collected 2018-10
CGCTGGAAGGCCTGCTGAAGCGGTATTTCTGATTAGGCAACAGGCAATAGAAGAACGACGAAAGGCGATTCGTTATGGATCAGAATCATCAACTGGAGGAGCTTCTGGAAACCCAGCAGACTGTGCTGGAAAAGCTGACCTCGATTCACAAATGGGTCGTGTTTTTCGGTCTTGTGGCGATTGCAAGCCTGGTCCTGGCGTTTCTCGGTTCTCTCACATGATGCCATAGAATTCCCGAAACAGGGCTTGCAAAGCGGGAAAAATCTGGTATAATCGAGGTACGGAAAGCGCTTGACTGCGCCGGATGATTCTTGACAGGAGGAAACCAAACATGAAGTATATCTGCAACATCTGCGGCTGGATCTATGACGAAGAGGAGCGCGGCGTGAAGTGGGAAGACCTTCCCGATGATTTCGTCTGCGAGCTCTGCGGCGTCGGCAAGGAAGAGTTCTCTCCCGCCGAATAACGATCCGCCCGACAGGGGAAACGGCTCTGCGCGTCATTCGACACGCAGAGCCGTCCTTTTTTGGGCGTTAGGACTGGGGATTAGGGACTAGGGATCAGGGATTAGGGATTAGAGACTATGGATCAGGGATTAGGGACTATTCCGTCTCCTATTGCCTATTGCCTGCTGCCTGTTGCCTAAAGCGCCTATTGCCTGCTGCCTATTGCCTAAAGCGCCTATTGCCTGCTGCCTATTGCCTAAAAAGCGCCTATTGCCTAAAAAGCGCGCAGGATGAACTGCAGCTCGTAGTCCGCGTTGGCGGGGAAGCGGTATTCCGGGGCGATATCGGGGCCGCAGGAGGCGGTGCCGATGCCCTGCTGGAAGGCCTGAACGGTCACGAAGGTCCCGGTGCGCTTCTCGTCCTCGCGGTGCTTCATCGCAAGCAGGGCGCGGTCGGTATAGGGCTTGACCCCCAGCTCGAAGGCGGCCTTCGCGGCCTCAAAGCGGACGCGGGCGGCGGGGCCGGAAACCTCGGCCCAGCGGCAGTCACAGCGGTTGCCGCTCTCCTGAGGGCGGAGATTCGGCTCGGTCATTTCGCTGACCCGGCGGCTGTCCGCCCGGATGGGGCAGTAGTCGCGCATGTCGCGGTAGGTCTCGTCGGTTCGGCCCAGGTAGTCCACGCGGTCGAAGCTCCGATCCAGGCGGAACGCCTTGCCGAAGCGGGGCAGGAAGCCCTTGCCGGAGACGCAGTGGAGCCGGCTCGTGACCAGGATCCCGGTTTCCGTGCCCTGATAGGTATCGGTGACGCGGAAGCTCCCCTTCCGGTTGCGGATCTCGGTCACGACCTCCACGCCGAATTCGACCTCCCGGACCGAGATCAGCTTCCGCTTTTGGTCGGCGTAAGGAATCATCGTGCTCTTGTAGAGCTTGGTATCGTTGTCCGTTGCGGCGCGGTATAGGATGGTATCCTCCTCGGCCCCGGTCAGCAGGGAGCCGCCGGGCAGGATCAGCTCCGGCCGCCCGTTGGGATCGAGGCGGAAGCCCTTCGGCAGGGGGCGGGAGGCAACGGGCTGGGGCCAGCGCTCGGCCAGGATGAGGGTCTGCTCGGAGACGACGCGGCCCCGGGCGTCCGTAACGGTGATCTGGGCGGAGCAGTTTCCGTCCTGCGCCTCCCCGCAGGGGACGCGGATTCGCCGCCATTCAAGCGGCGGGACCTCGGGCCGGAGGGTGATCTCCGTGCCGTCGTTCCATTGGAAGCGGACGGTATAGGACCCGCCGGGCGTGAAGCCCGTGGTGTTGAAGAATTCAAAGTACTCGCCCTCGACGTGCCGGACCCGGATGGGGCGGTAGACGAAGCGGATCTGACGCGCGCCGGCAGAGGGGCTGCGGTCCGGGTAGAACAGGCCGTCCACGCAGAAGTTCCCGTCGTGCTCCCATTCCCCGTGGTCGCCGCCGTAGGTATAGCTTCCGTCGGGGTGGAGGACGGCGTGATCCACCATCTCCCAGACGCAGCCGCCCATCAGATTGTCGTATTTGTAGATCTGCTCCCAATAGGCCTCTGTGTTGCCGGGGCCGACGCCCATTGCATGGGCGTACTCGCAGAGGAAGTAGGGGCGGTCGTTGAGCGGCTGTTCCTTCCGGCGGCGCTCGCCGACGGCCCGGACCTGTTCCACGGGCGGGTACATCTCGCTGCCGACGTCATAGGCGACCCGCTTGTCGTGGATGACGCTCTCATAGTGGACGGGCAGGCGGGAGTTGGCCTTGAGATAGGCGTACATCGAATCCGTGTTGCGGTATCCGCCGGCCTCGTTGCCGAGGGACCACAGGATGACCGAGGTGTTGGAATGGATCTTGTCGCGGTGGTAGAGGCTGGTGATCCGGTCCAGATAGTGCTGCTCCCAGCGGAGATCGTCGGAGATGCGGTCGTAGCTCGGCGGGAGCTTGGCAGCCCAGACGCCGTGGGTCTCCAGATCGTTCTCGTCGATCAGATAGATGCCGTACTCGTCCGCCAGCTCCAGAAGCAGGGGGTCCGGGGGATAGTGGGAGGTACGGACGGTGTCGATATTGAATTCCTTGCACAGGCGCAGGTCGCGGTCGATCTCCGCAGGGCTCAGATAATAACCGTTCGTCGGACTGGTGTCGTGATGGTTGACGCCGTGGAGCTTGATCGCCCTGCCGTTCAGACGGAAGACGCTGCCGTCGATCTCCACGGTGCGGAAGCCGATGCGCTCCCGGACGCAGCAGGTCGGGGTCTCGTAGTAGATCTCGTAGAGGACCGGCGTTTCGGCGCTCCAGGTCTCCGCGTCCAGATCCGTAAACGTGACCTTGCCCCGGCAGCTCCGGGTATGGACGGTTTCGGACCGCTCCAGCCCGTGACCGGAGAGGGTCAGACGGAGGTCGGTATCGGTGTGGGTCAGGGCGGAGAGGGTCAGCTTCCAGCCGGTCTCGGTCCGCTCCGTCACGGCGGCAATATCCAGAAGATCCGTCGGCTCCGAAATGCGGAGCAGAACGTCGCGGAAGATGCCGTTGTTTCGGAACATATCCTGGCATTCCAGGTAGGTCCCGGTACACCAGCGGCGGACGACGGCGACGATCTCGTTTTCCCCGGCTGTGAGCTTCCCGCTCAGATCGAACTCGGCGGTGTTGTGGCTGCCCTCGGAGTAGCCGACGTAGGCCCCGTTGCAGTAGAGGTCCAGACAGCTCGCCACGCCGAGGAAGGAGATCTCCGTCCGAAGCTCCGGGCGCTCGATCACGAGCTTTTTCCGGTAGACGCCGACGAAGTTGTATTCGTCCGTCGGCTGAATCCAGCGGGGGCGCACGCCCTGGTCGCCGCCGATCCAGGCAAAGACCTTCCCGACGGGCTCGTCCGTCGGGATCTCGGGCGGCTTGTAGGGGAACTGGTATCGGACGTTCACGTAGAACGGACGGTCATAGCCCCGGAACTGCCAGCAGGAGGGGACGTCGATCCGGTCGAAGCGGACGGCGTCCGTATCCAGGACCTCCGGCAGCTCGGCGGGCCGGGGATAGAACTTGAAATCCCAGTCCCCGTTCAGGCAGAGGACCTTTTCCGAGCGGTAGCGCTTTTCGAGGGGACCGACTGCATCGGCGGAGGCCCGGTCCGGATAGGGGATGAAGTAGGCCCGCGCCGGGAGCTTCCGGTCCCGGAAGACCGAAAAGGTCCGGTAGTTGGTGGTGTTCAGCCGGTATTTCATGGGGAGGCCTCCCGTCTGTCATCAGTTGTCGGAACGCTTGTAGCCGTTCTTCATGTGCTCGCAGGCCACGAGGAGGACCTTCTGCAGGACCGCGGCGGTCTCCTTCTTCGCCAGGTCGGCCAGCTTTTCATTGGCCTCTGCAATCAGGGCGGCGTCGCCGGTTTCGGTGATTTTCGCGTCGTATTCGTTCATGATCCTGCGGGCCTTGCAGGCGATGGCGTACTGCCAGCGCTCGACGTGGACGATGCTGTCGCCGTAGCAGGGGTCGGCCAGCGCACCGAGCAGGCGGGCGTTCCAGTAGAAGTTATCGGTGGAGACCTCCGTGGTCACGTCGCGCAGGTAGGCGGGCATATCGTCCGCGTTGGTATAGACCGGCAGGAAGGCCCCGAAGGTGGTGGAGGCAAAGCAGACCCACTCCACGCCCTGAACGGCCTCCGGCAGCCAGCCGCGGATCTGGCAGATCGCGGTCACGCCGGTGCGGTTGATGCCGATGGGACGGTAGATCCCCTTGCGGGCCGCGCCTGCGGAATAGGGATCGTAGGGCGTTCCCTGATAGTGGGCGGAGAGGATGGCGCCGACGTCCTCGGCGGTGATCTTCTGCTCCGGGACGAAGGACCAGGGGATGTTGTCGCTCTCGGGGCCGTAGTCCGCGTCGGGGCCGTCCCATTTGATCGTGGTGGGGCAGAGGCAGCGGCCCATGTACCAGGCGCGGGGCGTATTATAGATGTGGTCGTGGAAGGTGTGGGAGCCGAAGGCCAGGCGGGGATTGAAGTCCTTACCCTGATTCAGGTCCAGGCGGTGATCCCGGATGAACTCGCGCAGGTCGGCGGAGCACATACAGTCCTTCTGTTCACCGAAGGCGTCTTCAAAGTCGAAATTGTCCAGACCGAACTGATTCGGCATGACGACGCAGCGGTCCTCCGGCACGCGGCGGGCGATCCAGTGGTGGCCGCCGATGGTCTCCAGCCACCAGATATCATCCTTGTCGTTGAAGGCAACGCCGTTGCTCTCATAGGTGCCGTATTCCTCCAGCAGCCTGCCCAGACGGACCACGCCCTCCCGGGCCGTGCGGATATAGGGCAGGACGAGCAGGACCATATCCTCCTCGCCGATGCCGCCGGGAACGGCGGGCGCGTCGCCCTCCGCCTCCTTCGGCGTGACCAGGGGATCGGCGCTCAGGACGCGGGGATTGGTGGTGATGGTCTCGGTGGCGGTCATGCCCACGTTGGCGGCGTTGATGCCGGTGGCGGGCCAGACGCCGTGGGACGGGTCTGCGCTGGGGCAGGAGGTGTAGCGCAGGGGGTCGTCGGGCAGGTCGAGCTCCAGCTTGCCGATCACGCTTTTGTAGCGCCGGGGCTGATCCTCCGGCTTGACCACGATGATCTTTTTGTGGTCAAAATGGCCGTCGTCGGTGCGGGCGATCATGGTGGAGCCGTCGTTGCTCGCGCGTCTTCCGACCAGGAGAGTGGTACAGGGCATTGTAATTTCCTCCAATCGACTGGTTTATTCTGTGAGCGGGCACGTGGATACGCCCGGGCGCGTGGATACGCGCCCCTACAAGGGGTTATTCCCGGGTGCCCGGGCGGAGGCACTGATAGGACAGGATCGCGCCGGCAGCCTTGCCGACGGCCTTTTTCATGTTATAGCGCTTCGGGAAGGCGCTGATCAGGGCGGAGAGCTTGGAATAGCCGTAGGTGCGGGCGTCAAAGTCGGGCTTGGCGCGCTTGAGGAACTGGCCCGCGTCGCTGACGAAGGCGTAGCCATCGTCGTCCTGGTACTTATCCCAGGCCGTGCGGAGCAGAACGTGGATCTCGTTGATGTCCTCGGCCTTGGCGACGGCCTCATCCTCGGCAGTCTGCTTTTTGCTCTTTTTGCCCTTGCCCGACTTGCCGGACTGCTTTGCGCTCTGGGGAACGGCCTCCGGCGCCGGGATGCCCAGGTTTTCCAGATACAGGAACTCGTCACAGCTCTTGCGGAAGGCCTCCGGCGTCTTTTTCTCGCCCACGCCGACCACGTAGACGCCCTGCTCGCGCAGATGGATGGCGAGCGGGGTATAGTCGCTGTCGCTGGCGACCAGAACGAAGCCGTCATAGATGCTCTGGTGCAGAAGCTCGATCGTGTCGATGACCATTGCCATATCGGTCGCGTTCTTGCCGGTCACGTAGTCAAACTGCTGCTCCGGCTTGATGGCCAGGCGCTTGATCTCGCTCTCCCAGCGCTTGAGGTTATCCTTTTTCCAGTTGCCGTAGGCGCGCTTGACCACGATGCGGCCCAGGGTATTGACCTCCTGGATGACCGCCTCCAGCTTGGCGAGCTGGGTGTTGTCGGCGTCGATCAGCATGGCGATCTTCTGTAAATTCTCCATGGGATCTCCTTACGGCAGCCGCAGGACGGCGGTCTGCGGGGCAGTCTCGGCTGTCAGGTTCAGGGTGTTCGCGGGGTATTCGACCGTGTCGGTCCGGAGACGGAGGAAGTCGTCCAGCTCCGCGATGACCGGCAGGCCGCTGCTGCCGCGCTTGTAATGCATGGGGATCACGACGCGGGGCTTGACGGTCTCGATCAGCGCCTGCGCCTGCGCCGGGCCGATCGTGTAGAAGCCGCCGACCGGGATCAGCGCTGCGTCCAGGTTTTTCAGCAGCCCGGCCTGCTCGGCGGTCAGCGCGCAGCCGAGGTCGCCGAAGTGGGCCACGCGAAGGCCCTCGGCCTCCAAAACGCGGATCACGTTCGTCCCGCGCTTCGCGCCGCCGCAGTCGTCATGGAAGGACCCGATCTCCGTGATGCGGAAGGGGTCGATCCCGCCCGTGCGGAGACGGACGCAGTCCCGTCCGTTGTGGTCGTGGTGCTCGTGGGAGCAGAGGACCCGGTCGGCTTCCAGGTCCAGGTCCGGCAGGCCGGGGACAGAGCCGTTCTGATAGGGGTCCAGGACGACGGTGAAGCCGCTGCAGGTCACGGAAAAGCAGGCGTGGCCGTGGTAGGTGATGGTAAGCATGGTTGCTCCTTTCCGGAAAGACGCTGTCCCGAATACCGCCTGACGGGTGGGATCCGGGACAGTGGGTTCCGTTTAAAATTCTTAGAAGCTGCGGTCCTTCTCGGCGATCTGCTTCAGGCAGAGGGCCTGGAAGGCTTCGGGCGTCATGGCGCCCAGGTCCTTGCCCTCGCGGGTACGGACGGAGACGGTGCCGTTCTCCATATCCCGGTCGCCGATGACCAGCATATAGGGAACCTTCTGCATCTGGGCCTCGCGGATCTTGTAGCCCAGCTTTTCGGAGCGGTAGTCGCCCTCGGCGTCGATCTCCAGCGCACGCAGCGACTCCACCAGCTTGGCGGCGTAGTCGTGGGCCCGGTCGGTGATGGGCAGGACGCGGACCTGCTCAGGGCTCATCCACAGGGGCAGGGCGCCGGCGTACTTCTCGATCAGATAGGCCAGGGTGCGCTCATAGCAGCCCAGAGAGGTGCGGTGGATGATATAGGGAATCTTCTTCTGGCCGTCGGTATCGGTGTACTCCATGCCGTAGCGCTGGGCCAGGAGCATATCGACCTGGATCGTGATCAGGGTGTCCTCCTTGCCGAAGACGTTCTTATACTGGATATCCAGCTTCGGGCCGTAGAAGGCGGCCTCGTCGATGCCGATGGTGTACTCCACGCCCAGATCGTCCAGGATGGTCTTCATCGTGGCCTGGGCAAGCTCCCACTGCTCCGCGGTGCCCTCGTACTTGTTGTTCGGGTTGGCGGGGTCCCACTGGGAGAAGCGGAAGGTGCAGTCGTCGAGCATGCCGACGGTGTCGAGGCAGTATTTTGCCAGCTCCAGACAGCCCTTGAACTCCTCCTCGAGCTGCTCGGGGCGGACCATCAGATGGCCCTCGGAGATCGTGAACTGGCGGACGCGGATCAGGCCGTGCATCTCGCCGGAGTCCTCATTGCGGAAGAGGGTGGAGGTCTCGTTCAGACGCATGGGCAGGTCGCGGTAGGAGCGGGCGCGGTTCAGGAAGACCTGGTACTGGAAGGGGCAGGTCATCGGGCGCAGGGCGAAGCACTCCTTGGTCTCGTCGTCGGGGTCGCCGAGGATGAACATGCCGTCGCGGTAGTGGTCCCAGTGGCCGGAGACCTTATAGAGCTCGCGCTTTGCCATATAGGGGGTCTTGGTGAGCTGATAGCCGCGCTTGCGCTCGGTATCCTCGACCCAGCGCTGGAGCTTCTGGATCACGCGCGCGCCCTTGGGCAGGATGATGGGCAGGCCCTGGCCGATGTAGTCCACCGTGGTGAAGAACTCGAGCTCGCGGCCGAGCTTGTTGTGGTCGCGCTTGAGGGCCTCGGCCTGCTGGTCGAGGTAGGCCTGGAGCTCTTCCTTGGTGGGGAAGGCCACGCCGTAGATGCGCTGGAGCATCTTGCGGTTGGAGTCGCCGCGCCAGTAGGCGCCGCAGGCCTTGGTCAGCTTGAAACCGTTGTGCTTCACGCGGCCGGTGGAATCCAGGTGGGGACCGGCGCAGAGGTCGGTGAACTCGCCCTGCGTGTAGAAGGAAATGACCGCATCGGCGGGCAGATCGTTGATCAGCTCCACCTTGTAGGGCTCGCCCTTGGCCTCCATGTAGGCGATGGCCTCGGAACGGGGCTTCTCGCTGCGCTCCAGATGCAGGCGCTCCTTGCAGATCTTCTTCATCTCGGCCTCGATCTGCTCCAGATGCTCGTTGGTAAAGGAGAAGGGAGCGTCAAAGTCGTAGTACCAGCCCAGATCAATGGACGGACCGATGGCCAGCTTGACCTCGGGCCATAGGCGCTTGACCGCCTGCGCCATGATATGCGAGCAGGTGTGCCAGTAGGTTTTGCGATAGGCTTCGTTTTCGAACGTGTAGAGATTTTCTTCAGACATCATAATACCTCCCAGTCTGTGATTGGTTTCCGGGGGTGAAAAAAGACCACCCCCGACCGGATTGGTCAGGGGTGGGATAAATACTTATTCCACGGTTCCACCCTGGTTGCGGTTTGCGAAAAGCCGCCGCTCATAGGCCGCTGTAACGGGCTGACCCGGTCTCCCATACTGGCCTGCGCGTTCCGGGAGACGGCTCGGAAGGGGTGGGAGCGTTCGCACACCGCAAGGCCCTTTCAGCACGGGGGGCCTCTCTCTGACCGGTGGACGCGGACGTCCGTCTTCGTCGTCGCTTTTTTCGATGCAACAATTATAGCACGGATTTTTGGGTTGTCAAGAGGAAATGCGGCGCAGCAAAAATTCAGCGGCGCAGCAAAAATTCAGCCCTGCGGAATATTGTTGTGGATCACAAAAAATACTCATTGGAAGTTGACGATTCCGGACAGATCGGCATAGACCTCCTCCGGGGAGTACTCCCCGGTTCCCAGGATCAGGATCGTTTCTCCGGACTCCCGCAGAAGCAGACGGTTCAGCTCCGCGTCTCCCGCTCCGCCCATAATGCTGAACCCATAGCCTTCAATGAAACGTTCAAGGCTCAAAAGACGTACGGTGCTCCCGTCGCCCAGCTGTACCGGGAGATCGTCTTCCAGATCATAGTGCAGGGTCTTCGTTCCGTCCGCGACGTCCAGGCTGCCGCTGCAGCGATCCTCCAGTACCAGGTATTTTTTCCAGTGAAGCTCCAGAGTAGCTGTGACAGGCTTTTCCCCGCTGCCGTCCCGCAGGACGCCGGTATAGGAACGGACGGTATGACTCGGGATGGGTACGAACAGCGCCAGCAGGAGCAGGAGGGCCAGGACGCCGGCCAGAACGCCGGCCAGAACAAGCCGGCGCCTGCGCTGCAGGTGGCGCTTCATGACCCTTTGGACCAGCTCCCGGGCCGGGTCCGTGGAGACTGCCGGTTTTTGTGTCATCCGCTGCCAGCTCTCCCGGCAGGCGGGGCAGTTTTCCAGATGGGTCTGCACAGCCTCCGTACTGACCGGGTTTGTCAGCCCGTCCACATAGGAGGGCAGCAGATCCTGTACGATTTCACAGGCCAAATCCTTCATCGTTGTTCCAGCTCCTTTCGCAAACGCTCTTTCCCGCGATAAAAGGTGACGCGGGCCCAGTTTTCCGACTTGCCCACGATCTCCCCGATCTGGGCGAAGCTGAGGTCTCCGTAGATGCGCAGGTAGATGATCTCCCGATAAGGCTCCGGGCAGGCGTGCAGCAGCTTCAGCAGCTCCATACGCTCCGTCTGCTCCAGCAGCTCGCCTTCCGGGGAGCCAGTAACCGCCTCCGTCTCCTCCAGGGGGGCGGTCCGCGGGTGCTTCCGCAGCCAGACCAGCCACTGGTTCTTCGCAATGGCGCAGAGCCAGGTGGAGAGCTGACAGCTTCCGTCGTAGCGTTCGATGCAGCGGATCGCCTGCACGAAGGTCTCTTGGGTCAGATCCTCCGCCAGATCCGGATCGTGGGTCTGGGCCAGCAGATATCTGCATACTGAGTCCGCATATGTTCGGTAAATCTCTTCCATGGGATCCACGGCTTCACCCCCCCGTTTCTGCCTGTTAATACGGAAAAGCCCGGTTTCGTTACAGCGATCGCGAAAAAATGTCTGGATGAATTCCACCATCAATCAGGGGACCCCTGATTAATGGTGGAATTCTCAATTCTCTCTTCCCAATTATGGCTTCTGTTACCCTTCTTCCGGGTTTTCCGGCTCCTTCGGCGGGAAGATCAGGTTGATGTCGTCCTCGGGATAGGACTCGATCGGCGGGGCCTCCGGCTCCAGGCCGTTCTGGGGGCGGAACACGGCGGTCTCGCCGTCCATCACGCCGCTGTCGACCGGCGCGGCCCAGATCGGGTCCGCCTCCGGCGGCAGGGCGCCGACGCTCTGCTCATCGGGCTGCTGCTCCGGCGCTGCGCCGGGCTCGCCGCCCTCCGGTACGCCGTCTGGCACGGCCCAGTCGAACGCCGCCTCGTCCTGCCCGTATTCGTCGGCGGCTTCCGGCTCGTACACCTCCGGCTGCGCCTTCGCCTCGGGGTCCTCCAGATGGAGCTTGACCTTGACGATCGGCGGGGTGCGGAAGCGCATCAGCAGGGCCAGGATCAGCAGGATCAGGAAGGCTGCGCCGCAGACCATGGAGACGGTCAGTCCGGCGGAGAGACCGGGGGGCTCGAACCGGAGCTCGACGGTGTGCATGCCCGGCTCCAGATGGAAGGCGATCATCGCCTCGCCCACGGGGGTGATGCCCGTCGGCTCGCCGTCAACGGTCAGCGTCCAGCCGTCGTCATAGGGGATGGAGGTGTAGACCAGGCCCGGCTCCTGCATGGAGATCGCGCCCTCGATGCGGGTATCGCTGACCAGGGTGGTGATCATCCGCCGATTCATCAGCTTCGCGCGCGCCGAATCAAAGAGCTCGGTCTGGAAGATCGCCGCGCCGAAGGTGGCTGAGCAGGGCGTGCTTCCGTTCTTGGCGAGATAGCGCAGGCTGACCCTGTCCCCTTCCACGAGGGAGCCGAAGCTGCGGTTGTAGCCGTAGCCGTCGGAGTAGGTATACTGCCGGTTCCCGTTCACATAGACCACCAGATCCTTGCACTTGCTGCTTTTGGAGTAGATGCAGAGGTAGCCGTCCTTCGGCATGCGGAAGGTGACCTCGATACAGTTGTTCTCATCGGCGTTTTCGCAGACGGCCGAGAAGGTGGTCGTGGTCTTGGAGCTGATCTTCGCGCTGCCGAGGGCCTCCACGGATTCCGCATGGAACGGAGCGTAGAGCTGACCCTCCTCGCCGGTCATTTCCCGGAAGAGGCGGTTGAGCTGATCGTAGGGCTGGGAATAGACGTCCGGGACGAAGTTGAGCGCGTTGTCGCTGACCGCAAAGCCCAGCGGAACGTAAGCCTTGTTTTTCAGCAGGCGGACGCCCTCGTTCTCATAGACCTGCTCAAAATAGGTCCGGTCGTTGTGCCGCCCGCCGCGGTCGATGATATATTTGAGGTTCAGAAGCAGATTCGTGAAGGGGTCCGCCTCCTGATAGACGTAGCGGTTGCCGCCCACGCTCGCCGCCAGACCGATGCTCTGCAGGAACTTGGAGACGCGGCTGTTTGCGGCGGAGGAGAAGGTGCTGATGCCGTTATAGCCGAAGAGCGTCCCCTCGTTGAGGGTGTACTTCAAGGCGATCTCGGCGCGCCAGAGATCGACGGTACCCTTCTCCCGCTCCTCCATCTCGGTGATCAGGGGCTGGATCTGGGCGTTTTTCCAGGGGTAGAACTGTCTGCCGGTGGTACCGGTCGCCTCAACGCCCTGTACGGCGGTGAGGCAGGATTCGGCCAGGATCCCAAGGCACAGGGCCCAGACCAGCAGGGTCTTTTTGACCGTCCGGGTGGAATAGAGCAGCAGCAGGATGAAGCTCACCACGGCTGCAGCGAGGGTGGGGATCAGCACGATCGGCTCCCGGTGAACGTCCAGGATCTGCCAGAGGATCAGTGCGCACGGGACGCCGGCAAGGGCGACCCGCCACCAGCGGACGGTGTCCAGCTCCGTATAGGCGCGGCAGCCCATATAGATGACCGTGAAGCTCCACAGGAAGCTGAACCGGAAGGGCAGCATATTCGGGAAGTGGAAGCCGTGCCAGATATAGTCGAGCGTCCGGAACAGGAAGCTGCACCCGAAGAAAAAGAGCAGCAAAACGGCGAAAATACGCTCCCGGAGCGGAATGCGGCGGCAGAACAGATAGAGGATTGCAAGGATCAGCGTGATAAAGCCGCAGGCAATGTTCGGCAGGCCCTCCATCGTGGTCGGCACGATGCCGTCCGCGGTATTGGACAGCACCTTCCGGAAGCCGCGCAGCGGCATCAGGAAGGATTTGGCCGCAGCCTTGAACTCGCCCAGCTTGAGATTCAGGAGCACGTCGTCCGGGCCGCCCCAGACGTAGGAAACCTTGCGCTCGGCATCAAACCGGACGGGCTCCCTGCCGAAGAATTCGTTGAGCCCGGAAAGCTCCCCGGCGGTCAGGCGCTCGGCGGCGGTATTGATGGAATCCTCCGTCCCGACGTTCACGTTCAGGGCGTTCGCCTTCGGGAATTTGTTTTCGGCGTTGGAGGTCGCCTGCAGGCCCAGGAAGGCCGGAACGGTCAGCATGGCCGTCATGCCCAGAGCCACCGCCGTAAAGAGGGCGAACTTGAGCAGGCGGATCCCGAAGCCGCCGATGTCGTCCCAGTTGACGACGTGCCAGCCGATGAAGATCAGCAGAACGAAGATGCAGACGAAGAAGCCGATATAGTAGCTGCACCAGACGGCGAGAAAGAGGCTGAACGTATACAGCGTCCACTTTCCCTCCTTCAAAAGGGCGACGGTCCCGGTCACGACCAGGGGCGTCAGGGCGACGGTATCGAGCCAGATCGCGTTCCAGTAGTAACCCATGAAGAAGGCGCACAGCGCGTAGGCCACGGCGAAGACCGAGACGGCAAGCTCCGTGCGGTCCAGGGTCTTGCGCAGGAAGAAGGCGAAGAACAGTCCGGCCAGACCGAACCGGAGCAGGACGGCAAAGTTGTACCAGTACATTGCGAACCGGACCGGCAGCAGGGCCGCGACCCAGTTCAGCGGGCTTGCCAGATAGTAGGCGAACATGGAGAGATAGTTGATGCCCATGCCCGTCCGCCAGGAATGGAGCAGGGAGTTCCCCTCCACGAGCCGCTCGCGCAGATCCAGGTAGAAGGGATAATACTGGTGCCACTGATCGTGGGCAAGGATCATCTGATTCCCGAAGGGCATGACCTCATGGATGGCCCAGAGCAGCTCGATGACCAGCATCGGCACGAAGAAGGCGAGCAGATAGACATAGCGTGCTTTGCGCGGCTTGGCAAGGAAGCCGCCCCCGGTCTGAACCCGGCGGAAGGAGCCGCGGAGATCCGTTTGCGTCATAAGTTTCACCTCAAAAGCGCCGCGTGCGGCGCGGCAATGCAGAGCGCAGAGGCCGGGCCGCCGCCCGGCAAAGCGCGTGATTTTCACAATAATTCAACTTATTATACCATGAAAGCAGAACCCTGTCAATGCGCGGATTTCGGATTAGGGAATAGGGATCAGGGATTAGGGATCAGGGAATAGTGACCAGTAACCAGTGACCACGCGCCCGGTTCCGCATAGGGGCGCTGCGGCAGCGGGGGTCTGGCCGCCCCGTCTCCTATTCCCTAGTCCCTACTCCCTAGTCCCTAGTCCCTGTTTCATTCGATTTGCATCCGGCAAATTGCATTCGTTTCGAATGCCAGACAAGCAATGCACACCAACAAGGCTGGCAATCGTCGGCAATTCC
>JAEEGF010383343.1_pt1 | contig 13865 bp, 11 predicted proteins | sample 9134171 | NCBI WGS metagenome assembly JAEEGF01 (sample SAMN16246542, study PRJNA631951) | gut metagenome | biome: gut microbiome; feature: rumen; material: AP-attached | host: Bos | place: Iran: Karaj | collected 2018-10
TGGATATCTTCATTGTGTACCTCAGTTAAAAAACATATAATAAATGTGAAGTCGTAAAAACATAATAGCAAAAAGATTTGGGAATTTCTACCATTTTAGTATGATTTATGAATAGAGTTACGTTAACAGAAGAAGAAAAAAAAGATATTAAATATATGAAGGCAGCCCTTTCTCAGGCAAAAAAGGCATATGCGCTGGGGGAAGTGCCCATAGGCTGTGTCATTGTCTATGAGGACAAGATCATAGGAAGAGGATACAACAGAAGAAACACTGACAAAACTCCTCTTGCCCATGCTGAGATAACAGCCATCAAAAAGGCCGGCAAGTTTATGAAAGACTGGAGGCTGGAAGGGTGTAAACTCTATGTCACCTTAGAGCCCTGCCAGATGTGCTCCGGAGCCATAGTACAGGCCAGGATCCCGGAGGTTATCATGGCTGCTGAGAATCCTAAGGCAGGATGCGCCGGTTCTGTTATGGATATTTTAAATAACCCTGAGTTTAATCACCAGGTCAAGGTTAAAAAAGGCGTTCTGAAGGAAGAGTGCAGCGCTCTTTTAAAAGAATTTTTCGTGGAACTGAGAGCAAGAAATAAGGCTGAAAAAGAGCAGAAAGGTAACACCTGTGAATAAGAGAATTGCAGCAATTCTACTTGTCATAACGATGCTGGGGCTCGTTGCCTGCGGAGCAGAGGAAAAAGGTCATTATCTGCACAGCAAGGCAGCAGATGAAATTGATTTTGGAGAAGATCCTGTCACCATCACCTATCTGACTATAGGAAATAAGCCGACAAACGGAAGGACCGAAGAGGCCATAGAAAGGCTTAACAAGATACTGGTCAAAAACCTTAACGCTAAGCTGGATATCTTTTACGTCAGTTGGAATGATTATCTCAAAAATTATAACAGGGCTGTGAGTTCTGATGATATATCCATTGATCTTGTTGCGACGGGAACTGACTGGCTCGATGCCTGGCCCAACATAATAAACGGAAATTTCATGCCTCTTTCTGAGGACATGCTAAGAGAATACTGTGGAATCACCTACACCAATGTCACAAAGTCACAGTGGCAGGATGGCAGCTATGACGGAAATATCTATCTGATCCCGGAAAATGAATATACTCAGTGGACCAATCATGGCTTTGTTTATCGAAAAGACCTTGCTGAGGAAGCGGGGCTTTCTGAAGTGGCGTCCTGGGATGACCTTGATACATATTTCAGGAGCGTTGTGGCCAATCATCCGGATATGATTCCCTGGGATAACGACGGTAACAATGGCATAGCTACTTTGGGATATCTGATGTCGGCCAAAAGATATGTGCCTATCTACGAGCTTACCACCTACGGAATATGGGGAGAAGACCTTGATCACAAGGGCAAGATCATTTCTCCTTACTACACCGGCAATGAACTTATAGAATATGCAAAGCTCATGAAAGAGTGGAATGAGCTTGGAGTATGGAGACAGAACCTTTCGCTGGCAGGCGATAATGAGGAGGAGTTTTACAGAGGAGAGACTTCTGTAATACAGCATCACACACAGAACTACTATACGATAATAGAGCCTTCCATGAAGCTTTCAATGCCGGAGGTGAAGCTTGGATTCTACTGGTTTGGCAGGGAGAGCGGAACACTGATGAGAGTCAGCAATCTGCACGGGGCAATGGCTGTTTCAGCAAGGTCCAAGAACCCAGAGAGAGCACTGATGGTCTACGACATGCTAAGAAACGATGAGGAGTGCTACAGGCTTCTTCGGTACGGCATCGAAGGCGTTCAGTATGAGCTGACTTCCGATGGGAGACTTGAAAAGCCCAGTGGCTATAACGAGAGTAAGGATGGCATTGTGACGAATTTCTGGTGGGGCAGAAGGGATGAGTATGAGATCCCGGATTCAAGCTACTCGTGGGATGAATACTACTCTCTGGTGGACAGCTATGAACATGTGGCTGTTGATTATCCCTGGGACGGAGTACCTTTTTCCACACCTCAGATAAATGCACAGCTGGGACCGATTGTGGCGATATTCGATGAATACATTCCGCAGCTTTCCACCGGGCAATACGAGGAATCGGCAGAAAAAAAGGTTGCGGAATTCAGGGAAGAGCTCATGAAAGCCGGCTTTGAAAGAATAACCGGTCAGATCCAGAGAATTTATAACGCACAGTAAAAAACATCCTACACAGTCCTCGGGATTAATGATAAAATGGTGGCTATGGATAATTGTATACATGTATAGCGGATAAAAAGTTTAGGAGGAATCGCGATGGTAACCACACTGGATAAGGGATGCTACCTTGTAAACGGAAGCACTGTTATTCCTGATGACAACGAAGCTAAGGCTGCACTGGCCTCTATGGGCGTTACAGAGGACGAGATCGGAAACGCCAAGAAGAACACAATTGCTTACGGAATTTTAAAAGAGCACAACACATCTGACAATATGGACAAGCTCTGCATCAAGTTTGATAAGCTTGCTTCACACGATATCACTTATGTTGGTATTATTCAGACTGCCAGGGCATCAGGCCTTGAGAAGTTCCCCATTCCATATGTGCTCACCAACTGTCACAACTCACTTTGCGCAGTAGGTGGTACCATCAATGAGGACGACCATGTCTTTGGTCTTACAGCAGCTCAGAAGTACGGCGGAGTTTACGTACCACCTCATCAGGCTGTCATTCATCAGTATGCGAGAGAGATGATGGCAACCGGTGGCGGAATGATCCTCGGATCAGACTCCCACACCAGATACGGTGCCCTTGGTACAATGGCTATCGGTGAAGGCGGACCTGAGCTTGTTAAGCAGCTTCTTTGCCAGACCTATGATGTTGATATGCCCGGAGTTGTTGCTATTTACCTTGAGGGTGCGCCCAAGAAGGGAGTAGGTCCTCAGGACGTTGCTCTTGCCATTATCGGTAAGGTATTCGGCGACGGATATGTTAAGAATAAAGTTATGGAATTCGTAGGACCCGGTGTCAAGAACCTCAGCGCAGATTTCCGTATCGGCGTAGATGTTATGACTACTGAGACTACATGTCTTACATCTATCTGGGAAACTGATAGAGAGATTCAAGAGTTCTATGACATCCATGGAAGAAGCGGCGATTATAAGGAACTTAAGCCCGGCAAGGTTGCATATTACGACGGACTTGTTAAGGTTGATCTGGATTCACTCAATCCTATGATCGCTATGCCTTTCCACCCAAGTAATGTCTATGAGATAGCTGAGGTCAATGCCAATGCTGCCGATATCTTAGCTGATGTTGAGAAGAGAGCCAAGGTAAGCTTTGGCGATAAGATAGAGTATTCACTGATGAACAAGATTAAGAACGGCAAGCTCATGGTTGATCAGGGAATCATCGCAGGCTGTGCCGGCGGCGGATTTGAGAATATCTGTGCTGCAGCTGATATTCTTAAGGGACACTTCATTGGAAATGACAAGTTCACCTTAAGCGTATATCCTGCATCAACACCTATCTACATGGAGATCGTCAAGAACGGAGCAGCAGCTACTATTCTTGAGACCGGTGCGATCCTTAAGACAGCCTTCTGCGGACCTTGCTTTGGCGCAGGAGATACACCTGCCAACAACGCCTTCAGTATCAGGCACTCCACAAGAAACTTCCCGAACAGAGAAGGTTCTAAGGTTCAGAACGGACAGGTTGCTTCCGTTGCACTTATGGATGCACGTTCAATCGCAGCAACAGCAGCTAATCAGGGCGTTCTTACTCCTGCAACCGAGTTTGACGGAGAGCTTAATAAGTACAAATATCACTTTGACAGTGCTATTTATAAGAACAGAGTATTTGATTCACAGGGCAAGGCAGATCCATCAGTTGAACTGGTTCTTGGTCCGAACATCAAGGACTGGCCCAAGATGAGTGCACTTCCTGAGAACCTTGTACTCAGGGTTGTATCAGAGATCCATGATCCCGTTACAACAACAGATGAGCTCATCCCTTCAGGCGAGACTTCATCCTACAGATCCAATCCTCTTGGTCTTGCAGAGTTTACACTCTCAAGAAAGGATCCTAATTATGTAGGCCTGGCAAAAGAGATCAGGGCAGCCCAGGAAGCACTGACAGAGGGCGGTGATCCAATCAGTGCATGGGGCGAACTTAAGGGCGTAATGGATGCGATCACAGGGCAGTTCCCTGACGTCAACAATTCAAACCTTGGCTTTGGATCAACTATCTTTGCTGTTAAGCCCGGTGACGGATCAGCAAGAGAACAGGCTGCATCCTGCCAGAAGGTACTCGGAGGCTGGGCTAACGTAGCCAACGAATACGCTACAAAGCGTTACAGATCAAACCTTATCAACTGGGGTATGCTTCCATTCATTATCAAGGAAGGCGAGCTGCCATTTAAGAATAAGGATTACATCTTCCTTCCGGGCATCAGAACAGCAGTAGCCGAAAAGAGCGATGACATCAAGGCCTTTGCTGTAAAGGATGGTAAGCTCGAGGAGTTCTCATTAAAGCTTGGTAATCTCACAGATGATGAGAGACAGATAATCCTCGACGGTTGTCTTATAAACTTCAACCGCGTAAAATAATAGTATGAAAAAAGTAGTGACATCATTATTAACAATGACAATCTTGGGAAGCGTCGCAGGCTGCGGCGCTTCTTCTGCTGAAATGACAACGGAGGTTTCACAGTCTACAGGAAGCGTAGCATCTTTAGTAGACTACGAGGCTCCGCAGCAGATTCCCGGAATAATGGTGGACCAGGTGGGATACAGCCTGGGATCGGAGAAGGCAATTGTTTTCAGGGGAGAAGACCTGCCAAAGACCTTCGGGGTCTATGAACTTGAGAGCGGCAAAAAGGTCTTTTCCGGAGAAATTTTAAAATCTGTATATAACGAAGAACTTGATGAGTATGACAGCCTGGGATATTTTACTGATCTGAAGGAAGAGGGTAATTACTTTGTCAGCACAGATGTAGTGGGAGAGTCATACTCTTTTACCATAAAAGAAAATGTCTTTAAGGATGTATTCGATAAAGCCTGCAAGAAGTATTACATAAACAGATGCGGAATTGCCCTTTCGGAGAACTACGCCGGGGATAATACCCATAGCGCCTGTCACACGCAGCCGGCGCATCTTCAGGAGGATCCTTCGACAGAAATTGATGTCACAGGCGGCTGGCATATGGATGAGTCGGCAGGAAGAGATACAGCCCTTGGGAGCAACATTGCAGAGAATCTCCTTCTTGCCTTTGAGATGAACCCCTCTGCCTTTACGGATGAGATGGGTATTCCGGAGAGCGGAAATGGGATTCCCGATATTCTGGACGAAGTTAAGTACGAAGTTGACTGGCTCTTAAAGATGCAGGATTCAAGGACCGGAGGCGAGTATGCAGCTGCGCTCACAGATCCGGTAAGAGGCGGAGAAGCCATCAATACGCCGGTAATTGTGACACCGGTGTCCATGGAGGCCACGATCTCTTTTGCCTCAATGATGGCGAGATTCAGTTACACCTATCAGCAGTATGATGCGGAGTTTGCCACAACCTGCTTAAAGGCTGCCGACAGAGCTTACAGCTGTTATTTAAACAATCAGAAAGCCATGGACAACACAGCTGCATTCAAGGCAGCAGCGCAGCTTTACAGGGCTACGGGAGCAGAAGCTTACAACGAAGTTTTAAATGCATATTTCCAGAGCGATGATTTCCTCGAGCTCTTTGCCACAGATGACAACGTGTTTATCGGAGGTGTGACGTATCTGTCCATCAATCATGCTGTTGATGTGGAGGAGTGCAGGATTCTCATGAAGGCTTTGATGAAGAAGTCTGAGAAGATAGCATCACGGGCATCGAAGTCCACCTATCTGGTGACGGACCTTGGAAATAAGGACAACTTTGATAAGATGCTCAGGGACATGATGTGTCTTACTATCACGGACCACATTATTTACAACTATGAGTACACCACCATAATCGAGGATCATGCACATTTCCTTATGGGCAGAAACCCGGATGCCATCAACTACGTGACAACGGATACAGAGAGAACATACCAGGAGGTCGGCAAGGCTGGAATCGCAGGCGATCCAAGGAGCGATTCGATGCTGATTTTTATGCTGAGTGTACTGGAAAAGTAACGCCACTGGTGTTAATATGGATGGGTCATGAATACAACAATTAATGGATTAAATATCAACTATATAGATGAGGGAAACGGGCCACTTCTTATTATGCTTCACGGCTGGGGCTCCAATATTGAGCTCTTTAAGGGTGTTATCAATTTTGCCAAGAAGAAGTACCATGTTGTGGCCATGGATATGCCCGGCTTTGGTAAGAGTGATGAGCCGGCAGAGTCCATGAATGTGGATGATTATGTGGACTTTGTTCTGGAGTTTATTAAGACTCTTTACCCTGATGAGAAAGAGATCATTTTCCTTGGACACTCCATGGGAGGAAGGATCATCATCAAGCTTGCATCGGGACTTAAGGACGGAAGGCTCAGCGCTGGATTTACGATTCCCAAGATTGTCCTTACGGATGCTGCCGGAGTTAAGCCTGTTAAGACAGAGGGGCAGAACAAGAGGACAAAGAGATATAAGTTTTATAAGAATATCCTGACCAAGACCGGAATTGCCAAGGCTTTCCCCGGAACAATCGATGCGCTTCAGAAGAAATTCGGAAGTGCTGACTACGCAGCAGCATCTCCCGTCATGAGGCAGAGCCTTGTAAAGGTAGTAAACGAGGATCTGGTTCCCTATATGCCGTCAGTAACAATGCCTGCGCTTCTGATCTGGGGAGATAAGGATACAGCAACTCCTTTATCCGACGGACAGAAGATGGAAAAAGAGATGCCCGAAGCAGGCCTTGCTGTTATTGAAGGCGCCGGACACTATTCATTCCTTGATAACCCGTATCTTTTCTACAAGATCCTTGGAAGCTTCCTTGGAATCGAAATGTAAGGAGCAGTTTTAAATGATCATTATTATGTTGCCGCTTATATGCCTGGCGATTTTGGCTCTCAGATTTTATACACATATGCTGCAGCTTTCCAGCTACCAGTTTCAGGGGTACTTCAGGTTCCTTAAGGGTAACTGGGTTAAGCCTTTATTTCATTTGTTGTTCATCGTAAGTGTACTTTTGGCGTTCCCGATTTTTAACGTTCAAAAAGGAATTCAGCTTGTGGCTGCAATCGCCATCTGCCCGATCCTTATCGGTCTTATAATTGCAAGCATTCCCAGGAAGGCCAAGAAAAAGTTTGTAGTGACCGACAGAGTAAAGAGACTGTTTGTGACCTATGTAGTGCTTGCGCTAATCTTTTCACTGGTGCCTTATCTGGTAGCAATAAGCTCCGGCGCAGATTCTACCAACGCAATGTTCTTTGCAATCTTTGGAATGGTGTTCTACTGCGGACTTATTCCTTTTATCACTGCTCTTGCAAACATTATCAACAAGCCTATTGAGAAGAGGATCAGCAAGTGGTACATAGACGATGCCAAAAGGATACTTAATGAGCACGAGGGACTTCGCATTATAGGTATCACCGGAAGCTACGGCAAGACCAGCGTTAAGTACTATCTGACCACTCTTTTATCAGAAGGCTTCAGAGTTCTCATGACTCCAGAGAGCTACAATACTCCGATGGGTATAGTAAGGACCATAAGAGAGCACATGCAGCCGACTCACGAGATCTTTGTCTGTGAGATGGGCGCAAGGCATCTTCATGATATAAAAGAGATCACGGACATCGTTAATCCTGATGACGGAATTGTCACATCTATAGGCCCTCAGCACCTTGAGACCTTCCATTCAATGGAGAATATCATCAGCACCAAGTACGAACTTCTCGATGCTGTTGATGAGAAAGAGAAGGCAGAAGGTGGGAAACAGGAAGGCAAACACCTTAAGTTTGTAAACTACGACAATGAAGTTATAAGAGAAAACATGAAGTACTCAGATGCCATTACCTATGGTATGTCTGAGGACTGCGATTACAGAGCCACAAATGTAAAGGTCACAGGCGGAGGAACAACATTTACAGTAACTTCTCCACAAGGAGAGAGCGCAGAGTTTAACACAAGGCTTGTGGGTGAGCATAACGTACAGAACATCCTTGGAGCAATTGCCTGTGCAAACTCTCTCGGAATCTCAATGACCAAGCTTAAGATGGCAGTAAGACGCCTTCAGTCGGTTCCTCACAGACTTGAGCTGACTAAGCACGGCAACGTGTCAATCCTTGATGATGCTTATAATGCCAATCCAAACGGAGCCAAGGTTGCTCTTAAGACACTTTCGCTCTTTGAGGATTGCGTCAAGATCCTGGTTACACCCGGTATGGTTGAACTGGGAGATAAATCAAAAGAGTACAACACTGCATTTGGCGCTCAGGCAGCGGAAGTTTGCGATTACATGATCCTTGTTGGGTCGGTAAACAGTGCTGATATCAAAAAGGGTGCAGTCGATGCGGGCTTTGATCTCGAGAAGATTTTCATTAAGAATACCTTTACCGAAGCCAGCACTTTAATGTATGAACTTGACGCAGGCAGAGAAAAGGTTATACTACTTGAGAATGATCTTCCGGATAACTATAAGTAAATTTTTAGTATGTAAGATGAAAGAAGGAACAAAATGAAGCTGAAGGTAGCAGTATTATTTGGCGGAAAAAGTACAGAGCATGAGATCTCAATCATCTCAGCAATTCAGGCAATCGGATATATCAACAAAGAAAAGTATGATGTTATCCCTGTTTATATGACCAAGAACAATGATTTCTATGTTGGAGATTCCATCGGAAACATCGAGGAATACACTCACATTAAAGAGCTCCTTGCAAAGAGCACACAGGTTATCTTTGTTAAGGAGGGAGATAAGGTTTCTCTCATGAGATACCCTTTGAAGAAGTTCGGAAACAACGTCATCTCCACTGTTGATGTTGCATTCCCTATTGTTCACGGAACCAACGTTGAGGACGGAACACTTCAGGGATACCTGGCTACAATGGGACTTCCCGTTGTTGGCTGCGATGTTCTCTCATCAGCAGTAGGAATGAACAAGTACGTAATGAAGACAGTTCTTAAGGACAGCGGAATTCCTGTTCTTGACTGCAAGTGCTACACCTGGAAGGACTACGAGGATGTTGACAGCCTTGTTTCAAGGATTGAGTCAGGCTTTACATATCCCGTTATCATCAAGCCACTAAACCTTGGTTCCAGTATCGGTATCAAGGTTGCCAAGGACAGGGACGAGCTTTTAGAGGCTCTTGACCTTGGCTTTGAGTTCTCCAAGAAGATCCTTGTTGAGCGTGCTATCACAAACCTCAAGGAGATCAACTGCTCAGTTCTTGGTGATTATGAATCAGCAGAGGCTTCCGAGTGCGAGGAGCCTGTAAACTCAGACGAGATCCTTTCATTTGAAGATAAATATATCAGTGGTTCCAAGGGCGGAGCTAAGAGTAGCGGCTCTAAGGGAATGGCTTCTCTTAAGAGAAAGATCCCTGCAGACATCACTTCAGAAATGAGAGACAAGATCAGAAAGATGGCTGTTGATGCCTTTATTGCTCTTGGATGCTCAGGAGTATCAAGAATCGACTTCATGATCGATATGGATACCAATGAGGTATACCTTAACGAGATCAACACCATTCCGGGATCCCTTGCTTTCTACCTCTGGGAGCCTCTTGGAATGAAGTACGAGCACCTTTTAGACAACATGATCCAGCTGGCTCTTAAGGCAGACAGAGAAAATCACAAGGTTGTATATTCCTTTGAGACCAACGTTCTTGAGGGAGTTAAGCTTGGCGGAGGCGCCAAGGGCAGCAAAATGTAAACAAATACCGCTTTGTATCACCTTTACGGGAGATGCAAAGCGGTTTTCTATGTCTGTAAAAAGACGGTTTTCAGATTTCCAGGTTTTCGTTTTTGATATAAGTCTGTTCGATAATGTTCTTAACGTACTGGTCGATGTTCTTCTGGTCTTCTTTCTCAAGCTCTTTTATCCTGATGGGCTCGCAGTACTCAATGACAACCGTAGTCTTCTTGATCCAGGGCATATGGTTCTCAAAGCAGTCTCTGGTGTGGTTAACAACTACGGGAACAATGGGACAGCCGGACTTCTGAGCAATCTTAAAGCTTCCTTTATGGAACTCGCCCAGGGGCTTATCTGTTTTGTTCCTGGTGCCCTCGGGATAGATGAAGATTGAAATGCCGTTCTTGACCTTGTCGATGGCTGTAAGCACCATCTCAAGTCCCTTTCTGATATCTGACCTGTCGAGGAAAAGACAGTCGAGATATACCATCCAGAAGCTGATAACAGGGAGCTTCATGGATTCCTGCTTGGCGATATAGCCTGTGCGCCTCGGAACTCTTGGGTAGGTGACAACGATATCAAAGATACTGCGGTGGTTGCTGACATAAAGAACTGCCTCATCCTTGGGAACGTTGTCCTCACCGATGACAATGCGCTTAATTCCGCCCAGGAACAGTATCACGTTGAATGCCCAGCTGACAATTGCCAGGGATGCTTTCCTTGCCTTGTCGTCATTGAACTTGTGCATGATAAAGAGCGCCAGCTGCATTGGCAGTGAGACAATCAGGAAGATAACCAGAAATATAAAAATAATTATTGTACGAATCATTTATTTGAGCCTTTCTTAGAAAATTTCCGTTATTATTTTCTCATGAGAAGCGCAAAAATGGAATAGATTTCTCGTTTTATGTTAAAGTATAAAAGAGCGTACCACGAAGGAGGCATGCATGCTGCTGATAAAGAACGGAAGGATCATGGATCCTGCTACTGAGACAGAGGGTGTTTTTGACATCCTTATAGACAAAGAGAAGATCGTAAGGATTGGCCTTTGTGGCAGTCTTGATGAGATAGCAAGAGAGAGCGCTTCCATGATGGAGGCAGGCGAAGAGTATACAGAGATAGACGCCGGAGGCTGCATAGTGGCTCCGGGCCTTGTGGACGGGCATGTTCACTTCAGGGATCCGGGATTTACTTATAAAGAAGACATCGAAACCGGCGCCAGGGCAGCAGCCAGAGGCGGATTTACCAGTGTCATAATGATGGGCAATACAAATCCCCACATGGACAATGTGGATACAATAAAGGATGTGCTGGAGCGTGGCAGTAAGACCGGCATCAACGTCTACACCTGTGGCAACGTCACCATGAATATGGAGGGGAAAGAGCTTGTGCCAATGGAAGAGCTGAAAGAGGCGGGAGCAGTTCTTTTCACCGATGACGGTAAGCCCATTATGGATGCAGCGCTGATGGAGAGAGCGTGCGTAAAGGCAGCAGGGCTTGAGAGAGTAATAAGCCTCCACGAGGAGGATCCTTCATATATTTCAGAAAACGGGATCAACGCCGGAGAGGTGGCAGCGGAACTGGGCCTTACAGGCTCGCCCAGGGAAGCTGAGATCTCCATGGTCAAAAGAGATATCGAAATAGCCAGAAAGACCGGTGCCACAATAGTTGTTCAGCACATAAGCGCAGCTGAATCGGTGGAGCTAATAAGACAGGCCAGAAGAGAATGGGTCAAGGTCTTTGCGGAGGCAACTCCACACCACTTTACGCTGACTGAGGATGCGGTAAGAAAACACGGTACCCTGGCCAAGATGAATCCGCCACTTCGCCTTGAGAGCGACAGGCAGGCGATAATCGAAGGCCTAAGAGATGGAACCATAGATATGATCGCGACGGATCACGCACCACACTCTGCGGAGGAGAAGGAAAAGACCTTTAAGGAGGCGCCCAGCGGAATCACGGGACTTGAGACCTCGCTGGCACTGGGCATCAGGGAACTGGTAAAGCCCGGATATCTTAGCCTTATGGAACTTCTTTCTGTTATGAGTGCCAAGCCGGCAGCGCTGTACGGGCTTGAGGCAGGAGCCATAAGAGTTGGTGATAATGCGGATCTGATAATCTTTAACCCCGATGAGGAGTGGGTGTTTGACAAGAGTCTTTCCAAGGCATCAAATACACCGTTTCTTGGAGAGAGACTCCTGGGCAAGATATTCTTTACTATCTGCAGGGGACAAATAGTATATAAAGCTGATTGAGGTGGATATATGGCAAAGAAAATGAAAACAGAGGCGAAAGTCCTCTCCCAGAGGCTTTTAGCCGACGGAATCTATGACATGTGGCTTGAGACAGAGATGGCAGCCGATGCCCATCCCGGGCAGTTTGTGGGAGTGTATCCTGCAGGCAAGGCAACACTTCTTCCAAGACCCATTAGCATCTGCGAGGTTGACGGGGCAAGACGTGCCCTCAGGCTGGTGTACAGAGTTGTTGGCCAGGGAACTGCTGAGTTTGCACTCTATCAGCCGGGAGACTACATCAGTATTTTAGGAATTTTGGGAAACGGCTTTCCGCTTGATAAGGCAGAGGGCAAAAGAGTTCTTCTCATGGGCGGAGGAATCGGAGTTCCGCCTCTTCTTCAGACAGCAAAAGAGCTAAAGGCTGCAGGTAAGGCAGCATCTGTGACCTGCGTAATGGGATACAGGAACGCCGAGACTTTCCTGCGTGACGATTTTGAGAGGGCAGCAGAACTTGTTATTGCAACAGAGGATGGCAGTATCGGAACCAAAGGAAACGTCATAGATGCCATTAAGGAAAACGGCCTTGAGGCAGATGTGATCTATGCCTGCGGCCCAATGCCGATGCTCAGGGCCATCAAGGCTTATGCTTCAGAGACCGGCATGAAGGCCTATGTTTCTCTGGAAGAGAGAATGGCCTGCGGCGTTGGAGCCTGCCTTGGATGTATCTGTAAGACAAAAGAGATCGATGAGCACTCACAGGTCAAGAATACAAGGATATGTACAGACGGTCCTGTGTTTGATGCTGATGATCTTGATATGTGATGGTTGGAGGTGAAGCTTTGAAACTTTCTGTTAATATAGCCGGCGTTGAATTCAAGAACCCCGTGATGACTGCATCGGGAACCTTCGGATCCGGCATGGAATATTCTGATTTTGTTGATCTGAACAGACTTGGTGCCGTGGTTACAAAGGGTGTAGCTAACGTGCCCTGGGAGGGAAATCCCACACCGAGAGTTGCGGAAGTTTACGGCGGAATGCTAAACGCTATAGGACTTCAGAACCCGGGAATCGAGACCTTTGTCAAAAGAGATCTCGAGTTCCTGAAAGGTTATGACACAAAGGTAATCGTCAATGTATGCGGAAAAAGCATTCAGGACTACATTGATGTGGTGGAGAGATTATCGGATGAGCATGTGGATATGCTTGAGATCAATGTCTCCTGCCCTAACGTTAAGGAGGGTGCCATCGCCTTTGGACAGAATGCCAAGGCACTTACTGAGATAACCACTGAGATCAAAAAGCACGCCAAGCAGCCCGTGATCATGAAGCTCAGCCCCAATGTCACCAGCATTTCAGAGATGGCAAAGGCTGCAGAGGCAGCAGGTGCGGATGCAATATCACTTATAAACACTATTACGGGAATGAAGATAGATATTCACAGAAGAAAGTTTGCTCTGGCAAACAAAACCGGCGGTCTGTCAGGCCCTGCCATCAAGCCCGTTGCCGTCAGGATGGTCTATGAAGCAGCTCATGCGGTAGATATCCCGGTTATCGGAATGGGAGGAATCGCCACAGGAGATGATGCCATAGAGTTTATCATGGCAGGAGCAAGTGCTGTGGCTGTGGGCGCCATGAATTTCCATGATCCTTGCGCAACCGTTCATGTGATAGAGGGAATCGAGAATTACATGAAGCAGTACGGCGTAGAAGATATAAATGAACTTAGAAAAATACTGTGACAAAAGGAAAAAGAGGAAGAGCTTTTTACGGCACTTCCTCTTTTGTGTTACTAGCAACGGTATTAAGTTTCTACTTTCCCTGTGAGCTCGTCGAAACCTTTCATAACGGCGTCAAAGGTCTGTTTTGA
>JAEEGF012017849.1_pt1 | contig 13865 bp, 10 predicted proteins | sample 9134171 | NCBI WGS metagenome assembly JAEEGF01 (sample SAMN16246542, study PRJNA631951) | gut metagenome | biome: gut microbiome; feature: rumen; material: AP-attached | host: Bos | place: Iran: Karaj | collected 2018-10
CTATATCATTCAAAGAACACCAACACCACCCCTCTGGCAATTCCCAGGGCCCTTCCTTCGGATAATGGGACTTATAACATGGATAAAAAATAAAAAATTGCCCGAATTTTTATAAATTTGTAGATGATAAAAGCTTATGACTATGGCCACTAAAGACCCTGGATATGTTTACATTCTTACCAATCCCAGTTTCCGTGAGGATTGGGTGAAGATCGGAAAGAGTTCTCGTCCAGTCGATGTTCGCTCAAAAGAGCTTGACAACACGGCGGTGCCGCTTCCTTTTGAGATATTTGCCACTTTGAAAACAGTTAAATACGACATCGTTGAAAAGAAAATCCATAAGGCCATAGACCGTCTATCGGATCTCAGAATTAGGCAAAAACGTGAATTCTTCAACATCAAGCCTCAGCTTGCTCTTGAGATTCTACGAGACGAAGCCATGGTGTTGGATGATGCAGAGCTTACTCTATATAAAGACAACGAGCCAATTAGGCTTGAAGAACCCAAGAAAAGTGTTGATTCCACTTCACCTGTGCCCCACCGTCCTCGCTTTAAATTCAGCATGGTAGATATTCCCATTGGCTCCATTTTGACTTTTGTGCCTACCGGAATTAAGGTAAAAGTTGCTAGCGATGACCAGATAGAATATAAGGGACGTATTTACAAATTGTCTCCTTTTGTGGGAACCTTTATGCCAGAGGAGAAACGGAATGCTTCTGGAGCATATCAGGGCCCTAAGTTCTTTACATTCAGAGGCGAAGTGCTAGACGATATGCGGAAACGTCTGGAAGAAGAAAACGATTATTTGGAAGAGTGACCATAGTGAACCCTAATGAGCATATCGCCCCTTTTCTCTCCCAACCAGTCGGTCTCAAGGTTGGGCTGAATCATTTGGGCTACCGTAATTCGGCTGAATTGCTTTTTACAACGCTATTACCGGGGCTTAACAACGTAACAGCCAGAATCCGGTACTATAGTTTCTATTGTTGGGTGCTAGATAAGTTTTTTGAAATCTACGACTCTCCGACCGTTAGGGATTATTATAGTTTTGTGCGGTATTCTGAATACCTGTTGGCCTTGCTGCACACGAATCTTGAAGATTCAGGGGGAATTCCAGGAATAGATTATGCATTGACCGTGATGAGTGAAAATCCGGATGTCGTTGACCTATCTGCTGGTTCCTTTAACGCTGATGGAAGTACAAGAGGTACTTACTGGGCAAACAAAGGTGGCGTCCTTCGTCAGTATTATGGTAACTCCCTTAGAGATATTGGTATAATCGTTCCCAACCTGAAGTATCCTGAATTGAGCAATATTTCTAAAGAAGGCAACAACATCACAGGAAAAGAATTGGCGGAATGCTTTGAACACAGCATTGGGGTTGAAGCGTCACAAACGTTTCTAAATTGTGTGAAGAATCATTCATCTTCAAAAGAAGAAAGAAAGGCCATACGTGATGCATTCATTATGAAGAACGTTCTCTTTGATAAGGATGAAAAAAGCTTGCTTTCCAATCTGCTTATTCAAGAAGATCTTCCTGGGCGGAGTGACAGATGCTATAGAAAAGAGACTATTCGTCTGTTCCTAGAATACTATAACGATACCGTTGAGTACAATTATAAAGACGAATTTGAGTTTCCCAAATATTTGTACCAGCGTTATTTACAAGGGGAACGCAGCACTCCATGCATCACAGGATGGTATTGTTATTACCTAGATGATATATGGCAATTCAATGCGTCTGTCGTATTAGAAGGCATCCTTGATATTCTGAACAAGGATAAGTTTTGCAAGTGGGTTGAACTGGATCAGTTTACTTCTGAATTGTCCGAAATAATATCCGAACGGTTTGCTGCCGAAGGCAGAAGTCTTGAATACATTCTCGCTGACTTGCCTGAAATCTATGGAAAGGATAATTGCGCAAGGATTTGCAAAGCCATACACAGCGTCCTTCAGCACTATAAAACCAATAAAGGCTTATGGCCAGAGAATGAAGTTTTAAGAAAGTTGTTTGGATATTATAGCATGGACGATTTCCATTCAATCTCATTGTTCATTGAGAAGTATTTCAATAAAGATTTTAAATTGTTTGTAAAATACCTGCTCGAATCAAAAATCATTTATAGGCACTACAATGTCTCCCTGCGTAAATTCTATCAGACGGGTATTGCCTCACATAAGTTTATGTTAGAGGGTGGATTCATCAGATATCTAAGGGATACTGTTGCTATAGCTACGCATACATCTCCAAGATTGAACAGCCTAAAAAACTTCCTATCTGATTTGGGCATGATAAGTCAGAATGGACTGACGAGTTATGGATTAGAAGTTTATTCATCCTTGAGTTGATGGAAATAGCACGGAGAAATATCTTTGATGAAATAATTGGAAAAGCAGGTTCTATTTATGATTCTGCAATCATGACGTGCTTCTCCTTTGATCCTCTTTACTTTATCCAGTACTATTTGCCCAAACTAAACGCCATCAACATTTCAAATATTCTTGTCTTGATAGATGCTGGTCAATACGATGAAGCTTGTGAAGAGTTTATACGCTATCAAGAACTATCAGGAAGAAGTATTCAACTCAATTTCTCTCCAGTACGAGTAGTTCCGTCATTCCATGGTGTTTTTCATCCAAAAATTGCATTCCTTGTCGGACCGCGGCAATGTACAGCATTGATTGGTTCTGGCAATTTAACATATGGAGGGATGTCATATAATAATGAAGTTTGGAATGCTTTCTCCGCAAATAACATTGGGGCAGACGAGGCTCCAATCATCTATTCGGTTTGGAATTATTTGTTTTCTCTGGTTTCCAACGGGCAAGATACCGTCAGAGAACAACTGGCATGGATGACCACTTATTCGGAGTGCTTAAAGTCAATAGAGACATCTGCTTCACGAGGGCAGAAGAACTTCTATTTCCTAGTAAACAGGCGCGAAAAAGGTATTGGTCAACAATTACTTGATATTATTGGAGAGCGGCCGGTCAAAGATTTAACCATAGTCTCACCGTATTTTGACAAGGACGGAGCTGCGTTAATATCTTTGATTGATGGTTTGAATCCGACCTCAGTCTTATGTCTGGGAGACGAAGAAACTGGGACGTGTCCATCGGCCATGAAAGAGAGCTATAGACAAATAATCACATTTAAGAGTATCAGCGGGAAAGATTTGGAAGCAAGGACTCATGCCAAGATTATTCAAATCCATACAGAGGACTCGACTTACCTTTTATCTGGCAGTATGAATGCAACGACTGCAGGACTGGGATTTGGCTCTGTAAAAAACGACGAGGCTGGCATATTAATAATACAAGAAGGAATAAAAGAATATATTACAGAGCTTGGCATATCACCTGGGAAAGACATTATCCTGTGTGATAATTATGGGGCAAAGCGGCAGAGTACACGTAAAGATAGTATAGAAGTTGCTATACTGTCTTGTGAACTTTGGAATGGTGAATATATAGTTAAGTTGAATAGGCCATTGTCAGATGTTGATTTTCAGTGGAAGGACGCATTTGGTAACGAGGGCCCTGCTCTCCATTTTGAATCAATTCCAATGGTTGTTAAGGTAAAATACGAGTTACTCCAAGGAGCTACATCATTGGCAATCGTTAGAGGTGATAGAATTATCTCCAATCGCATTTTGATTCTGGAAGACAACATTGTCCGTAATTATTGCCCAGATAAGGCAATTAAACTGCTTTCACGGTTAATGGATTTTTCAAGGGAGCGGGACTGGGATTCAAACATTACCCAACTCCTATCGTATGTCACTTTTGAAGAAGAGCCTTTACCCAAAATAGCGCGAAGGGCCACAGTAAGAGCTGCTACTACTTCAAGCTTGCCTCAGGATACTATTATCGACAGAAAAGACTTCGCTGCTGACCCTTTGGAAAGTGATTCTGCACGAATAAACATTAGAATTCTAGATTTCTTTTTCAAATATATCAGTTCTGACGACGATCCGTCAATTGAAATTGAGGAAGAATACTCTACTGCACAAATAGACCGTGGTGAAGCAACTGGAGACGAAGATTCTGATTCACAAAAAGCAAGGAAAGAATCCAGCAACAAAAAAAAGCTTAGTGAGTTGGATGATTACCTGAACCGAATCTCCAGACACTATGATAAACTATGTAGTAGATTCGACACCGCACAGCAACCCTTGCTTTTGGATGATGAGACAGATATTCGGCAAGTAGCTAAATCCAAGGCCTATTCTTCATGTTTAATTGCTATTGCTCTTTTATTTAAGAAGGTAAGAAATAATGAATCATCAAAGGATAAGTGTGAAGAGAATCTTATACAGAAAATAATGAATAACATCCTGGGACGTTTTCTAATGATTTATCGGGATGGCTTCATTGAGTGTGATGGCTATATGGCGAATATAGTGAAAATGAAACAGAATATATTTGTTTATTCACTTATATTGATAAGCCACTTTGAGTGGGATTACGGAAAGTATAATCCATCGAAACTGCTTGTTCTGAACTTACTGGATATGTTTAAAGATGATTCGGAGCATTTAGATAAAGCCATATCCCTCTTTAAAAAGAGCATCGATACAGCTCACATTTATATTAACAGAGCATCTTTGGATGCTATTTTCAAATGTTTTTCTTTGTATCAAAGTAATAAAGTAATAACAACTTTAGTGGGAGAGGCTGAACTACCTGCTGTCATTTACAAAAAAAGACTTGGATTTCTGCTTTGCTCAGAGGTACAACACGTTGAAGAACCCCATAGAAATTCTCTTGAAGTTGTCATTGCTGTATATTCTCCCGGGTTTAGGAATTTATTACCAGTATTGTTACACAACGGGAATAAGTTGCCTATATTTAAGTAGATCTGAAAACTCTAGATATTTAGTGCTTAGAATATGTTGATAGACAGATTTTAAAATTTCTTCAGTGCTATATATACATATCTTTTGTCCAATAAAATGTTACACTTCTTCCATTGTTGGTAGTTATCATAGCCATATCTTTGCATAAAAGTTAAAGGCTATGAAAACAACAATAGGAAGTCTTATTGAGAAAGAAGTCCGTAAGCAACAGTGGAATTTAGTAAAGTTTGCTGAGGCTATTTGTTGCGGAAGAAAGAATGTTTATGACATCTTTAAAAGGAGCAGTATCGACATACTGCAATTGGCTAAAATCTCGGAGGTATTGAAACACAATTTCTTTGAAGATCTAGTGAGTAATCCGAAACTGGTTGATTTTGACAATCCGGTTATAGCTAAGGAGTTCGAGAAGAAAAGAGCATTAAGTCAGTTTATGGATATTATGCCTAGGGTTCTAGATAAACTGGGTTTTAACACGTGCATAGTAAAGATTGTTTCAAATGAGTTTCAGGAAAAAGATTTGCCTGATTTCGGACTCTCTGACTTCAATGTTTCTTTTACTGAAGGTGAGTGGTTAGCAGATCGTACTCCTCAACACAAACAACTTATGAGTTATTATTCAAAAGTTTCTTCCAAAGGTATTAGGGCTGATTTCTGGAGAAATCCTCTTTCAGGGTGGACTATGATTGATATCAAGCTTGATTTCAAAACCGAGGAAGAATGGATGGAAACAATGGACTTTGTTAAGGAAGAGTGCATTCCACAAGCATTTAGTTTAAGTTACTACAGGTGGTCCCTAAGTCATTAATGTTTTATTAATAGCATATGAAAGAGTTGCTGATAAACTTTGCATTTGATTTAGACAATAGTATTGTCTTTGCAAAGGATGCTGTTAAAGGTATTCCATACAAGTGTCCTGAATGTGGTCAAGAATTGGTCTTTAAGAGTAGTGGAAATACAGGACCGGGATCACGTAGGCCGCATTTTGCTCATAAAGGCGGGGGAGGCTCTAATTGTACACCAGAATCTTTGCTCCACTCTGCTTTCAAGATAAAGACTGCCGAGATACTCCAAGAGAAGATTAACTGTGATTGTAAAGAGTTTATCCTCAACTGGAAGTGTGAAGGGTGCAATAAGCCTTATAGCGGAAATATCTTATATATGGCTAAGGATGTGAAGATTGAACTCGATTTGGGAGTATGTCGGCCGGATATTGCCTTACTAGATGCTAATGGAAAGGTCATTATTGCTGTTGAGATTGTGAACACTCATTACCCGGAGGACGGGGTGCTTAAATATTATAGGGATAATGGAATCGTTCTTGTTCAGTATAATGTTACGGAAGATGATTTGCTCAATATTGAAGAAAGATTGCACAATCCAGATCATGTGTCTTTATGTTTAGATTCGAATTGTAGAGAATTCAAACCAACATTGCTTAATAGAACTGTAATTCCAAGAGATATTGAGTGTATTAGATGTCATAGAGTTTATCTGGGCTATACCGCTGTTGTTTTTACAGTCTTGGGGCACAATCTTTTATCTAATATTTCGAATAGCGATGTAGAGTATCTCAAAAACAGTGGGGTGGAGTTGGGAGGCTTCTTTCCGCAAAGTGTAATCATTGCTGGGAAATCTTTTTTAGCGATGGTTCCTAATTGCAACTGTACGCCGAAATTAGTTATGCAGTTTCCTCGCCCTGTCAGGAGGAGTAGGAGGTTCTAATTAATTCTTTCATTATCTTTGTCTTATGATCCTCTTTTCAAGTGATATCGGAGTATGCTCTATGAAACGATTTTTGGCAATCGTGTTTTTTATTGTGGCTTCATCAATGATGGTGTCTGGGCAGGATGTGCCAAAGAAGATAATCAAGCGGGTGGATGTTCTTAAATATCTGCCGGACTCAAGTGACGGTAATCCTGAGACATTCTGGAAGGCTTTGCTGGAAACTGAGAATCCGATTACAGAAACAATAGATAAAATCTACAAGCGAGACAGGGGAATTGGTGCAAAGGCCAGGGAAAAGATTGATGAAGCGATACTTCTTCATGTACACCATTATGCAGACAGCATAAAGTATGATCCAGTCCTAGATTCAATCGCTGAGAATATACTTGTTGGACGCAGCGGGAAAGTCCATGTTTTCGGATTTGACAAGCTGACAACCAACGCTTTTGCCGCACCAAACGGCAATGTCGTAATTTACAAAGGTTTGCAGAATTATTTTGGCCGATATAAGGAAGACTTGATGACTGCGGTCATCGCTCATGAGGTTGCCCACGTTTTGCTAAGGCATAGTCTTATTCAGGAATATATGCAGAGAAAGAAAGAGCGTAATAATATGATAATGGCTTCGGTGGCTGTCGGATTGCAGGCATTTGCAGATGGGATGAATTCTGCATATACCGGTAAAACTGTAAATAATACAGCCTATTATACTAGTATATTCAACTCGGCACAACATGATTCTTTTATGTATCAGTTCAAGTACAGCAGGGAAGTTGAATTGCAGGCCGATATTGTGGCATTTAGGCTACTGGACTGGATTGGGATAGGAGGAGAGCGAATGAAAGAAGCTCTGAGATTACTGGCAGATCCCTTTGAATATTATTCCAAGCTAGATGATCATTATACTATGCCTCAGCGAATTGCTGTTTTGGAGCAGCTGGAGATGGGGCAAAGGATAAGGGGAGTCAGGCCCGTGGGTCCTGGTGCGGAAAGTAAGATACGGCCCGCGTCTGGAAAGGAGAAAGAAACTTCCTCTCGCGATGTGCTGATTAAGATAGGGGATGTAGTAAGTCTTAGAACCTTGTCTGGTAAAACAGCCCAGTGGAGTTCCAAGGACACATCTATAGTCCGGGTATATTCAGACGGAAGGGTCAGAGGTCTTTCTGCGGGACTTGCTATGGTCTGGGCTTACATAGAGGACTCTGATACTCAGGAATTGCATGCAGTTAGCGTGGTAAACTAACGTTCCGGTTAAAATAGTTCGGGGTCGGCGATGGTGTCTTGTAAGTTGCTGATATACAATACTCCCCAAAATAAGAGATTCGTATTTTGATGCCTTATTCTGGGGAGCGTTGATTTTCATGGTGTTGCGGTATACCATCTCCGAGTATGCCTTGCACAATCGCAGGTCTATTTTACGCTCGGGCTACTTGAGGAGGCTGAGGCTGCGGGAAACAAACTCGGAGAGCTGCTTGCCTTTGAGCATTCCGTTTGCAAGCAGGGCAAGGTCTGCCACTTGCTTGAGAAGGGTGCAGTTTCTGCCGAAGTCACGCATCAGGTCTTTCTTCTGGTTCTGGAGATCCGTGAGGGTGGAGTTGAGCTTGGTCCGCTTGTCCTTCATTTCCTGAGGGATGTCCTCGTCCTTTTTGTTCCTTGTGTCTTTGTCTATAAGGTCAAGGGCGTCTTTAACGTTGGCTATCTGGGCCCTGAGGTCTTTTGCCTTTTCTTCCGTCTGCTCGTCTTTCTCAGCGATAATCTTCTTTACCAGAGGGTTTTCGACATTGAGCTTGATGGTATAGGAATCAGGCATCTCTCCGTAGAAGTTAAGGCCTCCGCCAAGGGCGCTCATCTCCTTGTAACGCCTCATGAACTCGTTCTGGGTAAGAATCATTGGAGCTGCATTTTCTCCCATATTCTCGGCCTGGAGGGTGTATCTGCCTTCCTCCGGAAGGACGGCCGCGAAAGCGTACTCGAGATCCAGTTCCTCGCCTTCCTTGAGTTCCGGCTTTTTGCTGACTTCTTTCTTGATGAGGTTGTCTATGCTGTCTGAGTCCACGCGGGCGAAAGTGCTGTCCTTAATCTTGGTTTCCAGCAGGTTTACAAAGTGAGAGTCCAGCTGGCTGTCGAACAGCAGAACCTGGTATCCCTTGCTCTTGGCGGCCTCAATGAACTGGTACTGGGCCACTGCGTCTGTAGCGTATAGATATACTACCTTCTTGTCTTTGTCTTTCTGTTCTTTCTCTATGAGTTTGCCAAAATCTTCGTAATTAAGGTATTTGCCCTCGGTTGTCTTGAAGAGGGCGAACTTCATGGCCCTTTCGCAGAATTTCTCATCGGTGAGCATACCGTACTCGATGAAAAGCTTCAGATTGTCCCACTTGCTCTCGAACTCCTCTTTTTTGTCTTTGGAGATTTCTTCCAGACGGTCTGCCACCTTCTTGGTGATGTAGGTGGAAATCTTCTTCACGTTGGCATCTGCCTGGAGATAGCTTCTTGAAACGTTCAGAGGAATGTCAGGAGAGTCTATAACGCCGTAGAGCAGGGTAAGGAACTCAGGCACTATGTTCTCAACCTGATCGGTGACGAACATCTGGTTGCAGTAGAGCTGTATCCTGTCCTTTGAAATGTCCATACGGTCCTTGATCTTAGGGAAATACAGGATACCGGTTAGGTTGAAAGGATAGTCCACGTTAAGATGTATCCAGAACAGAGGATCTTCCTTCATAGGGTAGAGCTTGCGGTAGAACTCAAGGTATTCTTCGTCCTTGATTTCACTCGGGGTCTTTGCCCAGAGAGGCTCTGAGTCATTGACTATCTTGTCTCTGTCCGTATCAACATACTTGCCGTCTTTCCATTCGGTTTCCTTGCCGAAAGCAATCTTTACCGGCATGAACTTGCAATACTTGTTAAGGAGTTCCTCAACCTTGCTCTTGGTGGCAAACTCCTTGCTGTCATCGTCCAGATACAGGGTGATCTTTGTTCCGCGGTCATCTTTCTTGCACTCTTCCATCGTGAACTCAGGACTTCCGTCGCAACTCCACTTGACGCCTTTGCTGCCTTCTTTGTAGCTCAGCGATTCGATTTCTACTTTTTTGGATACCATAAAGGCTGAGTAGAATCCCAGTCCGAAATGACCTATAATGCTGTCTATCTGGTCTTTGTATTTCTCCAGGAATTCTCCAGCCGAGGAGAAAGCTATCTGGTTGATGTACTTGTCGATTTCTTCTGCGGTCATTCCTATGCCGCGGTCGGTGATGGTGAGAGTGTTGTTCTTGTCATCAGCCTCAATGTGGATTGCAGTGTCTCCCAAATCTCCCTTGAACTCTCCCTTCCCGGCTATTGCATTCAGTTTCTGGGTTGCGTCCACTGCGTTGGCTACAAGTTCCCTGAGGAAAATCTCGTGGTCAGAATACAGGAATTTTTTGATTACGGGGAATATGTTTTCAGTCGTTACCCCGATTTGTCCTCTTGTCTGTGTCATAATATCTCTTTTTTGTTTTTTGCTCTGTGATATGCCTTTGTCTGGGGCATAAAAAACCTCCCGATGGTATTTCAATCTCTATACCATCGGGAGATATGTGACAATTTGTCACTCTATAAATTGATTTGTTTTGGTTTACTTGTGTGTGACTGATGCGCCACGGCTCTTTTCCAGAAGCACCTTGTCAGGATCTCCGTGGTAAACCAGGCTGGATGCGCCGCTTACCTCTCCCGAGATTCTCTTTGCCACGGTGATAGCCGCCTTGGAGGCTCCGCTCAGTTCTATGGAGAGTTCCTTTGTCATAAAGTCCGTTCCCTTGAAAGCGGCCGCTCCGCTAATTTCCAGGCTGGTATGGTCTGTCTTTCCGGTAGCTTTTATGATCGAGGCTCCGCTGAGGTCTGCTGCGAGTTTATTTGAGATATTTCCGTTGATGACGAGTTTGGCAGCCCCGCTCTGGTCACATTTAACCTGCTCCCAAGAGCCTGCAATCACGAGTTCTGCCGCTCCGCTAAGTTCCAGGTTCAAAAAGTCTGCACTGAGTTTTGAAAGACTTGCCTTTGCGGCTCCGCTGAGTTCTATCTTGCTGTCCTTTTCCGAGAAGGATTCCTTTGAAACCAGCTTGGCGGCACCCGAGAGGTCAATTACGGTCAATGAAGGAAGGTCTGCGGTGACCTTTACCGGGCCTTTAAGGTTTTTCGTGCGTGAAAACCAGCCACTGCTTCTGTCGCTGATATTGTAGCCGTTTTCCACCCTGAGGGTTAGAACTCCGCCGCTTTCGCTTACTATAATGTGTTCCAGTGTCTTTGAAGGAGCGTAAACTGTAACCTTGCCGCTTCTTCCGCGGGTGACTTCAATTTCAAACACTCCACCGGCTCTCACTCCGGTCAGGGATGAAAACTTGTAGGTTTTGCCGGCGAGGCTTTCGTCAGAAGAATTGACAACTATCACCTTTGAGCTCTTGCTGTTCTGGGCATTAGAAGTGGCCGCGAACAAGATGGCTGACGCAAGCAGCAATGATGCAAATATCTTTTTCATATCTGTAATGTTTTAATAATCTTTTTGTTATATGGTTGATTGAGGTTTTATTCTTCGATTCCGTCGTTCATCGCGATAAAAGTCTTGATTTTTTTCAGGCCTTCCATCTTCTGGTTGTAGTACTCTTTGATGATCTTCTGCTTTTCCTTTTTGGAAAGGTTTGCGGGAAGCTGCAGAGCCAGGAACTCATCGTCTTCAGTTATGGAGGATATGGAGTAAAGGGCGTCTTCCTTGAAGCCTTCAGAAAGGCTGTGGCTGTCTTCGGTCAGTTCTTTTCCCATTTCCATAAGGCTCAGGCGATATCTCTGCTCCATACGGGCGAGAGAGTCTTCCGGACTGGTCTTGGCCATCAGCAGAACAATCGCGATAGCGCAGATGGCAGGGGAGAGAATCCAGGCAGCTTTTTTTCCGGCGCTCTGGTCGTTAAACCAGGCGGCAATCCTGTGCCAGAGGCCGGTATTCCTGCCCTCAAGTTTCTCCAGGAATCTTTCCTGGTGGCCCAGCGGCATTTCTGAGTCTTCTGTCTGCATTCTCCTTTGCGAGAACAGGTTCTCCAGTCTGTTGTCAAAATCTTTCATATAAACCCTCCTTTTTCAGCATTGAGGCAAGTCTCTGCCGTCCTCTCATATAATTGCTTCTTATTGAATTTTCCTTCATGGACGTGATCTCGGCGATTTCCTCGTAATCGTAGCCTTCTATCAGCTTTAGGGACACTATCTGGCGGCAGCTTTTAGGCAGGCGCGATATCATCGCGATTACCTTTGAGGTTATGTCAGTCTGGCTGCCCTCGCTGTAGTCAGGGGAGAAAGACACGTCTTCATCCGCCTTGATTTCAGACTGGTATGTCTGGTATCTCTTTCTTTTTCTGACCACATCCAGCGACTTGTTTATGCAGCTGCGCATAAGGTAGGCGCCGATATTCTCTATCCTTGAAGACAGGTCTGAACATACTTTCAGTATTGTGTCCTGCATCACGTCTTCAGCTTCCTGACTGTTGCCCAGGATGCGAAGCGAGGCAAGATACAGACTGCGCGAATACTCGCCGTAGATTTGTTCAATTTCCTGTCGGTCTGTCTTCATTCCACAATAATGACGCAACAATTTTGCCGTTGTTGCAATTTAGGCATTAAAAAGTTAAATTTGTGTTCAATCTTGTTGAATCTTTATAAAAGGCTTTATATGAACAATTCTATTTTCAGTTTTCCTATTCCGGCAAACGAGCCTGTAAAGACTTATCTTGCAGGAAGCCCGGAACGCATTGCAATTGATGCGGAACTTAAGAGACAGAGCAAGACCATAATCGAGATTCCCCTTATCATCGGAGGTAAGGAGGTGAAGACCGGCAACCTTGGCCAGGTAGTTGAACCTCATAACCACAAGCACGTTCTGGCCAGGTATCACAAGGCGTCCGAGAAGGAAGTCCAGATGGCAGTCGATGCTGCCATGAAGGCACACAAGACTTGGGCCGAGACCCCTTGGACAACCAGAGCCGCCATACTTCTGAAGGCTGCCGACCTGATTTCAGGAAAATACAGGGCGCTGATCAACGCCGCCTGCATGCTCGGCCAGAGCAAGAACATGTTCCAGGCAGAGATAGACTCCGCCTGCGAGCTTATAGACTTCCTCCGCTACAATGCAGCATACGCGTCAGAGATTTACGCGATGCAGCCAAAGTGCGCTGCCGGTCAGATTAATTCAATGGAGTACAGGCCTCTGGAGGGCTTTATCCTGGCCGTTACTCCATTCAACTTCACATCCATTGCATCCAACCTGAACATGACTCCTGTACTGATGGGCAACACCACCGTATGGAAGCCTTCTACAACGGCTCTTCTTTCCAACTACTACGTGATGAAGGTGTTTATGGAAGCAGGTCTTCCGGCCGGAGTCGTGAATTTTGTTCCGGGACCTGGTTCAGTGATAGGAAAGGTTGCATGCGCAAGTCCTGACCTTGGCGGAATCCATTTCACCGGTTCTACCGGCACATTCCAGGGACTGTGGAAGACTGTCGGGATGAATATAGACAAGTACAAGACTTATCCTCGCCTGGTTGGAGAAACCGGCGGAAAAGACTTCATATTCGTGCACAAGAGCGCAGACCCTGAGGTAGTAGCCAACGCGGCTTTCTGTGGCGCGTTTGAGTTTGCTGGACAGAAGTGTTCAGCCGCCAGCCGAATGTACTGCCCTAAGAGCCTTTGGGCAAAGGTGCTCAAGGGAATGAAGGAAAGGTGCGAACAGGTTAAGGTAGGGGATGTCGCCGATCCTGAGAACTTCGTCAACGCCGTGATCGATGAGCCTTCATTCGACAACATAGCCAAGGCTATCAACTACGCAAAGAGAAGCAAGGACGCCGAGGTTGTCATCGGCGGCCAGTGCGACAAGAGTGTCGGATACTTTATCCAGCCTACTGTAATCCTTGCCAAGAATCCTCATTTCAAGACTATGGAAGAGGAACTGTTCGGACCGGTTCTGACCGTGTATGTATATGAGGACAAGGATCTTGAAAAGACTCTGGAGCTCTGCGACACCACTTCTCCATACGGCCTTACAGGTTCAGTGTTCGGACAGGACAGGCTTGCTTGCGAGTACATCTGCGACAAGCTGCGCTACTGCGCCGGAAACTTCTACATCAACGACAAGCCTACAGGAGCAGTCGTTGGCCTTCAGCCGTTCGGAGGAAGCCGCGCTTCCGGAACCAACGACAAGGCAGGCAGCTCGTTCAACCTTATGAGATGGGTTACCTCCAGGGCTATCAAGGAGACTCT
>JAEEGF012092093.1_pt1 | contig 13865 bp, 10 predicted proteins | sample 9134171 | NCBI WGS metagenome assembly JAEEGF01 (sample SAMN16246542, study PRJNA631951) | gut metagenome | biome: gut microbiome; feature: rumen; material: AP-attached | host: Bos | place: Iran: Karaj | collected 2018-10
TGTCGATGGTGAAAGACGGTTCGGAAAGCCCCATCACTTGGGCGGGGAAGACGGCGCCTGCCTTCAGGGTTTTGGAGAACATCTCGGGGAAGTAGTACAACAGGCTCTTCATGCCGAATACGACCGGGCCCTGCAGATAATGGTAGGCAGGATCGGTGGTCTCGACGATCATCTGGCCATCCTTCTTTTTAACCAGACGCACCGTCACCTCCTCCTCTATCTGATAATTCAGCCTTTTCTTGGAAGCCTTCAATATGTCGTTCCGCTTCATCTCGGCGATGAAGGAACGGGTAAACTGGTCGATGGCGAGGATGTCGTTCTGCTGATTTTTTTTAAGTTTCTCTTTGCCGAAGTGCAGGACGCGGATACCGTATTCCGTGTCGATGCAGGCGGCGGTTTCGCCAATGGCCTTGAGTTCCTTTCTTTCAGGTGTGGGCAGCAGCCAGAGGCCTTCCTCGCCCAAGCATGCGGCTCCATAGTCATTCCACAAGCGTGATTGGGTGCTGAGGGTAGTGAACTTGACGTTGTGGGAGATCCTGTAGGTGAAAATCTCTTTATGGAAGGTGAAGATGTCGTTCCAAGTTACGTCCAGGCTCTTGATTCCCTCGTGTAGGAGGGAGCCCATCGCTGTGCGCAACAGATCTTCGGAGAACTTCGGCACAAGCATGCGAAGTTCGCCCAGCATGGCCAAGAAGACTTTGTGGGTGTGTTTGTGCTCCCTATCGACAAACAGCCATGCGGCGAGCATGCGGACGTTTCTGGTGCGTTCGTCCAGCTCTTCCTCGTCGCGCGGCAAGGGGCGTGTAGCTATCTCTTCGACCAGACTAAGCACCCGCTCCGTCAATGCCTGAATGGTCTTGACGTAAGGATCTCCTCCCTCCTTCTTCCCTTCCTTGAGATAACGGAGGTACTGTTCGAGGTTTTGGTCGATTTCTTCAGTTGTCAGTTCATGCCATACTAGTATGCCGCTTTCCATATCTTCGTGGTGTTGACGTTTTGATGGTGCAAAAATACGGAATTATTTTGATAACTCAAAATTTATTTCTAAAATGGGTGATATATCTTAAAAATATGTCTATCCCAACCTTATAGGGTCAAATTCAGTACTTCTTAAATATGAAGTACATCCATGAATATGAAGGCGACTACTCCTTAGCTCAGGATGAATTCCTGCCCGCTACTCTCAAGGATAGGTGACTGGTCTAAACCGTCTCCGAATGTCTCTGACGAATCTCCGAATATATCTTCAAACTTGTACAAGTTTCTCTGAAAAACTCCAACTTTTTCGGAGAATGCTTCATATTCTTTAAATATCGATACGGGATTTACCGAAAGCTTACATCAATGAAGGAATAAACAATCAAAACAATCTGTGATTCCCTTACTCAAAAAAAGGAAAAACAGTCAAGAATAGTCCGCAGCATTATTTTTTAGGTATAACTATTGCGCATCATACAAATACGGTTTTAATCAGTATCACGAATGAAGCTCATATTAGTTAACATACAACAGAATTTTGTACTTCATTTATCAACATTCTAGTTCTCTGAAGTAATTGACTATAGAGAGCGAATTCCTTATCCTTAATATTTTGCTCGTCTTCGATTTCCTTGATTTGAGAATCTATCTCATCTATCTTAGGTTGGAGATTGTTTTCTACCCACGTTTGAGTTTCTTCATCGAATCTCATGTCTATAACATTGGCAGCTTCACCAAATGTATTTCTGATATCGCTACGATATGCAATTAGTTGCTGCTCTGCTTCATTCTCTTGATGGTCATCCCAGATTTGAAGCCCTACGCCAAGTAATGCGCCACCAACACCAAGAATTTTACCGAACTTGCCGATTTTAGAAGCAGTTTTAACAGCTTCCCATGGCTTAAACTTGTGCCCAAAGAAATGCCCCACCTTAAGTACAACTTGATGGGCGTCGGAACCGGAGTATGAGCCTAACTTGAAAATAGCGTTCCATCCAGTACCTGCATTATTTCCAGTAGCGAATTTAGACAACCATTTTCCTGCCTCTTCTGCTTGTCTTGCTCCTGAGCCTAACTTGGAAGCTGTCTTCTTTGATATTTTAATATCACCTATTTTTCTTTCAATAGCTGATTTTAGAGTCTCCGCGAACTCTGACTTTTCCAATTTTTCAGCAAATATTTGTAGAGACTCATTTTCAAGTTGAATAACCTCTTCAAGCTCCTTTGCCGCTTTTCCATAAACAGAATCTGTTTCCTTGTACTTTTCTTGAAGTCGATCATTGACAGTCTTTTCATTATCAGATGATGACAATTGGTTGGCTATTTCGTAGCCCCAATTTCGCACCTCTTGTGTATTTCGTCTAACTATATTGTATGATTCGGTTTTAATATGCTCTTTCGCTTCAACAAGCGCCTTTCTTTGCTGATTAAGCAAGTTCAAAGAACCATCGACACAAACATCGCCAGTTTTGAATTCTGCTAACGCTTCAAATAGCATCTGTTCTAGTTTATACAAAGATGTTGTGCACTTACCAAGAACCTTCTTCTTCTCTACGAATTTATTTATGTTATTGAATAAGTTTGAAAAACCGCTCATTTCAAGCAATTGAGCTTTGTCTTCACCATCAGCTTCTAAAGAATCTTGATAAGAATATGTATCTATGTATGTCACAAATAAATCTTCTGCGGTAAATTCTGGAGATATAACTGGTTCTACATCACATTTGAAGAACTCTTCCTGCCCTTCTTTTGTGTTACCATATATTGAATCTTCCATCTTGTTGAAAACGAGCATCATTTCATTGCCTTTGCCTTTTTCAACAAGTAATTTTCTGAAATGAGTTCCAAGACCCTTACTGAATCCCTCTGCAGTACATACAAACACAATTAAATCTGCTTCGGACATTGCGTTATATGTGATTTCATCATGGTCAGGTCTTTTCTGGGTGTGAATGCCAGGTGTATCAACGACCTCTATTCCATTCCAATCGAGGAAATTACATTTATTCGTAGTTACACCTTGACCGACCTCTAGTTGTTGACCTGTAAGTATAGAAAGAATAGAAGATTTACCTGCACTGTACTGCCCTACAAATACAATGCGCACTTTCTTGTCTTCATCTACAAATGTTCGTGGAACGAATTTAGAACGCTCCTTTAATCTCACTGACGATGATGTTGAAAACGCCTTTCTCACATCAGAAAAAAGATTCTGAGCATTTTTACTGAGTTGTTCAATTTTTATTGTATCCATATTATTTAAGAATTATATGTACGTTCATTATTTGTTGTATCAAATCCAACGAATCCAAGTCTTTCTGGTTATAATCATTATCATAAAGATATACTACCGTTTGAGTACCATTGTTCACTTGCTTGATCAAAGGTCTTACCCTAAATCCGAAATACTTAAGTAGAAATACAATTTGAACTTCTATGGGCTTCGAAGTATCCAATTTGATAATATGTATGACCTCATTATTACCAAGCCGAGAAGCCAATTCATTAAGTCTAATTGGAAAGTTATCCTTTCCTTTGATAATGAGGGCAATTCTTCTGCCAGGAACTCTGGCAGCATATACGATGCGGTCAACCTCATGCATTGGGACGTTCATAGCATAAAAGATATTATCTATAATCTTTTTTGTTATATCCTTATGATTTTTGCTATATCCCAATGCTAGCTGCCGTTCACCATTTGAAAGAGAAAGCATACCACGTCCTACAACTGAAAGACGTCGAGAAATATTTTGTTCTTGAAGGACGATATTTTCTTCATACCATTTTAATATCTTACGTTGAGATGTTATTTCTGCCTTATTAATGCCATCATTTAGTTTTTTAGATAGTTTGGTTCTTCTCTCTCTAAGTTTGTCCTCTCTAGAATCACATAGCCAAGAAAAGAATCCAAATATTGCACCAACACCAAGAGCAGCCCATCCTAATGGACCAGAAGATAGAGCAATCGCTGCAATAGTAAATACTGCAGATCCTATTACTCCAGTCCATGCCATACCCCTTTTCCAATTGATAAACTGATAGTTTCCAAGACCGTTTTCAACCTTATACTTAAACGAAAAATTCATTTCCGTTTTCAATTCTGAGAATAGATCTGTCGTCTTTTCTTCCAACTTTGCTTTTATGGATTCAATACATTTTTCTATATTATATTGTGTGTTGAATCCCTCACAGTGTTTCTTCCATGCATTATCTACATCTTTATCTTCAAGATGACGTTCAACAAAACCTGGGATTGAATTCCTAAGCTTGTTATATTCTTCAATGATAACATTTACTATTTGGCTCTTCTGGGTTTTGTTGAACGTATTGCACCAGTCCATGTATATGGATGTCTTATCTTGAATTACTCGGAATTGTGTATAAGCATCGGAACTAAAAGCAAATAATTGATTCATCTGCTGATACAAAGGAGCATCAATTATGGACAAATAACATTTTTTCCTGTGAAGTACTCCATTCGTGATAACTTCATTAATTAAAGATTGCTCAACATAAGAGAAACGGCTCACCTTTTCCAGTTCGGCCTTCTTAGACTCATATTCAGGTTGCTGTGCGAAGAATTTTGCCAAAAGATGTGTTACTATGAAATCTACATGTTCATTCGGCAATTGTTCGTTCAAAAAAGTATTGAATTGACTGACTAATTCTCCTATATTCATTCTTTCTTCCAATTTTTGGGGATTAGAAAGAAGTCTTTTTAGCCTGAAGTCATCAATTCCTTCGCCAATACTTTGTTTGTAATTGCACACACACAACATTGGCTTATCCATTTTCTTAAGCTTTACCATCCAATCAGCCTCGGAACCTTCGGGTTGTCCAGCGGTAATCATGAATAGAATTAAGTCTGCATATGTTGCTGCTTCCTCGGCTTTTTCATCATCTTCTTGTCCTCCATAAGCATCAATTCCTGGAACGTCAGTTACAGTCATCCCCTTCCATTCATAGCTTCTAACATCTCGTGTAGTTCTTTGCCCACCTTTCCCCATGTGAGATCCATCTCCATGAGTAAGTATTTCCATTAGAGTACTTTTACCAGCCTTTGTTTTGCCAAATAATGTAATATTAAACTTAGATGACATCCTGCTCTTACTACTAAGACTTTTTTGAGTATCATAGTAAGATTGCTCAAATTCGGTTTGTACAGTTTGGAGTTGGGTGCGAATGTTTTGGACTAAAGATTCATCGTTGATATGATACATCTTCATTCCTTCTATACATTCATTAATTATTTCAGAAGCATCATCTATAGACTTTTTGAGTCCCTTCAAATAGACTTTCGCTTCGGAATACCCCTGCTTATTGGCAATACTACAAGTTTGCAATGCTGCTTCTAGAGAGTTAGGGTTAACTTTCTTAAAGGGATTATACATACTTTACGATGTTAATATTTTAACTAAGTTGATTAACTGCCGCATGGAATATCGCGTGTTCACGATGCTTATTTACTAAATAGTCCCGAATACGAGTGATGAAGATATCGTATAACACAAACTAAAATGTACAAAAAGAAACATCTCTTTCATCTACACACCAAAGCCTGTGCATTGTTTCAACTCACAAATACTAATCCAAGAAAGTATTAGCCAATCCTTTTAAAAAAGATTTTCCTTTTTCTTCTATCTCTTTAAGGTTGTCTTGAGAAATGCCTGAAACATCAGAAATAAAATCACGAATATTAGAGTCTTTCTCTTTTATCTCGACCTCTTGGTTAGAAGATTCGTCTTTTTTTCTCAATTCGATACAGCGGTTCAGATACTCTTGTTCTTCGATACATAGATTTGCCAATGAAGTTTCAATTTCTTTGGCACGTTCCTCCGTAATACCCATTAATTGGCGTTGTCGGTCAAGTATCCTAGGCCGAGGAATTATTGACGAACCATCTTCAAAAAGAGCCATGATACTATCAATATATTCAATTTCATCTTTTGTTACTTTAGGATTAGAAATAATATTCTCTAATTCTCTTGCCCGTCTCTCATTAATATCTAACGCCTGACGGATATTGTTAAGCATATTTTCGTCCATAAAAGTCTTACGTAAATAATTATGAATTAATATGATGTTCGGAAATATTTAATATTGGATTTGATATAATCATACGCATCTCCTACTGTAGAAATATATTCTGAATCCTCTTCCGAAATGGTAATACCGAACTCCTTCTCGAAATCCATGATGAGCTCAACAGCATCTACAGAATCAGTTCCAAGATCCTCGGAAAAAGAAGCATACCGGGTTACTTCCGATTCTACAACCCCTAACCTTTCGACGATAATATCTTTAATCCTTTGTTCAATAGGATCCAAACTTTCTTGTTCACTTAAATAGCCAAAAGATTCCTCTTGACTATCTTCATCTCCCAAAGAGGAGGGATCACAAGGTAGCTCGAGCTGTTCTGCCATGTCGATACATAATTGCTTAGATTCCTGTGTAAGCTCTCCATCGCTATTCAAAATGGCAACATCAAGTACAGATTTAATGCTGCTTGCTAGTGAAACAGCAGAAGCTAAGTTCTTACGTTCTTGTAATGAATAACAAGAATAATCTGTTCCCTTTTTTCTAATTGTAACTGACATGACAGAAACCAAAGGAACAAATAGCTCATTTAACTTATCCAGAACCGAAATAAACATTTCGGACCTAGCCTCGATATACGAACATAATTCTGAAGCGGCTTCATATTGTTCCGCAGCTAATTCTGCCTCTGCATAATTTGCATTCGCTTCATCCAAAGCAATTCGTGACTTTTTCTTTATGTATGGTCTCAAGATTGTCGCAGTAAGACCTAGACCAACAAGGCCACTAGCTGCTGCAACTCCACCTGTTACCACATTTTTAACAAATGAAGATTCCCAAATAGTAGTATTTCTAGTTAAACTTGGATAATATAAATAGTAGTCATCTTCGTGGCTTTCTGTGTACTTTTCAAGTTCGTAAAGTCCTTGAGGAACAGTGAAATCGACTTTCTTTATTTTTGAAAAGTTATTAACAAATCTAGACAAAGGTCCCTTGAAGAGTTCCTGCTTTCTATTGTCTAATTTTTTCAATGATTCCTCACAAGAATCCTTAGCGACCAAGAAATCATTTTGAGCATCTTCAACTATGAAATCTGCCAATTCATTAGTCCTTTTTGCTTCTTCAAAATTATCAGAAGCCTCGGAGCCTCCCGTAAAAAAATTTAAAAAACCCATATTTTTATAATTTAAAGGATTGATTACTATTCATAAAATCATCAAACTCTTTCATTGTTCGATATTGAATTTGTCCTCCGCATTTCTCAACAATAAGATTGTTTGCATAAATAAACATATCAATATTATCTGTCAAGATAGACTCTTTCATCAAATCGAATGACTGATTAAATGTTTGCATAAAACCAGACATATATTGAGCTGCGAGCATCTGCATCTGCATTCTTTGATAACGAATTTGTCGTATAGCTTCAGCACATTGAGCTTGTATTGCAAGACTACGTTCATGTGCTCTTTCGACCTGTGCATCAATAGTCTTTATATCATAATACATAGCCTTGCAGCCTCCTACGACATAAGTTGCGATAACGGAACCAACGACAGAACCGATCATTGCTCCTACTATAGGAATTGGGATTAAACCCTGACCTATTGCCGCTCCAAGTTGGGCTCCGGCAACGACTACTGTCTTTTCCGTTAACTCAGAGAAACACTCCGATGGTGTAATCTCTCCTTTTCTTAATTTATTAAGGCTCTTCCCGGCTTCTAATGCTGTTAACGCCAAAAAAGCCGGTGCCCATGTACTTGATCCGATACTTTGCAAAGTAGAATTGGCGGAATTACTTAATGTCGCACCAATTGTTGAAGTTCCAAATGCTAAACCATAGGTGGCTCCACCTGCTTTAACAACATCTACACCTACACTACCTAACGCTTGCATTAGAGTCTTTTCATCATTGAAATACGCAAGAGCATTCTTGTAGATTGACATGCCCGAAGCCACAATTGCCCATGTGCCATTTTTTAATTGGGACAAACCTGCTTGATGTCCTATTTTAGCCATATCTATCGCTGTTGACACTGTTGGCGACAACCTGGCTAACATGGCTTCCGTTGAAGTAATACCACTATCTTTTAGATTATTCTTAAGCTGGATAGTCTTGTCTATTTCCAATTGTTTGGACGCAGCTATATCAAATTTTCCATCAGCATTAAGTCGATCTATCTGGGATTGTAACTTTTCAATTTTTTTATCTGCCGCTTTTAAAATAACCTCGTAACCATCACTTGGACAAGTTAATGTGGCATCATGTTCAAAATATTTATGGAAATCAGAATCAGATATCATTTTATCTAACCATTTTTCACCATCTGCTTCAACAAACTGTTTTTGTCCTTCTTTTTCCCAAAAGAACTTCATTTTAATAAACTTCATTTGCTCTCCTGTTTCCCACATCACATGGCCCTGTTCATTTACTTGAACATGGTCAAAAATCGGATCATTATAATGTCCAGGTAAATCATCTGTTCTAACGTATCGATTTGGATCACCTTGTAAAATTGCCTCGGCATTTCTATCGGCGACATATTTAATTTCAGCAGAATATCCTGCCTGTTGCTTTAGATTCTGCTTGACGTAATCTGGATGGATTCTACTTTCTGCTATTTGTGACAAACCCGCTGTCAATTGCTGTCTCGCATCAGAGCCAGAATAAGCAATCAAATACTGACGCATTGCTTCCGAATGCCTTTGGATAGAATCCAAATCGAAAGTTTGCGTTAATATAAGGTTCTCCAGTGGAGAATAATCGTCTTTCAATTCGTTTTGATTCATAATATGTGTTACTATACAAATATATCAATAACAGGTTGTTTCTTTTTGAATATTCTCATCAAATACAATACAATTAAACATCGATGACAGTTTGATCGCCATTGGTCACGACGGGATTGCTTAGACTCTTGGTGACGCCCTGAACCGACATGCCAGGCTCGATGCGAATACCATTCACACTCTTGCGATACTTGGTGGTTATTTGATATATGGGCATAGGTTATAGATTTTATCGTTAGTCTTGATTACAAAGATACAGATTAAATTTGAATAAGGTTTATTAGCTTTGAAGAAATAAAGTTGTGGAAACATACTTTGTGTGTATTTCGTAACAAGCTACAAAATAGAGACAAAGAAGTCGAATCACTCTATTTTGTCTTTTGAGAAGCATGAAGATCATGGTTCATCTTGCATAGCTAATTTTAGGGTGCAAATATACTAACAATTATTGAAACTTGAAAGTATCAACATATATTTTAACATTTGATTAACACTTTCGATCATAACAATACCTTTTATATACTGAAAATTATATACTGAAAACACTAGTGTCCAATATAATAGGACACTAGTGAAAGTGATTATAGTTGTCAATCCCGAATATCGTCTGTACTTACGTAACGATGATCAATAATATACCATTTTCCGTCTTCATTTAATTCATTAATCGTGAATTCAAAATACCGGAAACTATTAATATCAAGAACAGTGCGCAAATCAAAAAAGAATTCTTTCTTCCCTAAATATCCACCACCTGGAATGTGATCAATATATCGGTGGTCTATTACAATGTTATTATCAGAACCCCAACCATCATCAAAAGAGAATCTTGTATCCGACAGCCAGCAAACGATCTGTAATGCGCCTGTTCCTTGCCATGATGAATTATTCTCAATCTTATCGAAAGAGAAATAAATAAAATTGTCTTCTTCATTATATATGTATTGAGCCTCTTCAATTGTGACCTCAGAAGGCTCGCCACATTTTTTAACTATATCAATACCATTTCTGCTAGCTAAAGGCATATTTTCGATTATAAAATCCATAAAAGACTCGATATTATACCCTTTTTCTGCCGAATAATAGATAGGACGTGGAATCATTAACCCAGTATCTCTATGTATTCTTTCTTGTAACGACGCTGCGAAATTGTCAAGATAGAGTTTCAGTCCAAAATCAGGGCAATTCCGCGTTGAATCCCAATGCTTTCCTTTCATAGCGACATCTGCTTGGTTGATGACAACAAGTACGCGATTACTTTCAATATTTGGTAGGATAACGTCTTCCAGCAGTGTTCTTGTTGTTCCAAGGTCTCTTTTGCTTCCTTCGATAACAATAATAGCAAGATCAATAAATCCAAACAGTGATGATGATCCATCTATCGCATTTTTCCGTAGCAACTCGATCATTTCTTGTTTATGTTCTTCATCTGCGTCTTTGTCATCACCCAAGCCAGGAGTGTCCCACAGACGAAGCCAATCATTCAGTCTATATGCACCAAGTTTCATCGTCTCTGGGTCTACTCCATCGCCTACCTTTGCAACGGTCTTTTCGAACAAAGCATTCAATGTCGTAGATTTTCCAGCACCTGTCACACCTGTTATCATTACATCAAGTGGACAGATGCCAGAAATGTCAAGTTTCTTTCGGATATCTTTAATCCTATAGTTCGATATATCTCTCTTCATATTTTTCAAGGGTTAAATGCCATTTCTATCTTGAAAACCACCCAAAAACTGCACCTATACCTGCACCAATGATGCCACCTACTGGTCCTCCGAAAGCAGCTCCAATAGCAGCACCACCAGCAGCGCCTTTCATAACAGACTTCCAAGCGCTTTCTTTTACAATTTGTTCGGTTTCTTCCCTATACTTACGTTCTTCGAACTGCGTATCAGACTTAACAGATTCTTGATTCACAGTCTTATAGACAAATATCCGTTTTTCCTCTGGAGCCTTGGAAATAATATAGTACAATAGCTTATTGATATTGAAAGATGGCTCTTGAGGCATATCTTTTTCTTTAAAACCAGCACTATAGTACATAGGGTCAACATCGACACCCGTAGATGAATAAATGCGATTTCTTACAGACCTCACCTTTTCCTCTAAGAAATCAATTAATGGTTGTTCAGGAAGATGCTTTTCCGAATTCCAATAACGTCCCTTCATTGCCACATCACATTGATTGATTGCGACTAGAATACGTCCGTCCCTTTTTTCTCCGAGGTTGGGAATTATAACCGAATTAATCAAATCGTAAGAAGTTCCAAGGTCTCGTGAACTACCATCAAGAATTACCAGCACTAAATCTATTAGCAAATAACCTCGGGAATCCTTCTCATGCAACTTTTCGATAATATATTTTGTATGGCGTTCGTCTGCTTCCTTACCATCTCCAAGACCTGGCGTGTCCCATATTACGAGATTATCCAAATTATAGCGCTTGATGTCCATTGTTTCTGGGTTAGGACCAGTTCCAACAATCGCCTTCTCTGTATCAAAAAGAGCATTGATAGTAGAGCTTTTGCCACAACCTGTAGCGCCAGTCACCATGATGTTCATTTGCTGAGAACGTAATTTTCGGAAGTTCTCCTTCAACTGTTCTTTCACATTGCGAGGCAGATCTTGATTATTGTCAATGAGTTCCTCAATATTTTTGAATCTTGAATCTTTCATATGATAAAACATTTATAGTTGATAGTATATAATTATTTAAAAAATTTAAGAATTTTCTTTACAGTTTTTCCGAATTTTCCACCCTTACCTCGTGAGGCAACAGCAATTATAAAATTAATTATTTCTTCTTTATGTTCATTTACAAACTTTAAACCCTTTAATGCATACTCTTTAGCGGTTTCCCAGAAACCCTTTTCAGTTTCCACCTTGTAGTCTTTTATCTTATCATCATCTTCCCAAACACGAGGATCTTCATTGATATGATCAATGTATGACAAGCGTTTCCTAACAGGTGTATATTTAACGAGGTAGTACAAAAGCTTTGACAGATTATATGGTTGAACTTGAGGCATACCTTCTTCCTTAAAACCAGCACTATAGTAAATTGGAGAAGTGTTGATACCTGTTCCTTCTAATATTCTTTCGCGAACCGAATTGGCTTTTGCTTCTAGAAACTCTACCAGTCTTGGCTCTGGCTTATTGTTTTCTTCATCCCAATACCTGCCTTTCATAGCCATATCGCATTGATTAATAGCAACAAGAATTCGGCTTTCTTTTTCTGGTCCCAAGTTAGGAATAATGACGTTCCGAATAAGCTCATAAGAAGTGCCAAGGTCTCTAGAGGAACCATCAAGAATCACTAATACCAAATCGATTAACAAATCCCCGTTAGCATCTTTTTCTTGCAATTTTCTAGCTATATTGACTGCATGTTGGCGATCTTTCTCAATACCATCGCCAAGACCTGGAGTATCCCAAATTACAAGATTATTCAGGTCATATTTGGCTATTGTCATAGTTTCGGGATCAATCGATCCTACTTTAGCAACTTCCTCTCCAAAAAGAGCATTGATAGTAGAGCTTTTGCCACAACCTGTAGCACCTGTAATCATAAGGTTAATCTTCTCTTTTTTCAAATTAAGAAGATTCTCTTGAATTTTCTTCTTGTCTTCCTCAGAAATATTCATATTCTGAATATCAGACGACAAGTTGTTCAAATAATCATTGTTTTCCATTTTTTATTTGTTATGTTATTCTTAAAACAAGTATATGAAAACGTTTGGAAAATTGTTAGAACAAGAAAAAGACATTTGTCCTGTCATCAAAGTGACAATCACAATGATGTTTAGCAGCAAGTTTCTTTATATCATACTCGATGCTATAGAAATTGCTGTCATACTTATTATCATTGAGCAAGGTACAATCTACATAGTAGCCATTGTTACTTGTATTGCCATGAACCACTATGTAAATGTCACTTTTCTTAAACTTCATTGATGCAAGGCTCTCGAAGTCCTTGGCGAAACTGCGCATTACTGCAACAGCTCCCTTATCACATTCGTGCTCTTCTGATATAACTACTTTTATCATATAAATGAGTTAAAAATATTAGCAGAAGATTATACTAATTTATTCCATACTCTCCCAAATCTTCTTGTATACAATGCTATGAAGACGTCCCATGAGGCCAGAGGGTCTTGTTCGATGACTACCGCACTTGGGACAGGTCTGCGGCACACTATAAATGGTAGCGTTCCATTCGATGTCAGGAGCATTAAAATGGTTGCCACAATTGGTGCATTTGAAAGTGATTGTTCCTCGTATCATAAAAATGTGTTATATTTATGTTATAGATTTGGGGTCAAAGATACACATTTTAAGTTATTAAAAGAATATCCTTTTGGTGAAAAATAGTAGCGAATTCTTACATTGTATGTATTTCGTATGAGCCTACGAAATAAAGACAACAAAGTTGAATCACACTATTTCGTCTTTTGAGTTGCATGAAGATCATGGTCCAACATGCAGGACTCATTTTCGGGAGCGAATATACTAACAATTCTTGAAATCTGGAATTATCAACATATATTTTAACATTTGATTAACACTTTGGGTGCAAATAGGTCCTTTTTTCTGCTGAAATAATTGATAAAATCAGCCATTTTCAATCAGTAGTAGAGAAGGAGGATTATACTTCACCGATTTTCGGAAAAAGCTCTATTGTTGAACTATGATTTTACGGAAAAAGTCCCTTTTTTTGAGGCTAAAAACTAGGAAAAAGTCCCAAATCTATTGCTTTTACAATTTATTTTCTTCCATAATAACTTAGTTATCGTATTAGAAAACAAGTTGATTGTTGATGGGAAAGGGGAAAAGGCATAAATATGGGGAAAAGATCTTCTACAAATAAGATTCGCTATATTCTGCAGCAGATAGTACTCTGTCGGCCGTGAGAGTGTTATTGCCGAGAGGAGAAAGTACTCTGGCGGCCGGGAGAGTGTTATTGCTGAGGGGGGGAAGTACACTGTCGGCCGGGGGAGTGCTATGGCAGAGAGGAGGACGTAGTGGGTGGGGGGTGAGAGGGCAAGTGCAGAGAGGAG
>JAEEGF012502152.1_pt1 | contig 13865 bp, 9 predicted proteins | sample 9134171 | NCBI WGS metagenome assembly JAEEGF01 (sample SAMN16246542, study PRJNA631951) | gut metagenome | biome: gut microbiome; feature: rumen; material: AP-attached | host: Bos | place: Iran: Karaj | collected 2018-10
GAATGGACCTTCCTTCTTTAATCATATGCATGTACTTCAAGCACTCTACATAACCATGTTTCTTTTGTTTTCTATCAGACATAATAAACCCCGAAAATTTTTTGTCTAACTTTCGGGGTTCACTTCATCGCGGCTTCCGTTTCTTTGCGTCTTGGTTTTTATCGGCCGCTTTATAGTGCAGCCACTTTCTTCAGTTCGTTCGTGATAGCCCGATTGATGAAATCGTTGATAGTGATGCCTGTTGAAGCGACAAAGGCTGCTACTCGGGAATGCAACTCCGACGGCATCCGCAGGTTCAGTTTGCCACTATAGGGTTTTGCGGGTTCAATGCCTTCCTCCTTACAATAATCCAGATAGCTTTCAATGCCCTCCTCAAAATCCTTGCGCAACTCGTCAAGTGTCTGACCTTCATATGTGATCAGTTCCTTGCTCAAACCCTGAACTTTTCCAAACAAGCAGTTGTCGTCCTTGCTGTACTCAACACTACCTTTATAGCCTTTGTATTCCAAATAATCCATAATACGTTACCTCCTTCATTTTATAAATCCATTGTTCTTTAAATGCTGATAAATCGTCTTAACCATCCACTCTTTCATGATACTGCCTGGGTGTGGACGGTGGATACTAGTTTGTCTTTTGAGCCCATAATTAAATATCTTTTCGGCTGCAAAGGTACTAATTTTAGTACCAAACTCCAAATTTTTTTTGCATTATTTTTTTGCTTAGGAGATCAATGCGGATCAGGGGACGATTCTTTTGTTAGGGCGCAAAGGGATTTCTAAGAAACTTCTGCGCCTCCATTTGCGCTTGTTGCCTCACGCTGGGGTCAGGACCTGACGAGAAAGTCGCGAGCGACTTTACGTCAGTGCCAGACCCCAGTGCGAGGCGTTTTCCTAAGCCTCATTGCCATTCACCTCAAAGAATTCCTCAACGATAGCGAAAATGGTGCGTCGCAACTTCTGGTCGAGAGGTGAACGCTCATGCCGACGGTTGGTGATACCAAACCCGTAGGCTCCACTTGGAATAATCGAATCGTTTTCGGCGAAATCTATATCAAAGCGAGCCCACTATCGCTGACAAAGTAGAAGTTGTTATGTCTCTCAGGATCCTGCATGACCTTATACGGGGCATGCAGATTGATGTTTTCCAATCTGAGTGTATTCATAGTCGTAAAGATTTAAAGGCTTCTTTATTATGCAAAAAAGCCTTGTAGTTCCAATTCTTCCATTCTTCTCAGATTATCCTCCATGCGCTCTTTCTTCTTGCGCATCGTTTCCCTGAAGGCAGCTCTGACCTCTTCGCGTGTTCTTTTTCTTTTTGATGTTTCCATATTGATCTAAATGATTAATTGTGAATATTCGCCTGCAAATGTACAAAGAAAAGATATAGCTTCCAAATATTTCCGCCATTTTTTTATATTTCTCGACTAGAGATCACGAGATTACGAGAGATCACGGGGACAGATTCTGTCTTTGATCTGTTCCCCAAAGATAAGAACAGAGAAACGGAAGTCAGTCATGATTGAGCCCCGTCTTTTTTCCTATTTTCGGATTATCGTGGAACCGAGTTTTCCGAGTTGGACGGCATAGACGCCCTTCGGCATGCCTGAGAGGCTGACGGTGCCATTCTCTACCTGGCTCTGGCGGATTAATGTGCCCGAGAGGTTGTAGAAGGTCACGGGGATGCCATCCTCTGCACCGTCGGCATAGAGCAGGTCGCCTGCCACGCGGAAGGTCATGCCTGCGGGCTGGTGCTGGCTCAGTGAGCGGATGCTGGTATCGATGCCTAAGACATGGAGCAGTCCTTTGTAGGCATCGATGAGGCCGTAGCCGTATTCGCCGTTGGGATGTCCGAGGGAATCAACGCCGAGAGGCTTGCTCGTCAGTCGGATGGTCTCGAGTGCCTCTTGTGGGGTCAGCGTGGGCTTGGCTTCGAGCCACAGGGCGATGATGCCTGCAACCACTGGTGATGACATCGACGTACCAAGGCCGACGCGCCAGGGATAGGTTTTGCCGTTGAACTCAGTTTCGGTGAAGTCTATGATGTTGTCTGCGCCTCGACTTGAGAAACTGCTACCTGCAGAAATGACACTAGAGCCGGGAGCCACGACATCGGGTTTGGCGATGCCTGTGAATGCCGGGCCTATGGATGAGGTGCCGTCGCGGGTGCCCAGTAGGCCTTGGGTATCAGCGGGAATATCTGCAGTGGAATCTTTCGCTCCCAGGCGCCCAATGATATTGCCCACAGCGATGACATCTGCCCAGCATGCGGGCACGAGGATGCTGTGCGCCTCTTTGGCCAGATTGCAGCGGGGATCGAGCGTGGTGTTGTCCAAGAAGAAAACATGGGGGTCGGAAATAATCTTCACCTGAGCGTCCTTGCCTTCTGCCACGAGCATGAAGCTGCCAGTTATATCCATATCTTCGGGATCAGTGAAGCTAAGCGTGAGGGTATAGATGGAGTCGAGCTTGGTGATTTGTGCCTGATAGATGTCGATGGTCTGCTTGGCTGTGGGCAGGTTCTGAGAATCGAAGGTGAGTGAATCGCCTTTCGTGTAGTCCTTCATGTTCGGGCTTGTGACGCGGATGCACTTGATTGTGAAAGGATCGTTGCTGATGAAATGGTACTTTCTTTCAGGTTTGTTATCACTATATTTGAGGAAAACGCCCCCAGCCTCGATGCCCCGCTTCTTGACGGTATAGAAGGGCTGGCCGCCAGAGTTGCCGGCACCTGCGACGAGGATGTGACCAGGGCCGAGCATCTTCTTCATGGCTTGCTCAGCCTTGTAGAAGTTCACGGGGTCGAAACCTGTGCCCGCGCTGTAGTTGATGACACAGGGCTTGCCAAGTGAGTCGGCATAATCGAAGATATACTTGAACTCAGGCGACTCGAAATCTTTCATGTAATCAGTCTCGCGATCGATGGCGACGGCGCAGATCTCGGTCTCAGGAGCCATGCCCTGATAGGGGGTGCCGTAGCCGCTGCCTGCAGCGATGCCGAGGACATGGGTGGCATGCTGTGACGTGGCGTAGTCGGCGGAGTGCTGCACGCCGAGAATCTCCTCCTCGGTGCGGTATTCGCGCCCTAAGGGGATGACGTGGCCGTTGGTGTCATCGGTCTTGCCATTTTCCACAAATCGCTTAATGCGGTAGGTCTTTCCGTCGGCAGCGTAGAAGGTGGGGTGGGTGAGGTCGAATCCTATATCGACGATGCCGAGGATGACTCCTTTGCCCGTGTAGGCTTGGGTAAGGCCTGCGCCTGTACCGTCCTTTACTTGTTCGATGTTTACCCATTTCGCCGTGCGGTCGTTGGGTGAGGCAGCGGTGCCTGTCGTCATCAGGCAGCAGGCTGCTGCGAGGATGAGGTTGTAGACTTGTTTCATTCGTATGATGGTGTTAGTTTGTTATCGATCATGCGTTGCATGTATTGTTGGATGATGGCCTTTACCTCGCGCTCCATCTGTGGCTGCTCCTGGCACTGCCCCTTGAGGTTGTGCTGCATGAGGTGATCCGTGAGGCGATAGACACCGATGGTCTGCTGGCCGTCGAACTGCAGCACGTAGTCGCCTTTGCAGTACTGATAGACGCCGTCGAGATAGTTTACCGCCCAAGTGTCGGCTGCAGGAGTATGGAAAAGATCGCTGCCGAAGGCCACGTATGGACGGTTGTAGCCGACGTAGCCGAGGATGGTGGGCATGATGTCTGTCTGCTGGGCAATCCCCTCGCGGATACCAGGCTTGAGCTGGCCGCTGGGGTCGTAGACGATGATGGTGGTCGAGAACTGATTGATGCCGCTCTTATACTCAGCGTGGTTACTCATATTGGTGTGATCGCCCGTCATGATGAAGAGCGTGTTGCGGAACCATGGCTCCTTGGCTGCCTCACGGAAGAAGCGACTCAGGGCATGGTCGGTATAGCGGATGCACTTATGGATGGGCAGTTCCTCCTCGGGGAAGGTCTTGGCATACTGCTCGGGGATATGGAAGGGGTGATGGCTGGTGAGCGTGAAGAGTGCCGTCATGAATGGCTCCTGCATATCGCTCATCTTCATGCGGAAATACTGTAGGAAAGGCTCGTCCCAGATGCCCCACCAATTGTCGGAATCGGCAGCCCCCCTTGTGCGACTGTCGGCCTCGTAATCCTCCTGGGCAAAGCACTGCTGGAACCCCGTGGATCGCGTGAATCCCTGGAAACCGAGGCTCGATGCGGGGGCTCCGTGGAAGAAAGCCGTGTGATAACCCATCTGCGAGAGGCATGAGGCCACTCCTTCAAGGTGGTTGGTGGCATGAGAGGCGGCCACGAACGACTCGACGAACATGGGGAGCCCCGAGAGCGACGAGGGCATGGCATCGACGCTGGAGCGGCCGTTGGCATAGGTGTAGCGGAAGCTGACAGCCTGCTGCATGAGCGAATCGAGGAAGGGCGTGTAACCCTTGTAGCCTGGCAGCACCTCGCTGTTGAGGCTACCCACATACTCGCGCCCGAAACTCTCAAGGAAGATCACAACGATGTTCTTCTTTTGCGACGTGCTATCGGCGACGGGGGTGTGCAGGGGCGTATAGATGCTTTCGAGCTCGCTGTCGCTGGTGAAGTAGGCAGGATTGTGATAAGAGCTGTGGCCGATGGTGCGGATCATCGTGAAGGGCGTGTTCAGAATCAGCGAGGCATCATTGGGCTTGATGATAAACTGATTGGCGGTGCTGATCTTGATGGGGCGGTTATCCCAAAGCCCACCACGGATACCGGCAAAGACGGCATAGGCGGCAATGAGCAGTGAGACACACTGGCTGAGGTAATAACGGCGGCGGGGAACTGTGGCTACACGGGGCACGACATAGCACCACCAGAGAACAGCCGCAAGCACCAGGAACAGCAGCACGAGATACCAGTGCTGGATGAACTCGTAGCCCACGATGCTGCCCAACTTCTCATCGCCGCTGAACTCGCTGAAGAAGGCGATGGTGGTGCGGCGGGCGGTGTACTGGAAATAGACGCTGTCGCCGAGGTTCATGGCAAGTCCGAGACTGTTCACCACGACGAAGAGCCACTTGCAGATGCGCTGCCAGAGGGGACCCTCCTTCTGAGGGATGGGCAGCAGAACCAGCAACACGTAGAGGGCATTGGTATAGGCGATGGCCGAAGTGTCGAAATAGAGACCTCCCACGACGATGCTCCACCACCCATCGGCACCCACAAGGTGGTCGTAGGTGGCATAGTTCTCGAGGAAGAACGCCAGTCGCGTGATGCCGTAAACGATATACAGCAGCAGCAGATTGAGCAATAGCGCCCCCGGCGCCGACTTTTCACTTCTCATTTCTCACTCTTAACTCTTAATTCTTAACTCTTAACTCGTCCTCCGTCATGCGCTGCATGTACTGCTGGATGATGGCCTTCAGCTCGCGCTCCATCTGTGGTTGCTGCGACATGCGCCCCTTGAGGTTGTCGTGCATCAGCGAATCGGTGAGGGCATAGACACCGATGGTGTTCTGGCCGTCGAACTGCAGCACGAGGTTATGTTTCACATACTGATAAGTACCATTGAGATAATTCACCGCCCAAGTGTCTTCGGCAGGGGTCTTGAGTACATCAATGCCGAAGGCGAAGAAAGGCTTGGGGTAATGGAGCATACCCATGACGGTGGGCAGGATGTCTATCTGCTGGGCAATCTTCTGCTGTAGCTCAGGCTGAAGATCGGTATTCCCAGGCTCATAGATGATGATAGGCGAGCAGAATCCGCCGATATCCGTCTGGTAATACTGATGGTCGGAGAGGTTCGTGTGGTCGCTGGTGAGCACGAAGATGGTGTTGTTGAACCACGGCTGTTGTCTGGCATTCCTGAAGAACCTGCTGATGGCCATATCTGTATAGCGGATGCACTTGTGGATCTCGATGCCCTCCTCGGGGAAACGGTCTTTGTACTTCTCGGGCACCACATAAGGATGGTGGCTGCTGGCCGTGAAGACGGCAGTCATGAAAGGCTCGTGCATCTCCGACATTTTCGTGGCGTAGTATTGCAGGAAAGGTTCATCCCAGATGGCCCATGTGCCATCGAAATCATCTTCGCCACCGAACCGCTCGTCGTCATCAAAGTCCTCACGCCCATAATACTCCTGGAAACCTGTGGCCCGTGCAAAGGCTTGGAATCCCATGGAGCCTCGCTGGGCACCGTGGAAGAAAGCCGTCTGATAACCCTCGGCGGCGAGTAGTGAGGCGATGCCGCCGACCTCGTTCATCGATGCCGGTGTGAGGAAGAAAGGCTCAACGAACATCGGGATGCTCGAAAGGATGCTGGGCATGCCGTCGATGGACTTGCGGCCGTTGCAGAAGCTGTGAGAGAAGGTGATGCTCTGGGCGATGAGCGAATCGACGAAGGGGGTATAGCCTTGGTAACGCCCGTTGTCGAGCCCTTTGTTCAGTGCCCCGATATACTCGCGCCCGAAACTCTCGACAATGAGAACGACCACATTTTTCCGATGCATGCTATCGGGCACAGCGGGGTGGATGGGGGTATAGACCTGAGCCATCTCCTCGTCATTGTCGAAGTAACTGGGAACCACGAATACATTCTTGCCGATGGTGCGGTAGAGCGAGAAAGGCGTATTGAGTACGAGCGCAGCCTCTATGGGACGGTCGACGTACTGATTGGCATTCGAAATGGTGATGGGGCGCACGGCGGTGGAGAAGCCTCCACGGATGCCTGCCACCACAAAGGGTGCCAAGGCTATGAGAGAGAGCAGCTTCGCCCATTGGAGGTGCCACCAGTTATCACCCTTCTTCGGCATGCGCGGCTGGACATAATACCTGTAGACAGCATACGCCACAAGACCGAAGAGCATGATGAGAATGATGTTGTGGAAGGCCTCGGTGAAGAAGATGCTGAACAGGTTGCTCTCGTTGGAAAATTCCTGGAACACCGTGGTCGTTGTGCGCCGCATGGTGTATCTGAAGTAGACGGCATCGATGAGATTGAGAGCCAGAGCCAGACCGTTGATGATGACGAAAACCCAGCGGCAGATCTTGTTGTAGGCATTGGTCTCCTTATGAAAAGGCAACAGCATCAGTACGATGTAGGGGATATTCGTGACGAGGATGGCTGAGGTGTCGAACACCAGTCCGCCACCCATCATCTCCAGCAGGTGGCTCCATGTGAGGTTCTCTCCGAAGAAAGAGTAGTTTACCACGAGAAAAGCCACGCGTGCCAGGAAATACACGGCATAAGCCATCAGCAGGTTGCAGATGGTAGCACCCAGGGGCGCCAGCAGTCCTAATCGTTGTAATCTCATCATTTCATGTCTTTTAAGTGTTTTGCAGCCGTCTGGAGGATGGCCTTGCCTTTCTTCAGCAGAGCCTCGCCATCGCTGCTCTCATCCAGTATCGTGCGGTTGGCATTCAGATCGAAGATAGCGAAACCAGTACTGTCGCGCATCGTGATGCCGTTGTTGTAGGTATGTACGGCAAAAGGATAAGTATATCCCTTGCTCATGACATCGCGACTGAAGGGGAAGTCATCATGCCCGATGCCGAGTTGTCCCAGGAGTGTGGCGGGAAGATCCGTCTGATTGCAGATCTGCTCGATGCGCCGTGGCTCTTTCACAGCACCACCCAGCCAGAGCATGGGCACATGGTCGTGCTCGGGGTGGTCTTCCTCCACGCCCAGATAGGAGAATCCATGATCGGGGAGGAGGATGACCAGCAAGTTTTCCCATAGCGGCGTCTGTTTCATCTCACGGATGAAGTTGCCGATGCAGCCGTCGAGATAGTTGAAGGCATTGAGTACCTCGTCGTTGAGCCGGTGTGTGGGCACATCCCAGGGCTCATGGCTGCTCAGTGTGGAGTAGCCTGCAAGTACAGGTGCCCTTGTATCGCTGGAGTCAGCAGGTGCCTGCTCCTTCAGATAGTCGCGCAGCGTGGCGAAGGTGATATCATCCCTCACACCCCACTTGGCGGTGCTCTGATCCTCCTGTGAATAGTCCTTTTTCCAATAGAGATCCTCAAACCCGATGGTGACGAGGTAGCTGCGCATATTGGTGAAGTTGATGTCGCCACCATAGAGATACCACGACTGATAGCCTGCGCCCTGCAGGGACTTCGCGATACCGGGCATGAAGCGAACCTTGGCGGGCATCTTCATCACCGAAGAGCGCGGGAACGAGGGATAGCCGCTCCACGTGCAGAGTGTACCACGGTCCGTGCGGTAAGAGTTGGCATAGAAATGAGAGAAGTAGATGCCCTCTTTCGTCAACTGGTTGAACTGGGGCATTATATCCTTGCGGTGGCCGATATCTTCGGTAAAAATACCGCCGCAGCTCTCCATCAGGATCACCACGATGTTAGGGCGCTGGGTACGCAACAGGGTATCGGGTGAGATGCTGTGGGTGAAGTAAAGCCCGTCCATCACCTCGTGGCACTCATCTTCGCTCATGAATTCATAATCGGGCACGTAGAAGGAAGTCTTCTCAAACGAAGAGAAAAAGCTGAACACGGGGTTCACCGCCGCGTGGTTCAGAAACTGGTTCTGCGAGAAATAGACCTGTCCGACGTTCGTCGTACTCTCATCTAAGCCACCACGGATGCCAATGATGAAAAGCGGTATCAGCAGCAGGCTGCCTGCGGTGGCACCCTGACGGTAGGCTGGTGACTTACGCCACAAGGGGATGCGCTTATAAAGCTGATATATCAAAACGGAGCCCGCAATGATGATCAGCAGACGGGCGGTCATGTAAAACCCAGAGACACTGGCACGCATCTCTGCGGGCGAATCGAAATACTGCAGGCAGGTGCTGTCGAGCTTGAATCCCCAGAAAGGATAGAGGCTCGTATCGGCGACGAAAGCCAGCATCAGGATGATGGCCAAGAGGATGTAATAGGCGCGCAGAATCTTCGTGAGCACCTTACCATCCCACCACAGGGAGACCAGTGTTACCAGGAAAGGTATGATGAGAATATAGAGGGCTGTGGAGAGGTCAAGAGACAAACCGTGCCATATCACGTCGAACATATCGCTAACGGTGAATGCGTGCCCCTCGTGATCCAGCAGCATAAAGGCGATCTTTGCCATGATGAACAGCATCACGGTGATCAGGAAGAACTTACACAGGTATAACAGTCTCTGTCTCATCAGCTTTGCATATCATGCAGTTTCTTGTAGTAACCGTCTTGCGCCAGCAATCCCTCGTGGGTGCCACGCTCCACAATCCGTCCCTCGTGGAGCACACAGATCTCGTCGGCATTCTTGATGGTGCTCAGGCGGTGGGCAATGGCCACGGTGGTACGCGTCTTCATCAGCCGCTCCAGCGCGTCCTGCACCAGTCGCTCGCTCTCAGTGTCGAGGGCTGAGGTGGCTTCGTCGAGGATGAGGATCGGCGGATTCTTCAGGATGGCACGGGCGATGGACACACGCTGGCGCTGACCACCTGAAAGGCGCCCGCCACGGTCGCCGATGTTGGTGTCGAAGCCGTTTTCTGAAGCCATGATGAAGTCGTAGGCATTGGCAATCTTCGCAGCCTCTTCAATCTGCTGCTGCGTGGCATTGTCGACTCCGAAGGAGATATTGTTACGGAAGGAGTCGTTGAAGAGAATAGCCTCTTGATTGACGTTCCCTATGAGTTGCCGCAGGTCGTAGATGCCCAGTTCCTTCACGTTGATGCCGTCGATGAGCACCTCTCCCTCCTGCACATCATAGTAGCGCGGGATGAGATCGACCATCGTCGATTTCCCAGAGCCGCTCTGCCCAACGAGCGCGATGGTCTTCCCCTTGGGAATCACCAGGTTGATATCGCGGAGCACCCATTGCTCACCGTATCTGAAGGAAATATGGCGGAACTCAATCTCGTGTTCGAAACTCTTGATGGATTTCGGGTGAGCCGCCTCCTTGATGGTGTTCTCTGCCATCAGGATCTTATCCACGCGCTCCATCGAGGCCAGTCCCTTGGGGATGTTGTAGCCTGCCTTTGAGAAATCCTTCAGCGGATTGATGATAGAATAGAGCATCACCATATAATAGATGAAGATAGGCCCCGAGAGAGTGTGATTATTCAATACCAGGACACCACCGAACCACAGCACGATGACAATCATCACCGTACCCAGGAACTCGCTCATCGGGTGGGCCATCGACTGACGGATATTCACCTTCATGATGTCATTGCGGTAGGCAGAATTGATGGTGTCGAAACGACGGTTCATCTTCTCCTCGGCACAGAAGGCCTTGATGATGCGGAGGCCGCCAAGCGTCTCTTCCACCTGACTCATCGTGTCGCTCCACAGTGCCTGTGCCTTCACGCTCTGAGCCTTCAGCTTACGGCCTACCCACCCCATGAACCACCCCATGATGGGAACGATGACGAGTGTGAATACCGTGAGTTGCCATGAGATGAAAAGCAGCATGGCAAAGTAGCCGATGATGAGAATGGGGTTCTTGAAGAGCATCTCCAGACTCGACATGATGGAGTTCTCTATCTCCTGCACATCACCGCTCATGCGGGCGATGATGTCGCCTTTGCGCTCCTCAGAGAAGAATCCCAGCGGCAAGGCGTTGATCTTCTGATAGAGCTGGTTGCGGATATCGCGCACCACGCCTGTCCGTATGGGTACGATGGTTGCCGATGAAAGGAAGTAGGCACCCGTCTTCAGTCCTGTCATCACAGCCAGGAACAAGCCGATAATGAGCAGCGTTGTCGTGGGACCGATATCTGCGATTAATCCATTGACATAGTAGTTCATGTTATTCATCAGCACGGCCTGTGCATGCTCCCAGTCCCACGCCATCAAGGCCGTGGCGGTCTTCGCATCATCGGTCTTGAATATGATCTGCAGGATGGGGATGAGGGCAGCAAACGAGAAGATGTTCAGTATCACAGACAGGATATTGAACAGTACCGACAATACAAGGTACTTCTTATATGGCGGCACGAACCGCCGCAGGACATTGATGAATTCCTTCATAGGCTGATTTCTCCTAATAGCGTCGCGCTCGTCGAGCCAGTGATTCGTACGGGGACTGTTTCGCCGATATGATGGCTACCCTTGTCGAAGACCACCATTTTATTCTGCTCCGTGCGTCCGCAAAGCTGTTCTCGGCTACGCTTCGAGAATCCCTCTACGAGCACGTCGAACTCCTTCCCCTCATCTTTCTTGTTCTGAATGGCACTGATCTCCGTCTGGAGGGCGATGAGCTCATTCAGGCGGCGGATCTTCTCCTCCTCAGGCACATTGTCGGGCAGATGCTTCGAGGCATAGGTGCCCGGGCGCTCAGAGTACTTGAACATAAAGGCAGAGTCGTAGCCCACCTCTCGCATCAGGTCGAGGCTCATCTGATGATCCTCCTCCGTCTCGTCGTGGTAGCCTACAAAGATGTCCGTCGAGAGCCCGCAGTCAGGAATAATCCTGCGGATAGCGGCCACACGGTCCAGATACCACTCACGGGTATACTTGCGGTTCATCAGCTTCAGGATCTTATCGCTGCCGCTCTGCACAGGCAGATGGATATGCTTGCACACATTAGGCATCTCGGCAATCACTCGCAGTGTCTCGTCGCTCATGTCCTTCGGGTGCGATGTGGTGAAGCGCACTCGCATCTCCGGCACTTCCTCTGCCACGCGACGAAGAAGAGCAGGGAAAAGAATAGTATCCTCATTCCACCTTCCACCTTCCTCATTCCTCATTCCACCTTCCACCTTCCACCTATACGAATTCACGTTCTGTCCCAGTAGGGTGACCTCCTTAAATCCCTTATCTCTCAGGTCGCGCACTTCGCGCAGAATGCTCTCCACATCACGACTGCGCTCGCGCCCTCTGGTATAGGGTACGATGCAATAGTGGCAGAAATTGTTGCAGCCACGCATGATGCTCACGAAACCTCCGATCTTATGTCCCAAGCCTATACGCTGCGGCACCACGTCCTTATAAGTCTCCGTCGTCGAGAGCTCGATGTTCATCGCTTTATGCCCCGTCTCGGCCTGTGCAATCAGATCGGGTAGCGACAGATAGGCATCAGGTCCTGCCACCAAGTCGCAATGGTGGTTCTCCAGCAGATCCTGCTGCGCACGCTCGGCCATACAGCCCAGGAGTCCGATAATCAGTGGTGCCTGTGAGGCATCGGCTTTCAGTCTCCTCCTGCGCTCTGCATCGAGAGCCTCGAGACGATGATAGATCTTCTGCTCGGCATTATCCCTCACGGAACAAGTGTTCAGGAAGACGGCATCAGCCTTCTCCAATTTCTCTGTGGTCTCGTAGCCGGCCATCTGCATCACCGATGCCACCACCTCAGAGTCTGCCACGTTCATCTGGCAGCCATACGTTTCAATATATAGTTTCTTCATCTTTTTCAATTATTATACGATTGGCAGTGAGATGCCGTTGATCTTCTGATAGACATCGAGGGCGTAGACATCGGTCATGCCACTGATGTAGTCGATAATGGCCATGATACGGGTCTCTAAGTCGGGAGCGTCAATCTCGTACTGGCCTGAGACGCGACTGATGAGATGCTTGCTGTAGAATCGCTCAGGGTGGACTGCTGCTTGGATAAACTGGTGTAGCAGGGTCTCCATGATCTTGTATCCAGAGAGTTCCACATCGAGTACGGGCTTGCTCTTGTAGATGCGCTTTACAGACAGGTCGCAACAGCGGTTGTAGGCCTCGCTCTGGGTAGCGCTGATATGGCTGATGAGACTTCCCTCGAAGGTGCCGCTGAGTATCTCGTCCTCATGCTCGATGAATACCTTCACACACTCATTCTCGAGTTTGCCGATGACGCAGGCACGCAGATAGACAATCTTCTCATTATTATCCGTCAGTCCCTCTTCTACGATACGGTTCTTTATGTGTTGCTTGGTGTCCTCATCGAAGAAACCAAGCATCAGCTGCATGGTCTCATCGAATGAAATTATTTTAAGTTTGTGGGCATCCTCCAAGTCCATGACCTCATAGCAGATATCATCGGCAGCCTCGACGAGGTAGACCAGGGGATGGCGCGCATACTTGAGGGGCTCACCAACCTCTGACTTACAGATAATGCCTAATTCCTTGGCTATCCGACGGTAGTCGTCTTTCTCTGAATCGAAGAATCCGAATTTCCCCTTCTTGCCTGCAGCAGCAGAAGAGTAGGGGTACTTGACGATGCTGGCGAGAGTGGAATAAGTCATGACAAATCCGCCAGGGCGACGACCTTTGAACTGATGCGTCAGCAAGCGGAAGGCATTGGCATTGCCTTCGAAGTGGGTAATATCCGTCCAGAATATTGGATTGACCTCTCGCTGCAGGTCACTGCCAGGACCTTCGAGGAAGTAAGACTGGATGGCTTTCTCGCCGCTGTGGCCGAATGGGGGATTGCCCAAGTCGTGAGCCAGACAAGCGGTGGCAACAATCTGCCCGATTTCCTGAAAGAGGCTGTCCTTCAACTCGCTATGGCGCGAAATGAGCTTTTGCGCCACATCGTTGCCCAAAGACATGCCCACACTGGCGACCTCCAGGGAGTGGGTCAGACGGTTATGGACGAAGATACTGCCCGGCAGAGGGAAGACTTGAGTCTTGTTCTGCAGCCGACGGAATGGGGCAGAAAAGATAAGACGGTCGTAGTCGCGTTTGAACTCTGTACGATCATCATGACGCTCTGGGTGACGGTGCTCCTGCCCCAGTCGTTTATTAGATATCAGTTGTTGCCAATTCATCATACTAAGGTGCAAAGGTACAAAATTTCGGCCATGATGACACAAAATTAGGGAAAAATTTTGTTGATTAGGAAAAAAAGAGTACTTTTGCACATTGATTAAAATGAAATTTTAAACATGCTAAAGATAAAAGTTGTCAATAAGGGCCATCAGCCATTGCCGCAGTATGCTACGGCACTCAGTGCTGGCATGGATC
>JAEEGF010408488.1_pt1 | contig 13864 bp, 10 predicted proteins | sample 9134171 | NCBI WGS metagenome assembly JAEEGF01 (sample SAMN16246542, study PRJNA631951) | gut metagenome | biome: gut microbiome; feature: rumen; material: AP-attached | host: Bos | place: Iran: Karaj | collected 2018-10
TTTAGTGGTACCCGTCAGAATGATTTCCAGATTTGGGATACTGACTGGGGACATACTTATGCCTATTATTCACCTCTTATAATTAATGGAAAAAAACTTGGACTTATAGCTGCAGAAGTGAATGTTAAGTCTGTATATGATGCTGTCCTAAAAAATACGCTTACATTGTCAATCGGTATTATTGTTGGAGTAATTCTTTGTATTGCATTTATTTTCTATCTGCTAAATCTTTTATACATTAAAAAAATTGTCCGTCTCGAATCTGATATGCGCGAATATGCTGAAGAAAAAGATCCTGATATAGTAAGAAGAATTAAAGAAAGTGCAACAGGTAAAGATGAAATTTCTTCTCTTTCTCGGCAGTTCGCAACTATGGTTACCGAAGTTGAAAGATATATGCAGACTCTCCGAACAACTTCTGAAGAATTGGATGATACCAAAAAATTCGCAGATAAAATGAATGCCCTTGCAAATAAAGATGCTCTGACTGGTATTCGTAATAAAACGGCTTATGATAATGAATTCAAACGTCTTGAATGGAATCTGGAATCTGGAATTAAAACTTTTGGTTTTGCAATGATTGATTTGAATGATCTTAAGCAGATTAATGATACTTACGGTCATGAACAGGGAAATGCTGCAATCAAAAAGTTATCTTACATTGTCTGCCATGTTTTTGACCATTCTCCTGTTTTCCGCATAGGTGGAGATGAATTTGTAGTAATTCTTGAAAAATCAGATTATAACCAGATAAAATCTTTAATACAGGAATTCAATTCACAGATTGAAGAGAGTACAAAAGATACATCAGTTGAGCCTTGGGAAAGAGTTTCTGCTGCCATAGGTTACGCCTTATATGATGAATCGCTTGATAGAAGTGTTTCTGATGTATTCAATCGCGCTGATAAAGCAATGTATGTTCAAAAGCGATTGATGAAGGCAAGCCGATAAAGGCTGTATATCGTTGATTAATTTTCAATAAAGTTGATAATAGAGCGATATGAAAAACAAAGGATTTTATTTATCCCTTGTCGCTATCGCACTACCAATTTCACTGCAGGCACTTTTGCAGAACTTTGTAAATATGCTCGATACCGTTATGATCGGGCGGCTTGGAAGTACCGAAATTGCAGCGGTTGGGCTTGGAAATCAGATTTTTTTTATCCTCAATATGATTCTTTTTGGAATTACCTCAGGAGGCGGCGTTTTTATTGCTCAGTTCTGGGGTAAACAAGATATAAAAGGAATAAGAAAATCTGTAGGCTTGATGACCGGAATTGCATTTTTTGCAGCCTTTGTTTTTACAATTCTGGGGCTTTTAATCCCTTACAAAATGATTGGCCTGTATTCTCCCGATCCACAGGTTGTAAAGGTTGGTGGCGATTATCTTAGAATTGTCTGCCTGAGTTATATTCCAACTGCAATCAGTTTTTCCATTACTTTATCTCTTCGCAGCACTGAACGCGTAAAGCTTCCCTTAGTTTGTACTTCTATTTCTTTGATTACTAATGCTGGTGCTAATTACCTGCTTATTTTTACTGCTGGTCTTGGTGTAAAAGGTGCGGCTATTGCTACAATATTTTCCCGTCTTGTTGAAGTAATGATTCTTTTAATCTGGTCTTATACTCATGAATATGAAGTTTGTGGAAAAATCCGTGAGCTTTTAGGATTTGACTGGAGTTTTGTTCTAAAATATATAAAAATTGCTTTCCCTGTAATAATAAACGAAACTTTCTGGGGATTAGGAACTTCTGTCTATAATGCAATTTATGCGCATGCCGGTACGGATTCTTTTACAGCCTACAGTATTACAGGAACAATTAGTCAGTTGACTTGGGTATTCTGTATGGGCTTTGGAAACGGAATAGGTGTTCTTATTGGCAAGAGAATAGGTGAGAAAAAGTTTGATGAAGCACGGTCCTATGCATTTCGCTCTATGTGGTTCATGCCTCTTGTTGGAGCCTGTGTCGGAATCCTGCTTTTACCGCTTTCAAAACTATTGCCGCTGCTCTTCAATGTAGAACCGGAAATAATAAAAATGGCAACCTCAATCCTTATGATTTTGATTTTTGTTTATCCTTTCAATTCTTTCTGTATGGATTGGGTTGTCGGGGTTTGCCGGGCAGGTGGCGATACAATCTTTTCTGCGGTTTCTGAATTGCTTGTTTTGTGGTGTGTGTCAATTCCTTTAGGTTATACAGCTGCCTTTGTTCTTCATCTTCCAGCCCCTATGATTTTCCTTTTCTTTTCAAGTGAGTCCTTTATCAAAGCGATTATAGGTGCCATCAGAATCATAAGCGGTAAGTGGCTGCATGAAGTGACCTGATACTTTTGTAATCGATTTTTTTTGTATCCTCCAGAATATTAAATTGTTGTAAATGAATATATGGGGGCACAAATTGAAATATATCTCAAAAATCTTATCCAGTCTGCTGGCTGGTATGGTAATTTTATTAAGTCTGTCTTCCTGTATTGTGGAAGAAGATTTAAGCAAAAGTATTAAGGGCATAAGCCAGACAAGTATTGATTCTGTCAGAATTGCAGGCAGAAGCATAATTTCTTACAACGAAAGCGTTTCTTTCAAAGCGGCAGTCTCTACGACCGGGGATGCAGCTTTAACTTATCTCTGGACAGTAACGCAGGGAAGTGATTATTTGCTTTTAAGCGACAGTGAGTCCAAAAAAATCACAGTTCAGGCAAATAACACTACAGCAAATGAACAAACAGCACAGCTTCAAGTAACTGTTTCAGATGGAACAAACAGCATGACCGCAGTTCATCAGGTTACAATTACAGAAAAGGGAGTTACTCTTCCTCCTGAATCAATTCCTGCGTATACTGATACAATTTATATAAATCTGACTGACGGCCTTGTTTCCTCTGAAGATGTTTCTGTTGATTCTTCAGATTCTTCCTGGCAGCAGATAGGTGTGGGAGCAGAAGGTGAAATTGTATTTTCCGATGAATGTGTGCTGGTAAGATATACAAAAGATGATGATGGCAATTCAACAGGCCTTATTAAAATAGATGCTTCTGCTTTTGACGGAGATTTTACAGTAAAGCTGGCAGGAAGAACAGATAAGGGTGGTGTAAAGCTTCAGACAAACGCAGATTACAAGACCAATGTTTATTTGAACGCTGTCACAATCAATTCTACAGATTATCCTTGTCTGGACATTACAAAGGGTGGAACTGCTGATATTTATCTTGAAGGTGAAAACTCATTTACTGATGGGCGTAAATATGGCATTGGATATGGTGAAGATTATTCTACTGAGGGAAGTGATAACAAGGGAACTTTGTTTTGCAAGGGAGACTTAAACTTAATGGGATCTGGTACTCTTACTGTTACTCAGGCTTATAAAAACTGCATTGCATCAAAAGCAAATCTTACAGTAAATGGTGGAACTTATCTTCTTTCTTCCAATGGAAAAAATGGTCTTTGTGGAGATGCTTCTGTTACCATAAATGATGGTGATATTACTTTTAATGGAAGTGGCTCTATCTCTTCAAGTACATTCCGAAAAGCAAATGCAATTAAGGCTGACACTGACGATTCTTCCAGTGCAGTTTATATAAAGGGTGGCAAACTTAATCTTACCACCTACAATGGAAAAGGTATTTCTGCATCAAAAGTTTATATTTCAGGTGGAAATAGCGTCCTGTCAATTACGGGCGTCTCGGATTACACTAACGATAACCACAGAACTTCAACTTATTACGATGCAGATGGAGTAAAGTATTCCAATGTAAGCGTTACTTTCGCCGCAGAAGGAATAGAAGGTGCAAGCCTTATAGAAATTACCGGTGGCTCTGTTTCTGTTACAGCTACAGATGATGCATTAAATGTAAGCGATTCCTCTGGTAATTTTAACATGAAAGGCGGTTCTCTTTATTGTTATGCCCAAAAAGGGGATGGAGTTGATTGTAATGGAAGCATAAGCATAAGCGGTGGTCTGCTGGTTTCTTATGCACCTACTGGTTCTGAAGATGCCCTGGATTGTGGGGACCAGAATGGAAGCATAAAAATAAGTGGTGGAACTATTGCAGCTTGCTGTGGTTCGTCTAATGCTTTAAGAGATATTTCTGTAAGCAATCAAAGACTGCTTTATTTTACTGGTACTTCAAGTGGAATGGGCGGAGCTTTTGGCGGTGGAATGGGCGGTCCAGGTGGAAATAGGCCTGGAAGTACATCCACTACTGGAACTTCTTCCGCCTCTTTTTCAACAATTACTGTAAAGGCTTCAGGTGCAGATTCAACTTCAGATTCAGACAAATGGCTTTATGCCTATGAACTTCCATCTTCAAGTTTCGGTCTCTTTTTTATGACAAGTCCTGACTTTACATCTTCTTCGGCTTCTGATTATTCAGTCTATTCAAATCCAACTTTTACAGGCGGCAGTAATTTTCATGGATTATATTCAGTCAGTGAAGAAAATACAGAAATGCCGTCAATTTCTTCTGGCAGTCTTATAGATGAAAAAAATGTCGCAATAAAATAAGTGGAAAAAACTTTTTTATGCTGATATAGTTATATAAACTGAAATATAAACTGAAAGGAGACTTTCAGTTTATATTTTTTTCAGAAAAGATCTTTTTATGGAGTTTAAATTGAAAAAATTATTTACTTATTCTTTGCTTTCTTGTTTTCTTTTCTTTCTTCTTTCTCCTGTTTTTGCAAAATCCAAACTCACTATCAAAAATACTATAGGTGCAGATTTTGATGAGCTTGGTGATTATGATTTATTTTCAAATACCAAAGAAAGCGATATCAACGACAATGTTCTTTCGGAAAATATTTTTTCTTTTGGCGATCAGCTGCAGGCAGATTTTGAAAGCAATCATTTAGATGCTCGTGTTCGACTCGATATGCTGTATACAAGTGCTTCTGACTCAGACCTTGCCTTTATGCTTGCACCTACCGGCTTTATTCACTATAAACCTTTTCCTCAGTTGAGCTTTTTTGCCGGAAATGATTTTTTTAAGCAGTTTGCAATTCCTTCTGCCTATCTTGCTGCAGATGACACAACAACAAAATACGGAAGACTGATAGCAGGCTCTGAAGGAAAAGATAATTATATTCCTGATGGTGATTTTGCTATATATACAAATGGCTTCTGTGGTGGACTTTATTCTGAATGGAACTTTAATCTCGCTGCTTATTCAGGATATTTTAAGGCACTTGCCGGCGGAACTTTTGTTGACAGCACTGGTTTTATTAAAGTTTTAGACTTAGGCTTGAATCTTGGTTTGAATGATTTATTTGATTTGGGCTTTACCGCACACAACCTTCTTAGCCCTGACAGAAAACTTGGAGCCTTCGCTGGACTTACTGCTATTCCTAATCTGATTCTTAATGCAGGTTTTTACTACAATTTTACTGATTCAGATTATCTGCCCGAAACTCGTGTTGAACGTGGTGGAGAAGATGAGTTCAAGAAACAGAAAACTAAATATGCACTTGGAATTACCGGTGGTTATGATTTTGCCGGAATTGGTTTAGGCATTTATGCAGATTTTATTACTGGGCTTTCAAACGAATATATTGGTGACATAAAATATTATGATGATGAAGGAAACCTCATTAAAACAGTTACTACTACAATTGTTCGTGGAGAAACCGTTGTAAAATATAAAGACGGGGAGGCAAAGCGTTCCGACGAATACCCGGAAAATGCTTTTCCTTTATATAGTCAGATTTGCATAAATTATGATGCAAACGATAGCATCAGCTGTTCTCTCAATGTAAAATTGCGCACTCTTGTAAATGCTTCTGATGATACCTGGCTTTCCTTCTGTCCTAGGCTTACAATTAAACTGCCTCATAAATATGGAACTTTAAGTACAGGTTTACATCTGGATATGAACTTGACCCGTTATTCAGGAGTTTCAGATATTTCTCTTCCATTTACCTATACTTACAAGTTCAAGAAAAAGTTTTAGAGAACTGGAATCTGTTCATCATCTGAGTTTTCAAGAATGATGTTCAGATTTCCATTTCTGGTTCTAAGCTCATCTATAAAGGCTTTTATATCTGCATTTGCCTTTGGCTGAATCCAATAGGAAATTGTAAATAAGGTTCCCATATTTGAAGTTCTTACGTTTTTTACGTCGTATTTCAAAAGATATTTGTCAAAAATATCATTGAAGACATCTTTATAATTCATGTCTTCTGGAATTGTGATTTTAAGCACCTGCTTCTGATTATCCTTCCAGAATCTTGAAAGAAGTACAAAAAGAAGGGTTACAACAATTGTCATAACAAATCCGAGGAAATAATCATTCAAGCCGATTATAAGTCCAACTGCAATTGAAAAGAATACATAAAGAATGTCCTTTGAATCTCCCGGAATACTTCTGAATCGTACCAGAGCAAAAACACCTGCAAGAGAAAGGGTCTTTTTAAGATCTGTGGCAATAAAAGGAATTACAATTGTCATAATCACTGGCAGCAGTAAAACCGTGATTGCAAAGTTTTTGGAAAATCTTTTGTTTTTATTGGCAAGAATATATCCACCCGTAATTATAACTCCGGCAATAAGTCCCAGCAGCATGTTAAAAACAATGTTAGCTTTTTCTGCTGTAATAAAAAATCCGCTTAATAAATCCATTTAAAAACTCCTGTGTAAACTATTTATAGTCTTATTTATTCTTTTGTTTATTCAAATAATTTTTGTATTCTGTACCATATTTTGAAAAAGAAGTGCTGAAAATCTTTCTTTCTGACAAAAAGTGAACAAACCATAGTGGAAAAGATTTAAAAGCCTTTGCTTCCATAAGCCATTTTCCTTCCGGTAAAAGCTGGTCTCCGTAAATAGGAGAATCAAGTCTCAAATCTTCCCGCCTTGTTTGAATATTTCTGTCGATTGTAAGTCTGAAGTCCGAATTGTTTTTTTCAAAAAAAGCAAGCCTGTCATAAGCAATAAAAACTCTCGGTTCAAGCTTGTAAAAGTTCATTATATAATCAATTTCCCGCATTACCTGATGATTCATTATCGGGCTGTCGGTAATAATGCCGCTTTCAAAATATTTATAGGCAGCTTCCAGGGTAAAAGTTGTACGGCGTTTGTTAACAACTGAATTATATTTTTTCTTGCTTTCAAGATAGACCTTATCTGTTAAATCTGCTTGTCCATAGCTTCTAAGTCTTATTTTTTCCTTAAAGGCAGGTTTTTCCAGAGATTTTCGAATAAGTTCATCTGCTTTTGTATCAAGATAAATATTGCAGATTGTATATGGCTTTCCATCTTTATTATAAAGGTCAGCATCCATATATTTTCCGATTATATTAAGAAGTGCGTTTTTATCTTCATCAGAAATAAGATATTTGATTTCCCGTCTGTTAAAAACTTCAATCGCCATTTTTTCAGTTTACCATACTTTGCCTGATTTTTATATATCTATAAACATGCAATCTTGAATATTGTTACTAATTTATATAAACGATTTTTAAAGAAATGATTTTCTTGTTTTTAGGAGTAAGGCAAGATATACTATTAATAGAGTCTAATGGAGCCGGATATGAAAAAAGAATTATTAAAAAATCTGCTTGAAAATCTGATGGGCATTATTGTAAGTCTTTCTGCCTTGACTTTTTCTTCCTGTGTAAAAAATACATCATCTTCAAAGCTTACAATTGATTATAAAGCTGCTAAAGAATTGTACGGGCAGAAAATAAAAATCACACCTATGGATTCTTCTGTTACAATAGAAAAAAATCTGATTACAATTGCGCCCGGCAAAGAAGATGTAACTTATGAGATTACCGGATATTTTAATGGACAGATTATTAATAAAACAAAGGATACAACAATTCGACTGAATAATGCTTATCTTGAAAATACGTCCGGACTACCTGCTCTGAAAAGCTCTTCTAAGTTTGAAGTTTCAAGTGTAAATGGTTCGACAAATTATATTGTTTCAAGCGGAAGAAATTATTCAAAAGTTGCCGCCCTTCAGGGAAAAAGAGGACTTGTCCTTGGTGGTAGCGGAAATCTTTATGTTGTGGGAAATGTCTGTCATGGGGTAGAAGCTGAGGAAGTCAAAATAAAGGGTACCGGCACTTTTTATCTGCAGGGAACAAAATCTGGTTCGGCTTTAACCTGTGAAACTTTTACGGTTGAACAGAAAAAGGATTTTAAATGCTATCTGATTAATTCCAAAAATGGAATAAAGGCTGATGGATTTATTAATATTTCATCAGGAAATTATTATCTTTATGATAATGAAATAGCCTTAAAAACTGAAATTGCCCAGGAAGCAGGCGACAAGCATCATTCAATTACTCTTGCAGGCGGAACTTTTTATACTTGTGCCAACAAAACTTTTTATGTCACCGAAAAAGAGCAATATTATCCTCAGGGAGCAGTTTTTATAGAGGAAGATTAGAAGATGAAAAAATCAATATTATTATTTTTTGCTTTAACAATTTTTGCCGGCGTCGGCTTTTCTCAGTCAAAAAAAATTACAATCGATTCAGCAGCGGCAAAAGAATCTTATGGAAATAAAATCAGCATTTCTCCTATGGATAAATCTGTCTCTATAAAAAACAATGTCATTACAATTTCACCAAAACACGAAGAAGTAGTTTATACAATTTCAGGTTACTTTAATGGACAGATTATTATTAAAACAAAAAATACTGAGCTGAAACTTAAAAATGTTTATATAGAAAACACAAAAGGACTGCCTGCAATTTACAGTGAAGTAAAGTTTGAACTTTCTGCCGTACAGGGAACTTCAAATTATATTCTTTCTTCCGGAAAAAATGATTCAAAAATAGGGGCAATTTATTGCAAAAAAGATTTGAATATAGGTGGAAGCGGCAATCTTTCTCTTACAGGAAATATTTATCACGCTGTAAAAGCTGATGACATAAAAATGAAGGGTAGTGGAAATTATTATTTTAAAGGAACTTCAAAAGGTTCTTCTATAAACAGCCGTTCCTTTATAGTGGAAAGCGAAAAATCCTTCAACTGCTATCTTTTAGATTCAAAAAATGGAATTAAAGCTGATAATTCAATAGAGATTTCGTCTGGTAGTTTTTATTTTTACAATAACAAAGTTGCCCTTAAAACTGATACCTCACAGGATGATTCTTCATCTCCACATTTTATAAAGCTTAATGGCGGAACAATTTATCTTTCTTCTATAGAGAAGGTCTATTCAACCGAAGAAAAAGGCTACAAATCAGCGGGTGCAAAAATTATTCAGGAATAAAGTCTCCCCTGACAGGTCGCAGCTAGAGCCTTCTTTTGAACTTAAATTATTATTCCTACAGCCAGAATTGCCAAGGCGAATAAAACAAAGGCAAAATCCATAAATCGGAACTTGTAGCTTTTGCTGTTACTGCCTTTTTTTCTAAGATGGAAGCCACGTAATTCCGTTGCAACCGAGGTGGAGTCAATTTTTCTTACAGAAGAGAGCAAGAGAGGAACACAAAGGGGAAGTACCAGGGCAATTTTTTTGAAAGGATTTTTTGTTTCAAAATCAACCCCGCGCGAAATCTGTGCCTCCATAATATTATTCATTTCGTTTCCGAAAAGCGGAATAAAACGGATGGCAGTTGTAAAAGTAAAGGCGTATTTATACGGAAGGTGAAGATTGTTCACGAGGACGTTGGATAAATCAGAAAGATTTGTAACGGTAATCATAATGGAAAGGGGCAGAGTGGCGGCAATCAAACGCAGAACAAGAAGTGCACCATTGTTTAAGCCTCTGTCTGTGATGGCAAAACTTTTGATTGCAAAGACAGGTTCACCCTTGCGGATTAAAAGAATCTGAAGAATGAATAAAAAGATTGAAACCTTAAAAAGTCCCTTGAATATTCCTATAGTTCTCTTAAAAACTCCGGGACGATTTTTTCTTTCATTTTTGCTTGTATTTGAGTCGCCGATTAAGCCTAGTAAAAGATTCAGCAAAATCAAAGAGCCTAAAAAGATATAGGAAGAAGAAACAAAGGCTGCTGCACAGATTGCAATTGCAACTGTAAGTTTTGCAAGTGGATGTGATTTATGTAAAATTGAATTACCGGGTAAATAATCTAAAAATCCTTTCATTTTAATCTCCTTGTCTAACTGGTCTATTTAAGCCTTTTGATTAAGCCTTCTGATTTTTTCAATCATTTCTTCAACTGTGAAAATGCCATCAAAATCTGGGCCAAGCTTACTGGCGGTTTCTGCAATTTGTGGCTGCAGTAATCTTGCTTTTAAAAGAAGTTCCTTGTCTTTAAGAATTGTTTTTGCGTCATTGTCTGCAATAACTTTTCCGTTTGTCATAATCAATATTCTTGTTGCATAATCGAGGACAACTTCCATATCGTGACAAACCATAATTACTGTCGTGCCTTTTTTATTCAGATTTCTGATTTTTTCCATGAGTTCTATACATTCTTTATAGTCAAGACCTGTTGTCGGTTCATCCAGAATTAAAATGTCACTTTCAAGGGCAATAAGGCAGGCCAGACATAATCTCTGTCTTTGTCCCCGACTCATGGTAAAAGGATCTTTTTCCGGGTCAAAATTGAACTCTTTTATTGTTTTTTCAACTCTAGCTTTTATATCTTCTTCTGCTAAGCCTATATTTTTCAGGCTGAAGGCAATTTCCTCTTTTACTGTGTTGCAGCAAATCTGTCTGTCAGGATTCTGGAATAAAAAGCCGATATTTTTTGCCAGATGGCTGGTTTTTACCTTTTTTGTATTATTGCCTTTTACAATTACGTTGCCGGATGTTGGTTTTAAAAGTCCATTGCAAAGTTTAGAAAAGGTTGATTTTCCAGCTCCGTTTGAACCGATTATGGCAAGAAAATCACCTTTATTTATATTTACATCAATATCTGTAATATTTGCATCTGAATGATAGCTGAATTGAACCTTCTGGAACTGAATGATTTTTTCTTTATCAGTTTGCAGGGGCTCTTGATTGCGGATTGGAGTATCGCTGGCTTCTGCAATTTCTGCTTTTTTATTGCTTTTTCCAGCTGTGATTTTTTTAATCAGTTCTGCAGCTTCGCTGGAATTAATTGCAATTTCTTCGTCTTCTGAAAGATTTTCAGGTAAGAGATTGTTATTTATCAGCTGGCGGGATAGGGTAACTACGCGGGGAATATTAATTCCTTTTTCCTCCAGCTCTTCTGCATTTTTAAGAACTTCGCGAACTTTTCCAAAGTGGGTAATCTTTCCTTTTTCCATAACTGCAAGCTTTTTGGCAAACTCGCATAAAAGCATTATTTTCTGTTCAATAACGATGATTGTAATGCCTTTTTCTTTGTTAAGTTTGTCTAAAAGTGCAAAAATCTGACGGCTGGAAGCTGGATCCAGCTCACCTGTCGGTTCATCCAAAACTAAAATCTTTGGCTGAAGGGCAATTATTGCGGCAATTGCAACCTTTTGTTTCTGACCGCCGCTTAAAGAGGCAATCTCTCTATAGCGAAGGTCCGTAATTCCAACTTCTTCAAGGGCAAATTGAACCCTGCTTTCAATCTGGTCTTTTGGAATATCAAAGTTTTCAAGCCCAAAAAGTATTTCATCTTCAACGAAAGTGCTTAATAACTGGCTGTCTATATCCTGAAAAACTGAACCGACTTTTAAGGCTAATTGGCCTGGTGTCGTATCAAAGCTGTCCTTGTCATCAATCTTAACTGAACCGTAGAAATCACCTTTATAATGGTGGGGAATCAAAGCATTTATTGCACTACACAAGGTTGTTTTTCCTGCTCCTGATTCGCCAATGATTCCTAAAAAATCTCCGTCTTCAATTTGCAGGTTGATTTTATCAAGGGCATTTTTTTTAGCGCCTTCATACTTAAAAGTCAGATTTTCAATTTTAATCATTTATTCTTTTCCTTTATTTTTTCAGTGCCTTTTTGAGTGGCAGATACAAAATCTGAACAATTACTGAATTGAACAAGGCTGTACACAAAACAATCGGAATATAAGCAACAAGAGTTGATTTGTCTGCGTGGATTACAAAAATCAAAAGGATTGTATAAAGTCCGCCTGAAACTACTGTACTAAGGAAGGTAGCAAGTGCAGGGACTGGATCATATTTTCCGAACTTAAAGTTCATTTTGATTAACAAGCCCATTGCAATAGCACCGGCAAGTTCAGAAGCAAAGTTCAAATATGGTGTGCCAGGGAAGAACTGACAGATGGCACCTGCCAAAAGACCAACGATGGCAGCATAAATTACTTTTGGACGAATAAGTACAATTACCATACAATACATAGCGATGATAAAGTTTGGTTTCATACCACCAATGTTGATGATGGAACCTACAAAAAACTTTAATACAGCTCCGGCTGCAAGCAGAATTGCTGTAAGAAGAAGGTCTGCAATATTGAGACCTTTCTTTTCACTTGTTTTTAATTCTCTTTTTTCTTGGAGATTTTCCTGAACCTGTTCGTTTTCTTCTCTTGTGTTTTCTGTGTTTTTAATTTCTTCTGACATAATTATCACCTCTTTTTTTTGTTTCTGTTTGTAGTAACAATGATAGTATATAAATACTTTGATGTTACTGTCAATAGAAACATTGATAATATTTTGTTATTTTTATTCTTTTTTTTGGGGGGAGAGATTAAAAGGAATACGTTTGAATTATTTTGTCACACAAGCTTATTATAAAGTTTGCTTTTTTTGAGCTTCTGTCAGCAAGCAGAGGTATTGTATCTAAAAGGTAATTTCCAAGGATGATTTTAATTCTTCCGTATTCTGTGCCTTGAATTATTTGGCCACTGATAAAATCTGGAACTTCAATAATAACCTGGACATTGCTCAGATTTTCTGCAATTGAAGAACCTGTAACAAAAGGAATGCATTCTGCTTCAGGCGTAAAAGCTGGAATTAAATTAATGGCTTTTTCTTTTGAAGCAAAAGCCTTGATAAAATAGGGCTTTATATCATAAAGCTGAGTAAAGTCTGCAAAGGAAGCAAAAGCAAAGTCCATTAATTCTTTTCCATCATGTATTCTATTTGCCTGTCCTTCTTTTGTATTTTTTCCAGGTCCCTTCATTGTAACTGATAAAAAGCGGGTGCCTTTTCTGTTTGCTGTTAGGGCAAGGTTGTAGCCGCTTTCATCAATGTAGCCTGTTTTTAAGCCGTCGCAACCTGCAAGCTTTCCTAAAAGAGGATTTGTGTTTTCCTGTGTAATTCCCATTGTGATATGTTCTGGAAGTCCGTTAGTCCAGTCCTGAGCACCGTAGCGGTCTCCTGGTGCCATGTTCTTTTCTTTTGGATATGTAAAGGAAGACACGCTGTGGAAACGTCTTAAGGAATCGGGATGTTCAAGAATATAAAGTCTGCAAAAGGCTGCCATTTCGCGTGCTGTAGTTGTGTTTTCTTCACTGTAGCCGGAACTTTCTACAAAATGCGTATGTGTAAGCCCTTTGTTCCAGGCAACTTCATTCATGCGGTTTACAAATTCTTCCATGGATCCGCAGACTGCATAAGCAAGCGCATAAGCCGCATCATTTCCGGAACAGATTGAAAGTCCAAGCAAGAGCTCTTCCAAAGTTACAATCTGTCCTTTGCCCAAAAACATCAGCGAGCTGTGTGGCGGCATATTGCAGGCCCAGCATTCAGGAGGCAAAGGAATTATGTCGTTGTAATTAAGGCGACCGGCTGCCACCTCCTGCTCAACAACATACATCGCAAAAAGCTTTGTCATACTTGCAGGCGGAATCACTTCGTCAGCATTTTTTTCGTAAATTATGTTGCCGTTTGAAATATCTATAAGAATGGCTGAGCCGGCATAAATGTTCAGATTAGGCTGCTCCAGATTGTAAGGAAGAGGTTTGAGCAGCTCGTACTTGCTGCCATATTTTAAATGAAGCTCCTGAGTCAAAGAAAGCTGCTGTTCTGCGGAAAG
>JAEEGF012421681.1_pt1 | contig 13864 bp, 9 predicted proteins | sample 9134171 | NCBI WGS metagenome assembly JAEEGF01 (sample SAMN16246542, study PRJNA631951) | gut metagenome | biome: gut microbiome; feature: rumen; material: AP-attached | host: Bos | place: Iran: Karaj | collected 2018-10
CATTCAAAAAGCTCCTGGTGACAAAATGATCCCCTTCAATCTGCCAGCTCATTCCAGTGTGCTGAAGGATTTTTTCCGCGCTGCTGGCTACAATTTTGTGAGAGACCTTAAGCTCAAAGAGCATCCCCACAACACAGAACTGAGGAACTATATGTACTATTCTCTCTTTTATTTCGTTAAACTTCTTTTCATCCAATAATTCCGGAGAAAAACCGGGGCCGTCATTACTGTAGATTTTTTTAATGCGGTTTCTTACTTCTCTTTGAGCATGCATTGCAGAGTAAACAGCCAGATTCCCCCCTTTGGAATGTCCTCCCACATATATATCTCCGGCATATCCGGAGGTTATAAACTGCAAATACCTTGCTGCGGCTCTCTGTGCCTCTATTTCCTCAAAGCTTATCTGGAAGTCAAGTCTCCAGTCATCTATTTCCATGGTAGTTCCCCGGAAAGCAACATAGTGACTACCATCGGGAAAATGAACCGTAAACGCAGTAAAAACCATGTTTTTATCAGTATCGTTTATATCAATGTAGTCAGATAACCATAGACTCTCAAATCGTCTTGACCTGGCCATGTAATATAGCACCCAGTCAAAATCGTATTTGCCAAGATTCTCAATACTATGAGTTTTAAAGTATTTATCGGCAGCATCCTTTATAGTGATTTTACCGTAGCTTCCTTTTTCGGGAACTATTCCCCCAAAATCGTTGTAAATAAGGAGTGCCAAGCCCAAATTATCAACTTCATTAAAAGGTGATTTCTTAAACGAAAGATCACCTCTCCATTTTATATATCTGATTATATTAGCCATAATTATACTGTCCTCAGAATTAGAAACGGAAATAAAAAATCCATATTTTATTCAGTTATATGAATAAAAATTCAAAAAAAGCACATATGATAAAGCATATATTAATTATAGCGCAAAAACATAAAATTTTTATTATATTATCGAAAACACTGTTTATTAATAATATCCATATATATAAAATATAAGTGTTTAAACTTGCATTGTCACAAGTCTTCTTACACATGGAGGTGCTCAACAAATGGCTAAAACATCTAATGCAAAAGATTCAAAATCATCCGGAAATGTCAGCTTTACAAGAAGCATAAAAACAAGACTTATCGCAGTAATGCTGGCTGTTACCATTGTCCCTCTTGTTATAGCAATAGCCGTAAGCTACAAGACCTCGACCGATAAAGCTATGGCAGACGCCATAGATGCACTGGACTGGCAGGCCTGGTATATTCAGTCGGAATTTGAAGGAATAGTTCAAAATAATATCAAGACTCTGCAGACCATGGCAGCTTCCCCATCCACGGTTTCATTTATCCAGCATCCGGATGACCCCACAATATCCGGCAAACAGCTTCTTTATCTAAAAAACATGGACGGTTTTCTTGCCGACGGTAATATTACTGCCATCACCGATAAAACCGGCCAACAGATTTTAAGAACCCAAGGAGAAAGAGTTAACGTAGCTGAGCGTGAATATTTTAAGAAAGCACTTAGCGGAGAACCTTTCGTTTCAGATATCATTGTATCCAAATCCACGGGACTGAGGCAGATGACCATCGCCGTTCCCGTAACCGGCGATGGCGGCGTTGTCATAGGTGTGCTCCAAAGGAACTATGATCTTAATGCCTTCCATGAGTTTCTTGCAAGTAATTCCGACGATGCATTCATAACTGACAGAACCGGTATGGTTGCTGCTCACTCTCAGTATGAAATCACTCAGGATAATGAAGACGACAGAAGCAAGTCAACTTTCATGACCAGCGGACTTGATAATGGCTATTACACAGCTGATACAGGTAAGGGCTATAGCGCAATTGTTGCCTATGTTAAATCTCCCACAACCGGGTGGACCATCTGTACAGCATCAGATACCAAAACCGTAACAAAAACTGCCAGATCCGCAGCCATGATAGTTCTCTTAGTTGGAGTTGTAATGATGGTGATTGCTGCAGTGATCTCTTTTATCATGGCAAAAACCTTCGTTGAACCCATCAAATACGTCAATGATGCCCTCGCTTATCTTGCCGATGGTCGTTTCCACAAGATAAGCGGTCACGACAACAGAAAAGACGAATTCGGTGAGATGATTGGCAACACAAATACCGTAATAGATAAGCTAAAAGAAATTGTTCAGAACATTAAGAATTCTGCAGCAGATGTGGGTTCCTCCTCCGAAGAACTTTCGGATATGGCCAATCAGATTTCCCAGACTGCCGAGGATGTATCCAACGCAGTTCAGGAAATTGCATCAGGTGCAACCCAGCAGGCAGATGAAATACAGAGTGCATCTGAAAATGTAGGAAAAATCGGAGATGCAGTAGGCGATGTGCAGACTTCCACAGGAAATCTTTCAAGTCTTGCTGATAAGATGAAAGAAGCTTCTGAAATATCAGGCAAGTCGCTTGCATCACTTCAGGATTCCTCAGCCGATATGACAGCCAAAATCGATGAGATTTCCAGAACCATCGCAGCGACTCAGGAAGCTGTTACAAATATTAACGGAAAGGTGGAAGGAATTGCTTCCATCGCAACTCAGACCAATCTCCTGTCCCTTAACGCTTCAATAGAAGCTGCGAGAGCCGGTGAAGCAGGCAAAGGCTTTGCGGTTGTTGCAGAAGAAATCGGAAAGCTTGCCGATGATTCAAAAGCGATGGCTGACGATATCAGAAAAGAGATGGATATCCTTCTTGATCAGTCAAAGGCCGCAGTTCAGGCTGCCGAAGATGTAAGACAGGGTAACATGGATCAGCAGATGGCTCTTGGTGAAACCCTTGACGCCGTGAACGGAATGCTAGGCGATATAGACAGTACCGTAGGCGGAGTTGAGCTAATCTCCCGTGGTGCCGATACCTGCGAATCCTCCAAGAATGCAGTTGTAGACACCATGAGTGCTCTGTCTGCAATCTCGGAAGAAAATGCAGCTTCTTCAGAGGAAACTGGTGCTTCCATGCAGGAGCTCTCCGCAACTGTAACTACACTGGCAGGTTCCGCAAACAGCTTGAAGGATATTGCCGAGAAACTGAATTCGGAGATGGAATTCTTTAAGGAATAATAAATCAGGCAAGTCAATAAGCCAAGGGGACGGTTCTTATGGCTGGTTAAAACCAGCCATAAGAACCGTCCCCTTGGCTTGTCCCCTTGGCTTGTCTATTCCAGACAAGCTTTTATTTTTTCTATCATCTCATCATATTCTACATCAGTCAGGAATTTCTTCTGGGGATTCATCTCGAATACTCCTCCCCATTCGAATTCATCCTTATACTTGGGCACAAGGTGCATATGAAGGTGACACCCGGTATCGCCATATGCTCCATAGTTAACCTTGTCAGGATTAAAGGCCTTGTGAATCGCCTTGGCAGCCCTGTTCACATCAGCAAAAAAGGCATTTCTATCTGCATCTGAAATATCAACAATTTCGCTCACATGATCCTTGTAAGCCACGATGCATCTTCCCGGATGGCTCTGTTCCTTAAACAGGATAAGCTGACTTACTTCAAGATCGCATATCTTAATACCAAACTTTGCCAAAGGCTCTCCGCCCACGCAATATCCGCAATTATTATCAATCATCTTTTATCTCACTTTCTCTTTTTTAAATATACACTATGCTACCTCAAAGCCTCATTACAGTGCCTTTTTGATTGCATCAAAAAGATCACTGAACTCTTCATAGGCAGGAAGCTCAGGATAATCAGCCTTAATCTTGTCTGTAGATCTGAATAAAAATCCTGCTTTTGAAGCTTGAATCATTGCCAGGTCATTGTAGCTGTCACCGCTGGCAATTGTCTCGTAACCGATGGATTGAAGTGCCTTTACTGTTGTAAGCTTGGAGTTTTCAATTCTCATCTTAAAGCCTGTTATTTCTCCGCTCTCTGCCACCTCAAGAGAATTGCAGAAAATCGTGGGCCACCCAAGCTTTTCCATAAGAGGAGTAGCAAACTGAGTAAAGGTATCACTGATAATGATAACCTGGGTAAGGCTTCTAAGTTCATCCAAAAATTCTTTTGCTCCAGGAAGGGGATCTATCTTAGCGATAGTCTCCTGGATTTCCTTAAGTCCAAGGCCATGTTCCTTGAGAATACCGAGCCTCCATTTCATGAGCTTATCGTAATCAGGCTCATCCCTTGTGGTTCTCCTAAGCTCAGGTATTCCGCTGGCCTCTGAAAATGCAATCCATATTTCCGGAACCAATACTCCTTCTAAATCAAGACAAACTATATTCATAATATCCTCGCTATTTTCTTATAATGTATTTTTCTTATTACAGTTCAACCTTGGGAAGTGTTGCAAAGCTCTTCTCCAGCTCGGCATCTGAAGGAATGTAATCCATCATTACGCCGTCATTGAATTTCTGGTAAGCAACCATATCAAAATATCCTGTTCCGGTAAGACCAAAGAGAATAGTCTTCTCCTCTCCTGTTTCCTTGCACTTAAGAGCCTCATCTATAGCAACTCTGATAGCATGGCTACTCTCCGGAGCAGGAAGTATTCCCTCTACTCTTGCAAACTGCTGTGCAGCCTCAAATACAGAAGTCTGCTCAACAGAAACAGCCTCCATATATCCGTCATGATAAAGCTGTGAAAGAATAGGACTCATGCCGTGATAGCGAAGTCCGCCCGCATGATTCGCTGAAGGAATGAAGTTGCTTCCAAGAGTATACATCTTGGCAAGTGGGCAAACCATTCCCGTATCACAGAAGTCATATGCAAATTTGCCGCGGGTAAAGCTTGGACAGCTGGCAGGTTCAACAGCAATAATTCTGTAGTCCTTTTCTCCGCGAAGCTTCTCACCCATGAAAGGAGAAATAAGTCCGCCGAGGTTTGATCCGCCTCCGGCACATCCGATGATAATATCAGGCTTCTCTCCATATTTTTCAAGGGCTTCCTTAGCTTCGAGGCCGATGACAGTCTGATGTAAAAGAACCTGATTCAGCACGCTTCCAAGAACATATCTGTAGCCTTCAGTCTTAGTGGCAACCTCTACAGCCTCAGAGATAGCACATCCAAGAGAGCCGGTTGTTCCGGGATGCTCCGCGTTGATCTTACGTCCGATCTCTGTTTCCATGGAGGGAGAAGGAGTAACGCTGGCGCCGTAGGTTCTCATAACCTCGCGTCTGAAAGGCTTCTGCTCGTAAGAAACCTTTACCATATATACCTTGCAATCAATCCCAAAATATGCGGATGCCATTGAAAGAGCTGTGCCCCACTGTCCGGCACCGGTCTCGGTAGTCACACCCTTAAGCCCCTGCTTTTTAGCATAATAAGCCTGAACAATGGCTGAATTAAGCTTGTGGCTTCCGCTGGTATTATTGCCCTCAAATTTGTAATAAATCTTGGCGGGTGTATCCAGAGCTTTTTCCAGGAAGTATGCTCTTACTAAAGGAGCGGGTCTGTACATCTTATAGAAGTCCATTACCTCTTCCGGAATATCAATGTAGGGTGTTGTATCATCAAGCTCCTGCTTTATTAACTCATCGCAAAAAACAGGACGCAGATCATCAAAGCTCATAGGCTTAAGAGTACCGGGGTTAAGAAGCGGTGCCGGTTTATTCTTCATGTCAGCTCTGACGTTGTACCACTGTCTAGGAATCTCGTCTTCACTAAGATAAATCTTGTAAGGAATTTTCTTTTCTTCGCTCATACACTTTCCCTTTCTACTTCAACAATTTAAATAATTAAAGCACACTTTTATTGTTACTGTCAATTACTCTTAAAAGTCATATTATCTGACAATTTTTCTTGGTACAATTTTAAAGCTCACTACTTTTATACCTCCATAGGGTGCCTTCCCTCGTAAGGTAAGCTTTGCTGTACCCTTTGTGATATTGGAGGTAAAGCTTTCTTCAATTATTTCAAAACTGTCAGCTCCAAAATCATCTTTCCCTTTTGCAGTAAAAGAAATGTCATCCTTGCCTATTTTTATTTCTTTTCCTGTATAGTACTGATCGGAGATCTTAAAGGTAACGCCTTTTCCTATATTCATTGCCTTATCAATTATTCTGTAGGTAGCTTTCAACTCTGAACCAAGATAACAATTCTTACCTGTGACAGTGGCCTGAATGATTGTTCCGGGCACAGGCGAATCGGTCTTTTGAAGAATCTCCCCGGCGCTTCTGTGATTTCCGTCTGTCATAACGCTGTCATAGACATATTGGCAAACTATCTCCTTTTCGTAGTCGGTACCTGCCGTAAGCTTCTTGCCGTTACTGTCAAAAACGGAAACCGCTGAAGCCCATTTTCCCGGAGTCTTGCTGTATACACAGTCGTTTGCAAGCACATATGCCTTGGGATTATCCTGAAGCTTTTTTTCGGTTACTGTAAAGCTAACTTTTTTGCTTTTTCCATAATTGCCTTTTCCGGTAACAGTCAGAACCGCAGCATTTCCCAACTTGTTATTTCCGGAGCTCTTAATCCCGTAATCCTTATCCTTTATAAGTTCCCGTCCGTCAAGGAAGACTCTTACAGAAGGCACAGCTCCACCCTTTTCATAGGCCACCTTAATATTCTCATTGCCATCTTCATCCTTTACTACTGCCCTTGAAATATCCGCAGCTTTTATGGAGAAGGTCTTTTTGATACTTCCGGTAAACTTTCCTTTTCCGCTTATTATAATTGTTGCGGTTCCCGGACTTATATTATTTGAATAATCAACAGTATAATCTATATCCTTTAAAAGAAGCTCTTTTGTGGTTTTAAGAAGTACAGTAGGCTTCGGCTCACAAGGCTCCCCGGTATATTCAAAGGTGGATCTGTCCAAAGTCACAGTCGTCTTACTAATTCCGGTTCCTTTTATACTGTACGTGAACTTCTTTGTTCCGGTATAGGCTCCTATTCCGTTTATCACAAAATAAGCTGTTCCGATTTCCACATCTTTGTAATAATCTACAGTATAGGCTTCATTTTCGTTAAGAACGGTCTTTCCTTCCTTTACGGTCACTATAGGATTAACCGGTTCTCCTGTGTAGTTATGCGACTTCACATAGGAGACAGAGCATTTTCCGATATTCAAAAGATCCTTACGAATTATCGACTGGTAAACCACCCTGCTTCCCCGGTAATTTGAATTTTTGGCCTTAAGAGTTATCTGATACTGACCGGGATTAGTGTATGCTCCGCTTGCAGTGTCATCATATAATGCCTCAATATCTTTTCCAAGCTTAACACTCTTTTTGCCAAACGTAACAGAGGGCTTTAAGAGCTGCATCTTTCCATTATAAGTAGTCGTAAGAGCACTATAGTCGACGATAATATCTCCATCCGAAATATCCTTTGGAAGGATCTTAAAGGTTGCAGCTGCCGTATCGGAATAATTCCCCTTACCCTTCACAATAACTTCCGCGCTATCCGAAGCATTAACATTATTCTTGTAGGAAACGGAATAGTCACTTCCGGCCAAAAGTTTTTTGTCTCCGAAATAGACCTCTGGAACAGGCTTAATGGCAGACCCGGTATAGTTATAATCCGCAATGGGAAGAATCGTGATTTCTTCACTCACGGTTTCTTTCCACCCTGCGTAAAGGACAGTTGTTTGGTCCAGAAGTTTTCTGTCCAAAGGGGTGTTCTCGGAAACTCTGACACCTTCGCTGTCTTTTTTGGTATACCAGCCCGTGAATATCTTTCCATCATATTCAGGCTCAGGTATAGTTCCCAGCTCATCTCCCAGTTTCCCTGTAATTGATGATAAAGAGCCCTCAGGGAGCTTTCCTCCCATGGGATTTAGCGTCACACTAACAGGAAGTATAGTAAATTCTTTTTCAGCCTTCTTTCCGTCAACATCAATGGAAACACGGATAATGCCTTCCTTCAACGCAGTCAGTTCACAGACATCCTTCCTGTCATTGGGAGTTATAGTAGCTAAGTCAGCATTGTAAACCGACCATTTTATTCCCCTGACTATTGTTGCATCAATAGGTGTAATTGCAGCTGATAAGGATACCTTCTCACCTACATATATTTTTTTGTCTTCACTTCTGATGGACACATTAGTTACGGGACTTACAGTTGAAACCCTGCAGGTAGCGGTTATTTTCCCGCATTTTGCTGTAATGACTGCACTGCCGCTGGAAAGAGCGGTTATTATTCCTGCATTATCCCCATCAGAAACTACACTTACTACTTCCGGCATAGAGCTGGACCAGGTAACCACTTTGGGATCAGTGGTCTTTTCCGGTTCAAAGGAGACGGTAAGTCTCTCACTTTTTCCCCTTTCAAGGGAAAGCGAAGCCTTACTCAGAGTAATGCTCTTTATAGGCGCAGGAACAACACTGACCTTAACGGTAGCTTTTACCTCCTCGTTATAGTCAGATCTGAAAGTTACGGTAGCGGTTCCTTTTGCCACAGCCTGCAAAAGGAATGAGTCTTTGTCATACAGTATCGCCCCATCGGGATCGGATATCTCTACGGTTGTGGTATCGACAAAATCCTTTATTCCCTCCTTATTCGGATGAGCTACGCCTTTTAAATAGATTTCTTCTCCGTATTTAACGGAAAGAGTCTTGTTATTTCCAACAGTGGTAAAGATATTTTCTGCAAGGTTTTCAGCACTTGTATACTTTCTCACAGTAACAGACTTGGCATCTGCAGATGGATCCCACCCATCCTTGAGATAATACATATAAAGATTTTTAATAGTATCTTTTGTAAGCTCCCTGCCCTTTCTGATGAACTGTATCCTGTTATTTTCGTCTATCATGACGAAAGTAGGACTGTTCCAGTAAGTACCAGCGGTGGCATTTATCGCATCTTTAACCTCATCGGAATAATATGCATATTTAATTTTCCCTGAGCCAACGGCATCTATCAAGCTTAGAAAATCGTCTCTTGTATTTCCGTATCTTTCGCCATAGTCAATGGCATAAATATCTACTTTGCCTTTTTTTACAAAGTCTGCCGAGGTAAGGGACTTAAGAGAAATATATGAACGATTCTTATTTCTTAAATCGCCTGAAGTACAATAGATAAGAATTTTCGGCTTATTATTCTCAACCTGAGTAGACAAAGTGCTTCCGTCTATCCCTTCAAAAAAGAATTCCGGATTATCCTTGTCAAGACCTGCCTTGGTCTCACCCCAGCTATAAAGGGACATGGGATGCTTTTTGTTATAGGCAGATGTCTCGTACTCATCATCCCTTGGATGATCGTCAAACTCCAGATTATTCTTCAAAAAATAGGTATAGCCGTAAGGGTCGTCCCAGGTCACGTCCACGTTATACCAGGGTCTTTCGGGATCGGTACCTCCTCTGACCTTGCAAATATTCCAGGCGTGGCATATCTGTCCTCCCACAATATATTTGGAGGCAATACCCGCCATTCTGGTAAGCTTGGTAAAAGCATTTGCGTATCCCTGACAGACACATTTTCCGTTAATGAGAGCCGCATAGGTCCCGTGACAGCCAAGGGAGCCGTCATTGGTATAGGTTATTGTTTCGCACAAATAATCATGAATCAGTTTGACCTTATCATAATCGGACAGAGATGAATTATTTAGTCCAAGTTCTTTCACAATCTTTTTGGCCTTGGCAACAACCTGTTTTTCCTCAGCTTCGGCATCGTTGTAGCAGATCCAGCTGAAATTGATGGTTATGCTGTAATCTCCGCCGTAGGAAAAACCGGAAGCTCTGTAGCCGTGATAATTCCCCTTTATATAATCTCCGGATAAGGGATCGGTCTCATCAGTATCTTCCATGGCCTTATCCACTAAGGAGCTTACATCAAAAGAAGAATAAGTAAACGAAAATGATGTTTTCCTATCCTGAAGGATTTTTTTCAATTCACTTACAATAGATTCAGTGGAATCGAAACTGACATACTCCGATTCATCAGGATTAAGTTCTTCCTCGGTGAAGTTTTCCTCAAAGTACCTTCGCAGGTCATCCTCGGTATATTCACTACTGTACCAGGGATTGACCTTGTATTCCACAAAAGATTCCGGGATAGAATCAAGACTTGCCGTCACTGTCTCTTCGTCTGAAGATTCATCTGTCTCTGAGATATTCTCTACTATATTCGCTGGAATATTCTCTTCGATATTCTCATTTACATCTTCTGAATTATTCTCATCCTCTTCGATGACAATTTCATCTTCTTCAGCAAAACTATCGATAGTAATTTCTTCCCGGTCGTTAACAGTCTCTACGGCAAAAGATGAAATGCTGTTCCCAAAAGCCATTGACGCTGTAAGTATCCCACACAGCAGCTTGATTCTAAAATTTCTTCTCATCCACAATTCCCTCAATAAAATTTGTTTTTATCCAAGATTATTTAATGCCTTGCTGCAGCTTTTATAGGCGGAAGAACATGCTCCGGGACATAAAGCTTACCGTAGCCCACTCCCAGGTCAATGTTCTTTTTGTTTGTGCCGTGGAAATCGGATCCTCCGCTGATAAGAAGGTTATATTTTGCAGCAAGTTCTTTTATCTGTCTCTCCTCGTAGGCTTCATAGGTGGTATAAATAGCTTCAATTCCCATAAGTCCCACTTCCTTAAGGCGAACCACCAATGCTTCCAGTTTGGCATCACTCATATGATAGAGAACCGGATGGGCCAATATGGGCACGCCTCCCGCTAACAGTATCTGCTCTATGGCATCCTCGGGGGAGATATCTTCCCTTGGTACAAAATAGGGACAGTTGTCGCCAATATATCTGTCAAAGACCTCCTGTCTGCTTTTCACAACCCCAAGATCCATCATATATTTTGCGTAATGAGCCCTGGTTATGGAAGTGTTGGGAAAAGCCTCCAAAAGAGCATCGTAGGTAATATCAATCCCAGCCTCGTTCTTAAGCTTATTGCACATTTTTATATTGCGCTCAATCCTTGAGTTCTTGAATTTTTCAAGGTTGGCGGCAAACTCGGTGTTATGATGGTCAATGTAAAGTCCCACCACATGAACATCTTTTCCTTCGTTCAGAGTGGAAAACTCTATTCCGGGAACAAATTCCATATCACTGAACTTCTTTGAATATTCAATAGCTTCATCAAGTCCTCCCACAGTGTCATGATCTGTAAGAGCTATAGCTGCCAGATTTTTCTCATGGGCATAATCCAGAAGCTCCTTCACCGTATAAGAGCCGTCCGAACATGTAGAATGGGTGTGTAGATCCACTTGTCTCATATATTTGTCTCACTTTCCGTAGTATAGTCTTTGCCTGTATTTTTCAGCTTTCCATAGCGCCAAGAATGAATTCCGCCAGTCCGTCATTATTATTGTCAAAACGTGTTATTACATCTGCACTATTTTTTACTATATCGGTACCGTTTATCATGGCAATTCCGCAGCCTGCAGCCTCTATCATGGAAATATCATTCTGCTCATCCCCGGCGGCATAGGTATCTTTTACATCAATGCCAAGATAGTCCGCCAGTCTCTTAACCACACTTCCCTTTCCTGCTTCGGAGGGAAAAATCTCCATATAATAGGGATTGGAATACAAAAGTGTCAGCTTATCCCCCACCATTTGGGCCAAAGCTTTTCTGAATCTCTCCTGTTTCTCGTGGTCATGAAGCTCTATTGCGATCATTTTGGAGGGTGGCTCATGGATCTGACTCATCACATCCTCTGTAACCAAAAGAGGAGTTTTGATAACTCTTCTGTAATAGTCCATGCATTCCCCCTCATGTCTTGAAACAATGTGCGTCTCATTATAGGTGTGGCAATGAACTCCGTACTCCTCTGCAAGATCAAGGATTTTGGGAACCAGTTCCAGTTCAACCCCTGTCTTATAAATATATTTTTCGTCATCAACACTATAAATCTCAGTGCCGTTGGAACCTCCCAAAAAGCTCCCCTTAAAATCAAGTCCAAGTCCATAGTATACTGACTTGGCGCTGTCTATGGCTCTTCCGGTATTAATACAAAAATGATTGCCGGCATCCGTAAATGCTCTAAGGGCATCCATTGTCTTATCTGTGATTCTCTTCTCTTTATTTAAAAGAGTTCCATCCAGATCAAAGAAAAAAATCTTCCTGCTCAAATTCAGTCTCCATATCTTTAAGTATTTTAATCAGCACAATCATTATATCTCATTAATCCGCAAACAAAAATGGATGTCGACTAATATGTTCATAGTAGTCAGCATCCATTGTTTTAATAATTTATACAGGTAGTTTATCCCTCAACTATAAGGTAACGTCCGTCGCCGATATCAAAAACTTCATCCGCATCAAGAACATTTCCTTCGGTATCTACTCCGGTTTCCTCAAAGTACTCTTCAACCTCTTCGGGACTGTCCACGACAACAGCCATACAATCCTCAAGAAATGCCTCAGCCTCTTCCATATTGGAAGCTACATCTTCCGGAAACAACTGTCCCTGATTCTCCAAAAAACATCTAAGAACTGCTTCATCATACTCGTGCATAAACAAATCCTCCATACTGGATACAAATGTGGCACAAATAATCCAAGCATTAACTTAGAAGTTCATGTGCCTTAAGTTCCTGATACAATCTTGCTATGGGAAGTCCAACGACATTATAATAATCACCCTTTATCCCATTGATAAAAATAGCGAATAATCCCTGAACACCATAGGCTCCGGCCTTATCATCCGGTTCTCCCGTTGCAACGTATTTGGAAATTTCCTCTTCGGTCATCTCCGCCACATCCACAAGAGTTTCTTCATTAAAAGTAAAGCTCTTCGGCTCGCCGTCTTCTTTTACATAAAAAACCGTTACTCCGGTATATACTGCATGAGTATCGCCTGCGAAAGAACGTATCATTCTTGCGGCATCTTCCCTGTCCACCGGTTTGCCAAGCACCTTACTGTTATATGATACAACGGTGTCTGCGCCGATTACAACTAGTCTGCGGCCGCCATTCGTAAAAATTTTGTTAAAAATCTCGGAAGCTTTTTGAAAGGACAATTCTTCCACCAGCTTAGCCGGATCCTTATTCACTGCATTTTCTTCCCCCACTGCGGGAATTACCTCATATTCGGGAATTACCTTAGCAAGAAGTTCTCTTCTTCTGGGAGAATTGGAAGCTAAAACATATCGCATATATTATGTAAACCTTTCATAATCAATATTATATCTTCATTTCGGGCACAAACACTCTGGAATTCTGAGAACCTGATACCATTGAGTTTCTGGCCGCTTCCTCACCGAATAGCATCTGTGAGTTTATTCTCTCGGCAGGATCCACATTCTTGTTGTCAGGCTTAATGTATTTGCCACTCTCATTCATTATATGAGCCTTTTCGGTATCTTTAAGTTCCATATCAAGAATGTGCCACAGCTTTTCCCTAAGCTTTTCATTTTCCACCGGAAAAAGAATCTCTACTCTTCTTTCAAGGTTACGAGGCATCCAGTCCGCACTGCTGGCATAATACTCAGGATTTCCTCCGTTCTCAAAGTAGAAAATACGGCTGTGTTCCAGGAAATTACCGACTATGGATCTCACGGTAATATTCTCGCTTACACCCTTAATACCTGTGCGAAGACAACAGATACCACGAACAATCAGGTCAATCTTTACTCCCATGCTGCTTGCTTTATAAAGCTCGGCAATTACCTCCTTGTGGCAGACAGAATTCATCTTTGCCACAATTCTAGCCGGCTCGCCTGCCAGGGCATGTTCTTCTTCTCTTTTGATCAGATCTATTATTCTGTCTTTAAGCCATAGCGGTGCAAGAGACAGCTTGTTCCATCCAAGGGGTTCGGAATATCCCGACAGCATGTTAAATACAGCCGTGGCATCCTCGCCAAAGGCAGGCGCACAGGTGAATAATCCAACGTCGGTGTACTGTTTGGCCGTGGAATCGTTATAGTTACCGGTAGCAAGATGAACATATCTCTTTATGCCATCTTCTTCTCTTCTTACCACCAGAGTTATCTTACAG
>JAEEGF010197600.1_pt1 | contig 13862 bp, 13 predicted proteins | sample 9134171 | NCBI WGS metagenome assembly JAEEGF01 (sample SAMN16246542, study PRJNA631951) | gut metagenome | biome: gut microbiome; feature: rumen; material: AP-attached | host: Bos | place: Iran: Karaj | collected 2018-10
AGCGTCGTCCTTACCAGTATCTCTATGAGGACCAGTCTGGTCGTATCTTCATGAATCAGGAGACATTCGAGCAGATCCCCATCGACAACGAGCTCGTAATCGGTCATGAGTACATGAAGGAGAGCGATATCGTGGAGGTTGTTTCTGACACCACCGACGGTACCATCCTTTACGCCGAGATGCCTGTTAAGACCGTTCTCCGCGTAACTCACTCTGAGCCAGGTATCAAGGGCGACACCGCTACCAACACCCTGAAGCCCGCTACTCTGGAGACAGGTGTTGAGATTCGCGTTCCTCTGTTCATCAATGAGGGCGACCTGATCCAGGTTGACACCCGCGACGGTTCTTACCTGCAGAGAGTCAAGGAATAATGAAATACTCGATCATCGTTCCCGTCTACAATCGTCCAGACGAGGTAGACGAGCTGTTACAGAGCCTCAGCGAACAAACCATCAAGGATTTTGAGGTTCTGATAGTAGAGGACGGATCGGTTAAACCATGCAAGGATGTTTGCGAGCAATACGCAAACATCCTTGATTTGCATTATTACGCCAAGGAGAACAGCGGTCCCGGCCAGAGCCGCAACTACGGTGCCGAGCGCGCCAGCGGCGAGTATGTCATCATTCTGGACAGCGATGTGGTGCTGCCAGCCGGCTATCTCAAGGCCATCGACGAGGCGCTCCAGCAGCACCCCTGCGAGGCATTTGGCGGCCCCGATGCCACCCACCCCTCGTTCACACCGGTACAGAAAGCCATCAGCTATTCGATGACCTCCTTCTTCACCACAGGGGGCATCCGAGGCGGCAAGGCCAAGCTCGACAAGTTCTATCCCCGCTCGTTCAACATGGGCATCCGCCGCGATGTGTATCTGCAGTTGGGCGGGTTCTCCAAGATGCGCTTTGGCGAGGATATCGACTTCTCTTACCGCATCGTAGAGGCAGGCCACATGCCACGCCTCTTCCCCGACGCATGGGTATGGCACAAGCGTCGCACCGATTTCCGCAAGTTCTTCCGTCAGGTTTACAACAGCGGCATCGCCCGTATCAACCTTGAGAAGCGCCATCCCGGCACCATGAAGCTGGTACACCTGTTGCCCACCGTGTTCACACTGGGCGTCATGGGGTTACTGCTCATCAGCCTTCTCTGGCCCATCGCATGCGTACCTATTATATTTTACAGCGTGCTGATCTGTCTCGATTCGAGCCTCAAGAACCGCAGCCTTTGGGTAGGTATGCTCAGCATCCCTGCCGCCTTTGTCCAGCTGATGGGCTATGGCCTCGGATTCATCGAGTCGTGGTGGAAGCGCTGCATACTGAAGCAAGACGAGTTTACGGCTTTCGAAAAGAATTTCTACAAATGAGCAACAAGCTGAACATCAATCAGTGGGCTGAGGAGGATCGTCCTCGCGAGAAAATGGCCTCGCTGGGTGCTGAGGCACTGAGCAGCGCCGAGTTGCTGGCCATACTGATTGGTTCAGGCTCAACCAAGGAGAGTGCCGTCGACCTGATGAAACGCATCCTGGCCGACTGCCACAACAACCTGAACACCCTGGGCAAGATGTCGGTCCACGACCTCTGCCAGTACACCGGCATAGGCGAAGCCAAAGCCATCAGCATACTGGCAGCCTGCGAGCTGGGCAAGCGCCGCCAGATGGAGACCCCCGAGGAGCGCCCCGATCTGGGCAGCGCCACCCGCATCTACAACCACATGCGCCCTGTGATGCAGGATCTGGATGTAGAGGAGTTCTGGGTGCTGCTGATGAACCAGAGCTACCGCCTCATCAAGAAGATACGTATCGCCCGTGGCGGCATCACCGCCACCACTGTCGACATCCGTCTCATCATCCGCGAGGCTGTGCTCAATAATGCCACCATCATGGCCGTGTGCCACAACCACCCATCGGGTAATATCATGCCCAGCAGGCACGACAACGACCTCACCGTGAGCATCATCAATGCCTGCAAGCTCATGAGCATCCACTTCATGGATCACGTCATCATCACCGACGGCCATTACTACAGCTACCACGAAGAAGGGAAATGCTAACATACAAAAAAATACAGTTATGACACAAGAAGAGAAAACACAGATAGAAGAGCGCATCGTAGATGTACTGAAGACCGTCTACGATCCCGAGATTCCCGTCAACATCTACGACCTGGGAATGATCTACAAGATAGATGTCCAGGCTGACTCGTCAGTCACGCTTGACATGACCTTCACCGCCCCCAACTGCCCTGCCGCCGACTTCATCCTCGAGGATGTGCGCACCAAGGTAGAGAGTGTAGAAGGTGTGAATGGCACCACCGTCAACCTCGTGTTCGAGCCCGCATGGGATCAGTCGATGATGAGCGAGGAGGCAAGAGTCGAACTCGGTTTCGACTAGTTAACAGTGAACAACGAATAGTGAATAGCGATGAAGAACGTATACTTCCTTTCCGATGCCCACCTGGGCTCGCTGGCCATCCCTCATGGCAGAATGCAGGAGCGCCGCCTGGTGCGCTTTCTCGACAGTATCAAGGAGAAGGCTGCCGCCATCTATCTGCTTGGCGACATGTTCGATTTCTGGTATGAGTACCGCTATGTGGTGCCCAAGGGCTACACCCGCTTTTTGGGTAAGCTGTCAGAGCTCACCGACATGGGCGTCGAGGTGCATTTCTTTACCGGCAACCACGACATCTGGGCCTATGAGTATCTGGAAAAGGAGTGCGGCGTCATCCTCCACAAGAAGCCCGAGACCACCGAGATCTACGGAAAGATGTTCTTCCTGGCCCATGGCGACGGACTGGGTGATCCCGACAAGAAGTTCAAGCTCATCAAGCGCATCTTCCACAACAAAGCCTGCCAGTGGGCGTTCTCGGCCCTCCATCCCCGTTGGGGCATGTGGTTCGGCCTTAACTGGGCCAAGCACAGTCGTCTGAAGCGCCCTAATGGTGAAGAGCCCGCCTATATGGGCGAGAACCGCGAGCACCTGGTGCTGTTCACCAAGCGGTATATCCAGTACCACCCCAACGTCGACTATTTCATCTACGGTCATCGCCACATCGAGGTCGACCTGCAGCTCACCAAGAAGGCCCGTATGATCATCCTGGGCGACTGGATCAGCCATTTCTCCTACGTGGTCTACGACGGCGAGCACCTGCTCCTCTCCCAATACATCGAAGGCGAGAGCCAGCCATAAGAAGGCGTTGATGGTCAAGTGGTCAAAGTCAAAATGGTCAAAATCAGAAACGGGAACGGTAATTAGGCTCACTATATATATAAATAAATATTTATTTATATTATAGTGGATAGAAAGAGGCGTGTCTCTTCTCGATTTTGACAAATGACCAAATGACCAAATGACCGCGATATTTTTACGCCCCCACGGGGGAAAAATTACGCCCCCACGGGAAAAAATTTACGGGCCCACGGGGGCGCAATAACGGTGAGAGAACAGATCTCTACCCAAACATCACTAAAAGCTATTCCTTTTTGCCGGATTTCAGGGCGTCCCACTTGGCTTCGTACTCCTTCTCCTGGGCACGCACTTTCTTGAGGGCCGCCTTGCGGCGCATACGCGCCTCCACCTTCGGGCCAAAGGTATGATCCCAGGTCCACATCAATAATGCAAGAACATTCGGACCTGGCGGCACCACCTGCGGCAACGGCACCTCCTTAGGCGTTACGGGGCTCATGATACCAGCCATCATCGTTTTTCGACGATCCGTGCCATAAACCACCACCTCGTCGATAGAATGCAAACTGGGAATGAGATAGATGCTGTCGCCACGCAACTCATTGGCCAACACATAACGATGCTGAAAACGGGGATGAGAGAAGTCTATGCGGCGAAAACTGTCGGGCACTTCTATCCATCCATGCCATGGAGTCATAAACTCGGGCCCATTGTCCACACGCACCTTGATATCACGCTGCGGCACCTTGGTACCTAAACTCACCACAACCAGCCTCCGCTGAGCCCTCAAGTCGGCACAGCACAACCACAACATACCTATGATTAACAGTCGATACATGATTTAGTCTTTTCTTCACGGCTGCAAATTTATATCTTTTCTGCATATCTTTTCAAAACAAAGTATTATATTATCTTACAGATATAAAAAATAAAGTAACATTAAATCTTTTTGAATTAAAATATGTATCTTTGCAGCAAATTTTAAGAGAAGAGACCAACATGAATGGAAAGAAAATAGTGACATTCGGCGAACTGCTACTCAGGTTCTCGAAACCCGGACAGCTGCGCCTGACACAGGGCGACCTGTTTACCAGCAAATATGGTGGCAGCGAGGCCAACGTAGCCGTATCATTAGCCACACAAGGCGACGAGGTGACCTATATCACCCGCTTGCCCGATACGCCTGTAGGCCGTGCCGGCGCCATGAACCTCGCCCAGTTGGGTGTCGACACCAGCCACGTGCTCTATGGCGGTCAGCGCATAGGCACCTATTATTTTGAGCCGGCAGCAGGCATGCGCCCTGCCAAGGTGATCTACGACCGTTCGGGTTCAGCCTACTACGACCTGAAGCCAGGCATGATTCCCTGGCGCGAGATACTGAAGGACTGCACCTACTTCCATGTATCGGGCATCACGGCAGCCATCTCGCAGCAGGCTGCTGATGCCACCTTCGAGGCCCTCGACATAGCCAACGAGCTGGGAGTCACCATCTGCTTCGATATCAACTACCGCAAGAACCTGTGGAAATATGAAGGTGCTGCGCCCCGCGAAACGCTGAGCCGCATGCTGTCGCGCTGCGACATGATGTTTGGCGACGCCATCGAGTTTGAGTGGCTGTCGGAGCACAAGCAGCCACCGTTCACCGCTACCGACTCTCATTTCGAAATGCAGATGAAGGAGTATGGCGAGTGGTTCGATGAGTTGCATGCCACCTACCCCAGAGTGAAACACTGGATGATGGGTATGCGCAACATCGTGAACTCTAACCATCACACGCTCACTGCCCTGCTCTTCACTAACGGCACGCTACTCCAAGCGCCCATCATGGATATTCCCGATGTGGTGGATCCTGTAGGTGTGGGCGATGCCTTCATGGGAGGCTGGCTGCACGCCGTCAGCCTCTTCCCCGACGACATGCAGAAGCAGCTGAACTACTCACTGGCAGCCGCCGCCCTCAAGAACACCATCCCAGGCGACTTCAACCTCTCGACCGAAGATGAAATCCTGGATGTAAATATCTAACACAACAATCCCCGCCAGTTGGGCGGGGATTGTCAATTTATAGAATCATCGAAATTACTTCAGCAGATTCATGGTGTCGGTAGCAATCATCAGCTCCTCGTCGGTTGGGATGATAACCACCTTGACCTTTGAGTCGTCGGCAGAGATGATGGCCTCTTCGCCACGAACGTTGTTCTTCTCGTCGTCGAACTTCACGCCCAGGAACTCCAAGCCCTTGCAAACCTCTGAACGCATAGAGATCTGGTTCTCGCCCACACCGGCAGTGAACACGATGACATCAACGCCACCCATAGCGGCAGCGTAAGCACCGATATACTTCTTGATGCGGTAGAAATACATCTGCTGAGCCAGCACAGCCTTGGGCTCACCAGCCTTGGCAGCATTCTCTACATCGCGCATATCGCTCGAACCGCCAGTGATACCAGCCACACCACTCTTCTTGTTGAGCAGGTTGCTCATGCCATCGGCATCGAGACCCAGCTTCTTCTCGAGGAAGGTGACAGCGCCACCGTCGATATCGCCTGAACGGGTACCCATCACAAGACCCTCCAGTGGGGTGAGACCCATAGAGGTATCGATACACTTGCCATCGAGCACAGCAGCAACAGAACCACCATTACCGATGTGACAGGTAATCATCTTGGTACCCTCGGCCTTGATGCCCAGGAACTCGCAAGCGCGAGCCGACACATAACGGTGAGAGGTGCCGTGGAAACCATAGCGACGCACGCCGTACTTCTCGTACAGGTCGTAAGGGATGGCATACATGAAAGCCTTGGCAGGCATGGTCTGATGGAAGGCGGTATCAAACACACCTACCTGAGGCAGACCAGGCATGAGCTCCTTAACAGCGTTCACACCCTTGAGGTTGGCAGGGTTGTGCAGAGGAGCCAGGTCAGAGCACTCCTCGAAGGTCTTCAGCACCTCGTCGGTGAGGATCACACTCTTATTGAACTTCTCGCCGCCATGCACCATACGGTGACCCACAGCGTCGATCTCCTTCAGGTCTTTGATCACACCGATTTCAGGATCGGTGAGCAGAGAGAAGATGAACTTCACACCCTCGGTATGCTCGGGGATATCGTGCATAATCTGCTTCTTCTCGCCATTGGCCAGCTTCACCTTGACGAAGGCATTGTCCAAGCCTACGCGCTCAGCACCACCGCTGGTCATCACGCTCTTGTCGTCCATATTATACAGGGCGTACTTGATAGACGAAGAGCCACAATTCAATACAAGAATCTTCATATTTAATGTTTAATCTTTAATATTTAATGTATTACTTCTTGGCATCCATAGCCTGACAAGCTGTGATGGCAATCATGTAGTAGATGTCATCAACAGAGCAACCACGCGACAGGTCGTTAACAGGACGTGCGATACCCTGCAGGATAGGACCGATAGCGATGGCATCGCCCAGACGCTGTACCATCTTATAACCGATGTTACCTACCTCGAGGTTAGGGAATACCAGAACGTTAGCCTTACCAGCGATATCAGAGCCGGGCGCCTTCTTGGCACCTACTGAAGGAACCAGAGCGGCATCGGCCTGCAGCTCGCCGTCGATCTTCAGGGCTGGGTCGAGCTCCTTGGCCAGACGGGTAGCCTCAACCACCTTGTCTACCACCTCGTGCTTAGCGCTACCCTTGGTAGAGAAGCTGAGCATAGCCACACGGGGCTCTGCGAAGCCAGCCACGCTCTTAGCGGTCTGAGCCGTACATACAGCAATCTGTGAGAGCTGTGCGGCATCGGGCATAGGTGTTACAGCCACGTCGCCCACTACGAGCACGCCATCCTCGCCATACTGCTTCTGCTTAGAGATGAGCAGCAGTCCACCGCTCACACAAGTGATGCCAGGAGCACACTTGATGATCTGCAGGGCAGGACGCAGTGTATCGCCAGTGGTAGAGAGTGCGCCAGAGATCTGACCATCGGCACCCTCGGTCTTAATAATCATACATCCCAGATAGAGTGGATTCTTGATGAGCTTACGAGCCTCCTCGATGGTCATGCCCTTGCTCTTGCGAATCTCAGCCAGCTTCTCAGCCAGCTCCTCACTCTTGTTGTAGTTTTCAGGGTCGATCAAGGTTGCCTTGCCAATGTTTGTGAGGCCCTTCTCCTTGGCCAGCGCCTCAACCTTAGCAGGATTACCAATCAGGATGATGTCTGCGAGATCATCAGCCAAAGCCTTATCGGCTGCACAGAGTGTACGCTCCTCTTCTGCTTCAGGGAGCACGATGCGCTGCTTGTTACTCTTAGCACGCGCTACAATAGAACTTAATAGATCCATAATTTGATTTGTTTTGAATACGTTATATTACTATTGATTGTTATTCCAATTCCTTGGTGAGTATACTCTCCAGCTCCTCTGCCGACAGGCGCAGGCGGAACTGTCCGCCCACAGCGATAGAGATGCCACCGGTCTCCTCCGACACCACCACTGCCACAGCATCGCTCTCCTGCGAGATGCCCATGGCGGCCCGGTGGCGCAAGCCCAGCTCCTTGGGGATATCCATATCGTGACTGACAGGCAGGATACAACCTGCTGCCTTGATACGCTTCTTAGAGATGATGAGCGCACCATCGTGCAGGGGGGAGTTCTTGAAGAAGATATTCTCGATGAGGCGCTGATTGATGTTCGAATCGATGAGGTCGCCCGTTCTGGCTATCTCATCCAGCGGCATGGTGCGCTCAATGACGATGAGGGCGCCAACCTTGCCGCGGCTCATGTTCATCGATGCCATCACCACCGGCATAATCATCTCCTTGAGGGCTTTCTTGCTCTCCTCGTCATCGCCTTCGGAAACAAACAGCTTGACAAAGGCGCGCATACGACGGTGGGCGCCTACGTTATAGAGGAACTTGCGGATTTCATCCTGAAAGAGCACGATGAGGGCAATCACGCCCACACTCACCAGCTTGTCGAGTATCGAACCCAGCAGTTTCATCTCGACCACCTGCGACACGAACAGCCACGTGATGATGAACACCAGGATGCCCATGAACACATTCAGTGAACGCGACTCTCGCATCAGCCTGTAGATGTAATAAAGTATCATGGCTACAAGCAGGATGTCGATAAAATCCTTTATGCCAAATTCGAAGAACATTGCCTAACTATTTTTACGCACTCCACAGCCTGTTTCACATCGTGTACACGCAGGATATGGGCACCCTTCATCAGCGAGATGGTGTTGAGTACCGTTGTTCCGTTGAGAGACTCCATAGGCGTGACACCCAGGAGTTTAAAGATCATCGACTTGCGCGAGATGCCCACCAGCAGCGGCAGGTTCATCACATGCAGTCGCTCCATCTCGTTCATGATCTCGTAGTTCTGTTCCAGCGTCTTACCGAAACCGAACCCCGGGTCGAGGATGATATCGCACGCACCACAGTCGCGCAACTGCTGTACCTGTTTGGCAAACGAGAGCAGCATCGTCTTCAGTGTTGGTTGTTGCGACATGAGGATATACGGTACATGCAGGCGTGACACCAGGCGGTACATGGTCTCGCTGCCTTCGCTCACATCGTTGATGATATCGGCACCGAACTCCTCGACTGTCATCTTGGCCACATCGGGGCGGAAGGTATCAACAGAGATGACGGCATCGGGCAGTTCGCGACGGATGATGGCCAATGCAAAACGCAGACGTTCCATCTCCTCTGCCTCCGACACCTCCGTACCACCAGGACGTGTAGAATAGCCGCCCACATCAATCATGCTGGCGCCCTCGTCCACTATCTGATGGCATCGCTGCACAATCTCAGCCTCTGTCTGCACCCTACTCCCTGCATAGAAAGAGTCGGGCGTCACATTCAGAATACCCATCACCTGCGGGGTGCTGAGATCCATCAATTTACCTCGAATTTGAATCGTATAACTCATTTCGCCCACAAAGATACGATTTTTTTTTGGATTAAGAATTACGAATTAAGATTTTTCACTATCTTTGCACCAAAATTCACTAAGTTTATGGATATAAAGGAACTATACAAGCTATATGAGCAGCATCCTTGCATCACGACCGACAGCCGTGAATGTCCCGAAGGAAGCATCTTTCTGGCACTGAAAGGAGAGTCGTTTAACGGTAACCAATTTGCCTTGCAGGCACTCGAGAAAGGCTGCAGCTATGCCATCGTTGACGAAGAGGTGGCCCAGCCCGGCAACCTGGCAGACCGTATCATCAAGGTGGATGATGCGTTACAGACCTTCAAGGACCTGGCCCGCGAGCACCGCCGCCAGTTCAACATCCCCGTCATCGGCATCACAGGCACCAACGGTAAGACAACCACCAAGGAGCTCATCGCCGCTGTGCTGTCACAGAAATACAATGTGCTCTACACCCAGGGCAACTTCAACAACGACGTGGGTGTGCCCAAGACCCTGTTCCGTTTGAACAAGGAGCACGAGATAGCCGTCATCGAGATGGGGGCCAGTCATCCTGGCGACATCAAGACGCTGGCAGAGACGGCTGAGCCCACCTGTGGTCTCATCACCAACGTGGGACGTGCCCATCTGCAGGGCTTCGGCTCGTTCGAGGGTGTCATCAAAACCAAGTGCGAGCTCTACGATTTCCTGCGTACACGCGAGGACAGCCTCATCTTCATCAATGCCGACAACGAGCATTTGGTGAACCAGATTGGCGACGAGGAAGAGATGTGGCTCTCGCCCTATTCTACCGACCCCGACAACCAGTACGCCTGCATCTCGGGTGAGATTGTGGAGTGCAACCCCTTCCTGAAGTTCCGCTGGCGCGAGCCATTGATGGTCCTCGAGGAAGAAGGCCGCAGCACCAAGTGGCACAAAGTGCAGACCCAGCTGATCGGAGCATATAATATCGATAACCTGCTGGCAGCCATCGCTGTAGGCATCAATTTCGGTGTGGACCGTAAGAAGATTTGTGCAGCCCTTGAGGCTTACACCCCCTCGAACAACCGCAGTCAGATGACCGTGACAGAGAAGAACCACCTGATTGTGGATGCCTATAACGCCAACCCCTCGTCGATGAAGGCAGCCCTTGAGAACTTCAAGATCATGCAGGCAGACCACAAGATGGCCATCCTGGGTGCCATGCGCGAGTTGGGCGACGTCTCTGCCGAAGAGCACCAGCAGGTGGTCGACTATTTGAAAACCACTGATATAGAGACCGTTTGGCTGGTAGGCGAAGAGTTTGCCGACACCCAGTGCGACTTCCGCAAGTTCAAGGATGTCGATGAGGTAAAAGCTGCCATCGCCGCTGATCAGCCCACAGGCCGCTACATCCTCATCAAGGGTTCCAACAGCACCAAGCTGTTCCAACTGCCGGAACTTTTGTAAACTGAGAGGTAAAAAGTGAAAACCGGGAGGTGTATATACTCATTGCTGCTGATGATGCTCATGATGGGCTGCAAGCAGCAAACGCCTCAGGACCATGTTCTTGAGCCCTGTCAGGCGGTGTATTTCTGGCGAACCGACCTGCACCTCGACACCACTGAACGCGCCTTTCTGAAAAAACACCATATTAATAAGGTGTACTGCCGCTATTTTGATGTGGTCATGAACGATGATGGCACTGAGCCCAAGCCCAATGCCACCATCGCCTTCAGCGACACACTACCCCACGGCATCGCCCTCATCCCCACCGTTTACATCACCGAGGACTGTATGCACAAGTCGCACAAGGGCCTCGCTCAGAAAATAGTGGACCGTATCTGGCAGATGAACGAGACTAACGGTCTGGAGCCTCCTTGTGAGATACAAATCGACTGTGACTACACCTCGCGCAGCCGTCAGCTATACTACCGTTTCCTGGAGGAGGTGAAGACCTGTATGACAGGTAAGACGCAACGGGGCAGAGGCGCCCTGCTATCCACCACCATCCGCCTGCACCAGTTGGCAATGCCGGCACCACCGGCAGACTATGGTGCGCTTATGGTCTATAACACCGGCGACCCGCGTCAGTGGCAGGCACGCAACCCCATCCTCGACTACCGCGATGTGTACCCCTATCTGAGCAAGCTGGCGGCATATGAACTACCGCTCGCCACCGCCTACCCTGTGTACCAGTGGATACGCCACATAGAGAATGTGCGTGTAGAGCACACGGTCAGCGCCCCCGAGATACTAAAGGTGAAACACGCCCTCGAGGCTGAGCGTCCCGGCCTGAGCCGCGCCATCATCACCTATCACCTGGAAACAGATAACATTAACAGATATAAAACCGAAACCTATGAAGAAATTTATCGTCATTAGTCTGCTGCTGACCGTACTCACGGCACCTATCTTTGCCTGTGCCTGGGGCGACCCTACCAACGCCTATCTGTTCAGCATGTATCAGCAGAACCCTTTCAAGAATCGTGTGGAGCGCATCTGCAACGATAACTGGAAAGCCTATCTGGGCTCTACCGAAGAGGTATTCTGGTTTGATGCCGACGATGCCATCAAAGCAGCCCGCAAGAAGGGTGATGCGCTGATGGTGAGCTACCTGCAGAACCTGAAGAAGTATCTGAACTGCGTGGATATAGAGCAGCGCAAGCAACACGAGTGGAACTATCCCACCAAGAAAGCCATCACCACCCAGCAACGTAACCTGCAAACCGTTCGCACCTATGCCTTAGGCAAGACCAAAAGCAAGCTGCGCTCACAGCATGCGTTGCTCTACATGCGCTGTAACATGATGCTGGGACGCCATCAGGAGAATATCCGGTTCTGGCAACAGACAGCCAGCAAGTATATCGAGACGGTCTATAAAGACATGATGAAGAATATCTATGCCGGCGCACTCTACAAGAGCGGTCGTCTGGCTGAAGCAGGCGAGCTGTTTGCCGAGATGGACGACTACGAGAGTCTGATGACCATCTACTATAAGAAGCGCTCGTTTGAAGCCATCCGTCAGCAGTACCAGCAGGCCCCCAATGCCAAGGTGCTCCCCTTCCTGTTGCAGGACTTTGTGAACAATGCGCAAGAGGCAGAGGATGCCAAGGTGGAAGGCGCCTATGGCGGTAAGCTGTTTATCCGCGACATCAACCTGCAGGAGTCGCGCCAGATGCAGCAGTTCTGTGCCCAGGTGGTACGCGAAGGCAAGACCGCCACACCAGCCATGTGGAAGGCTGCCCAGGCGTGGCTTGAATACCTCGCTGGCAAGAAGCAGGAGGCCCTGAAGGATATCGATGCCGCCATGAAGTTGACAGGCACTGAACGTATGAAGGACGCTGCCCGTGTTATCCAATTCTATATCACCACCGCCCTGACTAAGCCCAGCGACAGTTTCGACACCTACCTCGCCACCGAGCTGGCGTGGCTCGGAGAGAAAGCCAAGCAAGATGATTTCTTCGCCCGTGCGCTGACACGCCTCTCCCATCAGGTCATCGTGCCCCACTACAAGCAGAAACCGGAACAGATGCTCATGCTGATGGTGATTACCGGCAACAGTGAGTATGCCAGCACCATCGACACCATGCCGGTGACAGAGTTGGAGAAGTTTTATACCTATACGAAGACGCCAGGCAAGAAAAAGTTTGATCAGCTACTGCAGGCTCAGGGCCGCAGCCTCATTAACGACTCAGCTCTCGTAGAACTGATTGGCACCAAATACATGCGACTGGCACAGTGGAGCCAAGCCGCGAAGTGGCTGAAAAGCCTGCCCGTGACTTACTTCAACCAGCAGCATAGCAACGAATACCGCTACTACTCGCTCCAGCGCCACTATGATGTGGAGCCCTGGATCACCCGTCAGTGGCTCGACATCAACAATGCTTATGAGCATACTTACCGTTGGCAGAAGAACATCAAGCTAAACTTCTGCCAGGAGATGCTCAACATGGAAAACTCGCTCAACCTGTTGAAGGACCAGGCCCGTGAACAGCGCTGTTATGACTTAGCAGTTCGCTATGCCCAGGCCAGCATCAAAGGCGACTGCTGGTGGTTGTTGCGCGATGCCAAAAGTGTTTACGACACCGTGCGCGTTAACGAGATCGACTTTGGCGCCAAAGCCGTAGAGCTATTACAGACAGCTGCCGCTTCGACCAACAACGCCCTGAAGACCAAGGCTTTGTTTGCCTTAGGCTGGCAGGAGCTCTACAATGCCACCCCCGGTGCCCAGCTATGGCGCACCACCGACTGGAGTGATGCAGCAGCCAACTATGTGACGCGCTACCATCGTGCGTCGCAGCAGTTCCGTGCGTTCCAGCGTCTGTACACCACTACCGGAGGGACGGTCAGCGGTTTGTCCTACATCAGCAAGTGCGACGAGTATGCTCAGTTCCGCAAATATTACAACGCGCATAAATAAGGTATTTAGTAAAAATTATCCCATTTCGTGCACGTAATTCAAAAAATAACTGTAACTTTGCACCCGATTTAAAAATCGGGATGTAGCGCAGTTGGTAGCGCACTACGTTCGGGACGTAGGGGTCGGGCGTTCGAGTCGCCTCATCCCGACCTAGCGCAAGAGAGGTGACTGTGTAAAAACGGCCACCTCTCTTTGATTTTTGTATAAAATCTCGCCCAAAACTGCATTTTTTTGCGTTTTCTTTTGGATATTCCGCCGGAATTGCATAAATTTGCACCCCGTAAGTTAGAAACGTTAGAAACAAAACTGAATATTATGGCAGAAACATTGGAAGTGAAGGAGCTTGACCAAGTGGTCGTACGCTTCTCTGGTGACTCCGGCGACGGCATGCA
>JAEEGF010719623.1_pt1 | contig 13862 bp, 13 predicted proteins | sample 9134171 | NCBI WGS metagenome assembly JAEEGF01 (sample SAMN16246542, study PRJNA631951) | gut metagenome | biome: gut microbiome; feature: rumen; material: AP-attached | host: Bos | place: Iran: Karaj | collected 2018-10
AAACGCAAAAACTTAAATGTTATGGAAGAAATTGGAATTTCACTTGATACCGTGTGGATGCTGTTGGCAGCCATGCTGGTTTTCTGGATGCAGCCGGGCTTTGCGCTCTGCGAGGCGGGATTCACTCGAGGCAAGAACACCGCTAACATCCTGATGAAGAACTTCGTCGATTTCATGTTCGGCTCGCTGCTGTTCTTCTTTGTCGGCTTCGGATTCATGTTCGGAAGCGACGGCGCCGGATTCATCGGCATGCCTAACTGGGGCGACCTGTCGTTTTATAAAGGCGAGCTGCCTGTTGAGGGTTTCCTGATTTTCGAGACCGTGTTCTGCGCTACTTCAGCCACTATCGTCAGCGGTGCTATGGCAGAGCGTACTAAGTTCTCGATGTATTTGGTTTACAGTGCTGTAATCTCATTGTTCATTTATCCAATCGAGGGTCACTGGACATGGGGCGGAGGCTGGCTTTGCAGCGACGCTGCCGACGGCTTCATGATGAGCACTTTCGGCGACGTGTTCCACGATTTCGCTGGTTCGGCTATCGTGCACAGCGTAGGTGGCGTGCTGGCGCTCATCGGTGCTATGGCGCTCGGTCCACGTATCGGCAAGTATGCTAAGGACGGCAAGAGCCGCGCTATTCCTGGTCACAACCTCGCTATGGCTGCGCTCGGCGTATTTATCCTGTGGCTCGGCTGGTTCGGTTTCAACCCAGGCTCTCAGCTTGCGGCTTCGGGCGAGGTTAACCGTGTGGCTATCTCTCACGTGTTCCTTACTACAAACCTTGCGGCAGTGGCTGGCGGCGTGGCAGTAATGTTCCTCACTTGGTTCAAGTATGGCAAGCCATCGCTCTCATTGACTCTGAACGGCGTGCTGGCAGGACTTGTGGGCATCACAGCCGGATGCGACATCGTTTCGCCAATGGGCGCTGTCATTATCGGACTCGTTTGCGGAATAGTGCTGGTGTTCTCTATTGAGTTCATCGACCGCAAGCTGCACATCGACGACCCTGTGGGCGCGGCTTCTGTGCACGGCGTGTGCGGTATTCTCGGCACACTGATGACAGGTCTTCTGTCAACAACCAACGGCGCGTTCTACGGCTTCGGCTGGGGATTCTTCGGAGCTCAGGCGTTCGGCGTTCTCGTTATCGACCTCTGGGCGGCTGCCTGTGGTTTCGCCCTGTTCTACGGAATAAAGAAGCTGCGTGGCCTGCGTGTCGATAAGCGCATCGAGGAAGAAGGACTTGACATTTACGAGCACGGTGAGAACTGCTACAACTAATCTGCCAGTGCTTTAATTACAAACAATTAAAATTTTAGGATTATGAAAAAGACAAAGATTATAATGCTTGCAGCGCTGCTCTTCGGAGCGGCTGCTGTTGAGGCTCAGGAGACTGAGACAGCAGAAAAGAGCAAAGTGGATATATCCATCGGGACGGACGTTGTGAGCCGTTACATCTGGCGTGGCCAGGACCTCGGACAGGTCTCTTTGCAGCCAACGCTCGGCATAGAGTACAAGGGACTGTCGCTCTCGGCTTGGGGAAGCGTGGGGCTCAGCGATCCGTCCGACACTAAGGAGTTCGACTTGACTCTTGCCTACTCGATAGCCGGATTCAACATCGGCGTCACCGACTATTGGTTCAACGCTGGACTCGACCCGAAGAACCGCTACTTCAAATACAACGCTAACTGCACAAACCATGTGTTTGAAGCAAACGTAGGTTACGATTTCAAATACGTCAGTGTGCAGTGGTACACGAACTTCGCTGGCAACGACGGACTGAACAGCGACGGCAAGAGGGCGTACAGTTCGTACTTCGAGATAGCGGCGCCATTCCGCCTCGTGACGGTCGATTGGCTGGCTTCGGTGGGCGCAGTGCCGTATGCTACGGATTTCTACGGAGTCGATGGCTTTGCCGTGACTAATGTCTCGTTGAAGGCGACCAAAGATATCCACTTCACCGACAAGTTCACACTCCCTATCTTCGCTCAGATAGCAGCCAACCCTCGCACCGAGAAGGCTTACTTTGTGTTCGGCTTCACTCTCCAGCCTTGGGATTGAAAACGTGATTTGTGATTACCTTAAAAAAAGAAAACGGAACTCCGAATGGGGTTCCGTTTTTTTTTGTTTTCTTACAAACCTGTCGCCTATCATCCTCGCAAGCACCTCGTATAACCATTCGCCTTGTTCCTTTGCGAGTTCTTCAAGAGCTCTTTCGTCTTCGCTGTTTCTACGTTCTGCTGACTCCTCAGACTCAATTCTTTGTCTGCCAGCTTGATTCTCAATTCTCCTAAGTCCCTCAACTCCGCTTTGGTTGCTGTTGATGGTTCTTTGTGCGTTTTCAAGTAGTCCAAAATCTCCTGCCTGCTGCCTTCTTTCAGCAGTCGCTCCATTTCTTCTATTTCTGCTTTCATTTTCCTGTCCTGAATTTTCCTCTAAGTTACTGTTTTTTCTGAATTTGCCAGCCATCATCATTGCCTCGCCCCTCTGTCCATAAAGCTCCTTAGCCGCCTGAGCAGGAGTGATGCCGCTAATCATTGCGTACTCAGTCACAGCTATCGTGAAGTCGGTCTTAGCCTTGCCTTCATCGCACAAAAAAAACGGAACTCCGAATGGGGCTCCGTTTCCTTGATATATTATATGTGTGATTTCTTATTTGAATCTTTCCTTTTCTATGATGATGCCTTCACCATAGAGGTTCACTGGCTCGAAGTACACGACGATGTTGGTGCCGTCCTTCTCGGTCTTCCACTTGTCGGCAGTCACGATGTTGTAGTCAGGCTGCTTGTTGAACCATGTGCCTAAGCCTCTCAGCGCGTCGTTGTTTCTTGACACGATTACTTGTCTTGAAACCTTTGTGCTGCCTTTTGCTATGGCGTCGGTCACGAGGTATGTGGCTACGCCGTCCTTGTAGGTCGCTCTGATGACAGTCGGATATGCTCTGTCGTGAGTCTTGATGACTTGCACCTTGGCGCCCTTCGCCTTGTGCATCTCGATAGCGTCTTCCTGCTCCTCGTTTATAGTCACTGCCACCATCTCTGCGCTGGCTGCCATGCTTATGAGCAGTGCGGCGATCGATGTCATTATTCTGTGAAAAGTTCTCATAGTCTTATGTTTTTATCGGGAAAAACTCCCTTAGTTATAAACGTTCTGGTTGTCGCTTTATTATATAAATGTGCGGTGATTTTGGATGCACCGTTTGCAAAATTATAATTTCTGCTCGATTCTTTCCAAAAAGAGTGCCAAAAATGTGTCATCTCAATGGCTTTTTGTCTTTTATGGCAACTTTTTTCTCCGATGAAAAGGTGCTGCGAATGCCGTATCTTGTATAAAAGTGAAATTTAATTTCGCAAAATTAAAAACTTTTTATAATTTCGCTTGTTGAAAATTCTATTGTAGTCAAAGTTTATTGTCAATGACATTATTGCCTGAAATACAAGAAATTGTAAAATCAAATATTGAGAAAATCAGTTGGAGTTCCACTTTAGCAAGAGGTTTGTATGCCCCGATTGATTATGTAATGTCGCTCGGAGGAAAGCGAATCAGACCTTCGCTGCTGCTCATGTCGGCAGACGCCTTCGGGGCGAATCCAAGGGATTTTGTGAATCAGGCTTTGGCTATAGAGGTGTTCCACAACTTCACTCTTCTGCACGACGATGTCATGGACAACGCTCCTGTGCGTCGCGGCAAACCGACAGTGCATGTGAAGTGGAACGAGAACGCGGCGATACTCTCCGGCGATGCGATGCTGATAAAAGCTTACGAGTTCCTGGCTGACGGTATGCCGGCCGACAACCTTCCTTCTGTGCTGGCGCTCTTCTCCAAGACGGCGCGTGAGGTGTGCGAGGGACAGCAGCTGGACATGGAATTCGAGTCGCGCAACGATGTGGCAGAAAGCGAATATCTGGAAATGATACGCCTGAAGACGGCTGTGCTGTTGGCGGCTTCGCTCAAGATAGGCGCGATGCTTGCCGGCGCGGACGAGGACAAGGCCGACTTTATATATGAATTCGGAATAAACATAGGACTTGCCTTCCAGCTCAAGGACGATCTGCTCGACGTGTACGGCGACCCGGACTCGTTCGGCAAGCAGGTGGGCGGCGACATAAAGGAACGCAAGAAGACATTCCTGCTGATAAACGCATACGCCAAGGCTACGGCATCGCAAAGAGAAAGGCTCGACGCGCTGCTTGCCGAGGACGATGTGGACGTTAAGGCTGTGACTGAGATATATGACGAGATAGACGTTAAGTCCATCTGCGAGGCGAAGATGAGCGAGTGCTTGGACAAGGGGCTTGCCGCATTAGCGAAGACAGAACTCGGTGACAGAGCCAAACAGCTTGAGAATCTTGCCTGCGTGCTGATGGATAGAAAAGTATAACAACAAATTAAAACATAAACCCGTGATGCCGAAAGCGTCACACCATACACAAAACAAAAATGCCATACAGAAGATTGCCTAACACCGACCAGGCGCGCGTGAGAGCCTTGCGTACCGCGATTGCGGAAAACGAGCGCCGTGTAGAGAAAAATGACGTTATGCTTCCTTTCGGACTTGTTCAGGATGCTAAGTCTTTTCTGAACAGGTTTGAGAAATCGCTGGCTCAATACAAGCAGGCACTGGACGCGCAAGTGTCTGCCAACAAGTCGTTCCAGCACGAGACACACGCGGCGCGCATTTACATCTCACACTTCATACAGGTGCTGAACCTGGCTGTCGTGAGAGAAGACATAAAGAAGGACCGCAAAGTGTTCTACGGACTGGACCCAGATGACTTCACTGTACCTGACCTTTCGTCCGAGACTGCCATCCTGAAGTGGGGACAGAACCTGATAAACGGCGAGCAGCGCCGCATACAGGAAGGCGGAACACCGATGTACAATCCTGGCATAGCCAAGGTGCGCGTGCACTACGACGTGTTCAAGGAGCGCAAGGAGTCGCAGAAGATATACCAGCAGAGCACGTCGCGCTACCTCAAGCTCGTGGCGGACATGCGTGCCGAGGGCGACGAGATAATACTCTCCATCTGGAACGAAATAGAAAAGCGCTATGCGTCGCTGCCTCCATACAAGCGTCTTCTCGAGTGTCAGAATTACGGCCTGGTTTATTATTACCGCCGCAATGAGCCGCAATTGACTCCGGAGTCTGATGTGGCATACGAGGCGGCAGCCGCAGCAGAGCAATATATTTCTTTTGAGCAAGAGTAAGGAAGCGTGTTTTGAAGAGTAGTCCATGTTTACATATATGTCTGGTGCTGTTGCTGGCGATGATGTTTTCGTCGGTCTCGGCATCGCGTTATGAGGAATATGACGACAACTTCGGCGTTGAGACCGATGAGAACGCCGGCTATGATGTCGTGAGCGACGAGCGCTCGGTGGACTCTCTGCTCGCCTATGCCTACAAGTTCCGTGGCCGTCCTTATCACCTCGGCTCTAACGGACCGATGTCGTTCGACTGCTCTGGTTTCACGAGCTATGTGTTTGCCCACTTCGGCTACAGGCTGCAGCGTGTGTCGTCGTCGCAGACCAATCATGGAATACCCGTTTCAAAACATAATGTCCGTCCGGGCGACCTTGTGTTCTTCAAGGGCAGGAGCTCGCGCTCGCGCAGAATAGGGCATGTGGGCATAGCCTCGAAGCTGAACCCCGACGGCTCTTTCAGTTTCATACACGCGGCGACGTCTCAGGGCGTGACCGAAAGCAACATAAACGAGCCTTACTATGCGGCACGCTATGTGACAGCGCGTCGCCTTATCGGTCCGATGGCTAAGAACGCCGACCCGACACCGGCTGCCGAGGAATCGTTCGGCGGCGATGACTATCAGTCGCAGCAAGCCGAGGAGCAGACCGTCACCAAAGTGGTGTCTGCCAAGAAGAAGCATACGGTTAAGAACGGCGAGACACTCAGCTCCATCGCCAAGAAATACGGCTGCACAATATCGCAGCTGAAGAAGTGGAACAATCTCCGTTCTACAAGAATCAACAGAGGGCAGCGTTTGACGGTGTCGGTCAAGACGACGGAGAAGGTCGTGGTCAAGACGGCGCCAAGAGCGACGGCCGAGACCGCGAGTGCTGACACTCCATCGACCAGCGCCGGCAAATACGCCAAGGAACTTGCCGAACTTGAAAACACTGACGAGGAAGGATTCCACACCGTGAAGAAGGGCGAGACGCTTTATTATCTGTCGCTGCACTACGGATGCAAGGTCGATGATCTGAAAAAATGGAACGATTTGAAAAGCCCGTCAATATCAGCAGGACAGAAACTGAGAGTCGCTCCGCAAGAGGGCAAGGCGTCGAAGCATGAAGAAGAAATAGTGGAAGTGCCTGACACAATTGTCGTGGCTAAGGGCGAAACCCTTTACTCCATCTCTCGCCGCTACGGCATGTCGGTGACAGACCTTATGGAGATTAACTCTCTTGAATCATCGAACATCCACTTCGGCGATGTTCTGAAACTCAAATAGCAGTTTTCCTCTGCCAGAAGCGCATTGAGATACTTTTTTGTTAAAAAGTGGCGCTTTGCTCTGTTTTGTGCGTTTTTCTTACGCAAGTGCAAGTTTTCATGTTACTTTTTATATTTTTGTGCATACGGTAACATTGAAAATCAAATTCTTATGGCATCAGCTCCCCGATTCCTTATTCTTGCTGTGGCGTCGTTTTTTACGGCAGTCTCCGCTGTTTCTCAGGAAGCGTCAGGATGGACTCTTCAGTCGTGCATAGATTATGCTCTTGAAAACAACTCCGACATACAACTGAGCAAGGTCGATAAGCAAGTGGCTGATGTCGAGCTGAAGTCGGCTAAGGGCACTTGGCTCCCGTCGCTTTCGTTCTCGTCCAACCAGTCGTTCGGCAATCACCCTTACGGCGACCCGGAGAACTCGTATTCCGGCAGCTACAATCTGTCTGCCAACTGGACCGTATTCGACGGCTCGCGCACGTCTGCCATAGACATAGCCAAGGTCTCGCAGCAGTCAGCCAACGAGTCATTCGCCCAGTCGAAGAACTCGGTGATACAGGATGTCCTGAATATTTACATACAGATATTATACTGCGACGAGGCAGTGAAGATACAGCAGAACGCATTGACGACATTGGAGGCGCAGCGCGACCGTTCCAAGGGATTATACAAGGCTGGCTCCATTTCCATAAGCGACTATGCCCAAGTGGAGGCGCAGTATTCGGCGCAGAATTATTCCGTCATTTCGGCTCAGAACTCGGCTCGCGACTATCGCATGCAGCTTTGTCAGCTGATGGGCATACCGGTGGACTTGTCGCTCAACATTGTGGCTGCGACATACGACAGCTCGGCGGTGCAGGCTGCGATTCCCGACTACATGATGGTTTACCAGTCGGCGCTTTCGGTTCGCCCGGAGGTCAAGAGCCGCGAGCTTGCTATCGAGTCGGCGGAGTATGGCATAAAGTCGGCGCGTGCAGGCTATTATCCGACATTGTCGATGGGCGCTTCGGTGGGCACAGCCAACGGCGAGAAGAGCAGTCTCTCGTTTGTGGACCAGGTGAAGAACAACTGGAGCAATTCGGTCGGCATGTCGCTTAATGTTCCTATACTGACCGGACGCAAGAACAAGTCGGCGCTGGAGAAGGCGAAACTGCGCAAATCGTCGTCGGAGATAGAACTGCAAAACGCCAAGGATCAGTTGCTGTGGACCATAGAGCGCATCTGGCTTAACGCTATAAACGCCCAGACAAATTACAAGGCGGCAAAGGCTAAAGTGAAAGCCGTGGAACAGTCGTACGAACTGGTGTCCAAGCAATTTGAGGTCGGACTCAAGAACCCGACTGACCTTCTCGCTCAGAAGGACGAGCTGCTGTCGGCTCAACAGGCTCTGCTGCAATCCAAGTACACAGCCATTTACAATATAAATCTTCTTAGATTTTATGCTGGCGAGAGCTTTTTATAGAAACAATTAAAATGACATTATAATATGAAGAAATTCCTAATCATTCTTTTTGCGGTAGTCGCGATTGCGGCGCTTGTGTGGTGGTTCTTCGTGCGTGAGAAGCCATTCGCCGCCACATATCAGGAGACGAAGATAGAGCGCGCCGACTTAAGCGTGTCGGTGTCTGCCACTGGAACGGTGGAGCCGGTGTCGCAGGTGGAGGTCGGAACGCAGGTTTCGGGTATCGTGTCGCGTCTTTATGTTGACTACAACAGCAACGTGAAGAAAGGTCAGGTGATAGCCGAGCTTGACAAGACAAACCTGTTGAGCGAACTGGCGTCGAAGAAGAGCAACCTCGCTTCAGCCAAGTCGGAGTACGACTATCAGCTGAAGAATTACGAAAGGCAGAAGACACTCCACGAGCAGCATTTGATAGCCGAAGCGGAATACGAGACGGCTTACAACACATACCTGCGTGCCAAGAACAGCTACGAGATAGCCAAGAACGACGTGGCGAAGGCGCAGACCAACCTCGGTTACGCCACGATATACTCGCCTATAGACGGTGTTGTGCTGAGCAAGTCGGTGGAGGAAGGACAGACCGTTGCATCTTCATTCAACACGCCTACGCTGTTCGTCATAGCCAACGACCTGACCAACATGCAGGTTGTGGCGAATGTCGATGAGGCTGACATAGGCAATGTGCAGATGGGGCAGAAAGTGGTGTTCTCGGTGGATGCCTTCCCGAACGAGTCGTTCCAGGGACAGGTCACTCAGGTCCGCCAGGAAGCCACGACATCAAACAACGTCGTGACGTACGAGGTCGTCATTTCCGCTCCCAATCCCGACCTGAAACTCAAACCAGGACTTACAGCCAACGTCACTATCTACACCATGGAGAGACAGAACGTTCTCTGCGTGGCTACGAAAGCTTTGAGATTCAATCCGTCAGCCGAGGAGAATACGGCAGGGCCGAACGACACCATCGTCGATTGCAAGGGACGGCATAAGCTATGGACTCGCAAAGGACACGTTTTCACTGCGCATCCTGTCAAGATAGGCATAAGCTCGGGCAACAAGACGGAAATCCTGTCCGGCATGAAGGAAGGCGAGACTGTGATAATGTCGGTTGACAACGGAAGAATGCCAGGCGAGAGTATGAAAGGCGACGCATCTTCACAGAAGACGGAAAAGTCTCCGTTCATGCCGTCGCGTCCGGGAGGCAGAAGAAGCAGATAAACATCAGGCTTATGGCAGCAGTAATTTCACTTCAGGATATCAAACGTGACTTCATCGTGGGCAGCGAGACTGTGCATGCCTTGCGTGGCGTGTCTTTTGACATACAGGAAGGCGAGTTCGTCACCATAATGGGCACGTCGGGCTCGGGCAAGTCCACGTTGCTCAACGTGCTTGGCTGCTTGGACTCGCCGTCATCCGGCACATATCTGCTGGACGGCAACTCCGTGCGTGAGATGTCCAAGGACCAGCGTGCCGTTTTACGCAACCGCAAGATAGGATTCGTGTTCCAGAATTATAACCTGCTGGCTAAGACCACGGCTGTGGAGAATGTCGAGCTGCCGCTGATGTACAATTCGTCGGTGTCCGCCAAGGAGAGGCGTGAGCGTGCCGTCAATGCGCTGCAGACCGTCGGGCTCGGCAACCGTCTGGAGCACAAGTCCAACCAGATGTCCGGAGGACAGATGCAGCGTGTGGCTATAGCGAGGGCTTTGGTAAACAACCCTGCCGTGCTGCTCGCCGACGAGGCCACAGGAAACCTCGACACACGCACCTCGTTCGAGATACTCGTGCTGTTCCAGAGACTGCACGCCGAGGGCCGCACCATAATCTTCGTAACCCATAATCCCGAAATAGCCCGCTACAGCACAAGGAACATCTTCCTGCGCGACGGACGAATAACCGAGGACACGATTAACCACAACGTCGAGGACGCAGCCGCCGCGCTCGCATCCTTGCCGCCAGAAGAATAAGCGCTTATGAACTATGCCAACCTTTTTAAAATAGCGTTCAAGGCGCTCTCCAACAACAAGTTCCGCACATTCCTCACGATGCTCGGCATCATCATCGGCGTGGCGTCGGTCATCACCATGCTTGCCATCGGTCAGGGCTCGAAACGCTCCATTGAGCAGCAGATCTCCGAGATGGGCAGCAACATGATAATGATAAATCCCGGCGGCGACCGTCAGGGTGGTGTGCGCATGGACCCTTCGGCTATGCAGACGCTCAAGCTCGAGGACTATGAGGCTATAGTTAGCCGCGCGACCAAGATAGCGGCGATAAGTCCGTCGGTCAGCAAGTCCGGTCAGTTCATCAACGGCAACAACAACACGCCGTCGCAGATGCAGGGCGTAGGGCTCGGCTATCTGACCATCCGCCAGCTGCAGGTGGAGAGCGGCGACATGTTCTCCGAGCAGGACATCGCCTCGTCAGCCAAAGTCTGCATCATAGGCAAGACGGTGGTGGACAACCTCTTCCCCGACGGCTCGGACCCTGTGGGCAAGGTCGTGCGCTTCAACTCAATACCGTTCCGCATCGTCGGCGTGCTTAAGTCCAAAGGCTACAACTCCATGGGACAGGACCAGGACAACGTCGTTCTGGCGCCTTACACCACCGTCATGAAGCGCATCCTGGCGGTCACATACTTGCAGCAGATAGTCTGCTCCGCCGTCACCGAGGACGAGACGCAGAACGCCATAAAGGAAATAACCGAGATACTTCGCGAGAATCATAAACTCCGCGACGGCGACGACGACAACTTCACCATTCGCTCGCAGCAGGAACTCTCATCCATGATGAGCTCCACGTCCGAGATGATGACGGTGCTTCTGGCTTGCATCGCCGGAATATCGCTCGTCGTGGGCGGTATCGGCATTATGAACATAATGTACGTTTCGGTCACCGAGCGCACACGCGAGATCGGTCTCCGCATGTCGGTTGGCGCGCGCGGCAGGGACATCCTGTCGCAGTTCCTCATCGAGGCGATTATCATCTCCATCACCGGCGGCATCATCGGTGTGCTGCTCGGAGTCATAGCCACTCTACTGGTCAACATCATCGCCTCTTGGCCGGTCTATATCCAGCCGTGGAGCGTCCTGTTGAGCTTCGGTGTGTGTACAGTCACCGGCGTTTTCTTCGGCTGGTATCCTGCGCGCAAAGCTTCGTCGCTCAATCCTATCGATGCGATAAGGTATGAATGATTGAAAAATATCTTTATATTTGTGAGTATAGTAACAATCAAAAAAGTATGCCTATGATGTAGCGTTTTAATATGCGCACTTAAGGAAAATATATGGAAAAAGCGTTATAGCTAAGTCTTTGTTCATTGAAACTTCGACACTTTCAATACTCTCAAAAGACAAAGCGATGGACGCTCACGTTTCGGCGTGGGCTTTATTGCGTTGTTTGGAGAGTAAGGTAGTCGAAGACCTCAATGGACAAACATTGCAAATTAAAGTTCCGCGCTTTTTTTGTGCGCATATCTGAAGTGGGAACTTGTTCGTTATTTGTAAATCTTAAACAAGTGAAGCTATGAAAAATGTATATCATATTATTCTCATCGTCTTATTATGTTCCTTTTTCTCAACTTCTTGTTCTGATGATAGTAAGGATGAGCCAAGAAGTGGCGACGTGCAGAATGAGCAAAGTGTAAACTTTTCCAAATTAGTTGGCGTCTGGAAAACTCTGAATGGCAATGACACGATTGAATTTATGTATAATAATACCTTTATTCAAGTTGCCCCAGATGTTACAAAGACAGGAACGTGGACAACAACAACTTCTGATAAAAGACTTACAATGATGTATAATGGTGGACTTTCTATTAAGTCGACCGTGACAGAACTAAATGATAATTATTTGTATTTTACCGTAGATGGGAACAAGTTTGGATATTATAGAATATCTAAGAAACCAAGTTCTAACACAGGGACTTCTGTGCAAAAAGGAACTGTAATTCTCGTGAATCAATCACCCAAGAATAGATACGAAGTCACTTTTGATGGACTTACATACACTTTGGATGCTGGTCAAACCAAGAAGATTACTGAATTAGAGCCGGGCTTGTATAACATGTCTTTTGTTCAAGTGAGTGGTTATGTTAGTGGGAAGGCTTATAAAGGAACTGGAACTCCACGTTTGTCATCAGGAGGCACGTTGAATTGCAAATTCCCAGAACTCGGTACTATAACTATAGTTAATAAAGAAAGTGATCCTTATATTATTACTATAAATGGAAGAAGTTATGGAACCGTATCTGCAAATTCAACTATGAAAATTAGTACAGATGTAGGGTATTATTCAATCCATGTTGAACAAGCTTCAGGTTATTTGCTATGGTCTTCGGAGAAAACATTTACAGGGACAATAACAGATAGCGGAGTGAATATTACCGCGACAATAAATTTCTAATTCTAAAAAGATAAGACTATGAAAAGATTATGTTATTTAACTATCGGCTGCTTGCTTTTAGGTTTTGCAGCATGTTCTGACGACGATAAGAGTACGGGAACTTCAACAGCCGTTTCTGGTGTTGAGAACGGTCACGCATGGGTTGATCTCGGACTTCCTTCTGGGACCAAATGGGCGACATGTAATGTTGGGGCAGAGAACCCTCAAGATTATGGTGGTTATTATGCTTGGGGTGAAACCTCAACAAAATCAGTGTATGATTGGATTACATATGATTTTTTAGAAGACAAGACGACGCTTGATCTTGAGAATGATGCTGCTCATGTGAATTGGGGCGGCAAGTGGGTTATGCCGACTCGGATTCAGCAAGAGGAACTTTTCAATGAGTGCTGTTGGGTGTGGACTGCTAGTTATAATGGCACAAATGTGGCAGGTTATATCGTTTACAAAGCAAAATCTTCTGACGACAAGGGCAGAAAAGTATATGAAGGCGAATCTTCTTCTTATTCTCTTTCTGACACTCATATTTTCTTGCCGGCTGCCGGTGTCCGTTTTGATGACAATCTTGTTAAGGCAGGGACTTATGGTGTCTTCTGGTCTTCGTCTTTGAACCTGGATGATACAAATAGCGCATGGTTCATTGATTATACATCAAATTATGTGCATAAAGATTATGATGAACGTTGCAGTGGTCAATCTGTGCGTGCCGTTATTCCGTGAGAGTAAATGCTGTGATAATTCACTTGAATTTAGATGCCTATGAAAAGATTAATAGTCATATTTCTTTCTGCGCTTCTATGTGTGTGCTCTTATGCGGGCAAGAAAAAGACATCTGTGTATTGTAATCTTAATTTGTGTGGTGTGACGTTTGTCCCATTGTGGGTTGGAGACTCGGCTGCTTTGTCTTTGTCCTTTTCTTCATACACAGGTTATAAATTTGTTACAACGCCTGTTTTGATGTTAAGGACTATGAATGGCGATGTTATGAAAATAGAAGGACAAGCATTGGCGTTTGACTCGCGAGAAGAAGCATCAAACTCTTTTATTGGCATAGGCCTTCCAGGGACAGGCTTGTTTACTGGTTTTGGACTGGATTCGCAAACTACTTATACGGCTTCTGCGATTTTTTACTTAACGAAAGAGCAAATGATGAAACTCAAAGATGGAATTATCAAGATTCGATTAAATACAATTCCTGCTGTGTTGGAGAAAGAATTTAAAAAAGATAAGATAGGGGTAGAATTGTATCGCATTTTTAGAGAAGCGAAGTGGGATCAGGAGGATTTTTGAGAAAGTAAATAAATGAAATGGAAAGAGAGGTCTGTTGAATGGGCTTCTCTTTTTTTTGTTTGTGGTTGCTTCGGCTCCGCTCAGCAACCGGATTATTCATGGCTTTGTGATTATAGGTCGGCATCTTTGCCGGCCTTTTTCTTTTCCTTTTCAGTTTTAAACTACTGTAACGTACGGAGTGGCATTATATCAAATCTTTTGCATAACTTTGTAAGTTAACTATATAACATGCAATAGTGTCGGTTATGAAGA
>JAEEGF010750125.1_pt1 | contig 13862 bp, 13 predicted proteins | sample 9134171 | NCBI WGS metagenome assembly JAEEGF01 (sample SAMN16246542, study PRJNA631951) | gut metagenome | biome: gut microbiome; feature: rumen; material: AP-attached | host: Bos | place: Iran: Karaj | collected 2018-10
TATGGTAGCAACAACAGTTTTTTACTTCATCATAGCTAGAAAAGCATCTGTGTGTCTTTGTTTGTGATGACTTTGACAAACTTGTTATGTTTGCATATAATAAATGTTGAACAAATATAAAATAATAGCTAAATAACAGTTTAAAACATATAATATATGTAATCTAATTTAACTGAATAAGTAAGAAGTCGTTTGCTCTGCTCATGCATGACTTCTTCTGTCGTAATCCTTATAATATGCACCCCAAGATTTTGGTAGATAGGGCAAGATATCTCAAGGTAGACGAAGAAGGAGTGGCTTTTATGTGCCGAGAATTTGAGGAAGTCCGAGAGATGGGCGTGAAGATGGGCGTGAAGATAGGGCGAGAGGAACAACTTCGCGAAATTGTGGCGAATTCCGTAGCGAAGGGAAGGTCGCTGGAAGAGATAGCGGATTTCCTGAACTGTCCCCTCGCGGCGGTCAGAAAGATTGTGGTCCAGCTGAATGCTTGCAAGAGCGCCAGCCGGTAGCCTCCGCCTGCTGGACTGCAAGCCAGCCGGCAAGGCAGGCATCTTTGCTTGGGAAGCGAGGCCTGCCTGCAGCTTTGCGCGCCTGTGTTGACGGAAGCGGCAGGGCCGTGCGATCAGACACCAGCACGAAGCGTCCAGCCCCAATGCGTTGCAGGACGCTTTGGCAGGCCCTTTCCAACTCCAGCAGGCGGACGACCATGGCAAAAGTGCGCGAAGTCTTTGTGTGTTCAGAGTGCGGCTCCCAGACCTTCCAGTGGCGCGGCCAGTGTCCGTCCTGCAAGGCATGGAACACCCTCAAGCCGGCGCAGGCCAGGCCCCAGGGGCATGGCGGAAGGGCTGGCGCTCCTGCGGCGCCAAGGCTGCAGGCGCTGAAGGACGTTCCCGACGAGGGGCACGAGCCCTACACGAGCGGCATCGCGGCCCTGGACAGGGTGCTTGGGTCCGGACTTGTGCCGGGTGCCGCCATCCTGCTTGGCGGCGAGCCAGGCATAGGCAAGTCGACCCTGCTCCTGCAGGTGGCAGGGCGCGTGGCCCAGCAGGGGCTGAAGGTACTCTACGCTTCCGGCGAGGAGGCGCTTCCCCAGGTGCGTGCCCGCGGCGAGCGCCTGGGGGCGCTGGGCCCCTCGCTCATGGCCCTTGCCACCTCATCCATCGAGGAGGTCATCGCCGGCATGGAGGAGATCAAGCCCCAGCTGCTCATACTCGACTCCGTGCAGACTCTGGCAAGCCTGGAGGCAGACGGGCTGCCCGGCAACGTCTCGCAGGTGCGCGCCGTCGCGACGCTGGTCATCGAGGCCTGCCGCCGGCTCAGCACCACGGGCGTCATCGTGGGCCACGTCACCAAGGACGGCACTCTGGCCGGTCCGAGGATGCTCGAGCACATGGTGGACACGGTCATCTCCCTGGAAGGCGACAGAAGGCAGGTCTTCCGGCTCATGCGCATCTTCAAGAACCGCTTCGGTCCCAACGAGGAGCTGCTTGTCTTCAAGATGGGGCGGATGGGTCTCGAAGTGGTGGACGACCCTTCCACCTTCTTTTTGGAGGACCGCGATCCGAGCCTCTCGGGCACGGCCGTCGTCATGGCCATCGACGGACAGCGCCCGCTGGCCGTGGAGGTGCAGGCCCTCTGCTCCCGCTCCTTCCTCGCCATTCCGCGACGCGTGGCCCTGGGCTTTGACGTGAACCGCCTCAACCTGCTGCTGGCCGTGCTGGAGAAGCGCCTGCGCATCAACTTCTCGCAGGTGGACATCTACGCCAAGGTCGGCGGGGGCATGCGCCTGCAGGAGCCTGGCATGGATCTCGCCCTCGTGGCGGCCGTGCTCTCGTCCTACTACGACGTGCCCCTGCCGGAGAAGTGCATCCTCTTCGGCGAACTCGACCTCAACGGCCAGGTGCGCCCGGTGTCGGGCCAGGACATTCGTCTCAGCCAGGCCAGGCGCCTCGGCTTCACGCCCGTGGTGCACCCCGGCAAGGGCGGCGTGCGTGGCATAGCCGAGATGGCGGCCATGCTCTTCCACAGAAAAAGCTGAAGAGCTCGCATGCTGCGGCATGCCTGCATGGCGCGCAGGGGCAGTGCGCTGCGCTCAGGTGAGGCTGAACGCGGCTGGATGCTCTCCCTCTCTGCCTGCGCAGGCGATGGGCTCGCTCTGCTTTGACTTTCGCTCTGGCGCCGACTACATCTGAAGCCCATGCCTGCCGCCGGCTGGCAAGGTGGAGGCGTTGAAACGCAAAGGAGTCCCCATGGCCAAGGAAGTAGAGCGCAAGTACCTCGGCGTTGCCCGCGGGGAGCTGCGCCCCCTGCTGGAGTCCCTCGGCGCCGAGCCGCAGGGCGGCGCGCACTTCGAGTCCAACATAGTCTACGACAACGAGCAGGGCGAGCTTGTCGCCGGCAGGCGCCTGCTGCGCCTGCGCACGCGCGAATGGCCGGACCGCAGCGACGCCAGGCTCACCTACAAGGCGCCTCTGCCCGACGTGGCCGTGGCCGGTCGCATGGCCAAGCGCAGGGAGGAAACGGAGATAGGCGTCTCGAGCGCCAGGGACGCCGGGAAGATCCTGCTCGCCCTCGGCTACAGGCCCGTTGCCTCCTACGAGAAGGTCCGCGAGAGCTGGCTCTTGGAAGGCGCCCACGTGGACATGGACGAGCTGCCCTTCATGGACGTGGTGGAGATCGAGGGAAGCGAGGCGCAGATAGCCCGCCTGGAGAAGCTCCTTGGGCTTGACAAAAAGCCTTCCAGTGCCAAGAGTTACTACGGTTTGTACACCGACTGGCTCGCCGAGCGGGGGCGCGGTCCGGAGACTTCCTTTGCCTTCAGCGCAGAGAGGAAGGCTTCCCTTCGCAAGGCCCTCGGCCTCGAGCCGCAAGCTTAAGGAACGCGCACGCACATGTCCGACATCCACTATGCCGAGCCGCCCGCCGGAGGGAGCCAGGCCGACGTTCTGGAGGAGCCCCGGCTCAAGGAGCCTCCCCGCTACGCCGTGCTCCTGCACAACGACGACTACACCAGCATGGAGTTCGTGGTGCAGATCCTCTGCGAAGTCTTCTACAAGACGCTGGACGACGCCACGTCCATCATGCTCAAGGTGCACCGCGAGGGCGTTGCCAGGTGCGGCTCCTACACCAAGGAGGTGGCCGAAACCAAGGTTGGCCAGGTGACGCGGCGCGCCAGGCTTGCCGAGTTTCCGCTCAAGTGCACCATGGAGCCGGAGTAGCCGCCCTTTTCCCCGGTCCGGAGGACCCCAAGCCAAGCGATGACTTTCAGCACCCTCGTCAAGCGCGTCATCCACGACGCCGTCAAGGAGGCCCAGCGCCGCCGCCACAGCCTGCTCTCCGTGGAGCACGTCCTCTACGCCTACACCCTCAGCATGAAGGGGCGCATCCTGCTTGAAGGCTGCGGCGCGTCGCCTGCCATGCTGCGCGACCAGCTGGAGGGCTTCTTCCGCGAGTACATGGAGGTGGTGCCGGAGACCATGGCAGGCCAGATCGAGCAGACGGACTCCCTGACCCAGGCGCTGGAGCGCACCCTCTCCTCCATGGCCTCGGCAGGACGCAAGGTGGCCGATCTCGGGTCCCTGCTCGTGTCGATCATGCGCGACGAGGACACCTACGCAGCCTACTACCTGCGTCGCCAGGGCGTGACCCTGCTCGACGTGCAGACCTACGTTTCCCGCTCCTACGAAGAGGAGGACTCCGATTCGGCCGCCTCCCGGGAGCGCCGGGCCTCGGGGGCGGGACCGGATCCGGTTCCTGCCGGCGAGGGCAGGGAAAAGGACGAGGAGGGCGCTTCCGAAGGCGCGCTTGCGAAATTTGCCACGGACCTCACGGAAAAGGCCCTGGAAGGCCGGCTCGATCCCTTGGTCGGCAGGGAGAAGGAGCTCGACCGCACCATCGAGGTGCTCTGTCGCCGGCGCAAGAACAACCCGCTCTTCGTGGGCGATCCTGGCGTCGGCAAGACGGCCATGGCCGAAGGCCTCGCCCTGCGCATCGCGGACGGCCGCATTCCCGAGCAGTTCGCCGGCACCCGCGTCTACGCCCTGGACCTTGGCCTGGTGCTGGCTGGCACGCGCTACCGCGGCGACTTCGAAGCCAGGCTCAAGGCCGTGATGCAGGAGCTGCAGGCGCAGAAGGACGCCATCCTCTTCATCGACGAGATCCACACCATCGTGGGCGCCGGCTCCGTGTCCGGCGGCGCCATGGACGCCTCCAACCTGCTCAAGCCTCTGCTGGCCAGCGGGGAGCTGCGCTGCATGGGCTCCACGACCTACGAGGAGTTCCGCAACCATTTCGAAAAGGACAGGGCCCTTGCCCGCCGCTTCCAGCGCATCGACATCCGCGAGCCCTCCCGCGACGAGTGCCTGGAAATCCTCAAGGGCCTCCAGGGCCGCTACGCCGACTTCCACCAGGTCCGCTTCTCCGAACCCGTGCTCAAGGCCATGGTGGACCTCTCCGCCCGCCACGTGCGCGACAGGCTCCTGCCGGACAAGGCCATCGACGTCATGGACGAGACGGGCGCGGCCGTGCACCTGCAGTCCTGCCGGCTGGCCTGCGAGGTCGAGGGCTACGTCAGGCGCAAGGCGGCCTCCGAGGGCGGACCTGAGCCCGGCGTCGATCCCGGCGCCGCCCCGTCCGTGGTCGTCGGCGACCTCGTCGGCCCCCCAGGCGGCGAGGGCAGGGACGCCGCCCCAGGCACTGTCCCGGACGGCGCGGGAACTGTGCCTGAGCCGGCCCAGGACGGTCCTGCGGGCAAGGGCGCAGCCTCTGGCAAGGACATGCCCGCCGGCAGGCGCCCAGCCGTCGGCATGCCGGACGTGGAGCGCATCGTGGCCCGCATGGCAGGCATTCCCGTGCGCACGGTGTCGGGATCCGAGCTTTCGCGCCTCGCGCATCTGGAGCGCGACCTGAAGAAGCGCGTCTTTGGCCAGGACGAGGCCATCGAGCTTACCGTGCGCGCCATCCTGCGCGCCAGGGCGGGCCTGGGCCAGGCCACGCGCCCTGCGGGCTCCTTCCTCTTCTACGGCCCCACCGGCGTCGGCAAGACCGAGGTGGCTAAGAGCCTCGCCGAAATCATGGGTGTGGACTTCCTGCGCTACGACATGAGCGAGTACATGGAGAAGCACTCCGTCTCCCGCCTCATCGGCGCCCCGCCAGGCTACGTTGGCTTCGACCAGGGCGGCCTGCTCACCGAAGCCGTGCGCAAGGCGCCGTACTCGGTCGTGCTGCTTGACGAAATTGAAAAGGCCCATCCCGACATCTTCAACGTCCTGCTCCAGGTCATGGACGACGCGACCCTGACGGACAACACCGGCCGCAAGACCGACTTCTCCAACGTCGTGCTCATCATGACCTCCAACGCAGGCGCCTTCGAGATGAGCCGGCCTTCCGTGGGCTTTGGCAGCGCCAGGCCCGAGGACGCGGCGCGCAAGGCCCTCAAGGCCGTGGAGAACATCTTCACGCCCGAGTTCCGCAACCGCCTGGACGCCCTCGTTCCCTTCCACAGCCTCACCGGCGAGATGATGCACCAGATCGTGGACAAGTTCGTCAAGGAGATCAAGGACGCCCTCGCCGAGCGCGGCGTGGCCCTGTCCTTAAGCCCCAAGGCCCGCGACTGGCTGGCCGCGAAGGGCTTCGATCCCGCCATGGGCGCCCGCCCCCTGCGCCGGCTCCTGCGCAACGAGGTCGAGGACAAGCTGGCCCACGAGCTGCTCTTCGGCTTCCTGAAGAAGGGCGGCAAGGCGCGCCTGGCCGTCAAGGAAGACAAGCTGGTGCTGGCAGGGCAGTCCTAGGAGCCTGGCGGGATGCGTGGCGGCAGACCGGCGCTGACCGTGCGCTCCTACATGGCGCGCGTCGCCTCCGGCTTTCCGGATCCGCGCACGGCCGGCGCGGACGACTATCCGCTCTGCGCCGGCGGGCGCCTCTCCCTGACCCTGCTGCTGGCAGCCTACAGCCGGGGCATCTTTCCCTGGTTCAACGAGGGCGATCCCGTCATGTGGTGGTCGCCGGCGCCGCGCTGCGTCATCCTGCCTGAGCGCTACCATATGCCGAAGCGGGCTGCCCGGAAAATCCGCAAGCTCGGCTTCGCCTTCACTCTGGACGCCTGCTTTCCCGAAGTCGTCAGGCAGTGCGCAGCGCTGCGGCGCGAGTCCGGCACCTGGATCACCAGGGACATCGAGGAGGCCTACGGCCTGCTCCACCGGGCAGGCTATGCCCATTCCGTCGAGGTCTGGCAGGACGGGGAGCTGGCCGGCGGGCTCTACGGCGTGGCCCTGGGCCGAGCCTTCTTCGGCGAGAGCATGTTTCATGCCGTCTCCGAGGCCTCCAGGGCGGGCCTGCAGGCCCTGGTGGCGCTTCTGAAGATGCGGGGCGTGGAGCTTTTGGACTGCCAGCAGGAAACGGCGCACATCATGCAGCAGGGAGGAAGCCTGCTTGCCAGGGAGGAGTTCGAGGCAAGGCTGGCGGCCTGCATGGCAAGCCGCCCCGATGCGCAGGACGTCCTGACCCTGGAGTACAGGGACTTTGCGGGGGGGCTTCCCTGGCGCAGCGCCTTCGTGGACGTGAACCTCTCGAACGCGCTGGACGACGTCTGGCCCTTCCTGCCCTGGCGGACGCGCTATCTGCACGACGGGGCAGGCTGGATCGGGATGTAGCCAGCCCAAGGCGGCCTTGGCCTGCGCGTTCAGTCTGGACGCCAAGGAGGACGGCATGTTTCTGGAAAACGAGACCATCGCGGACAGGAAGGACTTCATGGACCGCCTCGAGGGGGAAAAGGTCCTGGAGGACCGTCCCTTCGAGCTGACCAGTCCCTACAGCCCCACCGGCGACCAGCCCGAGGCCATCGCCAGCATCGTCCAAAGCCTCAATGCCGGCGTCAAGGACCAGGTCCTGCTCGGCGTCACGGGCTCGGGCAAGACCTTCACCATGGCAAGCGTCATCGCCAAGGTGAACAGGCCGGCCCTGGTCCTCGCGCCCAACAAGACCCTGGCCGCCCAGCTCTACTCGGAGTTCAGGGAGTTCTTCCCGAAAAACGCCGTGGAATACTTCGTCAGCTACTACGACTACTACCAGCCCGAAGCCTACGTGCCGGCCTCCGACACCTACATCGCCAAGGACTCGGCCATCAACGACAACATCGACAAGCTGCGCCACGCGGCCACCCACGCCCTCCTGACGCGCAGGGACGTGGTCATCGTGGCCTCGGTCTCCTGCATCTACGGCCTCGGCTCGCCGGAATACTACGCCAAGCTCGTCATTCCCGTGGAGGAGGGCCAGCACCTGCCCATGGAAGAGCTCATGCGTCGCCTGGTCGATGTGCACTACGAAAGGAACGACTACGACTTCCACAGGGGCAGCTTCCGGGTGCGCGGAGACGCCATCGAGATCATTCCGCCCTACCGCCACGAGCAGGCCCTGCGCATCGAGTACTTCGGCGAGGACATAGACGCCATGAGCGAGGTGGATCCCCTCACCGGAGAGACCCTGGCGCGCGTGGCCAAGACCGTCCTCTTTCCGGCAAGCCACTACGTCTCGGCCCAGGACAACCTCAAGCGCGCCTGCGCCGACATCCGGGAGGAGCTCCTGTTCCGGCTGCAGGAGTTCAAGGCTGCCGGCAAGCACCTGGAGGCCGAGCGGCTCGAGCAGCGCACCCAGCTCGACCTCGAGATGCTGGAGGAGCTCGGCTACTGCAACGGCATCGAGAACTACACGCGCCACCTCGACGGCCGCAAGTCCGGCGAGCCGCCGAGCTGTCTTTTGAACTACTTTCCCCGGGACTTCGTCATGTTCATCGACGAATCCCACATCACCGTTCCCCAGCTGGGCGGCATGTACAAGGGCGACCGCTCCCGCAAGCAGACCCTGGTGGACTACGGCTTCCGCCTGCCCTCGGCCCTGGACAACCGTCCCCTGCGCTTTGAGGAGTTCCGCAAGCTCCAGAACCAGACGGTCTACGTCTCGGCCACGCCCGGCAAGTGGGAGCTGGACGAGTCCCAGGGGCTGGTGAGCGAGCAGATCATCCGGCCCACGGGCCTCGTGGATCCCAAAATTTCCGTGCGTCCCGTCGAAGGGCAGATGGACGATCTGCTCGGCGAGTGCCGCCGGCGCCAAGCCGAGGGCTCAAGGGTGCTCGTCACCACCCTCACCAAGCGCATGGCCGAAGACCTCACCGAGTACCTTGGCAGCATGGGCGTCAGCGCCCGCTACCTGCACTCGGACATCGACACCCTGGAGCGGCTCCAGATCATCCGGGCCCTGCGCCTCGGCGAATTCGACGTCCTGGTCGGCATCAACCTGCTCCGGGAGGGCCTCGACATCCCGGAAGTCTCCCTGGTCTGCATACTCGATGCCGACAAGGAGGGCTTCCTGCGCTCCACGGGCTCGCTCATCCAGACCTTCGGCAGGGCTGCCCGCAATACCCGGGGCGAGGTCATACTCTATGCCGACACGGTGACGCGCTCCATGCAGGAGGCCATGGACGAGACCAGCCGCCGCAGGGACAAGCAGACCGCCTACAACGAGCTCCACGGCATCGTGCCGAAGAGCACCACCAAGAGCATGGATTCGCCCCTCGATGCCATCTGCGACGATCAGGCCAAGGGCAGGGGCAGGGGCAAGGGAAAGGGCCGCAGGCGCCAGGCGGACGAGAACAAGCCCCTCACCGCCGAGGAGACGGCGCAGCTCGTCGCCAAGCTCGAGAAGGAGATGCGCCAGTGCGCCAAGGATCTCGAGTTCGAGCGGGCTGCGGAACTGCGCGACCGCATCCGCGAGCTGCGGGCGAAATTGATCGCCCTGCCGGAGTAGCGTAGTCTGACAGACTGCCGGGCCGCTGAGCGCCCGGACAAGGAGGTGCGCCATGGCATACAAGCAGGGAAGCCTGTTCGGCGGTACTGTCGCCGCAAAGCCCGCCGGCAAGGCAAAGGAAGCTGCGCGGAAGGATTCCGCCAGTCCGGCCGCCAGTTCAGCCGCCAGTCCGCCTGCGGACCTGAAGGCGCAGCTTGACGGGGCCCCGGATCCCGACGGCCAGGTCCGCGAGCGCATGGACGCCCTCGTGCGGGAGCTTGAGCGCCACAACCACCTCTACCATACTCTGGACGCGCCCGAGATCTCGGACGAGGAGTACGACCTCCTCTTTGCCGAGCTGACGGCGCTGGAAGCGCGCTACCCGGCCTTCCGCTCGCCCCATTCGCCGACCCTGCGCACCGGCGGCGCCCTGCTGCCGGGCCTGGAGCGCCGGCGCCACACCGAGCGCATGTACGGCCTCGAGGACGTCTTCAGCATGGAGGAGTGGCGCGGCTTTGCCGAGCGCATGGTGCGCGCCCTGCCGGAAGTGCCGCTGGTCTTCTGGTGCGATCCCAAGATGGACGGCCTGGCGCTGGAGCTCGTCTACAGGAAGGGCGTGCTCGCGGACGCCGTGACGCGGGGCAACGGCGAGGAGGGCGAGGTGGTCTCGGCCCAGGCCCGCACCATCAGAAACCTTCCCTTGCGGCTCCTTGGCCAGGGCCCCTTCCCCGAGCTCATCGAGGTGCGCGGCGAAGTGGTCATCTTCAAGGAGGACTTTGCCGAGGTCAACGCCCGCCGCGAGGCCGCGGGCCAGAAGATTTTTGCCAATCCCCGCAACGCGGCGGCCGGCAGCGTGCGCCAGCTCGACGTGGCCCAGGCGCGGAGCATGCCGCTCTCCTTTTTGGCCTACAGCGTGGGCGCCGTCGACTGGGGCGAGTGCCAGCCCTGCACGAGCCATGCCGAGCTCATGGCCCGCTTCCAGGCCTTCGGCTTTGCCACGCCGCCCGGCGGCGCCCTCTGCCGGGGGCTGGCCGAGGTGGAGGCCTACGTCAGCGACGTGCGCGCGAGGCGCCCGGACTATCCCATGCAGATCGACGGCGCCGTGGCCAAGGTCGACGACCTCGAGGCGCAGGCTGCGCTTGGCTTCACGGCCAGGGCGCCCCGCTTCGCCGTGGCCTTCAAGTTCCCTGCCGAGCAGGTTGAGACCGTGCTGCGGGACATCGAAGTGCAGGTGGGCCGCACGGGCGTGCTGACGCCGGTCGCGAAGCTCGAGCCCGTGGGCGTCGGCGGCGTCGTCGTCTCCAGCGCCACCCTGCACAACGAAGACGAGGTGAAGGCCAAGGACCTGCGCATCGGCGACACCGTCGTCGTCCAGCGCGCCGGCGACGTCATCCCCGAGGTAGTGCGCAGCCTTCCGGAAAAGCGTCCTGCCGGATCAGTGCCCTGGACCTTTCCCAGCACCTGCCCCTCCTGCGGAGGGCCTGTGCACCGCGAGCCCGGCGAGGCCGCCTGGGTGTGCGACAACGTGGCCTGTCCTGCCGTGCGCCTGCGTTCGGTCGAGCACTTCGTCTCCGGCGCCGGCCTCGACGTCAAGGGCATAGGCAAGAAGTGGGTGGAGCAGCTGGTCCAGGCCGGCCGCGTCAAGACGCCGGCAGACCTCTTCACCCTGACGGCCAAGGAGCTGCTGGACTTCGAGCGCATGGGCGAAACCCTGGCCGAGAAGTTCGTGGACGCCCTGGCGCAGGCGAAGGACAGCGCTCCCCTCTACCGCTTTATCAGCGCCCTTGGCATACGCCACGTGGGCGAACAGACGGCCCGCGCCCTGGCAGGGCGCTTTGCCGGCATGGACGCGCTGGCCAGGGCCAGCCTGGAGGAGCTCACCGCCATCCCGGACGTCGGGCCGGAAGTGGCCGGATCCATCCAGAGCTTCTTCGCCAATCCGGCCAACCAGGCCATGCTCGAGGACTTCCGCGGCGCCGGCCTGTGGCCCCAGGCGCCGTCGGCGGAGAAGGCGTCCCAGGCAGGGGAGGGCGGGACATCCCCCCTTGCCGGCAAGCGCGTGCTCTTCACAGGCTCCCTGGCCATGCCCCGCGCCGAAGCCCAGCGCCTCGCCGAAGCCAGGGGCGCCGTTGTCGTCGCCTCGGTTTCCAAAAAGCTCGACTATCTCGTTGTTGGCGAAAAGCCTGGCTCCAAGCTGGCCAAGGCCCAAAACCTCGGCGTTGCCGTGCTCACGGAAGCGCAGTTCATGGCTCTTGCCGGCGGCTAGGTCAGCCGCCTCAGCGGGCAGGCTCCTGAAGCCTGCACTTGCTTTCGGTCCGCTCTGCGCCGTATATAGGCATCATTCGGCGCAGGGTGAGGCGCGTGCGCGTCCTCCTGCCCGCACTTCAGGAGGATGCTATGAGCTTGCCAATCATTGTTGTCGGCGCCGGCGGACGCATGGGAAAGACGATATGCGGCCTGGTCCAGGAAAGCGATGCCATGACCCTCGCGGGCATGGTCGAGCGCAAGGAATTCCAGCCTGCCGCGCCTGAGGGCTGCCTTGTCTCCGACGACCTCGATGCGGTCGTCGCCGCCTGCCCCAAAGAGTCCTGCATCGTCGACTTCTCCGCTCCCCAGGTGAGCGTGAATTCCGCCAGGGTGGCGGCGGCCAGGGGCGTTGCCCTCGTCATCGGCACCACGGGCCTCGACGAGGCGCAGAAGGCCGAGATTGCCGAATGCGCCCGCAAGGCGCCCATCTTCTGGTCCCCCAACATGAGCGTCGGCGTTGCCGTCCTGCAGAAGATCCTGCCCCTGCTCACCAAGGCCCTCGGTCCGGACTACGACGTGGACATCATGGAAGTCCACCACAAGCGCAAGAAGGACGCCCCCAGCGGCACGGCCCTGCGCCTTGGCGAATGCATCGCCGAAGCCAAGGGCTGGCAGCTCGGCGACGTGCGCTGCTCCGGCCGCGACGGCATCATCGGTCCGCGCCCCCAGGAGCAGATCGGCGTGCAGGCCCTGCGCGGCGGCGACGTCGTGGGCGTCCACACCGTCTTCTTCATGGGGCCTGGCGAGGACATCGAGGTGACCCACCGCGCCCAGTCCCGCGACAACTTTGCCCGCGGCGCCCTGCGCGCGGCCCAGTGGCTGGCAGGCCGGGAAGCGGGCCGGCTCTATGGCATGGGCGATATTTTCTAGACATCTTCTTGATTTTTGCTAGAAGATAAGCCAATCTCTCAGCAAGGCGCACAGCGCCACTACACGCTACCGAGTGCATGGCCCGTCCATGCGCTCCAGGAGGTTGGGCGATGCCTCAAGTGGCCGCTCGGATAAACGAAGAGCAGGAACGCTGGCTCAAGGACTACTTTAGAACCAAGAGCGCGGGAGCGGAGTTCATTCTGCCTTGGGCTGTGGACACCTTCTTCCGCGGCATCAGCAACGTGAAGAGCATCTTCACGCCGGCTGAGCTGAAAACCATTGTGGACGCGCACAAGGACGTCAAAATCGATCCCGACAATACGAGGCCCTCGTACCTCGCCGTCCGGATCCTGGACGCCTGCGACCGCAACAAGATCAACGTCGCGCACGGCGCGAGCAAGAGCAGCCTGGAGCTGAAGCTGCGCACCCTGGACGACACCCAGGCGGCAGCCCTGACGGTCTGGGCCTGCGCCTACTGGGTTTCGCGCAACTGCACCGCGGCCACGCTCGACGACTACATCAAGCAGTACTAGCCGCGCCGGCTCAGCGCAAAACGCCCCTCTTGCCGAGGGGCGTTTTGTCTGGCTGGGGCCGGTCGAGGGATAGTCCATGAAGCTCATCGAACGCCTTCCTGCCGGCGAAGGCGCCAGGCACGTTGCCTTTGCCTGTCGCAACTCCGTCGAGGGCCTCAAGACCGCATTCCGCGACGAGCAGGCCTTCCGGCAGATCGTCTACCTCAGCTGCGCGCTTGTGCCCCTGGCCTTCGTCGTGGGGAGGAGCTTTGCGGAAACTGCCGTGCTTGCCGGCGTATGCGCCGTCTCCCTCGCCGTCGAGCTCCTGAACACCGCCGTCGAGAGCGCCATCGACAGGATATCCCTGGAGCGCCATCCCCTGTCGAAGAAGGCCAAGGACTGCGGGAGCGCGGCCCAGTTCGTGGCACAGTTGCTCATCCTTGGCGTATGGGTCGCGGCCCTCGTCAGACGCTGCTTCTTCTAGCCCTGTCCCTGCCTGCCTCAGCGGCTCAGGCCAGCATCCCGCCGGCCTCCCTGCGCATGGCCTGTGCCAGCTCGGCCAGCAGTTCGGCAAAGCGTTCGCAGCCGACGCTTGCGTATCCGCGCAGGGAGCAAACCTCCGCATAGCGGCCAAAGGCCTTGCGCGTGAGCTCGGCGCTGTGCCGGAGGGCCAGCAGCATGTCCTTCTGCGCCAGGAACTGCTTCTCGAGAAGGGCAGGCTGGCATCTGGCCGAGCGCGGGATGCGCGCCAGCTTCAGCATGGCCTCGGCCGAGGCCATGCTCAGCGCGTAGAGAAAGCCGAGGGCATGGTTTTCCTCCTCGCCATGGCTGGCCGTGAAGGGATTGGCATGGCCGGCAAAGCGGTCAATGAGGTAGAGGGAGCCGTGGAAGATCTCGGGATGGTCGAGCATGCCTTCGAGATAGGCTGTGCAGCGCCAGCCCTTTCTGGCGCCGCGGAGCAGCTGCAGCAGGACGTAGACCGCAAGGCAGATGAGAAAAAGGGGGGCGATGCTCATGCGCAGACTCCGAGCAGGGCTACTCGAGATAGTAGCCAATTTTATATTTTTGCTGAAGATATTTGACGATCTCGACGTTGAACAAGGCATTTAAGTTTTCGTCAATATAGGAAATATCTTTGATGCATTGTTGAATTTCTTTAAGATAGTCATCAGCTTTATCGAGTTTTTTTCTTGTAGATCCAATATATTCCATTTCAGGAATTCCGCATGAGGAGATAAAGTGACGTATCGTATCCTGCGTGCTGTTTCTTTCCTCATCAAGCCAGTCAAAAATATATTTGCGTGCAAGGATGTTTTCTATATCATCGATTTTAACGCATGCATCAATATAAAAACGAACAAGCTCAAATTGCAATTTTATTGCATTTCCATATTG
>JAEEGF010898010.1_pt1 | contig 13861 bp, 11 predicted proteins | sample 9134171 | NCBI WGS metagenome assembly JAEEGF01 (sample SAMN16246542, study PRJNA631951) | gut metagenome | biome: gut microbiome; feature: rumen; material: AP-attached | host: Bos | place: Iran: Karaj | collected 2018-10
TAAGATCACTCATTCCATGAGCGAAATGCGGAATTTTTGGTATTTTTTATAGAAGTTAAAAGTGTGACGGACTTCACAAAAGATCCCGAACTATGCCGTGCCAGCCTCATCTTCCTGCCAGGCCATGCCCAGCTGTCTTGTCCGCAATCCGCTCCGGAAACAATTTTGCCAAGCCTGCGGAATTTTTAGTACACTAAGAAAGGGTATTTCTCTATCATATCCTTTTTTTTACGGTTCCCTGAGTCTTAAAGCGCCGCCTTGTGAGGGATGCATAATCTTTAAACGCATTTTAACCGGCGCGGCTTCGCTAAGAGCGTAGCGAAGTCGGAAACCATGAGACTGGCGGCGCCAGGGATCTGTTTTCAGATTCAGACTTAATTATGAATATACCTGACATTGTTATAAACGAAATTTCGCATTTTGCTGAAGAAAGTTCCGTGAAAAAGGTAGTCCTTTTTGGTTCCCGCGCCAAAGGGACAAATACAGAAAGAAGCGATATTGATATTGCCGTATATGGCGGAGACTTCGATTCTTTTTACTGGAATGTAATGGATAATGTTAATTCTCTGTTATCCTTTGATATTATTGAAGGCGATACCATTGCATCAGAGGATTTAAAGGCAGAGATCGCAAAGGATGGCATTGTGATTTATGAAAAAGTTTGACTATTTTGCTAACTGTTTAAAAGTCCTGAAAACGGCTGATTTTGCCGAGGCCAGGGAAAATGAAATTTACCGCACCGGGGTAATAGCGCATTTAATCTTACCTTTGAACTGGCCTGGAAGGCTCTTCAGGAGGTGCTCAGGCTTCACGGCACAGCGGGCGCCGATACCGGTTCTCCCCGTGAAATCCTGCAGCTGGGTTTTAAGGTCGGTTTCATTTCCGATTCTTCATCATGGCTGCTGATGCTTAAAAAAAGAAATCTCTCCGTTCACGTGTATGACGAACCCGAGTATGATGAAAATAAAGCTAATGAAATCGTTGCGCTAATACGTGATAACTTTATTGCTGCATTCACTGTTCTTGAAGAAACATTAAAAGATAAAATTGAGGAAGCGAACACCGAACTGTAATTAAATAATTGCGAGCTGCTCTCTTCTAAATAAACTCTGTTATGACTGATTTTAAAGTAGCTTATCTTGCCTGGTTAGGCTCTAATTATGGCAGCGTCTTGCAGTCCTTTGCCCTGTACCGATCCATGGAGAAACTCGGTTACCGGTGCGAAGTGATTGATTACGATCATTTCATCAGGGATGCCGAGCCCCCGTCAGCGCTGAAGGACGCGGATCCCAAAAGATACGATGATGACTTAATGCGCTATAACTTTGATCTCTTTGCGCACAGGCATTTTGTCTTTAACCCGATTTTGCAGAAGATTTCTGACGATCTGACCTTATCCCCGGCTCAGAACCAGGAAATTAACAGCTTTGCCGCTTTTGTCGCTGGCAGCGATCAAATATGGAAGCCGGCCGGATTCTGGTTTTCCGGAAAACAGTACCTGCAGTTTGCCCCCGCTCTGAAAAGGATCGGCTATGCTCCGTCAGTGGGCTGGAAAACCATCCCCGCCGCCCATGAAAAGAATATCCCGCAATGGAAGGAGTGGCTTTCCGGTGTGGCCTATCTGTCAGCAAGAGAGCCTTCGGGAGCCGCACTGATTGCCGAGGCTGCCGGCCGCCCTGTGGCCAATGTGACGGACCCGACTATGCTGTTAACGCCGGAGGAATGGCTGTCCGCCATGACTGAACCCCGGTATGCTCCGGAAATCGAAGAAATCCTGCGTTCCGGTTCCCGGTTTATGCTGGCGTATTTTCTGGATCACCGGGCCCTGTTCGAGAAAAAGATCCGCGCCTTGGCGAGACGGCTCGGGCTTAAGATTGTCTGGCTATCCGGCCGGGCCGGCATCGGGACGGCGCAGGATAACTGCGCGGAAACGGATCCGGCAGGTTTTATCAATCTGATAAGCAAGGCGAGTCTGGTCTGCGCTGACGGCTTTCATGGCACGTGTCTCGCCCTGAACTTTGCCAAACCGGTGATTTTCTTCTCTCCTGCCTGGTATCCTGAAAAATCAAACGATGCCCGGGCGAGCGATCTTTTTACAAGGTTCGGGATTGAGCCCGCGACCCGCACGGTAACCCCGCGGGTTCCGGTGCTTACCTTTGTCTGGGAGCTTGATTATGATGACATTAAACCCAGAATCGCTCAGGCCCGCGAAGCATCCCTGACCTATCTCCGGAACGCCCTTCTGGGAGCCGCGGAGTCCCGGGGCCCCCTGTTTCAGGAGCTTAAGGAAAGCGGCGCCCTGCACGACTGTTTTACCGAGGAGCATTATTCCGGAAAGGTTCTTCTCAGCGCGCGCAAGCTTAAGTTTGCGCCGCGGCTTCCCGGAGCGGCAGAGTGTCACACCATAAGAGATCATGCCGTTATTGTCCCCGCCCTGACGGCAGGGGCAGCCCCGGCCGAAACCCCGGAACCCATTCCGGTTTATGCCCCCCTGGGAATAACCATTCCCCGGGGTGTCCCATATGAAATTCATCTCAGAGTGATGCTTTTAACAGCTGCTCCCGCGGTTGATATTTTTCTCGGCAATTCCGTATCATGGAAGTCTCAGTCCGCACTGACCATCAGAAAATCCATGATGAGTCAGGAACGCTGGCTGGATCTTTATGCTAAATTCACGGCAGACGATGATGGCTATGATGCTCTCATGATAGATGCTTCCCAGTTTATCGGAAGCGGTTCCTATATCTCTTTTGATACCGCAGAGATTGTCGGCAGGGATGCATAAAACGGCATGAACAGGGGACAGCGGGAAATGACCACGGGAAATTACAGCACAGACATGAGCAAATAACGGCAGGGATCCATGGAAGAAAAACGCAATAAACCGACTGTTATTGAAGGAGTTGCCCCCGGAATGTGCACGGGCTGCGGCGCCTGCATTAACTTATGTCCCAGAAAGGCCCTGTCCTTCGCTGCCGATCGGTTCGGATATTTTGTGCCCGAAATTGATCAGGATAAGTGCGATCGCTGCGGCCTGTGTCATCGGGTATGTCCGGCGATAAACCTGCCCCCCCGGCAGAATTCCCGCGCTCCGGCATTGTATGCGTTTGCCGCCAAAGACACCGATCTCCTCCGGAAATCCACCAGCGGCGGAGCATTTGGCGTCATGGCCGAACATATCCTTTCACAGGGCGGGTATGTTGCGGGATGCGCCTGGAAAAAGGACTGGAGCTCTTCCCTTAAGCCGGCAGCCGAAGACCGACGCGATAATGAAGATAAACCTGCCGAAGCTGCTGCCGTTTCAAAGGCTCACCTGCATCCTGTGGCTGCGCATCTGATAATAGACAGGAAAGAGGATTTAGCTCTTCTTCATAAATCGAAATATCTCCAGAGCTACATGGGAACGGTGTTTTCCGAAATCGCCGCTCTTCTCAGAAAGGGCCGGAAGGTATTATTCTCCGGCTGCCCCTGTCAGGTGGCGGGACTCCGGTCTTTTCTGAGAAAGGATTATGAAGGTCTTATCTGCATCGACCTTCTCTGCGCTTACACGCCCTCTCAGGAGTTTTTTGCACGGTACGTTAAAGAGACGTTTCCGGAGCTTCCCGCCGCGTATGAATTCAGGAACAAGACCGTCGGAAAATGGCAGACCTACGCAGTCAAGGTCGTTTTTAGCGACGGCAGAACCATTGCGGTGCCCAATTCCGCTAACACTTATCAGCTGGCCTTTAACCGGCGGGTCATGATGTCGCCCCACTGCATCCATTGCCAATACCAGACCTTTCCCAGATACGGAGATCTGACCATCGGCGATTTCTGGGGCATTAACAAGCACGAGCCGGGCATTGACTGCAAGCAGGGCATTTCCGCGGTTCTGGTTAACAGCCGCAAGGGAAAGAGCTTTCTGGAGAGCCTGCCCGAAGACCAGATACGCCTTCTGGAAGCCAAGCCTCTGGTTTGGCTGGGGGGCAACGGCACTGCATTTAAGGGCATGCAGCACAGCTCCTCGCCGGGCACTCAGGTTTTTTACTCCTTAATCAATAAAACGAGCTTTCAGGAAGCGGCGGAGACAGCTTTAGCGGTATACGGCGGCAGGGATGTGACACCTCTTCAGGGCCGGCGCTGCCTCAATGTTACCGGCGCCGGGATCTCCTTTAAGTTCTCTCCAAAATCCTGGGAACAGCATTTCATTCGCGGAACGGCCTTTCTCTTCTCCGGAGATGCGGCAGCCGGCGCTTATGCCTGCATTGATTTGGATCAGGAAACAGTTTGCGGCAGGGAATATGTGCTATGCGTGAAATGCAGAATTGCCACAGACAGCGAGCAGATTGACTTTTATCTCACTGATAAGAAAAACAAACGCGAGCAGCTGGTGCTAACCCGCTCTGTGGCCGCGGCGGATCGGACAAACACCGCCGGGATCTGCGTGAAGTTCAGCGCCGACAACGCATATGACTCGTTTATGCTGAAGAGTTCGCAGCTGACAGGAAATCTGGCCTACATTGCCTTTGAGGAAATAACCCTGATTGAATACCGGGACGATCCTTATGAAACCAGTGTTTCGCCGGAGCAAACCTCCGAAAAGGGTTCAGGAAGGATTAAGGATTTTCTGGCGCGGAAGCTTCATTGGCTTCGCTGAAATGCGGGCTCCCTGGCAGTTATTTCTGGCAATTTGTGTAACATTTAATCCGTGAATACGTTTTCAGAAAAGAAGCCGTACCACTGGCGCGGCGGGAAACACTGACAGCGGCCGAGACGCCGCGCGCAGCAGAGGATCGAAAAAATGACAGAGCTTACCCTGAAAGACTTCAACAAAATTGCCAGCGGTTCATACAATGCCGGTATTGTTGATTACCGGGAAAATGCAAACCACGAGCTTGAACTTGTAAAACTGAACAATCATGTGTTTCGTACCAGCAAGAATAACAAGACCCTCTCTCCCGAACGGATTTTGGATATCAAGGAGAAATTCATTAATGCTCTCCAGAAAGGCGGCGTCTCGAACAATGCTCTTAACGAGATCAGAGACGAAATCGGCATTCCCAGGTCATTGACAGCCGAAAGCGCAGATAAGAATCAGCAAGGTCTTCAAAACAGATTTCTGCCCCTGACCCGCCATGCCATCCGTACCATTCTGGACAAGTATGCCGCCAAAGGCGTCGGTTTCGGAGATTATGCCCAGGCTGTGCATCTGACAGAAAAGGAGGTTAAGGCTGCCGCCAATGCCGCAAACATGAGCAAAAGCAAAGCTGCGACCAGACAGAGCATTAATAACGCCACTCTGGACAAGCATTACCAGGCCCGGGAATACTCGGTGCTCAATGCCGTATCCCTTCTCTCGCCGCGCCGCAATATCGCGGAAACGGTCAGAACAACAGCCAAGGCCCATATCAGCGTGAATCCCGATGACAGCAACGAGAGTTATGTTAAGGACAACACCGCTAAAATCAAAAACCAGTACCTTAACATGTGCAGAATTGCCCTGAAAATGACCACCACAAACATCACGGAGTCTGAAACCTTCAGGCTTTGCGATGAAGAGGTGAAACTGGTCAGGGGCGAACAGGGAAAATTGTCGGCATTTATCGGCAAGGAGCCGAACACCATCAAAATCAATATGGATATTGATCCCCGTAAGATGCTGATGGATTTGTTCCGGGAAGCTGTCAAAAGCAGAGACGTCATCGGCAAAGGCGATGTGCGGATGTTCCTGGACGGCGTTTTTGAAAATGATCTGAACGGCTCTCTTACCGGAAATGACCGTACCAGCTTAAGCCGTCAGTTTGCCACGATGATCTGCGAGCAGGTATCCCATAATGATTTCTCCGAGGTGATGGAAGGAGACTATAACACCCTGTTTCTGCTGGATGTGGCCCGTCATACCCTTGACGGAAATGCCATTACCAAAGCAGAGATGATGAACTATCTGGAAAAAATCGCAAAGGATAACTCCGGCCTGTCCGATGAAATGAAGGACATGGTGAGGCTGTCGGCAAACATTCCGTTAACAGCGCAAAATAAAGACGAGTTTTACGTTAGCCAGAACATGATTACCGCCAGCGTCAATAAGGTTGCCGAAGACAATGTTCCCGGGCCTCAGGAGCTTAAGAAAGCTGAAAATAACGATGCTCCGGAAAAGGAAAGTCTCTTAAAGCTGCAATATTCTGATAAAGCCGTAATCAATGGTTTGCTGAACAGTCCGCAAAAACTCCGCAGCTTCGTTCTCAGCGAGAAGAATATTGGTTTATTCGGAAAACTCCTGAGTAACGATACCGATCTTCTGACCGGGCTGAACAACGGAAAAAATCTCGCAAAGAAATACCCTGAGCAGTATCAGAAATTGACAGATGACATAGCAAAGGCCAGCCGGAAATTTGAGGAGCTTTTCGTAAAGAACACCGGCTTCAAGATTTCCACATCCCTTAATGACCCGGATTTTAACAACAGGTTTTCCGCCTTCATAAACGGGCTTTCCGAGGCTGATCTGGCTCCGCTTAACAGCATCATCAAGGATATCAGCGCCATAAACGACTATCAGATCAAGGATTTTATCGCAGATCTGGTATTCTCAGATGACACCATGGTGGCGGAAGCGCTGCAAAGCAACCCGGGAGAGGCCATGCGGCAGATGCTGGCAGCGCCGGAACACATTAATGTCTTTACCGCCATAATAAAAAATCCCGAAGTCCTGAATACCATATCAGATGCGGCAACCACCGAGATCGTAAAACAGAATTTCACCGAAATACGAAAAATCATCGCTGACGCCTTTCAGAAGGCTGAAGGAAAAAGCCTGGACGAAGCTGCCGGGGCCCCGGATTTCGCGGCAAAATTTCAGGCGTTTGTCTCAAATCCTGACAAGCTGCCCTCTTCCGAACTCTTTAAATTCGGGTTCATCATTCAGAAAATGGCCAATAAGGGCTGCGATCATATTCAAAAGTTCATTAATCAGGTATTCCAGGTAGACAACAAGGCTGTTAATGATCAGGGCGGCATCACCACCGACCCCTACAAAAATATGAGCGCCGAAGACATTAAACGGGAACTCGACGGAAAAACTCTTAAGGATATTATGAATAATGCCGCCACCGATGCCACCGCTCCCGGGCAGCTGGCGCTTTTTAAGCAGGTGCTGGGTGATTATTTCGTCAATATGACACTGGCTGATAAAAAGTCATCCTTTGCGGCCGCGCTGCGTTTCAGCCAGACCTTCGATTTTCATGACGCCAAGGGCCTGCCGCTGCAGGGAGAGCATTTTGCCAGCGCCCGCAACAATGCCGAGGTAAAATTTGCCGGAGCCATTCTCAAGGGAACCAGTCCCCTGATGCAGAAAATGCTGCAGGGACTCCCCCGCTCCGTGGTGGGCGGTTTTGCCGATGCTTTGGATGACATGAAATCAAAACTGGCTCCCATCCCGCGTAAAATCGTTCAGGCTTATCTGACGAAGATGATTAATGATTCTCAAAACACGGATCACCCCATACAAAGCATTTCTCTTGATAAATCTCTGGGCGCGGCATCCGTGGGCGAAGCCTTTCTCTGTACCTTTAAATACAAAAAAGCAGGTTCTGATGAGGTAACACAGGAACACAAGATTGTTAAAATCATGCGTCATGATGCTGAGGAACGGGTCAAAAAAGAAGCGGAAATCTTTACTGCGGCCGCTCAGAAAATCGGCAACTCCATGGTTAAAACATGGCAGGGACAGCTTGATCAGTACATGAAGGAGTTCGATTTCAGAAACGAGGCCCGAAATATCAAAGAAGGTGTCAAGATATATGGCATCAAGGGCAACCAGAATCATCCGTCACACGCCATCGGGCCTAACGTCACTTCCATGAAGCTTGCCGATGATCTGGTGCCGCCGCAAAAGAATATTCTGGTAGGCACCGAAGGCAAAGGCGATACGATTGATCACCTCATCAAGAAAACAATGAAACAATTATCCACCGAAGTACGGGACATTTTCAAAACAGCTCCCTCCACCGGCAACGTAATAATAGTAAAGAATAACGAGAACAAGCCGGTACCCCTGCCAAAGGAGGACTTCAGCATGATCTCACTGAGCTCCGGCACCGGTGTCATTAAGGCAGATATTGAAAATCTTAAAGAGCAGGAACAACAGCTTCTTGATGCAGCGCAGGTATGGTTTTCCGAAGGTTTTCTGGGCAGCGGCAAATTTCATGGTGATTTTCACTCGGGAAACATCATGACAACCAAAGAAAGCGCCACATTCATTGATTTCGGCAATTTGTACGAATTCAAGAAAGTCTATGCAAAGGATAAAGACGGCAATGTAATAACAGAGACTGTTCCGGTCAAGGATAAGGACGGCAATGTCACCGGAACCGAAGAAAGACCGAAGGTTATTTTTGATGAACGCATTGAAATGCTCAGACTCATCCTCGGATGCGCACTCCGCAACGGAGAGGCCTTTGTGAACGGCTTTAAGAATCTGCTGTCTCCGGACGGCAAAAAGGTTTTTCAGGTCAGCGCGAACAAGGTTAACGCCATTGTTGACTCCATCATGGCAAAGGGAGATATCGCTCATGATGTGGCAACGCGTCTTCAGAGCATCCTAAGCGAACTGCAGAAACTCGGTCTGGAGGTTCCTCCGCAGATCTACTGCTTTGTGCAGTCCATGAATCGGCTCCAGAATACCATAAATGAAATGAACAACACCATTATGCTGGGAAAGCTTCTGGTGGACACGGTGCAAAACGGGGATCTCTCCGGAAATAAAGAACCTCCTCTGCGTGATGAACTGGATGTGATGGGTAAATTCACTGATTACTTCAGGAGCGCCGAGGGGAGAAAAATAGTACCTGTAAACAAGAATTATTTTGATGACGACGCTGATTTTGATGACGATGCCAAGACTGATATAAAAAACTTCTTCCTTGAAAATGGCATGCCGCAGTATCTTATCGAATTAAACGCCAAATATTTAAACTGGAGCGATTACAACCCCGGCGGGCAGTATTATGAGAAAGTCCTGAACAGAATTAACACTGCCCACGATCCTCTGAAGGAAGCCACAGAGCTTTTCCAAAAGTATCTTATTGATATTATGCCTCCGGATCATAATATGGTGGTAGAGGTAAAGAGACTGATCAACGATTTAACTCACAAGTATAACTCAGCCAAAAAGGATAATGATAAAGCCGAATGCGAAAGGGTGCTGAGATCATTTGCAACAAACTTTGCTACCACTGTTCGCCGTGAGTTGAGTGCTTTTCAAACTCAGGCCTATGATAACCTTGGGAGACCTGTCAAACCGCCGGCAACCTTTGCCAGCGTGATTGTTAAAACACTGTTTAACAGTCAGGATGCCGTGAAAAAAATGCTGAAAAGTTTAGGCGGGATTGAAATAACGAGCCTGACAACCAGTCTGTACAGCGTAGGAAGGAACGAACTGGGTACGGGATATCTTACCTCTTTTAATAACATAACTGATAAGCTTCAGGAAAAAGCGGATCAGGCGCCCGAGCTGTCTTTTGATATGGAAATCGGCTTTTAAAACCGTGCCGGCTTTCTGCGCCGTTTCTGAACGGCATAACTGTTTCAGGAGAAAATATGAATTTCAGGGAAGTAATCCAAAAACTCAGCGCTGTCTTCGGATTTGAGCCGGAACATCAGGAAAACTCCTGTCAGTTTGCCATTGACGATGCTGTCGTGCTGCTGCAGGAAGCCGGAGACAAGCTGCTTCTGATTGCGGATCTGGGAACTGATTGTCCCGATGATGCATTATTTACCAAGTTTCTGGCGGCAAATTATGCCTACCAGGAAACCAGCGGTTCCTCGTTTGCGCGGGATCCGGAAACAGGTCATATGATGCTGCAGCGCTACGACTGGATGGATCGCCTTACCCCTGACATGCTGGTAAGGTACCTGGAGGAGTTCGCCGGAGTCGCCCTGAAATGGCGCGATATTATCTCCGGAAAGGCCGCTTTTGAGTCTCCGGAGGAGTCAGCCGGCACCGCCGTGCCTGAGGAAGCCTTCGATTTACAGAATTTTGATCAAATGGTATAGCGGATTCCCCGAACCTGCGACCGGAGGAGATCTGCCTATGCGGCATAGCGCTCAGGCCGGAATCACGGCAGAAATCTTCGGATCCGGTTAACATTGCGGTGCCGGCCGTTCGCGCCTGGTTATACTTGATTTTCGGTACTTGCCGGAATTGTTTTTTTGAGAGAAGAGGTTTCATGGATTTTAACGAGCTTATGCTTTCTCTTGGCGAGGAGATGGGCATTGAACTTGACGGCAGCGCCGGCGGTGCCGGTTTTGAAACGCAGGATATGGAAATCCTGATGCACAATGCCGGAGAAATGATCTTTATCCGGGCCGATCTGGGAAAACCCGCGGGCGGCAGCAAAAATGCTTTTTTGAAACAGGCTCTTAATTCCTGCTGCCTGTACCGCAATACCTGCGGTTCCGTATTTGCCGTAAGTCCTGAAGGGCATCTCCATTTGCAGCGCTATGAATGGATGGCCCGGCTTGACGGAAAAGCCCTTCATGCCCTGCTCCGGGAGTTTATTGCCGTGGCAGCGGCCTGGAAGGAGCTTCTGGAGGATTTCTGCGCAGCCCGGGGCGGCGATCCCGAAGACAGCGCTCAGCAGAGCTCCGCTGCGGCGGCATCTGAAGCGCCTGATACCGCTTCTCAGTTCATCATGGGCTGACCAGCATCCTTTGAGATCTTCTCCGCCGGCTTTAAGTTCACTGTTATTCCCGCAGGCAGATTTATGTGATAATGAACCGGGTGCGCTGCTCTGTTTTGAATTTCTCGCAGTTTCATTATGCAGAAGAGCGTTGCTGTCACTTCAAAGCCCTGGATCATAAGGCATTACCTCCCTGAAATTTGTAAATGCATGATTTCGGAATAAACATCAGAAATGACCGCAGAAATGAAATTCCATGATTATTTTCCGGCCGATCGCATTCAAAGGCTTACGGCTGCCATAAACCGCAAGGCGAAGCCTCTGGGATCCCTGGGACTCCTGGAGGATCTGGCTCTCCAGACGGCTCTTGTGCTGGAAGCGGAACCCGGGGATGACCTCAGGCTTAACCCTCTTCATCTTATCTTTGCCGGGGATCACGGCGTAGCGGCCGCGCACCCCGTAAGCATTACGGGAAGCGACTTCACGGTAAAAATGGTAAATAACTTCATCCGGGGCGGCGCTGCCATCAACGCCTTTCTGGACACTGCGGGGATCCCCTTTGAAATCATTGACTCCGGCATCAGCCGCCCGGAAGAGATCCTGCCGGACGGCATATCCCGGGTCAGAAACTGCTCTCTGGGCCGGGGCACCCGGGATCTCAGCAAGGAAGACGCCCTCACGGAGGAACAGCTTAAAAAGGCGGAAGAGTTCGGCAAAAGCATTGCGGACAATGCCGTTTCCCGGGGCATCAACGCGCTCCTCTTCGGCGAAATGGGCATCGGAAACACCACCCCTGCCAGCGCCATTCTGGCCAGGGTGGCCGGACTCCCTGCGGAGGAATGCGCCGGCCGGGGCACCGGCATCGGCGATCAGGCTCTGGCTCTTAAAAAAGCTCTCATCCGGAAAGCTCTGGCCCGGGTTCCGGAAAATGCCGCTCCCGAGGTAATTCTGCGGGCTCTGGGCGGCTTTGAAATCGCGGAAATGGTCTATACCATGACCCATGCCCGAAACCGGGGCATTCTCCTGGTTATCGACGGCTTTATCGTTACCGCGGCCGCCCTTTTAGCCTGCCGCATGGCGCCGGAGATCCGAGGGCAAATGGTTTTTGCCACGGAAAGCGGGGAACCGGGACACCTGAGGATGCTGGAAATGCTTAAGGCCGAGCCCCTGCTCCGGCTGGGCCTCAGACTGGGGGAAGGCACCGGAGCCGCCCTCTCATATTCACTTATCAAATCCGCCGCGGCGTTTTTCAGCAGGATGGCGGAATGGGACAGCAAAAGTGGCCGGATTATTTACCGTAATCAAGAGAGAGATTAATCTCTTCTGGCTGGCTCTGGCCTTCTTCACCAGAATTCCGGTGCCGGCGGAGCTTGATTTCTCTTCCGAAAAAATGAACCATGCTTCCCGCTACTATGCCGCAGTCGGCGCCCTCATCGGCTTTCTTCTTGCGGCCTTTCTGTATCCTCTGTGGTTCTTTCTTCCGGCAAACATTGCCGCCATTATTCTTACCGGGGCTTCCCTGCTCCTTACCGGCGCCTTTCACGAGGACGGCTTTGCCGACATGTGCGACGGCTTCGGGGGCGGCTTTGATCCGGAAAAAAAGATCACCATCATGAAGGATTCCCGGCTGGGCACCTTCGGAGGCGCGGGGCTCTTTATGGAGCTTACTCTGGAATGGGCCCTTCTGGCCTATATTCTGGAACGGGGCTGGCTTGCCGCCGCCGCCCTTATCATCTCCCTGCACGCCCTGTCCCGGGGGATCTCGGGAGCCCTGATCTTCATCATGCCCTATCAGGCAGCATTGGATCTCAAATCCAAGTCCAAGCCCCTGGCCACCGGCATGAGAAAAAGCGATCTTCTGATCCTTGTCATTACTGCGCTGATCCCGGGCTGGCTCCTTCTGGATCCCGTCCTCATGACTGCGCTGTGCGTTACCGGGGTCGTTATGATGCTCTGGTTCCGGAGTTTTCTGATGCGGCACATCGGAGGCTTTACCGGAGACTGCCTGGGAGCTCTGCAAATTTTGGCCCTTATCACAGGACTCGTCATTGCCGCCGGTTTCCTGAAGGGAGATCTCCCGGTGCTGTCGGCTATAATGGAGACAACTCCGTTATCCTGAATCCTGTCCGGGGATCCTATGAGCTACATCGAAACAGATCTGATTCTTTTAAGGCACTGCCGGATTGACGGCCCCACGGCTTTTTACGGATCCGGCACCGATGCCGGCTGCCTCCGGGAGGAGCTGGCAAACATGGTCAATATCTCCGGAGAAAGCTTTCAGGAGATATATGTCTCACCCATGATGCGCTGCCGGGAAACCCTGGAGGCGGCCGGGATCTCCCTTGGGGATCCTCGGGTCACCGCAGCTCCGGAGATCCGGGAAATCAGCTTCGGATCCATTGACGGCAAGGCCTTTCAGGACTTTACCCCGGAGGAAAAACAGATCCTGGAGCAGCTGAACCGGGGGGAGAATGCCGCCTTTCCGGGCGGGGAGCATGCCGGAGATCTCAGAAAACGCGTCTTTGGTTTTCTGGAAAGTATTTTGGCGCGGGAGCACGAGCTCCGGGAAAACCGCCGCATTCTGGCAGTCACCCACAGCGGGGTTATCAGCACGCTGCTTCAGGGGATCCTGGAGTGTCCGGTGCTTAACATTCTGCAAAGGGCATCTCCCGCCTATGGCAAATTCACCGGGATAAAATACTTTCAGAATGCAGAGCAGGAGTTCAGCATGGAGAGAGTGTTTCCCCGAATTATGTTTCTGAATTCCAAAACCCCTGGGAACTAACGGAAATGCGGCGAAAATACACAGGGATGCAAAAGGCGCCGAAGCATTTTGTTATCGGGTTTGGCCCGTTTTCATTGTCGGGTTTGGCCCGTTTTCATTGTCGGGTTTGGCCCGTTTTCACTATCGCAGCTAGAACCGTGCAGCCAGGAACCCGTCAAACGCAAAAGTCGTCAGACTGTATCCGGCGGCCGGTGTCTAATAAGTTCTACTGCCGCTTTCGTTTTCAGGTTTCACTCTGATTGTCCCCCGTTATCTGAAAATATTGCCGCATTGTTCAAAATACGGCTTTTTCAGAATTGAGCGCATCCATAAGTCCCGATACTTTTGTCCTGAGACGCCTACTTTGACAATTATGTAAAAATCCTACTACACAACTGCCATCATCTTGTCGGTCTATATCTGCCGAACACAATACTAATTA
>JAEEGF010488351.1_pt1 | contig 13858 bp, 10 predicted proteins | sample 9134171 | NCBI WGS metagenome assembly JAEEGF01 (sample SAMN16246542, study PRJNA631951) | gut metagenome | biome: gut microbiome; feature: rumen; material: AP-attached | host: Bos | place: Iran: Karaj | collected 2018-10
GGCAGTTTGTCTATCCTGCGAACGATGCGGTGATGGATTCTGCGGCCACCGATTCCTGCGGCATGGGTTTCGGACAAACCATGCTGATTTACCATAAGGCCCTGTTGTTGCCGGTGCGTAATTTGAAGCAGGTTGCCCATTTCAGGGCGCTCTGCGAGCGGCAGGGACAGCTTTGTGTGATAGATTCCAAGGATACGGTCACTTTCGGACATTTCCTCTACCTGCTCTGCGCATGTGGGGTGGAACATGCCCTGTATCTCGATATGGGTAGCGGCTGGAACCATTCCTGGTACCGCGAAGTTGATGGAACGTTGTGTGAGATCTACCCCTACAGGCATCCATATTGCACAAACTGGATTGTATTCAGGCGGAAGGAGGGATGCCAATGATTCGCAGATGCCTTATCGGATTTTTTCTTCTGCTGTGCGGCAGTGTGGTTTTAGCACAGCAGAACGGTCGGGTCAGCGGACATGTCACGGACACGGCAGGCAAGCCGATCGACCTTGTAAATGTGGTGCTGAAGAGTTCACCCCAGCAGGGGACCACAACTGATGAGACGGGCTCTTTTGTGCTGTCGCTACCGGCCAACAAGGAGACGGTGCTGATCTTTTCCTGTGTGGGATACCTTTCATGCGAGATTCCGGTGAAGGTGAAACCGGGTAAGAATCCGCCGCTGCAGGTGCGGATGGTGCCCACAGCAACAGTGCTCAAGCCGGTTGTGAAAACAGGCGAGCGTTATACATTCAATTCGGGAGTGGAGTATATGGATGCGCATATGATCACCCACCTGCCCTCCATGGGAAGCGGGATTGAGGGTCTGGTCAAATCTTCGGGTCTGGGTGTGCATTCCCATGATGAACTGAGTTCACAATACAATGTCCGCGGCGGCAGCTACGATGAAAATCTGATTTATGTCAACGGGATGGAGATTTTCCGCCCGTTTCTGATACGTTCGGGACAGCAGGAGGGTTTGAGCTTCATCAATCCCGACATGGTCTCCTCCGTCTGCTTCTCATCCGGCGGTTTTGAGGCGGCCTACGGCGACAAGACTGCCTCTGTGCTGGATGTCGAATATTCCGAGCCGGTCCGTTTTTCCGGCAGTCTGTCAGGCAGTTTCCTTGGTGGCTCCGCACATGTCGGGGGCTGCTCCAAGAATCAGAAGTTCTCATATCTTGCCGGAGCGAGATACCAGTCGAACGCCTATATGCTCAAACAGATGCAGACCCACGGGAACTACCAGCCCAATTTCACTGATGTGCAGATGCTGCTGCGCTATGCGCCGGACGATCGCTGGAAATTCTCCCTGTTCGGCAATTACGCCCGCAACGAATACCGGCTGGTTCCCGAGACTGGGGAAGCCACCATCGGCAATATTCTCACCACCATCCAGCGGCTGAACATCTATTATGACGGGCAGGAGGTGGATGCCTACCAGACACTTTTCACTTCGGTTGCAGCCACCCGGCAGTTGGGGAGCGCTTCCGATGTCACCTTTTCCGCCACCTATTTCCGCACGGTTGAGAAGGAGACCTTTGACATCAACGCGGAATACTGGCTCAGCGACATCAACATGGACAACGCTTCCGAATCGTTCGGAGAGTCGGTCTCTTCACGTGCGGTCGGAGGTGAGCTGCGCCACGGACGCAATTTCCTCAATGCCGACATCTTCAACCTGTCAGCCCAGGGCAGCCACGCGATAGGCAGCCATGTGCTTCGTTGGGGGCTTTCGGGTCGCGAGGAGATGATTCATGACCAGTTGGAGGAGTGGTATCTGTATGATTCCTCATTCTATTCGCTGCCGCATCCCTATACGCATCCGGGTGACACGGTGCCTTTTTCCGACACGTCGCGTCTGCTTACTGTCTCCTCATTGCTCCAGAGCCGGAACAATGTCGGGAACGAACGGCTGACCGCCTATTTGCAGGACCAGTGGTCCTTCGGCCTTGACCGTTTCCGGTACAAGTTGTCCGCAGGTGTCCGCTTTTCCTATGCAACACTTAACGGCGAATGGTTTGTGACACCGAGGGTGCGGTTTACAGTCCAGCCATTGGCGCATAAGAACCTTTCGCTCTATGTTGCCAGCGGAAGCTATTATCAGCCACCTTTTTACAAGGAGATGCGCACCCCTTCGGGTGAAATTAACAACGGTATCCGCAGCCAGAAGTCCTGCCATATTATTCTGGGCGGCGACCTGCTTTTCAAATGGGCTGAAAGGCCTTTCAAGCTTAGCGGTGAGGCCTATTACAAATACCTTTGGGATCTGGTCAGCTATGAACTGGACAATGTACGGACCATCTATTCGGGATATAACGATGCGGACGGCTATGCTGTCGGATTGGATATGAAGCTGAGCGGCGAAGTTGTGAAGGGGCTGGAATCATGGCTGTCGGTATCCCTGATGAAAACCATGGAGGATATCCACGGGGACTTTTATCTGCAGTATTTTGACAGTCTGGGACGTCAGCAGCGCGGTGCGGAGGGTGCGGCCCGTATCGACACGGTTTATCCGGGATACATCCCACGTCCGACCGACCAGCGTTTCTCCGTCAATCTGTTTTTCCAGGATGAGATTCCTCACCATCCTAATTTCAAGGCGCACATCAATCTTATTTATTCCACTCCGCTGCCTTACGGCATTGTCGGCACGCCCGCCTATCACAGGGCGGATAGGAGAGGCAAGGCCTATTTCCGTACCGATGTCGGTTTCTCGTGGCGTTTCCTTTCCGAAAACAGCTCAAGGAAAAAAATGCTCTCGCGGATCAAGGCCGGATACATTACGCTTGAGTTGCTGAACATGTTCAATTATTATAACATCATATCCTACACGGCTGTGACTGACATTGACGGCAATTCATACCTGACCCCGAATTATCTGACCCCTCGTCTGTATAACATCAAACTGCGTTTTGAATTCTGATGCATCCTCTCCATCCCGCCAAACGATTCCGCTTCTGCCCATTTTGTGGCGGTTCCCATTTTGAATGGGAGGGGAGGAAATCGCATCTTTGTGCCGATTGCGGACACCGGTTCTTCACGAATCCAGCTGCAGCTGTCATTGCTGTCATAGAAAATGAGCGCGGGGAGACGCTTTTTGTCCGCCGGAAGTATGACCCGGCCAAAGGTATGTTGGATTTGCCAGGCGGTTTTGTGGATTGCGGAGAACGGGCTGAGGACGCCCTGAAGCGTGAGGTGCTGGAGGAGGTGGGGCTGCATGTCACCAAGGTCGATTTCCTGATGACGCTTCCCAACACATATTTGTATGACGGCCTGCTATATTATACGACAGATCTGGCTTTTCGCTGCAAGGTTGGGGACTGGAGCCTGCTTTCCGCCGGTGATGATGCGGCGGAATGCTGCCTTATGCCGCTTTCCGCGGTGAAACCGGACGATATCGGCCTTGATTCCATACGCAGGCTTGTTGTGCTGCTACAGAACGGTATGGCGCCTGACAGTGTCAGCGGGCGGATTTCTTCAGAATGAGTGCGCCTAGTATCACCAATCCTCCGCAAAGCAGTGTCCAACCGTAATCCCCAATGTTGGCTGAGTAGAAAATGCCGAATGTGCCGAGAAACACTATGCTGACGCTTATGGCTTTGCGGAACATGGTTCAGCGGATAAGATGTTCAACGGCCAACCGGTATCCGTCCAGCCCGAATCCTGCAATGAGACCTTTGCAGACAGGGGTGAGGTAGGAGCGGCGGCGGAACTCCTCCCGGGCGAAAATGTTGGATATGTGCACTTCGATGACAGGAATCTCCAGACTCCGGACCGCATCGGCGATGGCGATGGAGGTGTGGGTGTAGGCCCCGGCATTCAGGACAACCGCCTCGCATTCTTCTCCGGCCTGTTGCAGTGCGGTGACTAAGGTACCTTCATCATTGGACTGGAAAAAGGATATCTGGTGCTGGGAGTATTGCTGTCGCAATCCGGACAGGAAGGTTTCAAATGGGGTGTTTCCGTATAGTTCGGGCTCCCTTGTTCCCAAAGTGTTCAGATTTGGTCCGTTAATGATTGCTATCTTCATTTCTGCGTTATTTTTTCTTGCGTGTGTCCGGCTGTTGGATGTGGAAGATGTCCTCATTCGCCTTTTTCATGTGATAGCGGTTCCTTACAAACTCCTCCTGCAGTCCCGGATCCTGCTGCAACCGCTCTATATACAGCTGCAGACTGTCTATTTGGGCGCGTTCTCTTTCAATTATCATCTCCTTTTCCCTGATTTTCCGTTTCATCTCCCTGTTGACGGCAATGCGGTTGTTGCCAAACAGCAGGATGACGGCGAATGCTGCAATGGTAAGGATAACTTTGTGTCTGCGTATGAATTCAAATACTTTCATGGCAATAGGATTTCATTCTGCAAAAGTAGCCATAATTTGAATGGGGATAGCTGTTCGGACATTATTTTTTTCGTCGTATGTGAAAAAATGTTACTTTTGCAGCCTGTTTGCAATATTGACATGAAAAACAAAAAGAGTGCCTTGCCGTTTATTTGGTCAGCCGCAATGCTGATGTATGTGCCATGCATTGCGTTGTACGTCAATCCGCCGCTTGTGGTGGGGAGGATTTTCCTTATTCTGGCCGCCTGGTATGTGCTGTGGATGCTCCCTTTTATGTTTTTTCCGCGGAAGTTCTGCTATCGGACGGCTGTAGCTGTGCTTTTTGCCGGAGGTCTCCTCAACCTTGCCCATTGGCTGGTGCTCAAATGCCCGCTGAATGTCTCGTCTCTGTTCGTCCTGCTGAACACAAACGGCAGTGAGGCGGCTGAGTTTGTTTCGCTCAAGGCCTCGCTCCGCTGGCTGCTGCTTCTGCCGTACCTGTTTCTTGCTGTGATGGCGTTCAGGCATGTGCCTGAAATTTCTTCAGGAAAAGGTTTTTTGCGGGTTGTCCGTATTGTTCTGCTGCTTTTTGTGTTGCTTTTTTACGGGGAGGCGGCCTTGAACGGCAGGTTTGTGCGCACCGCGCTGCCCGATACGGAGCGGACGCTATGCTCCTTTTCAGGCGAGATGAAGGCCTACCGGAGCCTTAAGCGGCGGCAGTTCCGTCCGGTGGAGGCGCAAGCGTCGGAGAGGCCTTGTGTCTCCGTACTGATAATAGGTGAATCATGCAACCGTAACCACATGTCGCTTTACGGCTATCACCGGCAGACATCGCCCAGGCTGTCGCGCCGTGGCGACATACTCTGTTTCACCGATGTTGTGACGCCCTATTCCGCAACCCTGAACTCCGTACTTGGCTCCCTGACCGAAAGCAATATGGATGCTCCAATATCGCCGGACAGCTGCTTCCACGCCCTTGACGTGTACCGCTCGGCCGGTTTCACCACATATTGGATTTCAAACCAGTCGCCTATCGGGGTGTGGGACAATGCAGTGTTCAATTTTGCCAGGGTGGCGGACCATCCGCTCTTTGTGAACCGTGCCGCCAACTCATCGTTTGAAAGCACGCAGCTGGCCGTCTATGACGAAGTGCTGCTGCCGGTGCTGCACCAGGTGCTTTATGAGGACACCGCATCCCGCAAATGGATTGTGCTTCACCTGATGGGCAGCCATTCCCAGTACGACAAAAGGTATCCGGCAGCCTATGCCCGTTATTGCGGCGGGGCCGACAAGCGTCAGCGCACCATTGATGCTTATGACAACTCCATCCTTTACAACGATGCTGTCGTGGACAGCATTTTTACGATGCTGGCACAGTATGCCGCCGCACATCCGCATGTGCGAACTCATGCGCTCTACCTTTCCGACCACGGTGAAAACGTGTACGATGCCGGTGAGACGGCGGGCCATGACTTTGCGGACACAATACCCTACGCGAACATTGAAATACCTTTTGTGCTGTGGCTCTCCGCCAATGACACGCTGTGCGACACCACATTCTATCATCGTGTCAGGTCGCGGATTTCCCAACCCTTTATGACTGACGACCTTTTCCATCTGCTGCTTGATTTGGACGGCATTTCCACACCGCTTTTCCAGCCGGAGCGGAGCCTGTTCAATCCCGCCTACCGCAGTGAACGCCCCCGCCTTCTGATGGACGGCAGGGTGTACAGGGGGAGAAGGTAGGTGCCGTGCGGTTTATGTTGCCGCACCCTTCATCAGGATCATTGCCACATTTGTATGAAAAAATAACTTCCAATGCAATATTTTTTCCAATACGGCGTTCTATAAAAAAATGATAATATGAAAATCAATAATTTTGGTTATTTCTGGCTTGACACATGGGTGTTAGCCAACGTTATCCAACTCGCCACACAGGATTTCTGTATGCGCTTTCTCAATCGTACCAATGACCCATGTGGTCGTCAGTACGATCAGATGACACAGGCGGCCCGTTCGGTTCCGGCCAATATCGCGGAAGGAAACTCACGCCATTCCACATCTAAAGAAACAGAGATGAAACTGACGGACGTGGCACGCGCAAGCCTGTCAGAACTTGCCAATGACTACATCAACTGGCTCATGCACCATGAAAGTATTCCCTGGTCGGTGAAAACGGACGTTTACCGGGAGGTGAGCTGCACCATCCTTGACCGCCCTTCATATAAAGATGATGTACAGCACCAAAGCAGCATCCATATTCTGAAACAAAAGCATAAGTTTGACAAATGGCTTGTTTCTGGCAATTCCATTATGGCAGCCAATTGTATTCTTATTCTTTGTAACCGCCTTATTATGATGCTTGGCAGGCAGATACAGAACCAACTTGCTACATTCAAGGACGAGGGCGGATTTACCGAAGCCCTCACAGCAGAACGCCTTGCCGCGAAAGCGGAGAAAAGTATTGCTGAAGGTGCTCCAACCTGTCCAAGATGCGGTAAACCGATGATAAAGCGCATGGCAAGAAAAGGGCTAAATTCCGGTAGAGCGTTTTGGAGTTGCTCAGCGTATCCGGAATGCAATGGAACAAGGAGTTTTGATAGTCGTTATAACGAATTGCGTGATAACGTTATACCGTAATAACGTTATATTTTTTTAACAAATCCTCCTTTCGTGTCCGAAAAATTACTATTTTTGCAAAAATTAATAAATGAACAAAATGAATGTCAAATTGCTAAAATCGAAAGACTTTACCGAGGAGTATTGCTGCTCGGTGGTGGTGGTTGGTGCGCTGGAGGATGTGGAAAACAGCGACAACCTGAAGAAGACGCTCGTAAATGGGGAGTCAATTGTAGTTAACAGGCAGGACGTGAAGGAGGGCGATGTGATGCTCTACGTCAGCAACGAGTGCCAGATAGCAGGCTGGTTTCTTGGAGCAAACAACTTGTATCGTCACCATAAGCTGAACGCCAATTTTGAAGAGGTGGAGGCCAAAATCAAGGCCGATCCGGACTTCCTTAAATCTGACGAAGCCAAAGGTATGTGCGGCTATTTTGAGGACAATGGCCGGGTGAAAATGATTAAGCTGCGCGGCTGCCCCTCATTCGGCGTGCTTTTCAAGCCCGCATCCATGGAAAGGGCGATGCCGTTGCTGAAGGGTTATGACTGGACGTCAGCCATTGGTACGGATTTTGACTGCATTGGGGCAGACACGGCTCTGACAAAGGATGGTGACAAGGAACTGCCTTTTGTCCGTGCATACGTTCCGAGGCGCAATGTGCCGCGAAGCCATGGTTCAAAGACTGTGAGCCGGTGGGACTGTTTAAACCGCATGGTTCCCGGTCAGTTTATGCTCCATTACGATACTGTTCCGCTGAAAAAACACCTTGCCGATTTCAAGCCTGAAACCGAAATCACAGTCACTGTAAAGATGCACGGCACCTCATTCATCTGTGGTAATTTGCTCACCAATGTTCCGTTACGGATGTTCCGCATCCGCCGGTGGCTCAACAACCTTCTCCACACTGGAATCAGGGAGTCCCGTCAGGAGTACGGGATGGTGGTCAGCAGCCGTAAGGTCATCAAGAACGAATGGTCGGACACCGCCAATCCGGGAGGCTATTACGATTATGACATTTGGACAGAGTACGGAAACATTGTATACCCGTACCTGCCCCAAGGCGTGACGCTCTATGGCGAGATTTGCGGCTACATCACCGGAAATGCCCTGATGATACAGGATGGTTACGACTATGGTTGCAAGCCGGGCGCGAACCTGCTGATGCCGTATCGTGTCACGGAGCATGTAGGCGGTGTGATGAAGGAATACAGCATAGGTGAGGTGGGAAAGTTTACCGAATACCTCATTTCGGCGATGCGGAATGCTGGGGACAGTAATGCTGACCGTATTTTTAACATTCTCAATGTGAAACTATATGACGGGATGATTTCCGGCCTTTTAGGTGACGGTGCGGATATGAGCGCTTTCCCCGATCACTTGGGGGCGTTTTGCAGGATAGAGGAGAACGAGCCTCTCTGCAAAACGAAGGTTCCCCGTGAAGGTGTGGTGGTCCGCATTAATGGGGATGAGGTTGCTGAAGCCTTCAAACTGAAATCAATGCGCTTTTTTGAGCGCGAAAAGAAGGCTATCGATAAAGGGGAGGTGGACATTGAAATGCAGATGAACCTATAGCCCGCGGTGCGAACGCGCCTGTGCCGGAATGACGCTGCTGCGGCTGCGCACTCCGGAGGTGGTTCGGCTGCTTTTTGGTGAGGTTGGTTTAGAGGCTGTTGTCTTTGAACCAGTTGTTTTAGAAACTGTTGTTTTTGTGACAGTGGCTTTATCCGGAGTTGTCGTGTTCTTTTTCGTGACAGGTGGTGTGGCCTTTTCCGGAACGGACGTGTTTTTATCCGGAGTTGTTTCGGCTTTATCCTGTTGTGGTGCAGGGTAATATTCCGTTGATGTTCCGGCACCGGATGAACGGTATCCTGTCATGGAATTGACCCTATGGATTTTTGAGGAGAGGTTGTGCCCGCCGGTGGTATGGAAATCGTGGAAAGTGACCACACATGACGGTGTTTTCAGGTATGGGGCGGACTTGTCTGACAACTGTGCGCAATAACTGTTCCTTACATCCTTCAGTTCCGTTCCGATGAGAGCCATATGGTTTTTCCCCATCATATGGAACAGTTTCTTGACAGTCTCGGCCTGCCTGTATGTGCGGTATGTTGCAGCATCGCGGACACGTGTGCCTCGTGGATATGCCAGAAAGCGTTCAAGTCTTGTGCGTTCTTCTTCCGAAAGGGATGCAATCAGCTGCCGTACCTGCCGGAATTGTTGTACTAACGCCTGCTTCTGGTCGTTAAGTACACGCCGGCAAATCTCCTCTTTCTCCTCATCGCTATGCTGCATTCCGTATTTCTCATCAGCTTCGGCAATCTCTTTCAGAATCCGTGCACGATGGAACCCTTCAAACTGCTGCCGCATTACGGAATCTGAAATGTGTCGGATTGAATCCTCTGAAAGGGCGGTAATCTGTTCCAACAGTCTTTTTACAGGATTGGCAAGAAGGTATGGCTTGTTCTTCGGAAAAGCGTTTTCAAGCCTCCCTCCGTAGCGGATATCGTTGTCTATAAATAACTGGTACAGTATGGTATATTGGACAACTCTTGCAAGGTCTGTGTTTCCGGTGCCGGCAAAATAGCCATAAGCTTTCTGTTCGTACTTGCGTCCGGGGGAGGTGGATCGTTCCTGCGAAAGAAAGTAGGAGACAGGTAGTGCGCCGGTACGGTTTGGTGCGTAAATGGTTTTGCCGTCCCTGTCGATTGCGAACATGGCATCATCAGTGTTCCAGTTATATACCAGCTGCTCCACTCCGAGCCACTCAAACAGCGGTCTTGGAAAAGGGTAGTATCCCGGATGGGGATAACGGTAATAGGCCTCCTGGATGGTTCCGCTTTCCGACCAGTCTTTAAGGATGACGTCCGTCATGGTGAGAAGGTCACCGAACTCCGTGTTCTCAAGTTCTTTGCTCAAATAAGTGGGGCACCAGTCCCTGCCGTTTCCCATTTTTCCTGCCATGAGGTCGTTGATGTCAAGGCTTTGGGAGAGCTCCTTGTCGCGGATGGAGGCAAGCAGCAGTATGGTTTCCACCTGCAACGGCGGAAGCTCCTCCAGGGCAGCTTCACGTTCCCTTCCGATTATTGCCAGGCTTGCACTGTCCGAAATGGCGGCCAGGATCAGGTCCGCATCCAGCGTGAAGGGGCGTATCTCCTCCAAATGTTCTGAAAGGTCGTGGTGTTTTGGGATAATCCACACAACAAATCCTGGAGAAAGACTGAAATAGCGTCCGTACTGCCTTTTGTCAAGCAGTTCCTGCAGATTATACCGTTTTGCGGTGTCCTCCAGTCGGATGAACAATTCCGGCTCCTCCAGAAACCAATTGTTGATTTCCTGCAGGGAGAGTCGGTAGTCCAGCCGGTTCTTGGTGAAATATCGCCGTTTGCCCGGCTGTTGCAGCTGAATTACAGGGCATTTGTAATCAGAATAGTATAGCGCTTCGGAAAGTTTGCGGATTCTATTGCGCATGTTCTCCTCCGTGGCGTTTTCAATTGTCACAAGCAAATCGGTGATGTGGCCGTCATAACCGATACGGTGTTTTTTTCGTTCAATCCTGATGTTGAACCCCTTGAATATTGAGGTCAGGCTGTCCGCTTCAAAATATGGAGGCGGTTCGGAAATCATGAGCAGCCGGCTGCTGTCTGGAAAGTCCGCCCTGCCGATGCCCTGGTAGTGGAAACGGAAACTGTTTCGGAACAGGGAGTGGAGGGAGTCCATTTGGTTGTAGGCAATTGTCTTTTCAATCTCGTTCCGCTGTTGCGGAATGTATTCCGTGCGCCGTATCTTGGCTGCCTGCCGCTGGATGGTCTCTGCCACTCTGGTGCGTGGCAGCAGCAATGCGATTGTGGTCGCAATGAGCAATGCTCCAGCCACGATGATTGCGGTCCTTTTCATTCCGGTATGTTTTTCAGTTGTTGTCATGTTTTGAGTTAATGGTGTCTGACAGTGAACGGTAGCAGCCGGCACGTAACGCCATGTTGCGGCGCAGGCAGTCGCTATAAAGGGATATCTCCAGTCGGTGGTAGTTGCCCTCCCGGCCAATCAGAGGCAACATGTAATCGTTACCTGTGTAGCCACCCAGAATCAGCAGCCGTGACAGGGTGTCCAATGTGAGCGTCAGCGTGTCTCCGGAGAGAGGGGAGACCATTCGGGCCGGTTCGCCGCTTATGCTCCAACTTACCGGATTAATGGCCATGATGTTGCCTTCGCTGATAAGCGGGATGGCATCTCCGTTGGCGCGGACAGTGTTGTAGCAGATGGTGACGCCGATGTCCGCACTGTCCTGTGCCGCACGTATTTGCGGTGCGGTGGCAATGTCCTCTCCGGTCACCTTCCAGCCGATCACATATGCGGCGACCATGCGGGAGCGGCTCTCCGCATCCATGTGCTTGAGCAGTTCCACCACCGCCATTGCTCCCTGGCTGAAACCGGCCAGGATGAAGGGACGACCGTTGTTCAGATGTTTCATGTAATGGTCGAACGCCTTCCGAACATCCTCCATTGCCAGCGGGATCCTTTCATTTACAAGACTGTCAGCGGTGAAGCTCTCCATGGTGCATTGCCGGTAGTAGGGGGAAAAATAGTTCAGGTTGCCGGACAGCAGTTTCGCCACACCCTCCATCTCGCCGCGCATCGGCGCGCGCAGCCGTTCGTCATAGGTGTCGGCATAATGGCGGACCACCTTTTTTGAGACGTTATAGTCACCGGTTTCGGTGGAGATGATGTAGAAGAGGTCGGCATCGGCCTTCCGGTCAATGATGTACCATTGGGTGCTGTCAGTATAGTCCGGCGGGGTGGGGACGGACGCCGGTTTCCGGCAGGAGGTGATGCTGCATATCAGCATGATTATGGCAAACAGTCTTCTGTACATGTTTCTGTTCATTTAGTTTTGCAGATGTTTTTCCATAATACGTTCCCGGATGTCATTTTATTATTATTGTGTGAAAAAAAATCCATGTCCAAGTGCCGTGGTGTTTTTGCGTCCAAATGCCGTGGTGATTTTGGGTCCAAGTGCCGTGGCGTTTTTGTGTCCAAATGCCGTGGTGTTTTTGCGTCCAAATGCCGTGGTGTTTGAAAAAATGGTATATTTGCACTGTTAAAAAATCGCAAGTCAAATGAGTGTATATAGGCCAAGAATTGCTGATATTCAGTTAAAAAAAATGATTCGCAGGATTGGTGCCGTGCTGATTCAGGGACCGAAATGGTGCGGAAAGACCACCACTGCGGAACAAATTGCTGCAAGCAAAATATATCTTGACGATCCGGAAAAGCAAAAACTTTATCGCCAGACAGCGGAATTGAATATCGTTGCCCTTCTTCAGGGCGACACTCCGCGTCTGATGGACGAATGGCAGCTTTTGCCGCAGCTGTGGGATGCCGTCCGCTTTGAGGTTGACCATCGTAAGGCTGAGGGGCAGTTCATACTGACCGGCTCTGCCGTGCCGCCATTGACAGACGAAATCAGCCATACCGGCACCGGAAGGTTCGCTCGTCTGACCATGCGGACAATGTCACTGTTGGAGTCGGGCGACTCCACTGGGTCTGTGAGCCTGCGCTGGCTGTTTGAAAAGCATAGTGAGCAGCCTCAGGGAATGGCCGGTATAGATTTGGACCGGCTTGCATTCCTGATTTGCCGTGGCGGATGGCCCAATGTGGTGGGAAAGGATGATGAAGATGCTCTTGCGCTTGCATTTGATTATTATGATGCGGTCATGGATTCCGACATCTCCCGCATTGACGGTGTCCGCAGGAATGCTGAGATGGCCAGGCGGCTCACCCGCTCGCTGGCGCGGCACCAGGGTGCGCAGGTCTCGCTGGAAACCATTCGTCAGGATATGGCCGCAAACGATGAGATCCTTCAGGGGGAAAGTAGTTTTGCGCAGTATATTAATGCGCTGAAGGGAATTTTTGTGGTGGACGACATGCCTGCGTGGAATCCGAACCTCCGTTCAAAGACGGCTATCCGTACAATGGACACCCGCTACTTCAACGACCCTTCCATTGCTGCCGCCGCATTGGGTGTGGCGCCCGCCGACCTCACTCAGGACTTGAGAACCATGGGGCTGATGTTTGAGACTCTGGCTGTCCGTGATCTCCGTGTCTATGCCGGTGCATTGGACGGAAGGGTGTATCATTTCCGGGATAAAAGCGGTCTGGAATGCGACGCTGTGGTTCATCTGCGTAATGGGGATTATGGGTTGGTTGAAATCAAACTGGGAGGTGACTTCCTGATCGAAGAGGGTGTGAAAACCCTGAATGCGTTGGAGGAAAAAATCGATACCGGAAAAATGAAGGCTCCATCTTTCAAGATGGTATTGACCGGCGTTGGCGAATATCCGTTGCGCAGAAAAGACGGTGTGTATGTTGTGCCGATCGGATGTTTTGGTTTGTAAATTACTAATAGATAGTTGTCTGTAAAAATTATAATCGTATGGCATTCAATGGTAAGAATTTGAAAGGTGACCTCTTCGGAGGCGTGACGGCAGGCATTGTGGCGCTGCCGTTGGCATTGGCGTTCGGTATCCAGGCGTTCGGTGGAATCAACGACCCTTCCGCCGCTTCCCTCGGTGCGCTGGCGGGGTTGACCGGCGCAATCATGCTCGGCTTTTTCGCCGCATTGGGCGGCGGAACCCCAAGCCAGATCAGCGGCCCGACCGGTCCTATGACGGTGGTGACAGCTGCACTCGTAAGCGGAACCTACACCGCCTGTCAGGGCTCGTTGTCCGCCGTGCTTGTCAGCATGGCGTTGGCTGCACTGTTCTGCGGCCTGTTCCAAATATTGTTCGGACTCATAAAACTGGGCAAATATGTCCGCTATATCCCATATCCGGTGCTGTCCGGCTTCATGAGCGGCATCGGGGTGATCATCATCCTGCAACAATTGTATCCGCTGGTGGGGCTGAAAGGTTCGGGAACCATGGTTGAC
>JAEEGF012050058.1_pt1 | contig 13858 bp, 10 predicted proteins | sample 9134171 | NCBI WGS metagenome assembly JAEEGF01 (sample SAMN16246542, study PRJNA631951) | gut metagenome | biome: gut microbiome; feature: rumen; material: AP-attached | host: Bos | place: Iran: Karaj | collected 2018-10
ACCTTTATACTCTGTCATATTCTGTTTCATAACTTCTAAGCTTTAATTAAAGGGGTAACAAGTGATTTGATACTGGCTAGGTAATCTTCTGCATCTGATTCCTGCCAGGACAGTAGACGATTACTCTTACGTGAGTAATATTTCAAGAAGAGATTCTTTGTTGCAATAGGGACAAATATTCCCATCTTGTCATTTGCAATAATACGTTTCCGCTTAATTGGAAAATAGGCATTCCCATAACTACGATTGGTTTCTTGGTCAAGCAAGGCCAGATTGGCAATACTATCCTTGTCCGTTATTTTGTCCTCATTGAAATATGATTGAACCTTTTTGAAGGCTTCATCAAATTCCGTGTCGTTGATTTTGTCTTCAGTCTTTGACAATTCGATGATTGTTTCGATAACATCAAGTTCAGACCTGAGGGAAAGAAGATTTGCTTTTTCTTGTATGTCGGAATTATCATCGGTCTGGATAATCTGCTCTTTCAAGTTATCTACATAATTGTTGATATCTTCTTCTGAAGAACTCCCCACGAAGTATTCTAACATATCGGTTATCCAGAACCTTCTTTGACCTTCATCAGTAATGAGCTTATCTGTTTGTGAGCAAACATGCTCGATGTCCCATTTCTCAACTTTATATTTATTGAATGGGAAACGCATATCTGATTTTTTGTCCTGAAGGACTGTCAGGATATTAAACAACAGCAAAACCTTCTTAACATTCCCTTTACTGTCATTGAATGACAAGTCATCAAGGTTTATGCCAGCTATTTTCTCTGAAATCTCTTTCTTGATAAATACATCAAGGAACTGAGTCTTATTCATGGACGTGGATGCATCCATGAGCTTTTTGATATCAGATTTGTATTCAATCAGGAATCCTATATAATGATATAGGTTTCTGTCTTCAAACCATTCCTCAAAGGTCTGGAAGACTTCCTTAACGCCATCCCATATCTTATCTATACGCGACTGATCATTACGATAATGTTCCTTATCAGCTTGAAGTAACTCAAAATCATTATTGAACTCGTTGAAGGTATGATAAAACTCAGAATCTTTTGTTCTGTTTTTCATCAGGTCAAAGATGAACTCTATACGGTTCTCATATGTGAAAGGATTATCAGTCCTGTATAAGAAATACCAGAAAGAATCATCTTGTAGCTTCTGCTCGATACGGTTCCATTCGGCAGCAATCTGCAATTGTTTCATTGTGACATCCGTATCAACAAAATTACCTCGACGGAGTAAAAGAGCCTTAATTAGTTCAGCATTTGTCAATGGAATCTTACCTATATTTAGGCGAGTGAATATGTCAATAGAGGTTGCAGATTCCTCATCCATAATTTCATACCATATCACACGAACATTCTTAGCCTTGTCAATGTTGGTATCAGAATCTATGGATTGTTCAAGCAAAGCACGGGCAATCTTCAAATCATCGTCTGGATTTGTATCAAACCACGACGTAACCGCATCGTGAACTAACTTCATATAATAGAAGTCTATGAATTCGTCAGTTTTTGCAGTACTAGTGTTTATATTTTGGAGAAAACTTTGTGAATCATATTCAAGTCTGGTCTCATACTTGATATTATAAAACTTGAATTGACGATAATTAACCTGGCATATCTGCTCAATATTTTTTAAAATAATATAAAGTGTTGTTAGACGTTGTTGGCCATCAATTACTTCATATCCTTCAGTAATAACCGACTTACCATCTTCTATATCATTCCAAATTTTCTTTTTGACAACGATAGGTTGTAGGCAATAGAACTCTCCTGCCTTAACCTGATCGTTATCAATTCGCTTGCAGAATTCCTTGAAGTCATTAAGCATTTGCTTGACTTGTCCATCAGACCATCTATAACCTCTTTGATAGTCAGGGATATAGAAGTTTAATCCTGATAGGGAACGAATACTTCTAAGTTCTATATTGTTTGTTGCCATATTGATGTCGTCTGTTGTGATGAGTTTATTATATTGATAATAGATTCTTTAATTTTTCAACTTCCATTTTTAATTTTTCTGGATTCTGTTCAGAGAGTTTTTGAAGGTTGAGGAGTTTCCATTTGACAGAAGGATAATTTTTGAAATATTCAAATTCATATCCATCCCATTCAGGAACTCCATTTTCAAAACTGACTAAAAAACGGCGATCGTCATCAGTCATAAGTGAATTTACATCTGCAATGAGCTTGGTGCGTGTTTCTTCTAATTCTTCGTATGAAAATGGAGTATCGGTCATACCAACAAATTGATTGGCAAGAGCCTCATGCTGATCAATAAGAGTCGGAGCAAACGATTCATGAATGGGACGGTCACTGCCAAGTAAACAGAAAATGAGACCTTCACGGCAATCCTTCAGCGGAATTGTCATGTACTTTACATCGAATAGGTCTCGTGGATGTTGACGTGAGAGTGCAGCTGCAACCTTACCTCCATAGAGTAGTGAAATAGGAACAATGTCTGCGATACAATATACTTGGAACTCATCCTGTGCCTTTTCGCATAATGGAAGATGCATTAACTCACCACCTACGATACCTCGTTTTGTTTGGTTTACCTCAACCTTGACTTGTTTGCCTCGGTATTCGCATAGCAATTTACAGGTAGCATAGTTTGGAATGATGTGCATACCTGGGAATGCTTTACGTGCTTTCTCGCTAATCGATTTCAGATGAAAGTTAATGTCATCAATACTTTTCTTACGGTCAGCTAAGGGAATATAAGTGAGATCAATGTCAACAGATACCTAGGCAGATTTCTTAAGAAAAGATTGATTGCCGTTCCTCCGTGTACAGCAAAAACCTTTTCTTCCATAACCAAAGGTAAAAGACGCAACAGAAGGTCAACCTTCTGAGCATAAACGCTTGATTGTATATCTTGTTTATTCATATTCTGCTAATTCTCTTGGAATTGTGATTTTGTATTTTGAGACATAGACACCACCTTTGCACAATTGTATTTTAGAAGTGCCAAGGTTTATTCGGCCAACATCAATAGTTTGATACCAAGGATAATTTGCCTTTTCTGCCATATATAAAAACATTCTTTTGACAGTCATGTTATTAGTCGTTTCAAGCAATTGTTGAACTTTGGCTGGGCGAAGTGCCGTTAATTGCTCCATGATGTAATATAAATCCATGAAGCTATATCTATTTGGGGCCAATAGAAGACATTCCATGAAAGCCAGTTCTGGTATGGATGCCTGTATATTATAATTGTTCTGCTTTATCGTTTGTTCTTGGATTAAACTGAATGCTGATGTCGTGAAAAACTCGAATGTCATATCAAACAGGTCGCTTTTAGCCCATTGAGGAGTTCTTGGCTCATTGCTGGCAATCATCAATTGAGGTTTGCCCATTGGCACAAAATGGTAAAAGCCGGATAATTCAAGGGCAGAGTGAGCAGCTATGCGATATTGTTTGCCGGTCTGTTCTTGACAACTTGCTAATGCAGCCAAGGCAGATAGCGAATCGCCACTTCGATACATGACACCCTTTGACAAGGAGGCCAGCCAGCCAGAGTTGCGGTATTGTTTCAACAATTGATCTGAATAGCCCTGCTTCTTTAATCCCTCTGAAAAAAGAAGGCCTCCTGGGTATGAATTCATCAACAAATTGTTGATTTTGCTTCTTGTTTCTATATTCATATTTTATAATATGTCAGAAATTTCAACTACAAAGATATATTGTTTTTCTGAAATGACCAAATGTTTGGTTGAAATTTATGCGTTTTTCTATAGTTTTACTTTAGTTTGATGAAAATATGTTATTATTCTATAATAGAATTCAGTCTTCTTTTTTTCTTCCTCAATTATGGGGTGTCAATGTACATTACCACCTATGAGATTCTTTTTGTCCCTCGAGGAAAAAGTGTTACTTCGGGGGACAAATGGGGGACAAAATGGGTGATAATCTGCAAATATTGAAGTTAAAAATCAAAAATCTGCAAAAATGGACGAAATCCTTGTGACTTGATTTTAAGAGATTTACGCGCTATATTTGCAGATAGTATGCTTTTCTTTGCAAAAAATTACTTTTCCACGCAAAATCTACTTCCCGACGCAGAAGTGGGAGAAGATGTTGTTGAGGGTGTCTTGGGAGGTGATGTCTTTGCCCAGGATGGCGTTGAGGGAAGAGATGACGACGCGGAGGTCCTCGGCAACGAGGTCGCCAGAGAGGTGAGATTCAAGGCCCTGGATGACGGGGAGGATGTCGCGATGCGCTTGGTCGAGCATCTGCTTGTGGCGGATGTTGGTGATGAGGACACCGTCGGAGGTACCTCCGTTGGTATAAGATTGGGCAATGTCAATGAGTCGTTTTTCGAGGTCGTCGATGCCTATGTTGTTGAGGGCTTGGAACTTCGCAGTTTTGTTCGTGATGCGGATGACGGTTTGGTCTTTGGTGGTCTTGATTTTCGGGAAATCGACACCCGGCTCGGTGAGGAGGATGATGATCTGAGCTTTCTGCGCAGCTTGCATAGAGCGCTCAATACCAAGGCGTTCGATGGTGTCGTCGGTGTGACGGATGCCCGCCGTGTCGATGAAGCGGAAGAGGAAACCGCCCAGGGTGATGGTATCCTCGATGAGGTCGCGCGTGGTGCCTTGGATGTCCGAGACGATGGCGCGATCGTCCTTCAGAAGGGCGTTCAGGAGGGTCGATTTGCCGACGTTCGGGGCACCGATGATGGCCACGGGAATGCCGTTTTTGATGGCATTGCCAGCAGCAAAAGAGTTGGCAAGGCGAGTCACCTCTTCGTCCACCGAACGTGCCAAAGCCAGTAGTTTCTCGCGGTCGGCAAATTCGACATCCTCTTCGCTGAAGTCCAGTTCCAACTCCAGCAACGACGTGAGTTGCAACAATTGTTCGCGTAGGTTGTCCAACTGACGTGAGATGCTGCCTTTCAATTGGTTGATGGCCACGCGATGTTGGGCCGCCGTTTGGGCCGCTATGAGGTCGGCAACCGCCTCAGCCTGACTCAGATCCATGTGGCCGTTCGAAAAGCCGCGCCGAGTGAACTCTCCAGGTTCGGCCAGTCGGCAGTTGGGGTGGGCGATGAGGGCTTGGAGCAACGTCTGTTGCACATAGATAGAACCATGACAAGAAATCTCTACAACATCCTCGCCCGTAAAACTGTGTGGGGCGCGATAGAGGGAGCAAACCACGTCATCGAGCACGTTGCCGCGTTCGTCAACAAACTGCCCGAAGGTCAATGTGTGGGTGGGGCGAGTGGCCAATTCGTGTCCCGCCTTGAATGCCTTGAAATGTTGGCCGACAAGGGCAATGGCATCCGGTCCGCTGACGCGAATGACGGCAATGCCGCCCAATCCCTGGGGTGTAGAAATGGCTGCGATGGTCATAAAATGCAAAGGGAATTTAAGGGAAGTGACAAAGAAGTGAAAAGGAAGTGACAGGGACAAATGAAAGGCCTTTAAGGGGAGTAAAAGAGGAGTAAAAAGGGACGTTTGAAGGACAAAGTGACAAAGTACAAAGGACGTTGCATCCTCAAAACCTAATAACCTCACCAACTTTGTGACCTTACAACCTCACCAGCGGAGCGACCTTATAACCTCAAGACCTCACTTGTCCACTTCCTTGTACGAGACATATTCGCCGTCTTCCTTATCGTAGAGTTTCTCTTTCAGTTCAGTTTGGTTGAAGTAGTTGGGGTTGTCGATTTCCGACTCCAACGGTTTGGGTCTGAAAAGTTTCAATATCCGCTCTTTGATGGTCAGGTAAAGTCCAATAATGACGTTAATCGTGGTGTTGATAGCGCCACGGACTAACGAAATCGCCATTACAATCAGGATAATGGCCAGAATGGGAAGACAACCGAAGTAGAACAAGGATGTGGAATGTTATGATGGACAGAGCATTATGCCTTGCTCCGATTGAAAAGACTGAACAGAATGTAGAGTAAGATGATGAGCGCCAACGATGCCTGAATAGCATGGAAGATGCCAAAGACGACCAGCAGCACGATGGTGATGACGAGGAACGAGTAACGCACCAGGTTCTCCTTCAATCCCATGTGCCCGGGCTTGATCTTGAGGCTGAACATCGGAATCTCGCTGATAAGCAGGTAGCAGCACACCAACATCAGGAGGATGTAGGCCAACTCAGGAACAGATTCATGGACAGCCTCCATCTGGTTCAGGTAAACCAAGCCAATCCACAGCAGGGCGTTGGCAGGCGTGGGCAGACCGATGAAGGAGAGCGTCTGACGTTCATCGCAGTTGAACTTGGCCAATCGCAAGGCCGAGAAGGCTGCCATGATGAATGCGCACAGAGGCAATACGGCAGTAACGGCATCAATGTGTCCGCTGCCCTCAACGTACGAGTTCAGGATGTGCCAGCACAGCACCGATGGCGCCACGCCGAAGGTGACACAGTCGGCCAACGAGTCCAATTCCTTGCCGATAGGACCGCTGATGTGCAACGCGCGGGCCGTCATGCCGTCGAAGAAGTCGAACACCGCGCCGCCAATGATGAACCAGCAGGCCAAGCCAATCATGCCATCGGCCGACTGCAAACCACAATAAATAGCGAAGCAACCGCACAGGAGGTTGCAACAGGTAATCAGGTTGGGTATATTGATAAGAGATTGACCTTTCATAACGAAGTCGATTATTCTAAAATCGGGGAATTTTTGAATCCTTTATTATATATGTACGTGGACACGCCAGGGGTGTCCATAATAAAACGCCCTCCCCAGTCGGAAGGGGAGGGGCTTATGCGTTTGTCCAGATTAAATCTTGGCTACGGTAGTGATGTTGCCTCTCACCTTGTCGCCCATCTTGACCAACACCTCGGCATCCAGCGGGAGGAAGAGGTCGATGCGCGAACCGAACTTGATGAATCCCAGTTCACCGTTGATCTCCGAACGGTCGCCTGCCTCCAGGTAGGTGACGATGCGGCGAGCCACGGCGCCAGCCACCTGACGCATCATGATGATAGGTCCGGCATCGCTCTTGATGACGATGGTCGAGCGCTCGTTCTCGTTGCTCGACTTAGGCAAGTAGGCCTTCTTGAAGTGGCCGTCCTCGTGGATGGACTTGAGGACGTCGCCGTTCAACGGGCACCACTGTGCATGGACGTTGGTCACGCTCATGAAGATGGAAATCTGTATGCGACGGTCCTTGAAATAGTCGGGTTCCATCACCTCCTCGATGGTTACGATGGTACCGTCGCTTGGGGCGATGACGCCGTGGAGCTCGTCACCGTGGAAGGTGCGAGGCGGATAGCGGAAGAAATTGATGGTGATGCCATATACAATGAGTAGCGGAACCATGATGGCCAGGCTTACTCCCAGTGGGACATCGGTGATGATAAGTATGATGGCGGCAATGACCACAACGGCTCCGTAAATGAGGAGTGTGGCGGTGCCTTCTTTATGCATTTTTTTCGGCTTCATGCTTCAAACGTGTTCGTATTGCACCGCAAATATAAAAAAAAATATCCGTGTGACCAAATAAATTCAAAAAAATATGTATCTTTGCGCAGTATTTGATAAATATTGTTTCGAAAAAATAACAAAGTGCGTATGAAAAAAGGTAATAAACCTTGTCGCAATCATCGTCCAGACCATATTGAGGTGTACAATCCTACCGAGGCGACCACACTCTTGCCATTTCTGTTGCAAGTGCTGGCTCCCCGTTCGCGTACAGAAGTGAAATCCATCCTGGCCCACAGTCATGTCAAGGTCAACGGCACGGCCACCACGCAGTTCGACCAACCGCTGGCTCCCGGGGACGAAGTGCTCATCAACTTCACCCATCCCTTCCTGTCGCTCAACAGCCGAATGGTCCGCCTGATGTACGAAGACCCCGACATCGTCGTCATCGAGAAGCAGTCGGGCCTCCTCACCGTGCCCGCCGGACAGACGCGCGAGAAGACGGCGCAGAAGATTGTCGACGACTATCTCTATGCTTCCGACGGACACAGCCATGCCTATGTCTGCCACCGTCTGGACCAATATACCTCGGGCATCCTGATCTTTGCCAAGAACAGTCAGGTGCAACAGATGTTCCGAGACTCGTGGACCAGTTACGTCGTGGAGCGCCGTTATCTGGCTGTCTGTGAGGGCGTTCCTGCAGACCCCGAGGGCGAGGTGCGTAGCTATTTGGCCGAGAACTCTGCCATGAAGGTCTATAGCACCGACGACCCCGAGAAGGGCAAACTCTCCGTAACCCGTTACAAAGTGCTCAAGACACATGGTGACTACAGTCAGGTCGATATCCAGCTCCTCACGGGTCGCAAGAACCAGATTCGCGTCCACATGAGCGACTTGGGTTGCCCCATTGCCGGCGACCGTAAATATGGTGCCAAGACCAATCCCATTGGCCGACTGATGCTCCACAACTACGTCCTCCAGTTCTTCCATCCCATCACGCGCGAGAACCTCCGCTTCGAGTTGCCCATCCCGAAGAACTTCGAGCTGTAACGCCCATCCCCTTTAGGGACTGCGACATAAAGAATCAAACGGATGCTTGATTCCCTCAACCTTCCGTTTGTTTCTTTTTTTTTTACCTCAAATGACCCGAAAAAAACATTGCAACGCGCTAATAGTTATTGATATAACCACGAAAAACACGAAAGACACGAAGTATAAAGTACTAAGTACCAAGTACTAATTACAAATTACAAGCATCCGTTCCTATCTGTTTAATCCGTTCAATCTGCGTTCAAAACTTCGCACGAACGATCTCTAAAGTAAGACTGATCATCCTTCGTCGGCATTTTTGTCCACCTTATTATCCCCTTCTGTCTCTATTGACCTTCGGTTGATCATTCCCTTTGTTTCTGCCTTCTTGCTACCTTTAAAAGGGAGCAAAAAGGGAGAAGGTCGGTGAAAGGTCAATGGTAGTGTCGTTGGAAGAGAATGAGGAGAGAGGTGGGGCAAAGCGCACCCTTTGCTTGTTATTGATATAACCACGAAAACCGCGAAAGAGCACGAAATAGATTTTTGCGTTTTGTGGCTGGCGAAAATGTCCCGAAGGGACTACAGACCACAGGCAGGGGTGGAGCGAAGCGCACCCCTGCTACCATGCCGCGGAAGGATGAAGTGCCGAAGGTACGACAGAAACAAACCGCTCCATATATTGCCTTTAGATAAACATCTATTTGACTCTTCTCTTTTGTGTTCCGTCCTTTGTCATCCTTTTATGAGGGTATTATGAGCCTTTATGGAGCAAAGTATGACCTCGAAGTGCACTTTTTTGCCCCTGATGGCTCACGAATAGCAAAAAAAACATTATCTTTGCCGCGTATTATTGAGCACCAGTGGGTGGCTTGATACCTTATTATTTTTTATAGCGTTTGCTATATCTGACAGTTCCAGGAACCTAGGAAATTTCACGAACTGGTTTAGTATCTGGATAAGCGAATGCCTGCGCTTAGCGTAGGTGTCCGACTTGTCTATACTAAATGGGCTATTCCTAGGGCCTCGGGACTGAGACAAGTGTAAGCGGCATCTGCGCTTTTCTTGTATAAAGTCCCGAGGCCTAATTCGTTTAGCTCATTTACGACAGATTATAGTCTGACGCTATGCAATAGCGCAGCCTATGACATTACCCGAACCTTTACAGTTTGACAACATCACCAGCCGCGTCGTTGACAATCTCAAGTCCTCCTTCGGGAGGTGTGAGGTTGTCAACGACCGCATCACTATATCTTAACCCTAACAGATAATGAATCAACAGCAGTATAACCAACTTTTCTCGTTCATCTGGAACATCGCGACAGATGTGCTCGTCTATGCCTTCGAAAAGGGAGAATATAAGAAAATCATCATGCCGATGATGGTATTGCGCCGCATCGACGTCCTTCTTGAACCTACCAAGGAGAAACTGCTTGAGCAGAAACGGGTGCTGGATGAAAATCACTTCAACAACCAAGACCCTATCCTTTATAACATCACAGGTTATCCGTTCTACAACACGTCGAAGTTCTCGATGAAGACGCTGAAAAGCGTGACCAATCCCGTGAGCCTCAAAATGGATTTCATGGATTACCTCAACGGATTCAGCCGTGACGTGCAGGACATTTTGGACAAGTTCCATGTGCGCCAAATGGTCGATAACCTGACCGAAGCCGAACGTCTGGGAAGCATCATAGAGAAATTTGCCGACGACAAAATCAATCTCTCCAACAAGCCCGTCTTGGACGACAATGGGAATGTGCGTTTGCCCGCCCTAGACAATCACACCATGGGAACGATGTTCGAGGAATTGTTGCGGAAGTTCAACGAGGAAAATAATGTGACCGAGGCGGGTGAGCACTTCACGCCTCGCGATTATGTGAAGTTGCTTGCCGACCTGGCCGTGATGCCTGTGTCCGACAAAATTGCCGATACGACCTATTCAATCTATGACGGAGCATGTGGTACGGGTGGTATTCTCACCATCGCGCAGGAGCGCATCCTGGAGATAGCTGAGCACCTCGGCAAGAAGGTGAATGTGAATATCTACGGTCAGGAACTGCAACCCGAAACGTTTGCAACGTGTAAGGCCGACCTGATGATTTCGGGCAACATCCAGTCCTTCCAATATCAATTTGGAGCGCAGCCGCGTGAGTATATTGCTTTCGATAGCACTATTTCCCGTGATGGCCATGCTGGCGAGACCTTCGACTTCTGCATCTCCAATCCTCCGTTCGGCACCCCTTGGAAAGAGGATTTGAAGAAACGCGGGCTCAGCGAGACGGACAAGAAGAACTTTACCGATAGCCGCTTCCAGATGGTCGGCCACGATGGCGCAGAACTTTCTTTCCTTCCTGATATAGGCGATTGTCAGATGATGTTTCTGGCCAACAATGTGTCGCGTATGCGAAACGACACTCCGCTTGGCACTCGCATCGTGGAGGTGCACAATGGCAGTAGTCTCTTTACAGGTGATGCTGGTAGTGGAGCAAGCAATCTGCGCCAATACATCATCGAGAACGACTTGCTGGAAGCCATCGTTGCCATGCCCGAAAAGGATTTCTATAATACGGGCATCGGCACCTTCGTTTGGGTAGTGACCAACCGCAAGGAAGAGCGTCGTCGTGGCTTCGTGCAGTTGATAGATGCCACCGAGATTAAGACCCCACTTCGCAAGAATCTGGGAGAGAAGAATTGCGAAACCACCGAGGAGGACCGCAAAGCCATCCTCAAACTGCTCATGGACTTTCAGGAAACGCCACAAAGTAAAATCTTCCCGAACAACGAGTTTGGCTACTGGAGCGTGAAGGTGTGCCGCCCCCTTCGCTTTAAGGCACAGATGACAGAGCAGGGCATAGCCACTTGCATTGTGGACAAGAAATACAAGGATTTACAGGATTGGTTGTCCCGTCTGTTGGATGAAACCAATGGGAGGGAATATCTTGATTTCAACCTCTTTGTGGAAGAAGCCAAGAAGGTGGCCAAGAAACAAGGTCTCAAATGGAAGAAATCCCATCAGGATGCCTTGCAGAAGTACTTTACAGAGACTTGTCCCGATGCTGAGATTGTAAAAGATGAACAAGGAAATCCGCTCCCAGATAAGGCTTTGGAGGACTCCGAAATCATCCCGTTCCGTTACGAAGGAGGCATCGAAGGGTTTTTCAAAAATGAGATTCTTCCTTACACACCCGATGCATGGATTGACCAAGACAGCATCGCGACGGGCTATGAACTCTCGTTCACCAAGTATTTCTATAAGCCTAAAGAATTGCGCTCTATTGCTGAAATATCAAAAGATATTCGTGGTATCGAGCAGCGTACAAACGGATTGTTGGACGAAATATTGGGAAGGTAATGGAACGATATAAGGAATATAGACCGTCAAAAATACAATGGCTCAAAGAAATACCAAGTCATTGGAAAGAGAGACGAGCCAAATATCTTTTCAAGAAAGAGAACCGTACTCCGAAAGAAACGGATGAGGTTATTACTTGTTTTAGAGATGGAATTGTTACTCTTCGCAAAAACAGACGTACTTCTGGTTTTACAGAGTCGTTAAAGGAAATTGGCTATCAAGGAATAAGAAAAGGCGATCTTGTTATTCATCAGATGGACGCTTTTGCTGGGTCAACAGGTGTATCTGATAGTGACGGTAAGGGTACTCCCGTGTATAGTGTCTGTACTCCAATAACGGATGGAGTGCAGACAGAATATTTCGGGAAGGTTATTCGTTTGATGGGTCTTAACGGTTTCATTCAATCGCTTTATCGTGGCATTCGCGAGCGTTCTTCCGATTTCCGTTTTGAAACATTTGCGCGGCAGACCTTGCCGCTCCCTTCACTTCCCGAGCAGGAGAATATTGTCCGTTTCCTTAATGATAAAATCGCGAAGATAGATACCTATATCTCCGAAAAAGAGAAAGAAATCCAACTACTGAACGAGCTAAAAGAGTCGGAAATCGCTGATATTGTCACACATGGATTGAACCCCAATGTGAAGATGAAAGAGAGTGGCATTTCTTGGATTGGAATGATTCCAGAACATTGGATGGTGAAAAGATTGAAGAATGTTGTTTCTTGTAATGATGAAGCAATATCAGAGAATCTAAGTCCAGAAACAAAGATAGAGTATGTCGAAATTGGTGATGTAAATGAATCAAAGGGCATAATCCACTCGACTTTCTATCAATTTAAGGATGCACCTTCAAGAGCAAGAAGAATAACTCGAAAGAATGATATAATTATTTCAACAGTAAGAACCTATCTCAAAGCAATTGCTCGAATAGATAGAGATGGGCTAATTGTTTCTACTGGTTTTGCTGTACTAAGGCCAAGCTTTATTAATCCTTTATATCTAGCATACTATACTAAATGTAATGGCTTTACCGAAGAGGTTTTAAAATACTCAATTGGTATAAGTTATCCAGCTATTTCTTCATTGGATTTGTTAAGATTGAAAGTTATTGAACCTCCTCTTGACGAACAACGTGCCATCGTTGCTCATATCGAAAACAAGTGTTCCAAGATTAACTCGCTTATCTCCGAACTTGAAGCAGAAATAGAGTGTCTCAAAGAATATAAGCAGCGTTTGATTGCCGATTGCGTGACAGGTCAAATCAACATGCAGAACATGTAAATCTTTTGTTATGCCTACAAATATCAGCGAACAACAACTGGAAACCATTCTCGTATCGTATTTGCGCGACCAGCATAAATACGAAGAGGGCGTTTCGGACGATTACAACAAAGATTATGCGCTCGACAAGGAGCGTGTAAAGAGGTTCCTGCTCTCTACCCAACGGCAGAAAGTAGAGAATACGGCTTGCTTTGCAAGCGAAGTTTCCGAACGGAAGTTTTTTGCTGAATTGAACAAGCAATTGACTACCCGAGGCGTGACCGATGTATTGCGTAAGGGATTCCGCTTTATCTCGGAACTCTTTGATTTGTACTACCCTCTGCCATCGGAATTGAACCCTACGGCACAGGCGTTGTACCAGAAAAATATCTTCTGCGTGACGCGCCAACTCTTTTATAGCAAGGAGAACAGTAACAGCATCGATGTGATGTTGTCGCTGAATGGCCTGCCCATCATGACGTTGGAACTGAAAAACCACTATACAGGTCAGTCGGTGGAGAATGCCATCAAGCAATATCAAACCGACCGCGACCCGAAAGACCCTTTGCTCATGCCCAAACGTTGTGCCGTTCACTTTGCCGTGGATGATGACAATATTATGATGTGCACCTGGTTGTCGGGAAAATCTTCGTGGTTCTTGCCCTTCAACAAGGGTGTGAATGGTGGAGCAGGCAACCCCGTCAACCCCAACGGCGTGCGTACGGCATATCTCTGGGAAGAGATTTTGAAGAAAGAATCCCTGTCGGACATCCTCGAAAACTACGCGCAGGTTGTCGTGAAGAAAGTAAGGGAGC
>JAEEGF011623533.1_pt1 | contig 13857 bp, 12 predicted proteins | sample 9134171 | NCBI WGS metagenome assembly JAEEGF01 (sample SAMN16246542, study PRJNA631951) | gut metagenome | biome: gut microbiome; feature: rumen; material: AP-attached | host: Bos | place: Iran: Karaj | collected 2018-10
AGAATCCCTCCCGATCGACGGCAAGCGCGCCGCCCGCGGGAACGCGCGTCGCATCCGCCGCCCGCATGATCAGCGAGCCGAGCGCGCGCATCTCCTCTTTCAGAAGCCCTACGGCGTTCTGGATCCGGTCGGATCGCAGCGAATTGGAGCAGACAAGCTCCGCAAACCCGTCGCCCTTGTGCGCGGGCGTGCGCTTCTTCGGTTTCATCTCGTACAGCGTCACGGCATACCCGCGCGAAAGCAGCCGGTAGGCGGCCTCTGCGCCGGCAAGTCCCGCGCCGACGACGGTGACGTTCCGGTCAGTCATCGTTCTTTTTGCTGCCTCTGCGCAGGATCTCCCTGCAGTTCGGGTCCGCGCACTGCACGAACGTGCCGTTCTGACCGCGCTTCTGCACCATCAGTCCGCCGCACTTCGGGCACTTGGTCTTGACCGGCAGGTCCCAGCTGGTGAAGTCGCATTCCGGATAGCGTTCGCAGCCGTAAAAGACCTTTTTCTTGCCGTGCTTTTTGATGATCGCCGCGCCGCACTTCGGACAGGGAACGCCCTCGACCTTCTCAATGATCGACTTGGTGTTGCGGCAGGTCGGGAAGTTCGGACAGGCGAGGAACTTGCCGAAGCGTCCGACCTTGTAGACCATCATCGCACCGCACTTGTCGCAGGGCACGTCGGACACCTCGTCCGGGATCTTGATCTTTTCGGCGCTCTTCTCGGCGGTCGCAACCGTCTTCATGAACGGACCGTAGAACTCGCCCACAACGTCCTGCCATTTGTCGGTGCCGTCCTCAACGGAGTCCAGCTCCTCTTCCATATTCGCCGTGAACGCGATGTCCACGATGTCCGGGAAGCTCGTTTTCATCAGTCCCGTCACCGCAAAGCCGAGGTCGGTCGGCACCAGCGATTTCTTTTCGCGCATGATGTAGCCGCGGTCGACGATCGTCGAGATCGTCGGCGAATAGGTGGACGGACGGCCGATGCCCTTCTCCTCGAGCGTCTTTACGAGCGTCGCCTCGGTATAGCGGGCAGGCGGCTGCGTAAACTTCTGCTGCGGATCAAACCTGTCCTTCTTGAACCGGTCGCCCTCCGCGATCGGCGGAAGCTGCACGACGTCTTCGTCATCCAGATCCTTGCCCTCGGTATACACCGCGGAAAAGCCCGCAAACTTCACGCGGGAGCCGGTTGCCTTGAACTGCACGCCGTTCGCGTCGAACGTTACGACGGTCTGGCTCAGAACCGCATCGCTCATCTGGCTTGCGAGGAAGCGGTCGTACACCAGCTTATAGAGCTTGTACTGATCGCTGGAAAGAAACGGCTTCAGCGTCTTCGGATCGTTCTTGATGTCCGTCGGACGGATCGCTTCGTGCGCATCCTGCGCGTTGCGGCGTCCGCGGTACACGTTCGGCGTCTTCGGCAGATACGCTTCGCCGAAGTTCCCGAGGATATAGCTGCGCGCCGCCTTCTGCGCCTCGTCGGCAACGCGGACGGAGTCGGTACGGATATAGGTGATCAGACCCGTCGCGCCCTTCTTGCCGATCTCCACGCCCTCGTAGAGCTGCTGCGCAACCATCATGGTGCGCTTGGTGGTGAATCCGAGCTTTCTTGACGCGTCCTGCTGCATGCTCGACGTCGTGAACGGCGGTGCGGCATGCTTGTGCTTTTCGCTGCTCTTGACCTCGGTTGCGGTAAACTCGGCGTCGCCGACGCGCGCAATGATCGCGTTGGTCTGCGCCTCGGTCCTGAGATCGACCTTATTGCCGTCCGTACCGTAGAAGCGCACATCGAACGTCTTTTTGGCGCCGGCACGCAGTTTTGCGGTCAGGATCCAGTATTCCTCGGGCACGAACGCGTTGATCTCGTCCTCGCGGTCGCATACGATGCGCGTCGCAACCGACTGAACGCGTCCCGCGGACAGACCCTTGCGGATCTTGACCCACAGGATCGGGCTGATCTTATAGCCCACGATGCGATCCAGCACGCGCCTTGCCTGCTGCGCGTCGACGAGGTCCATGTTGATCGTGCGCGGTTTTTTGATCGCATTCTTCACCGCGTTGGACGTAATCTCGTGGAACTCGATGCGGCACTTCGACGCCGTGTCGAGCTTCAGAATCTGCGCAAGATGCCAGGAGATCGCTTCGCCTTCGCGGTCAGGGTCCGTTGCGAGAAGGACGCGGTCGGCTTCCTTCGCTTCCTTCTTGATGCGTTCCAGCACGTCTCCGCGTCCGCGGAGCGTGATATATTTCGGTTCAAACGCATGCTCGGTGTCGACGCCGAGCTGCGATTTCGGCAGATCGCGGACGTGGCCGTTGCTCGCCACGACCTTGAACTTGCTGCCCAAAAACTTTCCGATCGTTTTTGCCTTTGCCGGCGACTCGACGATCACCAGCGTGTTTTTCGTTTCTGCCATATGGATACTCCCCTTTGATTATTGGTCGAACGTTACGACCGTGTGGATGGTATCGAGCGCGTAGATACGGCCCGGAAGCTGTTTGATGACCTCGGAAAAGAGCAGACGCGTCAGCGCCGCGTTAAGGTCCTGCGCGGAGCAGTCGATCCATTCGAGCAGCTCATCCGCGTCCTTTTCTCCCTGCAAAAGCGCCATGTAGATCTCCTGTCCGATCGCGCCGAGCGAGGTGAACGTCACCTTCTTCGCCGCGCCGTTCAGAACGTCGTCGCCCGCGTCGTCCGTAAACTCCGTCAGGATCTCCGCCGCACAGGTCACGGGCTTTGCCTCTCCCCGGACGATCATGCGGTTCGTGCCGACGCTCATCGGATCGGTGATCCGCCCCGGCACCGCGAACACCTCGCGGCCCTGTTCGCGCGCGCAGTCCGCCGTGATGGAGGTCCCGCTGCGCTCGCCCGCCTCGATCACCACGACGCCGCGGGAAATGCCGGACACAATGCGGTTGCGGATCGGAAAGTTCTGCTGAAGCGGAGGCGTTTTCGGAAGAAACTCGGTGATGAGCGCCCCGCGCTCGATCACCTGCTCATACAGCTTGCCGCTCCCCTGCGGATAAACGACGTCGATCCCGCAGCCCAGCACGCCGATCACCGGACAGTTCGACGACTCGGCGGAAAGCGCGCCCTTTGCGGAAGCGGAGTCGATCCCCGCCGCAAGCCCGGTTACGACCGTCGCCCCACGCTCCGCAAGCTGCTCGCCGAGAAGCTCCGCAACCTCGCGTCCGTAATCGGTGCAGTTGCGCGCGCCGACCATCGCGATCGGCAGCGGCAGTTCCTTCGGAAGCGTGCCCTTACAGAACAGCACCGACGGCGGATCGTAGATTTCCGACAGCAGGGCGGGATATTCGTCGCTTTCGGGCGTGACGACCTTCACATCGTTCCGCTCAAGCCACCCGCAATAGCGATCCAGAAACCGCTCGTCCGCCGCGGCGATCAGACGATCGCGCACGGTTTCGGACACGTCGGAGAACGATTCGAAATCCTTTTTGAGGATCGCTTCGCGCGCTTCCGAAAGATCGTTGAAGCGCGAAAGCAGCTCATAGAACAGACGCGGATTCGTGTTTGTCGCGTAGTTCAGCCACAAATAGTTTCTCGTCGTTTCGTCCATCGGCGCACCGTCTCCCCTTTCGAAAATACTTCGGAACATATCATAGCATGAACTTTTACGGATTTCAATCCTATTTATATATGCAAATGTGACAATTCCGAAACAAAAACCGCACGGAAACCCCGTGCGGCGTCAAAATCTGTCGTTTTACAGATCGGAAAGCATCGACATGCTGCGGTACTGGATCGCCTCGGCGTAGTGCTCGGGGCGGATCGTTTCGCTGTTTTCAAGGTCGGCGATCGTCCGCGCAACCTTGAGAACCCGCTGGTATGCGCGCGCCGAAAGCTGCAGCCGTTTGAACGCGTCGTGCAGGAGCTTTTCGGATTCCCCGGTCGGGTTGCAGAACCTCCGGATCAGTTCGCCGTTCATTTCGGCGTTGGTCCGGATGCCGGCGTTTTTGAACCGCTCGCGCTGGATCGCCCTTGCCGCCGTCACGCGCGCACGCACGGTTTCGGAGCGTTCCGCAGGTTTCCGCTCGGTGATCTCGCGGTACCCCACCTCGGTCATCTCGATGTGCAGGTCGATGCGGTCCAGAAGCGGACCGCTGATGCGTCCCGCATAGCGTTTGATCTGCGCTGCGGTGCAGGTACACGGCTTCGTGCGTGAACCGCGGTTGCCGCACGGACACGGATTCATCGCCGCAACCAGCAGAAACTTCGCGGGATACGTCGCCCGCGCCGCCGCGCGGCTTACGGTGACCTCCCCGTCCTCCAGCGGCTGACGGAGCGCTTCCAGAACGTCGCGGTGAAACTCCGGCAGCTCGTCCAGAAACAGCACGCCGTTGTGCGCAAGACTGATCTCGCCGGGCAGAATGCGCGAACCGCCGCCCCCGATCAGGGATGCCGCGCTCGCGCCGTGATGCGGCGAACGGAACGGACGCTCGGTGATCAGCCCCTCGGTGCCCTTCATGGCGCCGGTGACCGAATGGATCTTCGTGGTCTCCAGCGCTTCCTCAAACGTCATGTCCGGCAAAATCGACGGAATGGCGCGGGCGAGCATGGTTTTGCCGCTGCCGGGCGTGCCGCACAGCAGAATGTTGTGGTTGCCCGCCACCGCGATCTCCGCCGCGCGCTTTGCCGCGGTCTGCCCGCGGATCTCGGAAAAGTCGACGGCGTTTTTATGCGTGCCGCCCGCAAACGGCTTTGCCTCCGCGGGCGCGATCGCCGCTTCGCCGCGCAGATGCGCTGCGATTGCGGACAAGCTCTCCACCGGAAACACCCTTGCCCCGCGGATGTACGCCGCCTCCGCCGCATTGTCCTTCGGCACAAAGAAGATCGAGTAACCCTTATGGTACGCGTCGATCAGCATCGGCAGAATGCCGGAGATCGGGCGCACGGCTCCGTCGAGCGCGAGCTCGCCGAGCACGATCGCGCCGTGCGGAACGGGTTTCAAGCAGCCGCTTGCGATCAGGATCGAAAGCGCGATCGGCAGATCGTAGACGGAACCCTCCTTTTTGAGGTCGGCAGGCGCCAGATTGACCGTGATGCGCGCGGTCGGAAAGGCGAATCCCGAATGCCGGATCGCCGCCTGCACGCGCTCGCGCGATTCCTTGACCGCCGCGTCGGGAAGCCCCACCGTATCGTAGTTCGGCAGTCCCGCCGTGATATCCGTTTCGACCGTAACCGGGTAGCCGTTCAGACCCAGAAGTCCGTAGCTTTCCACCTTTGCAAGCATGCTCATTCCTCCGTCTGTTCGATCGGTTCCGTTTCGCGTTTTTTGAATACCAGCAGCTTATTGCCCGCAAAATTCACCAGCAGCGCAATGCCGGACGCGAGCAGCAGACAGAAGCGATCGCCGTTCAGAATCTTCGTCAGGAAGTTTTCGCCCGCAAAGCCCGTCCACCATGCATCGAGATGCAGCTTGTCGCGGAACACCCATTGCAAAAGCAGCGAAAGTCCGAGCGTCACAAGGTTGACCGCGATGAACGTAACGATCTCGCGCGCGTCTCTTTTGCGCTCCTCGCGGAACGTCCAGCGCGAATTCCAGAAATAGCTGTTCGCAATGCCGCAGGCGTAGCCGATGATCTTGGCAAGGTAGTAGATGCCGAAGATCGCATTCAGCGCGAACGTCACAAGAAGATCGAGGATCGTATTCGACGCGCCGATCAGCACGAATTTCAGAAGCTGAACAATGCTTTTTTTGCCTTCAGACGCCGACATAATAGACCTTTCCGAACGGTGCAAGCACGTTCTCGATGAATTTCGCGTAGCCGTACGGCACCGGAATGCCGGAGACCGCCGGCAGCATCAGGAAGAATATGACCGCGGCGGCGATGAGCCACGCCCACTTGAACCACGCCGTGCGCGGATGCTTCTTTTCGACGTAGAAAAGGAGCAGGACCGTCATCAGCAGCATGAACGGGATCGTGGAGAAATAATGATACAGGAACACGCACCGCGTAACGAGCGCCCACGGCAAAAGCCCCGCAAGGATGCCGACCGTGACGACGATGAACGCGCGGTCCTTTCTGCACGCCGGATTTTTGAACCACTCGACCAGAGCGAGCACCGCGCCGAACGCCGAAACGTACCACACCGCGGGATTGCCCGTGCTGGAGATGTTCGACAAAAGCCGGACGTCCCCGACCGTCGGATATCCGGAATAGAACCACACCGATTTCTGCATGAGCGGCCACTGATACCACATCGACTGGCACATATGCGTCGCGGTCAGGTCCGCATGGTAGGTATACATGCTGATCTGTTTCCGCCACAGCGTTTCGAGCGCCGCGGACAGCGTTTTGCAGCCGTCGGTGATGTAGTAGCAGTAGTTGGCGATCACATACAGCGCGACCGGGATCAGAATGAAGAACAGGCAGCACCAGACCGGCGTCATCAACAGATTGTTGAGGTTCAGATCGACGTCCCCGCGCTTTTTATACGCCAGCCGGAACACGACCGCCGAGGCGATCGCAACGCCCGTGAGAATCAGCAGCGTGCCGTAGAACCACGGCGCAAGCAGGACCTTGTTGATCGTATCGACGCCGTAGGACGCGTCCGTACGCATGACCTGCGCCGTCCCGTTCCACACAAGATGCCGGTAGCTGCTCAGCTTGATCCAGCGTCCCGAAAGATGCAGCGCGATCACGGCGAACACAAACAGCACCGGCGCGTATGCAAGCACGTTGACCGGCAGCTTTCTGCGTTCCTCCTTCGGCTGCTGATGCCGCTTTACGAGCATCCGCACGAGATTATAGAACAGATCGCCGAAGTACAGCACCGCAAGCCCGACGCCGGAATACAGACACGTCCATTTCGACGACGCGCCGAGCCCGAACATCACGCCGGACAGACACAGCAGCGCGAGCTTCTTCCAATACGGACGCTTTTCAAAGTCCTCCGCGATATAATCGCCCATAAACAGGAACATCAGAAGCGTGAAGAACAGCGCGTAGGTGTCGATCGTTGCGATGCGCGTCTGCGCAAAGTGCATGCAGTCGACGGCGAACAGCCCCGCCGTGACGAACGCGTAATCCGTGCGGCGGAAGATGCGCTTTGCGAACACATAAAGCACCGCAAGGATCAGCACGCCGAAAAACGTGCCCGAGAACCGCCAGCCGAACGGCGTCATGCCGAAGATGCGGACGCCCGCTGCGATGAATACCTTGCCCAGAGACGGATGCGTCCATTCATAGATCGCATATCCGTCGCGCATCGCCGCTTCCGATCCGCCGGAAAGGAACAGATCGTCGTTTTTCACGATCTCGTAGGCGGTGCGGGCATGATAGATCTCGTCGAAATACATTTCGTTGAGATACGAATGGTCCAGAGCGATCTTGTCCTGCTCGTCCAGGAGCTTTTCCGCACCGTTCACCGGCTGATACACGACTGCGGGAAGCAGCGTATCACCGTCCAGCACCGCCATTTCGTTCATCGAAACCGTGCCGTTCGACACGTACAGGATCAGGTAGCGCGTGAAGGATGCAAACTCCTGCTCCTTCCACTTATACATGTCGCCGTAGTCCTGCGTGAAGGTCGAAAGCGGATCGGTCTCGCCGGGCGTAAAATAGCCGTCAACGAACGCGCTCTCGTCATACAGTTCGAGATCGCCTTCGGCGATGCTGCCGAAAAACCGGATCTCCGTGACGTCCCGCGCCTCGCCGAGATCGACGATCACGGTCGTTCCTTCCTCCGCCGTCCAGACGGTCTGCGGGGAACGCAGCGAACCGAGGTTCAGAAAAGCGACGACGGAATAAACGGCAAGCAGCAGAAGCAGCACGATATAATCGCGCTTTGTCATGCGGCGTCCGTCCTCGACGCCGATCTCCTTGCGGAATTTCTTAAAATCCATGCCGTTCACCTCCTTCCGCCGTTCTTCTTGCGAAGCGGTTTTTCCTCCGCTTCGACGCCCGTCGGATCGGACGGATCAAATGCCAGCGCCTTCCGGAACACGACGGCGGTCAGATACATCGCTGCGCAGAATTCGAGCAGCGAGATCACCGCGATCAGCTGATTGTGAATCGCGCCGCCGCGGATCAGGTCCTTCGCGCCGTCGGAAACGACGAACATTGCCATCATTTCGTTCATAAACGTCGTGACCGAAAGCATGCAGACCGCCGCGAGCTTTCCGGGATCGCGGTCGTACGCATAGGCAAAGATCAGCAGGAACAGCGCCGGGAAGATGTAGCGCTCGTGCATGTAATGTCCGAACGTAAACACCCATACGCAGAAGCATGCGGCAAGCAGGAAGATCAGACCGCGGTTCACGTACAGCGAATACCGTGCCCGCTTCTGTTTGAACCAGTAGAGGAAGAACAGCGCAATCGTGAGGACCCCCGCCGCAACGATCCCGATCACACCGGCGGTATGCCACGTCAGCGTGCCGCCGAACATCCGGATAAACGCGCCCAGAAGATATGTGATCAGGAACACGCACAGCGAAGCAAGCAGCGTCAGCACGCCGACGACCGTTGCGCCGCCCGCTTTGATCCAGTCAAAAAGCCCCTTTTCTCCGCGCTCGCGATGCGCGATATACCCGAACAGAACGAGCATCAGAAGTCCGTGCAGCGGGAACGACGCAAGCGCTCTGAGCACGCCGTTTGCACCGATCATATCCGCCGTGGCGCTCTTTGCAACGAACGCGATCAGCATCAGAAGCCCCGTGATGACGGCTGCGGAAACAAACTCAAAGAACGCGCGGTTCGGCTCGCCCTCTTTGCGTTCGCGCATTTCGTTCCACGCGCGAACGATCAGCACCGGGAACCCGATGACCAGCGCCGTCTTCGAGAACAGCTCGTTGGTCCGCAGCAGCATTTCGCCCGGGTCCGCGCCGCCGAACAGCGCGTTCCCCGCGGCCGCCCAGTTGCCGCCGAACAGCGCAAAGAAGTTGTACGCCTCGATCGACGCGTAATCGTATCCGCCGGATGCGCTCCGGAAGCGCTCAACCATCCAGAAGAAGCTCATGCCCTCGCCGCGGAACAGAAGGGAACCGAGCGCAAGCACGCCGAGCGCGCCGAACATCGCGGCAAACGACCACAGCACGTGTCCCGCAAAGCGTTTCGTGCCGAGCTGATCCGCGCCGGTCATAAGATACATCAGCACAAGCACCGGTCCGAAGATCAGCGCCTGCCATTTCATCAGGATCGCAACGCCGTACAGAAGCCCCGCAAACAGCCGGTAATACGGCTTTTCGCGGCTCATATTCAAAAGCAGGAACGCACCCAGAAGAAGCACGGTAAGGATCGAGTCGATCTGCCCCCACGCGCCGGAAAGATAGACCGCGGCGGGATTCAGAACAATCAGCCCCGCAAGCAGCAGCGCGGGTCTGTCACCGAGGTTGAACCGCTTTGCGCGGTTTATGATCAGCCATCCCGAAAGCACGTCGCACAGAAACGCCGGGACCATATATACGAACAGACGGAACGGTCCCTCCGGGAACAGCGACGCGATGCGGTACAGCACCGCGCACACAAGCATGTATCCCGGCGGATAGTCGCACCAGTTGTCCACATAGAACGCGCGCGTGCCGCCCTCGGCAACGCGATATCCCCAGCCCTGCCAGCAGAGCATGTCGGTCGCATGCCCCTTGAGCTTTGCGCAGAGCACGAACCGCACGACGAGTCCGATCCCGACGAGCAGAACGAACCAAAGATATTTCCGTTTCAGCGGTTCCGTCGAGAACGCGATCCGCTTTCCCTTCGGAAAAACGCCGGACAGCAGCACGATCGCGGCGATCGCGCCCGCCCAGAAGATGACCGTAAAGACGTTCCCATAATCCTCCGCCGTCCGTTCCGCGCCGTTTTCCGACGGCTCGTCGGGCAGCAGGTTTTTGAACGCGACCGGCGCGTTGTCGGTGGCTTCGAGACGGACGTTTCGAAACCACACGCTGCCGCTCGATTCCGCGGAGTACCCGCCGAGCCGCAGCGCCAGCGTCACCGCTTCCTGCGAGCTTGCGGTGCGGAACGCCAGCACGACCGTCGTCCAGTCATTGGTGCCGAACAGCGCGTCGGAATAGACGTAGCTGCCGTCGACGGCGAAATTGTCGATCGAAAGCGTTGCGCCCTGCCCGGACTGCACGTTTTCGGTGCGGACCTCGGCGGAGAGCACATAGTGCGTGCCCGCCGCGACGTCGATCGTGTGGCACAGACGGCAGTCGTCCTTTTTCTGCGCGGCAAAGCCGAACACGCCGTTTTCCGTCAGGATTCGGTACCCGCCCTCATAGGAGTTCATGTACCAGCCGGCAGGAATCCCGTCCGCCGTCAATTCAAAATCGAGCGCTTCGGCGTTTGCGCCGGAAGCGGATCCGGACCGACCGCAGGCAAAAAGCCCGGCGAGCAGCAGCATCGCCAGTACGACGGTCCAAATCCGATGAAACTTTTGCAAGATACCGATCCTCCGATCTCCGTGTTATCGGAAAGTATATCACGGAAACCCTTTCCGGGCAACCGTCAGAATGCGTTGATCAGATGATTGACGCGTTTTTCGGGGAGAAACACCTCGATCACGTCAAACCGCGCGGGCTGCTCCGGTCCGCCGTTATGGAGCAGCCAGCTTTCGGCGGCGAGCCGCAGAAAACGCCGCTTGTCCGCGTCGACCGCGTCCGCGGGTCGCCCGTAGCTTCCCGGCGTGCGCGTCTTGACCTCCGCGAACACGACCGTGCCGGTGCGCTTCTCCCGCGCGATCACGTCGATCTCATGCCGGTGCGCGCGATAGTTCCGCTCCAGGATCCGATACCCGTTCCGCTTCAGATACCGCGCGGCAAGGCGTTCGCCCGATTCTCCCGTTTCCGCCGTATTCATAGCAGGTTTTTGAGGAACGAGCGCCGGTGCAGCGGACACGGACCGAATTCTTTGATCGCATCCGTATGCTGTTTGGTTCCGTAGCCCTTGTTCTGCGCAAACCCGTACATCGGGTAGAGCCGATCCTGCTCGCGCATGTAGCGGTCACGCTCCACCTTTGCGACGATCGAAGCCGCCGCGATCGAATAGCTCAGCGCGTCGCCGTGGATCAGCGCATGCTGCCGCGCCGGGATCTTCAATCCCGTCAGCGCGTCGATCAGCACGTCCGTGACCGGCGTTTTCATCTTTTGAAACGCCTCGTTGAACGCGCGCTTCGTCGCCTCCAGAATATTGATCTCGTCGATCACGGTCTGATCCACCCACGCGGTCTGCGCCTCGACGCAGGTGCTCAGGATCCGGTCGTACAGCGCCTCCCGCCGCGCTTCACTGACCTTTTTCGAGTCGTTGACATATTCCAAAAGCGGCTCCGGCGGCATCACGATGCAGCAGACGACGACCGGACCGGCAAGCGGTCCGCGCCCGACTTCGTCCATGCCCGCAAGAATTACGCCGTCCTGCGTCCAGAACGCGCGATCGCGTTCGGACAGCGTCAAAAGCCGCTCCGCCTCATTCCGCTTCGCCATCGTCTTCCTCCTTCGGCGGCTGTTCCAGAGTAACCTTTGCGATCCTGCCCGCGCGGAACTCGTCCAGCACGATCCGCGCCGCGCGCTCGGTATCGTATACGCCGCCTTTCAGAATAAACCCGCGGCTTTTTGCAACCGCCTTCAAAAGCTCACCCTCCGGCGTTTCGGCGTCCAGTTTTTTATAGCGTTCAAAGAGCGCGTCCGGCGCAAGCGTCCGCAATGCGGAAAGAAGATGCTCCGCAAGCTCCTCGATGTTCAGAATCTCGTCGTTGATCGAGCCCAGAAACGCCAGATGCTCGGCAAGCGTTTCGTCGCCGAGCTTCGGCCACAAAAGCCCCGGTGAGTCCAAAAGCTCCAGATGCGGCGTAATCTTCACCCACTGCTTGCCCTTTGTGACGCCCGGCTTATCGCCCGTCTGCGCGCGTTTTTCACCCGCGATGCGGTTGATCAGCGTGGATTTGCCGACGTTCGGGATCCCCGCGATCAGCGCGCGTACGGTCTTTTTCACGCCCTTTTCCTCCAGCCGCTTCACCTGTTCCGCCGTCGCGCGTTCGATCAGGCGGATCGCCTGCGTCTTTGCGTTCTGCGCGCTTGCCGTGACGCCCGCCGCCTCAATGCCCTGTTGTTTATAATACCCGATCCAGCGCTTGTTGGTTGCGGGGTCCGCGAGATCGCTCTTATTCAGCAAAAGAACGCGCGATTTGCCGGAAAACAGCCGGTCGAAATCCGGATTTCTCGACGCAAGCGGCGCGCGCGCATCGACCAGCTCCACAACCACGTCGATGAGCTTCAGATTGTCCTCGAGCATCCTTTTGGCTTTCGCCATGTGCCCGGGGTACCAGTTGATTCCGCCCGGTGAAACGCTCTTTTCTTTCTCGTTTTCCATATAAGCTCCTACATCGTCTCAATGTGCAGACGCACCCTGCCCTCGTCGGGGCAGACGACCGTCGTTCCCTTTCCCGTGCCGCCGTCGGCTTTGTCATCCTCCGCGCCATTCAAAAGCGCCCAGACATACGGATAGGCATAATGCCACAGCTCCATGCACATCGGCGGGCAGACCGTCCGATCCGCATCAACGATGAATTCCTGTCCTTTTGTGTGGAACCCGGATCGGCATCTGCTCTCCGTGACCGTAATCTTTACCGTTCTTCCCATATAACACTCCGTTTTCTGATCCGCCCGATAATGGAAAAGCCCCGAAACCGGGGCGATGGTTCATTGCCTGGAAATTACGATTTTCTTTTTGGACTCCGTCCCGTCCTTCTCCGGCAGATCGCCGCGCAGCTTTCTCTCGCTGCGAATCTCAAAGTGAATGATGAACGCCATGATCGCGCGAAGCAGAACGATCGCGCCGAGGATCAACAGTTCCTGCCATTCACGGACGATCGCCGTACGCAGAACCTCGCCGCCCATCTTGAACGTCAGCGCGATCGCGATGCCCTCCGCCGCGATCAGACGCGCCTCGGGTTTCTTACGGATCCAGGCGATTACGCCGCGGATCGCGGTCAGAACGATCATCACCACGCCGATGACGTCGCACAGAATGACCGCCCATTCAATGACGAGTTCAAAATAATGCTGGACAATCTGCAATGCCTGTTCCATATCCTTACTCCCTTCGCATTATTCGGGCTTGTCGGGCGTCCGGAGTTCCGGTCCCGGATCACCGAGATTGAAGTGCTTGCGGCAAAGTCCGATGTACTTGTCGTTCGCGCCCAAAACCACCTGTTCGCCGACCTTCGTGATGCCGCCCTTGCCGTCCAGCCGGGCGTTGTTCGTTGCCTTTCTGCCGCACCAGCAGATCGTTTTGACCTCCTCGATCGCGTCCGCGCGGGCCAGAAGCCAATGGCTCCCCTCAAAGAAATTCCCCTGAAAATCGGTGCGAAGCCCGTAGCAGATGACCGGGACGTTGTAATCGTCGACGATCTTCACCAGAAGCTCCACCTGATCCTTCGTTAAAAACTGTGCCTCGTCGACGATCAGACAGTCGTATACGCCCGCCTTGACCTTATTCATGTCGAGCTCTTCCATCGAGATGCAGGTATCTTCGAGCCCGCAGCGCGACCAGATACGGCGGCTGCCGTTGCGTGTGTCGATCGACGGCTTGATGAGGATCGCGTTTTTGCCGCGTTCCCAGTAGTTGTACTTGACCATGATCGCGTTCGCGGTCTTAGATGAGCCCATCGCTCCGTAACGAAAATACAGCTTTGCCATACCCATCCCCCTTTGGCATTATTATACCGAAAGGATCGCTGCTTGTCAAAAAAAACCGCAAATTTTACATTTCGGGATTGACAAAAAGCAAAAACCGCGAGTATAATAGCAAAAGCGTCGAAAGACAAGTTGTTGCTCAAGAGGGGAGGGAAAAAAAATGGAAATCAGAGTCGGTGAAAACGAATCCCTGGAAAGCGCTCTCAAGAGATGGAAGAGAAAG
>JAEEGF012055538.1_pt1 | contig 13856 bp, 9 predicted proteins | sample 9134171 | NCBI WGS metagenome assembly JAEEGF01 (sample SAMN16246542, study PRJNA631951) | gut metagenome | biome: gut microbiome; feature: rumen; material: AP-attached | host: Bos | place: Iran: Karaj | collected 2018-10
CAGCAGATTTCGGAAGAGCAGGCGCGCGACCGCGCCCTGAAGTATCTCACCGCCAACGGTGCCGCCAAGGCCAGGGGCATGAATGTCACTTCGGACAGGAAGGCCACTACGGCGAAGACGGATGCCAAGAGCATCTATGCCTTCAATTTAGAGGGCGGCGGCTATGTGATTGCCTCCGGCGACAGCCGTGCACTGCCCGTGCTGGGCTACAGCGCCACTGGCACCATCGACTGGGACAGGATGCCCGACAACATGCGGGCATGGCTGAAGAGCTACGACCAGGCCATGGCGACGCTGGGCAACACGAAGGAGTTCACAGACGGCGTGAGCAGGCGTGGACAGAAGACCCGTGCCCCGCGCGAAGCCATCAAACCGCTGCTCAAGACCCACTGGGACCAGCTTGAGCCTTACTGGAACGATGTGCCTCCCTACGACGGTGCCAATCCCGACTGGAAGGGACAGCAGTCGCTCGCAGGGTGTGTGGCCACGGCGATGGCGATGGTGATGAATTACTACCAGTGGCCGAAGACCGTCACCGACAGTATCCCTGCCTATGACATCACGACGGCCCATGAGAATGTGGAGAAGGTGTGGCATATCGACGCTCTGCCACCGACCACCTTCGACTGGGACAATATGCTCAACACCTACGTGACGACGGATGGCATCGTCGGCACCCCTGCCCAGCAGGAGGCCGTGGCCAAACTGATGCGCTACTGCGGACAGGGCGTCCAGATGGATTATTCCCCCGTATTCTCTGGCAGCCACGACCAGTGCGCCGTGGAGGCCCTTGTCAAGTATTTCGGCTATCAGAACACGGCACAGCTCAGCCACCGTATGTACTATAGCATCGACGGCTGGGAGGATCTGATCTACAGCGAATTAGCCAAAGGCCGGCCCGTGCAATATGGCGGCTCGAGCGATGGCAGTGGACACTCCTTCGTCTGTGACGGCTACGACGGCAACGGCCTCTTCCACATCAACTGGGGCTGGAGCGGAGCCTCCGATGCCTACTTCTCGCTCTCGGTGCTCAACCCCTATAACAATACCGGTTCGGGAGCCAGTTCCAGCGGCATCGGATTCAGCATCAATCAGGATGCCGTCATCGGTGTGCAGCCCGACAAGGACGGCACCAGCCCGAAAACGGTCAAGCCGCTCGCAAATCTTTTCTGCGATCAACCTATCGATTTCCTGCAACCCGACTCGGTCTTGTTTGCATTCCGTTTCATATCCAACAGCTATGGTGAAGAAGAGGTCCGCATGGACTACGCCTTAGGCATCCGCGCTGCCGACGGCACCCTCATCCCAGTGTTCATGGGTAATCCCGCCGACAGCATCGTCTGGAATTTCAACGTCTGCCCCGTCAAGGTCGACTCCACAGCCTTCCAGCCAGGAGAGTGGATGATACTCTACCCGATGGTGAACTTCCGCAATGTCCCAGGTAGCGACTGGCAGATGCTCGCTTCGGAGGAATTCAGTGTCTTTGCAGGTTCGATAGACGGACGGTTCATGCTTTACACCCCTATAACGGTACCGGAAATCGTCAATGCCGAATTTACCAAGGGCGGCGGCCGGATAGGCATGCGCAACGACCTGACGCTGACCCTCCGCAACTGGAGCGAGCGTGAGAGTACGATGCCGCTCTACCTGATACCCTACTATTTCGGAAAGGTCAATCCGGCTGACATTATACCGGAGACACCGCGCAGCGAGGGCGAGCCCATGGTGGCTGGTGCCTATCTGCGGGAGGATCAGGATACGGAGGTCACCTTCAGTTTCAAGCCGATGAGAGGCGGAACGGTCAGACTGTTGCTGGCCTTGCCTAATGGAGCGCCGTTGGGAGAGACTGCCATAGAGGTGAGCGACACCATTGGTTCCTACGATGACTATCTCGTCAACCAAAGCACCTATGAACTGTTGCCTGGACAGATCGTCTACCACGTCAGCATCGCGGATAATACGGAGGCCAACATCCCTCAGGGCGTACCGTCCGACAGCATCTATTTATACGCCAGCATCTGTGATGACAATCGGGAGTTTGTCCAGGAAACCAGGTTGCGGCAGGAAGCCGTCGACTACCTGAAAGCCCTGCCCGAGAAGGGAGGCAAGGGCGACTATAAGCTGACGACGGAGCTGACGCTCGACGTCCCGCGCAGCGGCTATTACAATGTGATGTCTTATCTCATCGAGGTGTTCAGTGAAAATCCTGCAGACGGCAATTACATCGCCAGCGCCCCACATATCGACAGGTTCTACTTCGACTTGGAGACAGGCATCGTCAGCGTCTCCCAGGAGGACAACGGCAACAGCCGCTATGTCGGTCTGAACGGTGTCGTTACGAACAGCCGTCCCCAGCGCAAGGGCATCTATATCCACAAAGGCCGCAAGGTCATTCGATAAATACAAAAGATATGACCATTTTGCTGAATTCAGCAAAATGGTCATATCTTTCTAACATTTTATCATTTTTACTTTCGTATTTCCTTCAGGTGCTTCAGGCGTTCGTCGGCTTGATCGTCGATGTTTTCCAACTGTGATGGGAGGTCCCATGGCCATAATGTATATGTTCTTTTGTCTTTTCGACGATGCAAAGTTACGCACTTTTCCTTCTCATCCTTTCACTTTTTCACTTTTTCACCTTTTCACCTTTTTCTGTTGTGGCGCATATACGAATTTTGCGACAAAAATGACTTTCCTTGCCATAACTGTCGCAAATCTATAAAAATATTGTGGTAAAAACCCTTTGCCATTCCAAACTTTTTTGTATCTTTGCACCGTATATTTAGCGACTACTGACATTATGAGAAAAATGATTCTAACCCCATTGAAGCAATGGATGCTTGTCGCTCTCCTCAGTATCGGGAGTGTAACGGCTTACGCACAAGATGTGAAGATGACTTACCCACAGGCCGAATGGAGTAAGGCTCAAAGTCGTGAAATAAGCAAGTTTACCAAGTTTTGCGGAATGCTGACAAAAAAATTGAGGAATTGTGACAGACTTTTCAGAAACTTTTTGTAAATTTGCAGCAGAAATAAAAAATAAACGACGACTATGAATAAGAGACTGTTTCATTGGATGCTTGCCGCCATCCTGACCAACACCGACGGCACCACCTTCCAGCAAGTCATAGATTGGGAAAGAGTAGATAAGTAGATGACAGGTGAGATAATTGATTATAATTATGCTACAGAAACTTTTCGGATTTGATGCCACACAGCACAAAGTACGCATCGAAGTGATGGCCGGTATTACCACCTTCCTCACTATGGCCTATATTCTGGCTGTGAATCCCAGCATCTTCAGTGCCCTCGAACCGCTTGGAATGCCTACCAGTGCCGTGTTCACCGCCACCGCCTTTGCCTCTATCATCGGTACTCTGGCGATGGCTTTCTATGCCAAGAAGCCCTTCGGACAGGCACCTGGCATGGGTATGAATGCCTTCTTCGTCTTCACCGTCTGTCTGGGGATGGGCTACAGCTGGCAGTTCGCGCTGACGGCCGTCTTCATCGAGGGCATCCTCTTTATCCTTCTCTCACTTTTTAAGATACGAGAGTTGATAGTCAACACCATCCCTGCGGGAATGAAAGCTGCCATTGGTGCGGGCATAGGCCTGTTTATCGCCTTTGTCGGCCTGAATAACTGTGGCATTATCGTCGCCGACCAAGGCACACTGGTTACTCTCGGCAATTTCGGCAACCGAACTACGCTGCTGGCCCTCATCGGTCTCTTCATTTGCGGTTTTTTGGTGGTTCGGAATGTGAAAGGGGGACTTCTTTGGGGTATCCTTGCCACAGCTCTTATCGGTATTCCGCTGGGAGTGACCCATTTCGACGGCATATTCTCGTCGCCTCCATCGGTGGCACCCATCTTCCTCCAGTTCGAGTGGACTCATGTCTTTTCATGGGATATGGTCATTATGGTGATAACCTTCCTCTTCGTCGATCTCTTCAACACCATCGGTACGGTGATAGCTGTCGCTATGAAGGCAAACATGGTTGACAAGGACGGTAAGGTCGATGGCGTTGGCCGCATGTTGATGGCCGATGCCGTTGCCACCACTACTGGAGCTTGCTTAGGCACTTCGACCACTACCACTTACGTGGAGAGTGCCGCCGGTGTGGCTTTGGGCGGACGTACCGGTCTCACGGCCTTCGTCGTGGCGGTCTGCTTCACGCTGTCGCTGTTTCTCGCTCCACTGTTCCTTGCCATTTCCTCCGCGGCCACGGGTCCAGCCCTCGTCATCGTAGGTGTCATGATGTGCACCACCATCACCAAGGTGGAATGGGAAGACTATAGTGAGGCTATTCCCGCCTTCATCACCATATTGCTAATGCCGCTGAGCTACAGTATCAGCGACGGCATCTTGCTGGGCATCATCATGTATGTGCTGATGAAGATCAGTTTAGGTATGAAGGGCATCCGGCAGGTCAGCCCCACCGTGTGGGTCCTCTTCGTCCTCTTTGTCCTGCAATACATCCAGAAGAGTTTATAGTCAAAAGACAATCATAAATAGTAGCGAAAACATAATATAAGACATCTATAGTCCTATATACAACAAGGTGTATTTAAAACTATACAATTATGATAATAAAGAAAAAGACCGCAGTAGCTATATTCTGCACAATCTTTGTGAGTGTATTGTTTACCTCATGTCTTGGTGTTGACAATCCGGTTACAACGCCAGAATCCAATTCCGACCAACAGACAGATGTCGCTGATGTCACCATTATGTATTATGCCCATGGTGGCGGCAATCTTGATAAAGACATCATTGGGAACCTACGCCAGATGTACAATGTCGATTCGTCGAGCTATAAGAATGTTAAAGTTGCCATTGAATACAAATTCTCTGCCCAAGGCTCTATTCCTCATCTTGACTCTGATTTTGAAAAGGAGGTTTTTGGTTTCGAATTGGATTTGTGGGGAGATGATGCTGATAAAGAGCTGAAAAATGATGATTACATACGATGGATGGACTCAAAGGGCAGCAGTACCTTCCGTTTCGCGCTCGACCCCGCCAAGACGTTAAAAGAGCAAGTCGAGGAAAGTTATCTTCCTGATGACAATGCCAACTTCACTCATCCCGACTCTCTTACCAACTTCATCAACTGGGCTGCAAAAGCCTGCCCTGCCAAGCGCTATGTACTGATACTTAACGACCATGGTGGCGGCTACTCGCCCCACGACGACATCTATACCGAAAGCGCTGCGAAACGCGCTACCAGAGGAATCGTCTATGACGATGCGAACGGTTATAATCATTTCTCGGTTGGCTCTCTGGCACATGCCATCAGACAAGCCGGCATACGTCCAGATGCTATCTATTTCGATGCCTGCATGATGAACAACCTGGAGTATCTGTTTGAATTTAAAGACTTGACCGACTACATCATAGCCTCTACATTTAACGTGCCAGATGCCGGTGGCCGCTATGAAACACTGATCGAGTGTCTTTCCGCCACGTCAGGCGATCTGGAATATGCATTTGAGAAATACATCGAGTATGCCACAAAGAACTGGGATCCGGCAGACGAGACGGAACCCTATTATACCGATATGACCTTGACGAAAACCAGCTGTCTCGACGAGTTAGGCAGGGCCATGTGTAAGTTTACTGACCGCCTGTGTGACACCTACAAGAATGGAAGCGACGAACAGCGTCGGAAGATTGACAATGCAACGAAGAATGCCATCAAGGTTAGTAAGAATTATGCCTATTACGACGCTTTCAGGTATATGGAAAGCATGAAGAATGCACTGCCCGATGTGTTCGATGCAACATTCTGGAACGAGTTGCAGTCGGCATTCAAAAACTGCGAGATCGGTCAGTACACCAGCAAGTTCCTGCGAAACAATGACTATCAGGTAGATTACAGCGTGCTGCTGGCAGTAAAGGGTGCCTATCAATTTGCATGGTGGGAACCGAAATCGACAGAAACATGGACACTTTCCAACTTACGATTCTTTGAACCTGACGGGAAATACACCACATACAGTGTAAGCAACGGTGACTTCACGAAAGACAGCATGCCCGAATTCACGTTGGAATACTACAATGACGGTCAATGGGGCGGTACGCTCGAGTCCACCTATAGCACGCTGGCTTTCGATAAAGCCACTAACTGGACTCGCTGGCTGCTCCTCAACGAACAACAGCCCTCGCTGTGGTGCAATAATGATTTCAAGACCCCAAACCCCAGCAATCTCACAAAATCTGCCTCTGAAATACCGCCGGCCCTGGGAGACCCCTTCTGGAGTGATGGCACTTGGGGGTTGTATTCTTCTCATTCTTCTAATGATAAAATCATCGGTGTCGTGGCATGGCTGGGTAGCGACAGCGATATCAAGTGCGGTAAAAAACACGGATTAGTGATGGCATTACATAATGCTGTTGGTAGTTGTAAGTGGGGAGGATATGAATCAGATGAGCCCTATTTGGACAATATTGATTGGGAAAAGATTAAAGTAAACGGCAATGCGTTTTTTGTTAACAATAAGAATGGTTGGGAGAATACCCTAAAGCTTACTCAGAATTGGCCAACAGAGACTTGTCATCATTCTGATCATGAAGCAGCTATGGCTACACTTAATTATTTCGATGCTCCAACAACGACAGCCAACAATACAGGCTGGTTTCTTCCGAGTACAGCCCAATGGGGGGCTGTCATAGGAAGTGAAGGTATTGGTAAATATTCTGGACCATTGGAAGATTTGAACGCTTTTAGAATGAATTATAAGTTCACTGGAGGAGGAGGTGTCGAGGAAAGTATTAACTTTTACATAAACAGAATTGGCGGTGATCCCATCCGTAGAGGTGGTTACTTTACAAGTAATGAAATGGATAGCGATGATTGTTTGGTTGTAGTTTTTGAAGAGAAGTCGAGTGGTTGGTATGGATGGTATAATAATCTTACTTATATCTTTATAAGTAGGAAAAATGATAATAATACAGCAATTAATGTGCGCCCATTCCTCGCTTTCTAATTATTCAATCAAATTTCTGTCCAATGAGCTAACTCGAAAAGGGTGAGAAGACAATACGCCAAGGGAAGTAATGGTAATATTGCAAAAACTTCAGGCCAGTTAATGGAGAAAATCAATCAAGGTCTCTTGGACTACGATTATAACTTTACATTCAATTCCAAAATGCGAATTGTCATACAGTTATTCAGAAGAACTCTAACACGCACGCACATTCAATAACATAAAAATAGTACTATTAGTACTACTATTAAACCTAACTTATTGATTATCAACAAATAAGTGGTAGGTCGATCGCTGAAAATCTACCTACTTTAGTACTACTATGGTACTACTTTAGCTTGAGATAGTAGCCTCCGATGCCATTAACGGCGCCGTGCGGCCATTTCAGTTTCTTCAGGATAGCGCCCAGGCTCTTCAGGCTGGGGATATCGCTGGAACGGAGGTGCTTTTCGAGTTCTTTCTGCACATCCTTCACCTGCCAGAGGTACTGACGCTTGTGTTCTGAGGTGGGGGCGAATATCGCGGGCAGCAGCTGCTCGACGGGCTGTACATCCTGATAGCGCTGGTTGTGCTGCTGGATCTCACGTTCATCGTCGCCGGTAAACCAGTAGATGCAGTCTGGGTCGCGCAACTCTGCGACGGCCTGGGCGAACATCTGCTTGTAGGGGATGCGCCCGCTCATATCCACCTTGCCCGTCACCTCGATGCAGAGATATCGGCGGGTGCCGTCGCCAGAGGGCAGCGGCGTCACGTCGTTCGTCGTGGCGATGAACGAGCAGAGTCTGGGCGTCAGTGTGTACTGTTCAGAGCGCATCCGCCTTGTCTGTACATCCTTCTCCGTCAGCAGCCGTTTGATCTTCGCCTGTTCACCCTGTGTCTTGGAGTCGTACTCGTCGATGTTCACGAGCCACATACGGCCCAGCACGCGCTCCACCTGCTCGGCATTATCCATCTTGATGTCCTTCATATAGTACTCCCGCATCGACTTGGGCAGGATGTGGTTGCAGAACTGCGTCTTCAGATAGCCCTGTTCGCCGATGAGCATCGGCACCATCGAGTTGCCGTAGTCGCGGTTGATGTTCAGGGCCTGGGCCACCATCGCCAGGAACCAGCGATGGAAATATTTGGGCCAGTGTTCATAGCTCGTTGGGAGGCGACGGGCGAAATCCTCGATGTAGTCGTGCTTCTGATCCCACGTGCCGCAACCTGCGAGGAACTCGTGGATGGGATTGTAGTCCTCGACGTGTGCCGACTCGATATAAGTGCGCATATCGTTCATCCAGCTCTCGCCACCCTCCTTCATCTCCTCGACGACGATACTCTTCAGCTGACGGTCCGTGAGCGGCTGCCAAGGCTTGAAAGTCAGGTCGTTACGACGGAACTCCACGACCTGCTTCACCACGTTGAAGCGCAGCTGATAGCGTCGCGACAGGAATTCCTCGATGCTCCGCATAATGCGCTCCTTCTCATTCATCTGCGACTGCGGTTTGCCCTTGGAAGGCTTCTTGAAGGCTGTGCGAAACACCTTGCGGATGACGTCGTCGCCAATCTGGCGGAAACGGCTCTTCCACTGGGTGCGCTTCACGCAGCCCTCCTCCGACAGCTGGGCCTTGGCGCAGTAGTCTGCCAGCAACGACAGACAGTGTTCCGCGTCTTCCCCAGCCTCATCGATGGCCTTCTGCACACAGGTCTCATACTCCAGTTCCAGACGCTCGCGGGTGTTGTATTCCGGATACCACACCACCTTGCCGTCGTCTTCCACCTGCGTTCCCTCGTAGGCTTTCAACGGATCGTCGCTCTTCCTGACAACAGGAATGGCCTGAGCCTCAGCGCGATAGAACAGCAGCGGATCATAACTCATACGACAGCCCCTGGTCAGCGTCAGCTCCCTAACGAGGATGTCGCAGCCCGTCAGCGCCTGATAGATGTTGAAGGCACTATGCTCCGCATCCTTCATAAAGGCGAGGTAGTCGTCGGCATCCTTGGCCTCGTAGTCACAGCGCACGATGACCTTCAGCGTCACGCCACTCACGCCGGCGAAGGCCAGCAGCGTGTATGGTATCTGAGAGACCATCTGCTTCATCTCCGTCACCTGCCGATGACCTTCCGGACAATAGATGTTGAGCAATAGGAGTCCCGTCATCGTCTTGACATCGTCGAACCCTCCGCGTCCGAATGTGGCGCCGAAGATGAGGTAAGGCAGGGCATCGGTGCCCATAAGGAGATAGCGCGGAGCGCCCTTTTCCATCACAAGGCGCGAGGCCATCGCGTTACGGGCGATCTTGTCGGCTGCCGGTTTGATGGTTTCTGAGCGCATCCTTTCGATGATGCCCTCAAGGTCTGCAGATACGGGCGACGAAGGCTCGCCCAGCTTGGTCTTTACTTTTGTAATCTTCATATCGTTGGTGAATTTTACTGCAAAGATACTAAAAAAATTCGCAAAATGCAAGCTTTTTGGCAATAATATGCTTTCTTGATGTTGTTCTGGTAGGGCTTAATGGGGTTGCAAAGGCTATGGAACGGCGTAAACAGCCTAGTAAACAGGGAGTTAAGGCCGTCTAAACTACCTTACGGCTGCAGCCAAAAGACCTTGCGGCTATAGCCAAAAGGCTTTACGGCTATAGCCAAAATGGATTTAAGAAAATTTACAGTAGCACCATAGTAGCATCAAAGTAGGTCGATCTTTAGCAATCGACCTACCATTATCCATTTGATTATCAATGTGAAAATTCAAATAGTAGTACCAATAGTGCTATTTTTCAGAGTTCAGTATAGATATACTCCTGTCCGCGCTTGGTCTTCAGCAGTCGCGGGTTCTCGCCTTTGCACCAGGCATCGAGCTGTTTACGGGCAGAGTAATAGGTGATGCTGGCGAAATAGGCAAAGCTGCGGGCGGTGACGTAACCGTTAAAGCGTTTCAGGTTCTCCTGCAGGGCTTTGTTCATATGGTCTTCGTCCGCCATCAGCTTCTGCACATTGGGGTTGTTGGCGCGACGGAAACCGTCGAGCCAGGAGAGCACCGACTTCTCAAACTCCTTCACCGACTTGTACTCGATACCCTCGAACTGCACGTCGTAGGTCTTCACCTCGTCAGGATCGGTCAGTTCGCGCTTCAGGCCGATCTTCGGAGCGAAGGAGCCGATGAGCGTCTCCATGCGGTAACCCTTGGAGAGGTAATAGCCCGTGGCCTGGATAAAGGCCTGGAAGGCGCGAGTCAGTTCACCGGGCCTGAGGGCATAGTTCTCGGCACAATAGTCGTCCAGCTGTTCCATCGTGATCTTCTGGCTGCTTCGCGGACGAACATATAAGATATTACGTCCATCCTTCGTCTTCTTCGGCGACGGATGGATCTCAAAGGGCATTCCGCCTGTCTTACGTGGCATAGTATAAAATTAAAGGCTTCCCTTTTTGAGAGAAGCCTCTTTAATTGATTTATTTCACTTCCCAGATATCGTTGGTTTCGAGGAGCTCCGTGAAGTTATGATACTTCTTCTGGGCAGAGACCTCTTCGAGCTGGGCATAGACGGCCTCGTTGTAGGTGGGAGCCTCCACATCGCGGATCACACCGAGGGCGATGGGGAAACCATCCTCAGGCGTCATCATCGCGAGCTTCAGCTGCAGGGTGTTGTCCTCGCAGTGAGCATCGTGAACGAGTACATCGTCGATGGTGTAACCGTCCTTGCCGATCTCCACCACCTTCAGGCCGAAGCCCTGCTGCACGAGTCCGAACTCATTGTTCTCACCGAAGACGAGCTTCTCACCGTGACGCACGTAGATGGCGTTCTTCTTACGGCCCTCGTTGTTATAGACCACATCGTGACAGTGGTCGTTGAAGATGACGCAGTTCTGCAGAACCTCCGTCACCGAAGCCCCTTTGTGTTCATAGGCAGCCTTCAGCACCTCGACCGTTCCCTTGGCATCGGTAGCGACGCAACGGGCGAAGAAGTGTCCGCGGGCACCAAAGCAAAGCTCGGCAGGACGGAAAGGATCCTCCACCGTGCCGTAAGGACTCGACTTAGAGACGAATCCACGGGGAGAGGTGGGTGAGTACTGACCCTTCGTCAGACCGTAGATGCGGTTGTTGAGCAGAATCATATTGAGGTCGATGTTACGACGGTTGGCGTGAATGAAGTGGTTACCACCGATAGCCAGACCGTCGCCGTCGCCAGACACCTGCCAGACGGTGAGGTTGGGGTTTGCGACTTTCGCACCTGTGGCGATGGCAGCGGCACGACCGTGAATGGTGTTCATACCGTAGGTGGCCATGTAGTGCGGCAGGCGGCTGGAACATCCGATACCGCTGATGACTGCGACGTTCTCAGGGGCTACGCCGATCTCGGCCATAGCCTTATGGAGTGAAGCCAGGAAGAAGTGGTCACCACAACCCGGGCACCAACGCGGCTGGCCTTTCTTAAAATCACTTGCACTGTAATTACTCATATTCTTCTCTTTTTTCTACCACAGATTACACAGATTTCACAGATTCTTATGATTATCTTTTGATTTATTTGGATTACGCAGATATGTTGAAACGTTCAAACTCTAAAGATGTATTACCGAAATTGATGAGGAGCGCCACTTTGTAACCTGCTACTTTAGCGTAGTTGATGGCTTGTGAACGATGTACGTCATCCAATTCTTTTACGGCTTTCAGTTCCACAATGATTTTCTCATAGCAGATATAGTCGGGTACGAATTGTGTCTTTAACAGAACATCACGATAAGTTACATAGACAGGTTGCTGACGGACATAGGGAATCTCAAGTGCGAGCAGTTCCTGTTCAAGTGCATCTTGATACACTTTCTCAGTAAAACCACAACCAAGATATCGGTGTACCGACATTGCGGCACCGATAATATCGTGGGTTTCCTGCTTATAGATGAAATTCGTCATATAATCCCTTACAATCCTTTAATCCAACAGAATCCTTTAATCCTTATCAATCAGAAATCTTGATTTCTTAATCTGTGTAATCTGTGCAATCTGTGGTTTATTTATTACTTCTTGTTAATAATCTCTGTGAATGCATTGACGAGTTCTTCGACGACGAAGGGTTGACCCTTGACCTGATTGAACTGGTAGGGAACAAAGTTGTCGACCTTCATGCGGAGGTAGGCAGCGAGCTGTCCCATGTTCTGTTCGGCCACCACCACCTTATTATATTTAGTAAGCACGTCGGCCGTGTTCTTAGGCAGCGGGTTCAGGTACTTGAAGTGCGTCTGGGCCACCTTGTAACCCTTGGCACGCAGTTCGTCCATCGCCGAGTGCAGATGGCCGTAGGTAGAGCCGAAGCCCACAATCAGCAGGTCTGCATCGGCATCGCCGTCCACCTCGAGGTCGGGCACCTGGATATTGGCAATCTTCTGCTGGCGCAGACGCGTCATCAGGTCGTGGTTCTCAGGATTTGTAGAGATGGCACCCGTATTCGAGTCCTTCTCCAGTCCACCAAGGATGTGGGCAAAGCCCTCACGACCAGGCACAGCCCAGTAACGGGTGCCGTTCTCAGCACGCATATACGGTGTCCACTTGCCCTTCATTTCCTCGGGAACATACGGAGGATTGATGGGATCAAGCTGGGCGATGTTGGGCAATTTGAAGGCACCGGAACCGTTGGCCACAAAGGCATCGGTAAGCAGCACGACGGGCGTCATATGCTCCAGCGCAATCTTACAAGCCTGGTAGGCGGCATCGAAACAGTCTGTAGGACTGGTGGCAGCCATCACCGGCATCGGGCTCTCACCGTTACGGCCGAAGAGTGCCTGCAACAGATCGGTCTGTTCTGACTTCGTGGGAAGACCCGTAGCAGGGCCGCCACGCTGTACGTCGAGGACGACGAGTGGCAGCTCCATGATGACAGCGAGGTTCATGGCCTCCGACTTCAGGCAGATGCCAGGACCAGAGGTTGATGTCACACCCAGTGCACCGGCAAACGAAGCACCGAGGGCAGACGAACAACCGGCGATCTCATCTTCACACTGGACGGTGATAACACCACAAGACTTGTGCTTCGACAGTTCGTGGAGCACGTCAGTAGCAGGGGTGATGGGGTAAGAACCGAGATAGAGCTTCAGACCTGCCTTCTCAGCAGCAGCGATGAAACCATAGGCCGTAGCCTTGTTACCCGTGATGTCCATATAGCGTCCGGGTTCCTTGGTCTTAGACTCCACACGATAGACATTGACGGTCGAAGAGTGGGTATTGTGTCCATAGTCGTAACCAGCCTGTATCACCTTAATGTTCGCCTCAGCGATGGCTGGTTTCTTGGCGAACTTCTCCTTCAGGAAATTAGCCACGAGGTTCAGGTCACGGTCGAAGAGCCAGCAGACGAGTCCGAGGGCGAACATGTTACGGCACTTCATCATCGCCTTCATATCCATACCTGAGTCAGCCAGACAGTCCTTTACCATCGTGGTCAGCGGACACTGGATGACACGATCCGGGTCGATGCCCATCTCGCCGAGGTAGTCCTCAGTCTTAAACTGTGCCTTCTCCAGATCCTTCGGCCCGAACGAGTCGGTATCGATGATGATTGTCGCACCGGGCTTGGCGTAGCGGTACTGCGTCTTCAGCGCTGCAGCGTTCATAGCCACCAGCACGTCGCACTTGTCGCCAGGGGTGTACACCTTACCAGCGCCGATATGTACCTGGAAGCCGGAGACACCCGTCAGCGAACCTTGCGGGGCGCGGATGTCTGCGGGATAGTCGGGGAATGTGGAAATGCCGTTACCAACGGTGGCACTGACCGTAGAGAAGATGTTGCCGGCGAGCTGCATACCGTCGCCGGAGTCACCTGAGAAGCGGACCACAACCTGATCCAGCTCCTTCACTTCTAATTGTTCTGCCATATTTATTTGGTTTATTACTAACTAA
>JAEEGF012093580.1_pt1 | contig 13854 bp, 10 predicted proteins | sample 9134171 | NCBI WGS metagenome assembly JAEEGF01 (sample SAMN16246542, study PRJNA631951) | gut metagenome | biome: gut microbiome; feature: rumen; material: AP-attached | host: Bos | place: Iran: Karaj | collected 2018-10
GTTCCACTTGGCAAACCAAGGTCAACCCAGTCGTGACCATTAATAGTACCTTCTGTCGCACCATTGTTCTTATCTGCCGATGCGTTGCCAGTTCCGTTTCCGTTGCAATTTACCAACATTAGAGACACTGAAATGATGGTTAAAACAATTAAATAATATTTTTTCATACTTAAAACAATTTCTTTTTTAGGATTCATTGTTGTTTATTTAGAAGACGCAATGCATTGCGTCTCTACATAATCAACATAAAAAAACAGCAGCTAGCCTGTGCCAACTGCCGTTTTATTTTGTTCCTCACTACTTTGCACAAACTGGGCGAACTAATTTTCCGTGTCCGCGACTGTCACTGTTCAAACCTGTAAATTTTGTATGGAATACAAGTTCAAATGCAAAACTGCAGTTTTCATCGAGCGAACTTGTCCAGTAATTACCATGGCAGTGACTAGTGCTAGTAAGGTCATTTACTGGAAGGAAAATAGTTTTTCCATTGGGGCCCTTAACCTCAAAGCCATCACTACCTTTCATTGTCCAAGTGCACTTGTCAACAAGCTCCTGCATTTCATCCTTGGTTGGCATACGCCATTCTGTACCCCAGTTGGATGTTGCAACATCATCGTCCTTATCCAATGTTGTAAGGCTATCGGTATAATTATATTTGGTCCATTCTTCATCAACTTTGTACTTATTGTCAAAATTGAAATCCGATTCCTTTGCTTTTGTTTCGCCCCAACCATATTTATTACCATATTCTTCAGGAGCATTAGCACCAACATTGCAGGTTGCCCAATTTACCGACAGACCAAGGTCAACATAACAATAACCTTGCACCATACCAACTTCTTCAGCTTCTGCTGAGTTTTCTTCACTTGTGGCTTCGGCAGCCTTGCCATTGCCATTACAACTTGCCAACATTCCTGCTACAGAAACAATGGCGAAAAATAACAATATTTTTTTCATATTCAATAATTTAAAGATTTAAAAATTCAACAATTCAAAAGTTCAATGTTTAAAGTTGGGCTTGAAGGCTTTGATGTCCGACAGTCTTAACGATAGACAGACTGGTCTTCTGTTAGCCTGCTAGCCTTTAGCCTCTTATTTTGCGCAAACTGGACGAATTTGGTGTCCGTAGTAACGTCCGTCACAGCTAACTTGTTTTCTTTGGTCTGCGAAAGATAAATAATAAGCTTTCATAGAGCCATCTGCAGTGCTTGACCAATAAAGGCCATCTATCTTTTCATTGCACACACTGCCATTCCAGAAGGCACCGGTAAGCGGCAAGAATATGGTTTGTCCATTTGCACCCTTTACCTCGTAGCCGTTGTCCTTCCATGTCCAAGTACATTTATCTATAAGTTCCTGAAACTCTGCCTTTGTAGGCATACGCCATACATTGCCCCAGCTATTCGAAGCAGCATCGTCAGCAACCTCCAATTTTTCCAGATTGTCGTCGCTTGTGTACTTGGTATATTTTGGACCAAACTCACCTTCGCCACCATAAAACTTGTGTGATTCAGCAGTATAGTTGTCCTTTTTTGAGGTTTCGCCCCAAGCATAATAGTCACCTAATTCTTCTGGAGCATTAGCACCGACATTGCAGGTTGCCCAATTTACCGACAGGCCAAGGTCAACATAGCAATAACCTTGCAACATGCCAACTGCTTCAGCTTCTGCTGCGTTTTCTTCACTTGCGGCTTCGGCAGTCTTGCCATTGCCATTACAACTTGCCAACATTCCTGCTACAGAAACAATGGCGAAAAATAACAATATTTTTTTCATATTCAAATGTTTAAAAATTTAACGTTCAAGGTTCAAAAATTCAAAGTTCAATGTTTTGGGCGAAAAGGCCAGAAGGCTCAAAGGCTTGAAGTCATTTTGGGGCTTTTAGCCTGTTTGCCTTCAAGCCTGTCAGCCTTTCAGCCCTTTATTTGCGCACCCAGTCGGTAACTTCGTTAAATTCGCCATCGTGTACCTGCCACTTTGATATTACATCGCCGTATCTACTATTTTCGCGTGCAACACTGAATGTAACAACATTGCGTCCGTCGGCGAGTTCGTAAACAACCCAATAATCACATACATAGAACCAATGTTTGTATCCCTGTCTATCTGTTTCTGTTCTTTCTGCCCACTGATTGCTCATCAGTCCAACTGCAGCAACCTTGCAGTTCTTGAACTCGGGATATGTTTCCTTGAAACCAGCTCCTGGAAGCGACGATTCGTACTTCATAATTTTGTTGATAGATTCCTGGTCCATCCATTTAACCTTGTCATCCAACTGCTCAACAGTATATTTTAATTCAGGATCGAACTTCAATATATTAATTGAGTATGTTCTCTTGTCAAGCAAAAGCCCATAATATACATACGCAGTAAGCAAACGGCTCGGGTTACCTGTATACGGCCCCATAATAGCTAACGAAACAAAATGGTCTGCTGTAAGATTACCGATTTGCTTGCCATCTTTATTTACGGTATACTTTGTAGTATTTCCATAAGTTTTTACCTCAAACTTCATCGTTCCAATATGTATTGATTCGATAGTCCCATCTTCACTCATAGAACCTTTGTACTCGCCACGATTATTAGTAAACTTGCCAGTGCTTGGGTCGTACTTAATTACATCGCCTTTCTTGTTGCCCGCAATATCGCAGAGCATTGTAATCTCGAGTGTTTCGGGATTCCATGTACAAGCTTGCAATTCGCCGTCTCTACCTACAGAAAAAGTTGCTGGACCATTCTTTGCATCTTTTGCATCGCCTGTAGGCGTTTCCATTGCTTTTTCCTGTTTTGACTGCTGTGATTTATTTTTTATTGCCTTTGCGATTCCGCCCAAAAGTTGAGCCTCGGCATTGAAACTTACACCAAACATAATGGCTATCAATGCCATAACCTTGAAAAATGTACTAATTCTTACCATAATTATATTATTTTAAAATTATCTAATTTGTTACTTATTTCAATTATATCTTATTGTTGTTTAATAATTTATTCTTTTACAGCAAACCACTTATTCTTAGTATAAAGATAATGTTTTCCTATTGAAGGATGTGCTTCTTGTATCCTCGATGAACCAAACTGACCTCCGCCCATATAATCTTGCTTTACTATAAAATCTTTTTTCAACTTTATGTTTAGGTCTGGGTGCTCGCTGTCTTTTATAATAACAATAGCGATTTTTTCACGGTAATTTGGAATGCCTACGGAATTTTTATTTATATCCCAATCAGCAGTAGCATCAGAAGCACAGATTACGTCAACAACTTGCATTGAAGGAAATTCTGTCTTAAAGTAATTTTTAAACTTGGTCTCGCTTGCAACATCGCGCGATGATGGTTTTTGGACTGTAACTTTGGCATTGTTCTTACAATATATAGCACGGTCTCTGTCAAGCTGTTCGATGGTACGGAATTTTATTTCGAGGGTTGCAATCGAATCGGCAGGCATCTGGTCATACACCGTTTTAATTTCGTCAATATAAATATTTTCATTGGTGGGATAAAAACGGCCATTCTGAACAATGTACACATCAATCTGATACAATATATCGCGCAACAGGCACATTTTTGCAGAAACGGTTTTGTACTTGGCAATTTTGTCGAGTTGCTCACGAATATATGGAGTAACATCAGGAATAGAACTCTTATTAATTTTATAAGCTTGTGTTACAAAATACTTGCACAAACTATTAAAGTCATAACATTTTCCGTTACGCTTTTCATTAAGGAACTCAACTACGACATCATGGTCACTCCACGACTCACCCCACGGAGACAGTCCGCTGTCGGCAGCACCAGCCATAACACTTTGAAAGTCGTTCATTGACTTTCCTTCCAATGATTCCCACGGTGCTTTCCATGGTGTGACGGTCGCCAATTCGTCCAACGATTTTTCAAGTTTGTCCAAATCAATACCGTCTTCAACCATTACATAATCAGTAACCATCCGAACTTGTTCCTTCGGACCGAGGACAATATCCAAGTTTCTATTTTTAAACTCAAACTGATAGAAGATAAATGCACGGCAAATGTCCACAGGTGAGGAATTTTTAGTAACACTTGCGGCAATTTGAGAGTTATATTCATAAGGTGTTTTGTATTTCGACATTTTTTCCATAGCTGTGGAATTTATAAGTTCCATATCTGTTTTTGGTTTGGAAGTCGATTGTGAGGTTTTAGGCTCTGTGGAATTTATAAGTTCCATATCTGTTTTTGGTTTGGAAGTCGATTGTGAGGTTTTAGGCTCTGTGGAATTCTGTTGCTGACTTTTTCCGTTCTGCGTCTTGTCGGTCTGCGACTGGTTGTGCTGAATCTGCTGAACAGCCTTGTTCTTTGCCTTGTTGAGCATTCCTCCCAACTGAGCCTCGGCATTATAACTTACACCAAACAAAATGGCCATTATTGCCATTACCTTAAATAAAGTACTCATTCTTACCATAATATTTTTAAATTAAAAGTTACTAAAATTAAAACATTGTCACTCATACGAGTTTCCGGAAGGCAAAGTTAGGACTACAAGGGAGTTGCGCGTTTGGCAATTTATGACAAAGATTGTGCAAATGGTTACAAAATGCAGGGGGCGAAGGCAAAAAACAGGAAGTGTTGCCCCCATCATTAAGGTCGTTAACGGCCTTAACGCAAGGGGGGCACACCTTTTCTTTTTTGCCTTTTAGCCCAGTTTTAGGTTAACGCCCGTTTGAAGATTTGACAAACTCTTAACTATCAACTACTTTCCCCTATATTCCGTTGGAGATTTGCCGAAGAACTTCTTGAATGCGCGGGTAAAACTCGACTGGTCGTCGTAACCACAACGAAGCGCAACATCCAAAACGGTAAGCGACGAATCGGTATCGAGCAGGTTACGGGCTTTCTGCATACGGATGCTTGTGATGTATGCCTGCGGAGTTGTGTTCGCAACCGCTGCCAGACGACGGCGGAACTGCGATGTACTCATAGCAAGCTTAGAGGCCAACTCGTCAACATTTACGCACGAAGCGTCTATCTGGTCATTTATGATGGTCATTGCTTTCGACAGGAACTGCTTGTCGCTCTCCGAAATATCTTCGGCATCGGGATTCTCGACCCTGATGATGTTTGCAAACTTCTCGTAAAGTTGCTCGTAATTGTTTTTCAACTCATTGAAATCGAGCGAAATCTGCTTCAAACGGTTTTGCTGCAACCTTGAACGACGGCGCACACGCACATAAAAGAACACAATCACACCCAGCAGCAAGATAGCCACAGCAATTCCTACCGCCAGTATTATATTTCTATTCTTTACCTTTTGGTTTTCGTCCGACAAATGTTCGTTGTCGTACTCGGCGGTGTAACGGGCAAGGCTCTCAGTAGCACCTTCATAGTAAAGTTTGTTCTTGATGTCGTTGTACTTGTCGAGTTCGATTTTTGCGCTGTCGGGATTTATGTCCCACAATGCCTCGTAAAGACCTTTCCGCGCCTGCAGTTCATTGAGGGGATTATTCATCTTGATGCACCAGTCGGCAGCCTCACGGAAATTATCCACTGCCTGCCTTTTCTGACCGAGAGCCAACAGCGCAGCCCCGTTCTGATTCAACGAGATAGCCAGCGACTGGACATTTCCCGTCTTACGAAAATATGGTATTATGGTATCGAAAATCTCCACGGCTTCGGCATTCTTGCCCATACCAGCCAAAACAGTAGCCTTTTGTGCTAGTCTGACATTAAGGTAAGGTTCCCTATTCTGCTGACGCTCAAGCGCTACCGCACGGTCGGCATATTTGAGAGCCTCGTCGAAATGTCCGAGCGAGAACTCCGTTTCCGACAAGGTTCCGCAAGTGCGCGCAATTCGGGCAGGGTCGCCGGTCTTTTCGGCATACACCAAGGCCTCCTCCATGTAAACCAGCCCCTGTTGCGACTGCTTGGCGGAAACATAGATAGAACCTATGATATTGAGTGACGCGCTTATGCGGTCAGGGTCACCCGATTCGCGGTCAATCTGGTTGCAAAGTTGTCCGTACTTGATAGCCTCGTCGTAGTTTGCCAGACGCATATAGCAGATAGCAAGCACGCTCAGGCACTCGCGCTCGTTCTCCTTGTCGCCACAGGCTTGCAGAAGCGGCAAAGCAACCAAGCTGTAATCGGCACTCTTGTCGTAACGCCCTGTTGCCAGGTACCATTCGCCAGTCCAAAAACAGACGGTCTTGCGCAAAGTGTCGGCAGGAACACTACTATTGAAAACAATGCCACTATCGGCAACCTGCTTTTCTGCAAAACAGTTCATCAACCTATTGCCAACCGTCGCAGTAGGATTTTTGTCAAACTCCACCAGCAAGGAATCAATCTCGTCAGCCTTAACGAAATGAATGTCAAGCACAATGCACAATAAAGTCGCTGCTAACAATTTTGCAAATTTCATTTCCATCCTTCCAATCTCTTTTAAACACTTAAAGTTTAAGTTATCTGTCAATAGACTAATCAACAAAGATACTCCGCAAGACGCACATCCATTTGACATTTTCTTACAAAACTTGTGCAGAATATTACAAATTGAACAGCAAAACAATGCAATATCGTATTTGTTAATCTTATGTAACGCACTATTATTCAACAAATTTCTCATTTTCATATCAACCTTTACACTGAAAAATCCAAACAAGCCAAAATCATAATAAGTTTCACATGACGCATTATGTTTTTTCAGCAAAATTCATTTGCAAAAATAGGGAAAAAAAATGGAAAGGAAAAATCACATCAACAATCTGTAGCGGCGCAATGCATTGCGCCGCTACAATTGAAATATCGAATTATTAGATTTTTTATTGTTAATATTTTTGTTATTTTCCTATTCAATTCATTTGCTATTCCTACACCAATTATTCTTATTTTTGGAAAATTTTATTGGCAAAAATATGTTTCTTGAAAGGACGAGAAAAGGAGAACACAAGACTGGCTGGATAGAAGTCATTGCAGGCTCGATGTTTTCGGGCAAGACCGAGGAACTTATCCGCCGGTTGCGCCGCGCAGAATTTGCAAAACTGAAGGTCGAAATCTTCAAGCCGAGCATCGATGTGCGCTATTCGGAAGAAGATGTTGTTTCGCACAACGCAAACGCCATACGGTCCACCCCCGTCTCCTCGTCCTCCAACATTCTGCTTCTAGCCACCGATGTCGATGTGGTCGGCATCGACGAAGCACAGTTCTTCGACAACGGCATTGTCGATGTATGTACCACCTTGGCAAACAACGGAATACGCGTCATAGTAGCAGGCCTCGACATGGACTTCCTTGGTCGTCCCTTCGGACCTATGCCCGCCCTGTTTGCCATTGCCGAAGAAGTCACCAAGGTTCACGCCATCTGCACGCACTGCGGCGAACTTGCACAGTACAGCTACCGCAAGTCGCAGAACAAGGGCGTCGTGCTGCTCGGCGAAAAGGACATCTACGAGCCTCTGTGCCGCAAGTGCTACAACGAAGCTATCGAAAACGACAAAAACAATCAGGAATAATGCAGACATTCAAACTTCAGGAAGTATCGGAAATTGTTTCCGGCACGCTCGTCGGAAATGGTGAACTGGAATTCTCAAAAATAGTAACCGACAGCCGCAACATCATAAACCCGTCGTCGTGCCTATTCGTGGCTGTTGTCGGTGAACAACACGACGGTCACAACTACATCGACGACATCTACCGCTCGGGCGTAAGGGCTTTCCTCGTCAGCAAGGACATAGACACTGCCAAATACGCTGGCATATCGTATGTGAAAGTGGCAAACACACTTGAAGCAATGCAGAAAATCGCCACCTACAAGCGCCTGAGATTCAACATTCCAGTAATCGGCATCACGGGCAGCAACGGAAAGACAATCGTCAAGGAATGGCTGCATTACCTGCTCAGCCCCTACTTCAACATCACACGAAGCCCAAAGAGCTACAACTCGCAGATTGGCGTTCCTCTGTCGGTATGGTTGCTCGAAAAGGACACCGAACTTGCCATCTTCGAAGCTGGCATCTCGCAGCCCGGTGAAATGGAATCGCTCGAAAAGATTATACGTCCGACAATCGGCATACTTACCAACATCGGAAGCGCCCACCAGAGCAACTTCGAGTCGCGCGAACAGAAAATCGATGAGAAACTGAAACTTTTCGAACACTGCGACACCATTATATATAATTGCGACGACGAATATGTCCACTCAAAAATCATAAATTCGGGAATCGGCAGAAACAGAATCACATGGTCGGAAAAAGGAAACGGGACCATCAACCTGCTCGAAAAAAGTTTCCAGAACGGCAAGAACAACATCATCCTGCAGACCAAGCGCGATACCTATATGATAAACATTCCGTTCGGCGACGAAGGTTCAATACAGAACTGCATAACCTGCTTCTGCGTGATGTACCTTTTCAACAAGCTCGACAGCCAGACTATCTTCAAACAGTTCCGCTCGTTGCCAGGAATAAAGATGCGACTCGAAACCCTCGACGGCATCAACAACAGCATACTCATAAACGACAGTTACAACTCCGATATAAATTCGCTCGAAATTGCTCTCGACTACCTCAACCAGAAGAAGTCGAACCGCGAATCGCTGGTGATAATGTCGGACATCCTGCAGAACAATACCGATGAAGTAAACCTTTACCGCGAAGTAGCAAAACTTTTGAAAACCAAGCAAGTTGACAAATTCATCGGCATTGGAAAATCAATAATCCACAACAAGAACCTCTTCCCTGCCAACTCGGTATTTTTCCAGAACACCGATAGCTTCATAAAAGCGTTCTCGACGCTTGATTTCGACCGTAAGGCAATATTGCTGAAAGGTGCGCGTGTGTTCCAGTTCGAGAAAATTTCGAAGAAACTACAGAACCAGACTCACGAGAGCGTCATCGAAACCGACCTCAGCCTGATGAAACAGAACTTGCAGTTCTTCCAGTCGAAACTAGCTCCTGGCACCAAGCTCACCGTAATGGTAAAAGCTTTCGCATACGGAATAGGTTCACTCGAAATAGCCAACTTCCTGCAACGCAACAAAGTTGATTATCTGGCAGTTGCCATTGCCGACGAAGGCGTAGAACTGCGAAATGCGGGCATAAAAACTCCTATCATTGTTATGAATCCGAACATCAATTCGCTGCAGAACATGATAGAATACGGTCTTGAACCCGAAATTTATTCGCTGTCACTGCTACGCAAGTTCATAAAGGAACTTAAGCGCAACAACACCCAGCACTTCCCGATTCACATAAAGCTCGACACGGGAATGCACCGTCTTGGCCTCAACTACGACGACCTCGACGACTTCTGCGCCGAAGCCGTCGGCACCGACTGCATAAAGATAACATCGGTATTCTCGCATCTTGTCGGCAGTGACGACCCAGCATTGGACTATTTCACCGAAGAGCAAGTAAGTCGTTTCAGCAAGATGTACGACCGCATCTGCGAACTAACAGGCTCACGCCCAATGCGTCACATTCTCAACAGCGCTGGTATCATCCGCTTCCCGCAGTACGACTTCGAGATGGTACGCCTCGGCATTGGTCTGCACGGACTTATGCCACAGATTACCGATGCGCTGACACCAGTAACTACCTTCAAATCAATAATTTCGCAGATCCATCGCGTTCCTGCCGGCGAAACCGTAAGCTACAACCGCAAGGGCAAACTCGACCACGATGCGCTAATCGCCACTATTCCAGTCGGTTATGCCGACGGAATCGACCGTCATCTTGGAAACGGCAACTGGTATTTTATGGTCAATAGCAAAAAAGCCCCGATAATCGGAAATGTGTGCATGGACATGTGCATGATTGACATCACAGGCATCGACGCAGAAGAGCGCGACGAAGTAGTAATTTTCGGCAAGGACAACCCCATCTGCGACATGGCAAAAGTCCTAGACACAATACCTTACGAAATACTTACAAGCATTCCGCACAGAATCAAGAGAGTGTATTTCGAAGAATAATTGATAATTAACAATGGACAATTGATAATCGATAATTGACAATCTGTACAGACGCAAAATTTTGCGTCTCAATTGTAAAATCGCGCCATGGTGCTATTCAAGAAACTAAAAAAGAGAAAACAGAAACGGCGATAGCCATAGAAACCAAGAAACTTATATACAATGAACATCGAACAAATCTTAACCCAAAGATACACAGAGTTCTACAAGACAGAACCAACAAAGGTTGAAGCAATAACCAAAGCTGGATCAAACAGAAGCTATTACAGATTTTACGATAAAAACGGAGAAACCGTACTCGGAGTTTACAGCAACAACATTCCCGAGACAAAGACCTTCCTGTACTACAGCGTAATTTTCAGCAACTTAAACCTAAATACGCCCCAAATTTACCATGTAAACGAGGATACTCTCACCTACTTCATTGAGGATTTTGGAGACGATTTGTTGCTGAAGGTCGTTGAAAACGAATACAAGCAATACGGCAAGTTTACCGACCGTCTGGATGACCTTTACCACAAGAGTATCAGTGCATTAGTAAAACTGCAGATTGCTGCTGGCAAAGCCATTGATTTCAGTTTGGCTTACTCCATTTCGGAATTCAACAGCCAAAGCATTCTGTTCGACCTCAACTACTTCAAGTACTATTTTCTGAACCGTCTCGACATCCCATACGATGAGAAACTCCTTCAGGATGACTTCGATGCACTTGCATCACATCTTGCCGAAAACGGAACCAAAGCATTCATGTTCCGCGACTTTCAGGCACGAAACATACTCGTAAAGGATGAGCAGGTTTACTTTATTGACTATCAAGGCGGACGCAAAGGCGCAATACAGTACGACATGGCATCGCTACTTTGGCAGGCAAAGGCTAAAATTCCAAACGAGAAGAAATTGGAACTCCTCAACTTTTATATAGACGAGGTTGCGAAAAACATGGAAATAGACAGAAAAAATTTTGAACGCGAATTTTGGTTCTACCTGTATGTGCGTATTCTACAAACACTTGGCGCATACGGAAATCGCGGTCTAATTGAAAAGAAACGCCACTTCATCGAGAGCATACCGTTTGCCATTGACAACCTGAAGGAACTGAACGAAACCCATCCTATACTTGGCAAATACAAGGAACTCGACAGAGTTATATCCGAAGTGGTTAAATGCAAACAAAAGTTCGAATATGTAAAATACAACGAACTAACAATCAATGTAATGAGTTTCGGTTACAAGAACGGGCTTCCAGAAGATAAGACAGAAAATGGCGGAGGTTTCATCTTCGACTGCCGAGGAAATCACAATCCGGGACGCTACGAGGAATACAAAAAAATAACCGGTCTAGACCAGCCAGTAATCGACTTTTTCAAGCAACATGGCGATATTGATGTATTCATTGAGAACATAAAGGCTGTAATTTCGCCAACCATAGAAAATTACATTAACCGAGGCTTCACCAGTCTGATGATTTGCTTTGGCTGCACTGGCGGTCAGCACCGAAGCGTATATTCAGCCGAAAACATAGCAAAGTTCATACACGAAAAGTACGGAGTTAAAGTAATCCTGAAACACAGGGAATTAGGCATTGAAAGAACGATGGAAGGCAAAAAGGCTTGAAGGCTAGCAGGCTAAAAGTCTTCAAATCCTCTAATTATCAAATCATCAAATTATTTAATTTTGCATCAAAATTTCAAACAAACGAATATGAAGAAAATTGCAGTTATACTTTCAGGATGTGGAAGCCGTGATGGCAGCGAAATCCACGAAGCTACATTGTCATTGCTGGCAATCGACATGAATGGTCTTAAATACCAATGCTTTGCACCGAACAAGAATCAAACTGAGGTTGTAAACCACTTCACGCAGGCACAAGATTCTGAAAAAAGGAACATGCTTGTCGAAGGTGCACGCATAGCACGTGGCAACATAAAGCCCATTAATGAAATTAACATTGCTGACTTCGATGCGCTGTGGATTCCTGGCGGACTTGGCGCAGCAAAGAATCTCTGTTCCTACTTCTACGATGGCGCCAACATGAAGGTTGATTCCGATGTGGAATCCGCAATAAAGGCATTCAACAAGGCTGGCAAGCCGATAGTTGCACTCTGCATAGCACCTGTAATTGTTGCAAAAGTTCTTGGAGCAAATGTTACTTCAGGCAAGGACAAAGGCACAGCCATGAATATTGAATCAATGGGCGGTAAAAATACCGTATGCAACTATGATGAAATTGCCTACGATGCCGAAAAACGCGTAATAACAGCACCTTGCTATATGCTCGATGCATCTATTTCGCAGATTTGGATGGGAATAAAGAAAGCCGCCGACAAGCTCGTTGAACTGATCTAAGGTGAACAAGGAAATCCTCAGGCTCGCCCTGCCAAACATAATAACCAACATCACCGTTCCGCTGCTCGGAATGGTAGATTTGGCTATTGTCGGTCACATTGGCAACGAAACCTACATAGGCGCTATTGCTCTCGGAACTGCACTTTTCAACCTGATATACTGGAACTTCGGTTTCCTGCGCATGGGCACAAGCGGACTTGCCGCACAAGCATACGGTGCAGGAGACAATGACGAAGCCATGAAGATTCTTGTGCGCGGGCTAACAATAGCACTTTGTGCCGCCGCAATACTAATCGCCTTGCAATATCCTATTGCAAAACTTTCGGGACTAATCCTAAACTGCAGTGACGAAACACTAAATCTCACACTTTCATACTTTTATGTACGAATCTGGGCGGCACCTGCAACGCTTGGTCTATACGCACTGAAGGGCTGGTTCATTGGAATGCAAAACTCAAAGTCACCAATGACGGTTGCCATTGTGCTGAATATTGTCAACATAATTGCCAGCCTCGCTTTCGTCATTTGGCTGAAAATGGATATTGTGGGCGTAGCACTCGGAACTGTTATTGCACAATATTCAGGGCTTGCATTGGCTATAATCTTGTGGTTCAAGCACTACGGCAACATGCGTCAACTCATTGACATTCGCGGGAGCCTGCACAAAGCCGAAATGAAACGCTTTTTCAAGCTCAATGGAGACATATTCCTGCGAACACTGTGCCTCTGCGCCGTATTTACCTTCATTCCTGCCATTTCGGCCAACATGGGTGACCTTACACTTGCCGCCAACACACTGATAATGCAATTGTTCACACTATTTTCTTACATTCTCGATGGATTTGCATACGCAGGCGAATCGCTTGTAGGAAAATACATTGGAGCAAAAAAACGCGAACCTCTGAAAAAAGCAATACGCTACCTAGTTTATTGGGGACTGATATTCACGGCATTATTTACAATAATATACTTTTTCTGGAGCGAAGACATATACTACATACTCACAAGCGACAGCAATGTCGTTGGCGAAGCCATGATTTTCAACAGATGGACATTGCTAATACCGCTATGCGGATTCTCGGCATTCCTATTCGATGGCATATACATTGGTGCAACAGCCGCGAAATCAATGCGAAACATAATGTTCGTAGCCACATCGGTATTTTTTGCAGGATATTTCATTTTGCAACCAATTTTCGGCAACGATGGACTTTGGGTTGCCTTCCTCCTATTCCTTGTTTTCCGTGGCGGACTGATGTGGATACGATATAAAAAGAATGTCGTAGGACGATGCTAAATCAGATTATGCCATTGAAAACTTGCCCCCCAAAAAAAGGCGCAACTATGTTAAATGGGCGTCGACTTCTGTAAAGACGTGCCATGGCGCGTCTCTACAGAAACGCCGCAGGCATAATCTATTCGATTGTACAGACATCGATTGTACAGACGCAAGATTTTGCGTCTCTACAGAAACGCCGCAGGCATAATCTATTCGATTGTACAGACATCGATTGTACAGACGCAAGATTTTGCGTCTCTACATAAACGTGCGCAGATAATCGAATCGTT